>Ga0302325_10002516_pt1 | contig 44452 bp, 38 predicted proteins | sample Palsa_T0_2_FD_201948 | JGI IMG/M metagenome (GOLD analysis project Ga0302325, IMG submission 201948) | Peat permafrost microbial communities from Stordalen Mire near Abisko, Sweden - Palsa_T0_2 | ecosystem: Environmental > Terrestrial > Soil > Palsa > Peat permafrost | place: Sweden: Abisko... | reverse complement strand
GGTCAGGCCAGACCTGCGCAAACAGGCCAACCCGACAGCGGGGTTTAGAGTCAGCCCGCCGCCAGCCCGAGGAACTACACGCCGGGCCGGACAACACCAGCCCGAGATCAGAACGATCACACAGAGCCGGGGTTTTGGGATAAACCGTCCGATTCTGACCGGGGTTTGTGCCCGAAACCGCGGTCAATCCCGGACCCTTTCTCGGCTCCACGGACCCTTGCGGCACTGCGCCGCCGCTGGCGGCGACGGCCGCCGGCGGCTTGGCGGTGGCGATTAACGGCCTGGCCGTCGGGCTGGGCGCCACGCGCGTGCGCGCCGTGAGCGGGTCGGCGCCGCGGGGGTCGCGGAGAACCCATTGGTTTGTCTTTGCGCGGCCCCCGCCGGCTGTCTCGAGCACGAGCTCACCGCAGGCCAAAAGCGCGGCCCGCGCGCGGCGATACGTCCTGTCCGCCATACCGGCGGCCGCCCGGATCTCCTCGGTCGTGCGGCCGGCGACCGCGAGCTCGTCGTCGGCGAGCGCGGCCAGCGCGCCCAACAACAGCCTCGCTGATCCCTTGGAGCGGCTGCGCAAGGACGGCTTCGAACAGCGCCGCGTTGATCTGCCCCTCAATCCACGGGCCCGCCTGCGCGAACACCAGCGCAACGACCGGCGAGCTTCCCCGCCCGCTGCCCGGCTCCTCGATCACCACCAGACCGCGCCTCTGCAGCGAGTCGCGTGCGGCGAGATACTGGCTGCGGCTCAGGCCCGCACGCGCTGCGGCGACCGGGGTGCCGGGCCACGCGCGGTGCTCTCGGTTGGCGTAGCTGGCCAGCGAGAACGCCGCCAGACGCTCTCCGGCCGATACGTCCTCGAGCGCCAACGCGGCCGCGATCGCGACATGACTCATCGCCCGCCACCCCGCAGCTGGACATGGCACGGGGCGATCTCGCGCACACGCGAGCCGCCGACGGGGGCGACGGGGAGAGGCGGTGTGGGCTGAAAGCCATCGCCAGCACCGACGAGGAGGGTGCTCGCGATGGGGCTCAGCCGCGAAGGAGGCGCACACAGGTGCGTCGCGGGCTTGGAGTCCGTCCAACGGCCCGGTACACTGCGGCAGGAGATTTTTGGCGGCGCTGTTGGCGCCTATGTTCTGGAAGACCGGGTTGCCGCCCGGTCTTCTCGTCTCTGAGGACGAGGCTGGCTGGTGGGCCCCGAGCAAGCCCGCGGCGGCGGCGGAAAAAGCGACTTACGGTCTCCGCTCGGTGATGGACCCCGATGCGCGGGACGGATCGGCATGGGCCACTCATGAGGCACGCCAGCGGTCAGGCGGTGCCAGGGCCGAGCTGTACCAATACCCGCCGCGGTACGCCCACCGAGGACGGCAGCGCACGGGATCGCCGAACGGGTCGTACTCGCCAGCGCCGTTGACCGGCTCGGCGTAGACCGTCCAGATCACGTTGCAGCCCGTGCACTCGTGCTTGGTGGCGCCGGTGGCGCGGAGCTCGTCGAACCGCTTGCCCGTTCGAGTTCGGAGCCACGACGCACGGCGACCACAGTTCGGGCACGCCGCGTCCACGGTTCGCCGGAGCAGCTCACGGGGCCGCCTGGCCGGTGGCAGCAGCCGGGGCGGCTCATACGGCCCGCCCGCGAGACGTATCGCGCGGGCGCGCTCCGCGCCGAGTCGCTCCCCTGCCGTGGTGATAGTCCGGTAGCTGCCCTCCTCAGGGCCGATTAGCTCATCGGCTGCCAGCGCCGCCGCTAGCGCGTCGAACGCTGCTGCCCCGACCCCGGCGCAGCCCTGGACGATCGGGACGTGCCAGATCTGATCGACAGACATGCTCTCTTCGCCGACGTAACGGGTGCTGCCGCCGCCACGCGCGCGATAGATGAGGTCGAGCAGCTGCTCCGGCTCCTCGACCGCGTGTTCGCCCGGGCTCGATGTTGTGGGTCGTCGGGCGCGTGCGCGCCCGTCGCGCGTGAGTGTGACGTACCGGCCGTCGGTTCCGACCTGCATAAGCAGCTTCTCGCGGCGGAGCATCTCAAGCGTCGAACGGATACTCGTGCCCTCCGGCTTGTCGGACAGCCGAGTGTCGACTTCGAGCGGGGTCAGCTCGCGGCGGCCGGCATCCTCCGCGGACGCCAGCAACCGCAGGATGCTCTCGCCGAGCAGAAGCTCTGCCGCCTCGCCACCGGCGGGGTGGCGCTCTTCAGCGGTCGGGAGCTTCTCATCGACAAGGTTCAGAAGCTCGTAGACGTCCTCGAGCTCGCTGCTGCGGAGCAGCCCAGCAGCGGCAGACTCGCGCAGCGACCGGGCGAGCAGTCGCACCTGACGCTCAGTCAGGGTCAGACGGACACGCCCTCGCGGGGCCATCAGAGCCCCCATACGACCGCGGGCGGCGGGCTGCCCCGCGCCCTCGAGGAGCGCCTCCAACGTCCAAGTTGGACGTTGTTGTCTGCTCAATTGGTCCGGTAAACGCCGATTTCGCGATTTACCGGACCAAAAAGACCGTCTTCCCGAGGCCTGGCGGCGAAACGAAAGCGCCCGTTTTCCAGGCCTTTCAGGTGATGGCGAGACCCGGACTCGAACCGGGGACACCACGATTTTCAGTCGTGTGCTCTACCAGCTGAGCTATCTCGCCGTGGTCGGGCGATGCTAGCGGCTTGCGCGCGGGCCGCGCGGGCCGCGCGGGGGCGGAGGGGCGGGCGCGCGGGCTCTCCGCGAGTGGTGCCTCTTGGTCTTGCTCGACCTCTTGACGTGGACGACCGCGCTGGTCGTCGTCGTCGGGTCGGTGGTGGTAGCGGTGGTGGTCGTGGTGCCGGTCGTCCTGGTCGTCCCGGTGTAGGACCCGGGGTCGCCGGAACCGCCGCCGCCGCACGCCCAGGCCACGCCGCCGCCGCCGGCGAGGGACATGACCGTGGCCGCAATGGCGACCGTCTTACGCGGATACGTCATTCTGAGAACCTCCTTGTAGTCGGATACGTATAGAGCGCTGTGGCGAGGAAGACCTCACGCGATGGCGCGTAAGAAGTTCGTAGGAGCCGCGCGTGCCGGCTCGAGGTCCCCTGAACCCGAATGCTCCGAGCACCGAGCACCGAGCACCAAGCGTCTGTTCGTCCTTCGTCACGCGAAGTCGCGTTGGGATCAGCCGGAGCTCGAGGACCACGATCGGCGAGCGAGCTGACCGACCGGCTGCGTCGGGTCCGCCCAGCAACGAGCTCGGTGATGCTGATCGGACACAATCCAGCCCTCCATGACCTCGTCTCGACCCTGGCGACGCCGGAGCGGGCAAGCGGCGCGTCCACCGTCATGCTCGACGCCCTGCAGGAGAAATTCCCGACGGGGACGCTCCTCGGCTAGGCCTGCTTTCGACCAGCACCGGTGCCGCTCCGCAACCGCTAACCTGCTCGCGTGCCGAGGGAAGCGGGAGCAATGGTTGAGGCGCGGCGGAACAACAAGGGGCCCGCCGTCTACTGTCGCTACTTGATCAAGCGCTACGGCGAGGGCGACACGGTCGTCGAGGCTCTCCGAGGCGTCGCCGTGTCGTTCGAACGCGGCAGCTTCACGGCGATCATGGGACCGTCGGGATCGGGAAAGTCCACGCTGATGCATCTGCTCGCCGGGCTCGATCGCCCGACCTCCGGCACGGTCTGGCTGGACGGGAGCAGCCTCGACGGACTCGACGACACCGAGCTGACGCGGCTGCGCCGAACGCGCGTGGGCTTCGTGTTCCAGTCGCTCAACCTGATTCCCGTCCTAACGGCCGAGGAGAACATCGTGCTGCCGCTGCGGATCGCCGGCGAGGAGATCGATCAGGGCTGGCTCGAGCGGCTGCTGGCCGCGGTCGGCATCGACGACCGTCGCCACCACCGCCCGTCCGAGCTTTCGGGTGGCCAGCAGCAGCGTGTCGCGCTCGCACGCGCACTGATGTCGCGTCCCTCGGTGGTGTTCGCCGACGAGCCCACCGGGAACCTCGACTCGCAGGCGACCGAGGTGATCCTCGCGATGCTCAGGCGCGCGGTCGACGACTTCGGCCAGACGATCGTGATGGTCACGCACGATCCGCTGGCCGCCGCCCACGCCGATCGCGTCCTGTTCCTCCACGATGGCCTGGTCGTGCGCGAAGCTGACCGGCTCAGCGCTGCCGAGATCCTCGACGCGATGAAGGCTCCGCAGTTGCTCGCTTGACGTGACCGGTTACACGCTGCGCAACCTCGTCGTCCGCCGCCGGCGCGCCGCGATGACGGCGCTCGCGGTACTTCTCGGCGTGTCGCTGATCTCCGGCACGTACATCTTCACCGACAACATCCACGCCGCGTTCCGCGAGCTGTTCAGCGATGCCTCGCGAGGCACAACCGTCATCGTCACGAGCCGTCAGGACCTCGCCGCCCCGGGCAACGCTCCGGCGAAGAGTCACCTGAAGCTGATCGCCACCATCCGCTCGCTCCCCGGCGTCGCGGGAGTCGAAGGCGAGATCTCGAACGTCGCGACGATCATCGGACGCAACGGGAAGCCGATCGAGAATACGTATGCGCCGACCCTGGGGCTCTCGTATGTCCCACCGCAGTTCGGGCGCTTCACGTTCGTCGCCGGTTCCCCCCCGACCGGCCCGGACGAGGTCGCGATCGATCAGGGGACCGCTCAGAGCCAGGGATTCCGCGTCGGCGAGACGGTTTCCATCGTCACCGACGAGCCGTTACAGCGCTTCCGGATCTCAGGGATCGCACGACTCGGCGGCGCTTCGCTCGGCGGCGCCACATTCGCGGTCTTCTCGCTCCCGACCGCGCAGTCGCTGTACCTGGAGGACGGCCGCGTTGATCAGATCTTGGTGACCGCGGCCAAGGGGACGTCGACCGCGCTGCTGCTCGGCGAGATTCGTCCTCTGCTCTCGCCCGAGCTGATCGCCCGCGGCGCGGGGAGCCAGGCCGACACCGAGGCGGCCGGGATCGCCGACCGCTTGAGGGTCCTCACCGACGGCCTGCGTGCGTTCAGCTTCATCGCCGCCCTGCTCGGCGCGTTCGCGATCTTCAACACGTTCTCGGTGACGATCGCCGAGCGATCGGGAGAGTTCGCACTTCTGCGCGCGCTGGGGGCGACCCGTCGCCAGGTGCTCGACGCGGTGCTGATCGAAGCGGCCGCGATCGGCGTCGCGGCCTCGCTCGTGGGCCTGCTCGGCGGCTTCCTCGCCGCCACGCTGATCCGGACCCTGTTCGAAGCGATCGGCCTCAGCCTCCCCTCCGCCGGCGTCACGCTCCAGCTCCATACGGTGGCGCTGGGCCTGGGGGTGGGGCTGCTCGTGACGATCAGCGCCGCCCTCGTGCCGGCGCTACGCGCGACCCATGTCGCGCCGCTACAGGCGCTCCGCGAGCACGCGGCGCCGCGTCCGGCCGGCAGGCGAGCGACGTTACTCCGTGCGGCGGTGGCGGCCGCGCTGTTCGTCGCGGGACTCGTTCTCGCCCTGACCGGCTCGGGACCGGCCTCCCAGCGCCTGACCCGGAGCGCGATCGGAGCCGGCGTGATCGTGGTCGCGATCGTGGTGCTCAGCCCGATCGTGATCGGGCGGATGGTCCGGCTGATCGGCTGGCCGCTCGAGCGTGGGGGACGCATCCTCGGTCAGCTCGCGAGGGAGAACACCACACGCAACTGCGCGCGCACCGCCGCCACGGCATCCTCGCTGATGATCGGGCTCGCGCTCGTCCTGTTCGTGACGGTTTACGCCAACGGCCTCCAGACCTCGACCAACCGCATCATCGCGCGCACGCTGCTCGCCGACTTCACGATCCAGAGCAGCGACGGCACGAGCCCGATCCCGGCCGCGACCGTGCAGGCCGTCACGACGCTCCCCGAGATCCAGGCCGTCGCGAGCCTGACGAGCGCCGAAGGCCGACTGGGTAAGAGCGGCCTGGTCACCGCGGAGGGGGTCGATCCGAGCACTTTCGGCCAGGTGTACAGGTTCGACTGGGTGCAGGGCTCGGCCGCATCGCTCACGAATCTGCTCCCCGGCGATGTGCTCGTCGAACAGGACACGGCTCGTTCGGCTCACGTGTCGGTAGGCGATCGCGTCCGCATGACTACCGAGACCGGACTCCAGAGCACGCTGACGGTGCGCGGGATCTATCGCGATCAGGCGCTGCTCCAGGGATACGTGCTGCCGATCTCGTTCTTCGCCCGGATCTTCCATCAGCCTCGGCTTCAGGCCGTGTTCGTGAAGCTCGCGCCGGGAACCGGCGAGGCCGGCGCCGCCACGCAGCTGACGGAAGCGCTGCGGCAGTTCCCGGGTGTCGTCGCTCGCTCCAGGCAGCAGGTGCAGACGGTGGTGGGGAGCCGCGTGAACAGCGTCCTCGCGCTGTTCTACGCGCTGCTGGCCCTCGTCGTCGGGATGTCGCTGCTCGGGATCGTCAACACGCTGTCGCTCTCGCTCCACGAGCGAACGCGCGAGCTTGGGATGCTGCGCGCGCTCGGGATGACGCCTGAGCAGACGCGAGTCCTGATCCGCGACGAGAGCTTCATTACGGCCGCCCTCGGCGCGATCGCCGGCGTCGTCCTCGGCGTGCTGCTGGCCTGGATCGTCACGCTCGCGCTCGCCGGCGACGGCGTCGTGTTCGCGCTGCCCGTGCTTCAGGTGATCGGACTGCTCGCGCTGGGATTGCTGGCGGGAGTGATTGCGTCCGTGCTGCCGGCGCGCCGGGCGATCCGGATCGACGTGCTGGAGGCGATCGCGCAGGAGTAGCGGGCAGACGCCTGAGATCGGACCGGTGTATACCTGTTGGCGATGCGTCGCACCCTAATCTCGTTGGTCGCCCTCGCGCTGTGCCTGGTGGCGAGCGCCTGCGGCTCGGGGAGCTCCTCGACGGGCTCGAGCCCACTTGCTACCGAGCTCTCGTACTTCCCGTCGGGAAGCCCGTTCGTGGCCTCGATCGCGACGAACCCGACGGGGCCCGCGGTACAGAACGCAGAGGGGCTGCTGGGCGCATACCCCGGTTCGAGCCTGGGGATCGCGGCACTCGAGTCGGAGCTCGGCACGATCGGCCTCAACTACCACACTGACATCGAGCCGCTGTTTGGCAATCCGGTTGCATTCGGCGTGCTCCAAGTCCCGGGAGCAGTCTCTGTGTCCGGCGCGGACTTCCTCGCCGTCTGGGTCACCAAGAGCGCCGCCAAGCTTGATGCGCTGGTCAAGAAATTTCCGGGCCTGAGCTCGAGCACGAAGGTCGACGGCGCGACCGTCTACGGCGGCGGCCCGGTCTCCACCGGGGCGACGGTCGCAGTCGACGGCGCGACGTTGCTGTTCGGCGCCTCCAAGGCCGACGTCGAGGCGGCGCTGAGCCGCCACGCCGACGGCGGCGGCATCACCTCGGCGAATTTCTCGAGCGCGATGGGGAACCTCCCTCAGAACGCTCTGATCCGGGCTTTCGGCAGTCTCACGAGCGCGCTGTCGACGCCGCAGACCGCGACTGCGCGCAAGGTGCCATGGGTGGGGGCGATCAGCAGCTACGGCGCCGCGATCAGCGCCGGCAGCGGCGGCCTTACGGCGCAATTCCGGATCGCGACCTCCGGCGGGTCGCTCACCACCGCCGAGCTGCCGATCGCTGCCGGCACGGCCTCGCCCAGCCTCGGCGGCACGCTCCCGATCACCGTGGCGGTGCGCGACCCGGCACAGAGCTACGCCTTCATCAAGGCGGCCTTGCAAGTAGCCGACCCGGCCGCGTACGCCAGGTACACCAAGGGGGACGGCGGCCTCAAGCGCAAAACCGGATACGACCTGGACACTTTCGCCGGGCTGCTGACGGGCAACCTGATCGTCGAGACCGACACGCGGACAACGATGGGCAGAGCCGACGTGAGCGACCCGGCGAGCGCGGCGAAGCAGCTTGCGCTGGTGCCCAAGGTCCTCCATGACATCTTCCCCTCGACCAAGAGCGTCTCCCGTGTGCCCGGCGGCATGTATGAGGTCAAGGACGCGAGCGGAAAGTCGTTCAGCCTGGGCCTCGTGGGCCACGAGTTCGTCGCCGGCGTGGCGACGCCGGCGCAGCTGCGGGCCTTTGCCGCCGCCCCGACCACGCCCGCCTCGACTCAGGGCTCGGTCGCCTTCCGCGTCAGCCTCCTCGCGCTGCTGCGGATCGTGAGCAAGGGCTCCTCGAGCGCGATCGTCCAGTCGGTCCTCTCCAACCTCGGCGACATCACCGGCTCGGCGGCCGCCACCACCAGCGCCCTCACCGGCGGCGTCTCGCTCGGCGTCAAATAGGGCCTCGCAGCCGGCGCAGCAGCTCGAGCGCGCCTCGCTTCGACAGTGGCTCGTTGAGGTTGCCGCACTTCGGCGACTGCACGCACGACGGACACCCGGCCGTACACGGGCACTCACCGATCAGCCTCTGAGCATCGTTCACCAGTCGCTCGAACTGATCGTATCCACGGCGCGTGATCCCGATGCCGCCCGGGTGGCCGTCGTAGATGAAGATCGTCGGGCCCCCGGTCTGCGGGTGGGCGTTCGTCGACAGGCCGCCGATGTCCCACCGGTCGCACATCGCGATCAGCGGTAGGACGGCGATTTGCGCGTGCTCGAGCGCGTGCAGGGCGCCGAGCAGCAGCTCGGGGGGAAACTCCTCAGCGGCGAGCAGCTCGTCGAGCTCGAACCACAGGGCGCGGGTCGAGAAGTCGACAGTCGGGAGATCGAGTGCCGTGAAGTCGCGCACGACGTGGTCCTGCAGCCCCTTACGCTGGTAGCCGAGCACGGTATCGGTGACGCCCACGGCGCCGAATGAGAGGGTGACGCCGAGGGTGTCCCTGCGGTCATGCAAGCGCTCGATGTAAGTGAAGCTCTCGCGCTTGGTCTGCGTGAAGTAGTCGCCGCTGAACGGATCGAGCAGCGCGCGGCGCCCGTCGAGGTCGAGCCCGATCACCTCGTAGGAACGACCGAGGTGCAGGTAGATGGCCCCCTCGTGGACGGTTGAGTACGCGCGGGCCGCCTCGACGTGGCCGAGCAGCTCGCCGGAGCCGACGTCGATCAGGGAGTAGGAATCCGCGGTTGCCGAGCGGAGCGAAACGCGCGCTGCCGGATAGTCGTCGGCGCGCCGGGGGACGAACCCGGTAACGCGCTCGCGCAGCATCCCTGCGGCCGTCAGCTCCTCGGCGAAGCTGCGCCATCCGGCCCCGAGCACGGCGGCGTCGTCGTCGCTCAGTGGTGCCTCGTGCGCCGCGCACAGCAGATGCTCGGCGTAGATCTGCGGGCTCTCGTGGTCGAGGATCGCGGCCTCCACAGGGCGGCCGAGGAACTCCTCGGGGTGACGGCAGAAGAACTGGTCGAGGGCGTCCTCGCCGGCGAGGAAGACCGCCAAGCCCCGCCCGCGCCGCCCCGCCCGGCCCCACATCTGGCGCAGGCTCGAGACGGTGCCGGGGAAGGTGACGCAGATCGCGGCATCGAGCGAGCCGATGTCGATCCCGAGCTCGAGCGCGTCTGTGGCGACCACGCCGAGCAGCTCGCCCGAGGTCAGCCGGCGCTCGAGCTCGCGCCGCTGCTGCGAGGTATAGCCCGCTCGGTAGGGGACGATCCGCTCGGCGAGCTCCGGCCGGCCCGAGCTCCGAAGGCGATCGACGGCGTGGCGCAGGATCAGCTCGACTCCTCGCCGCGACTTCATGAAGCAGATCGTCCTGGCGCCCTCGAGCACGAGCCGCTCGAGCAGCTCCGCCGCCTCGGCGAGCACGGAGGCGCGCGTTCCGAGCTCCTCGTCGAGCAGCGGCGGGTTCCACATCGCGACCGTGCGCTGCGCCGCCGACGCCGCGTCGGTGTCGATCAGGGTCATGTTCTCCAGTCCGGTCAGGCGCTCGGCCAGCTCGACCGGGTTGGCGATCGTCGCGCTCGCGAGCAGGAAGCGCGGCTCGGTGCCGTAGCGGGCGGCGAGCCGCCGCAGCCGCCGCAGGACGTTCGCGACGTGCGAGCCGAATACCCCGCGGTAGACGTGGGCCTCGTCGATCACGACGAACGCGAGGTTCGCGAACAGCTCCGCCCACGCCGGGTGGTTGGGCAGGATCCCGACGTGAAGCATGTCGGGATTCGTCAGCACGAGGTTGCTCCGCTTGCGGATCGCGGCCCGCTCCTCGCGCGGCGTGTCGCCGTCGTAGATCGCGGGCCGGATCGCCTTGTCGAGGCCGAATGCATGCAGTGCCCGCGCCTGGTCCTGCGCGAGCGCCTTGGTTGGATACAGGTACAGCGCGCGCGCCCTGCGATCCAGGCACAGCACTTCGAGCGTCGGAAGCTGAAAGCACAGCGACTTCCCCGACGCCGTCCCCGTGGCGACGATCGTCGGACCCTCGAACGCTGCCCGCAGGGCCGCCTCCTGGTGGGCGTAGAGCGACTCGATCCCTGCGTGCTCGAGCGCGGCCAGAACCCGCGAGTCCAGATCCTCGGGAACAGAAACAAAGCGCGCGGAGCGCGCCCTATAAGAATCCTGGTGCACCACCCGCTGATCGTTGAGGAGGGCGGCCCAGGGCTCAGCCGGGCGAGTTGCGGTCACCGGAACCAGTATGGCCCGCGCTAGGGTCAAGAGTGCATGCGCGCGCTATATGTGGACCTCGACGGCACCCTCTTCGGCCCGGGAGCCTCGCTCCTTCGTGACGCCGGCGGTGCCTTCAGCCTCGACGGCGTACGCGCGCTGCAGGCGTGTGACCGCGCCGGCGTCGAGGTCGTGATCTTCTCCGGCCGTCGACAGAGCTCCGTATTCGAGGCAGCGCGAACGATCGGCTCCTCCGCGTACATCTTCGAGATCGGCTGCGGCCTCGTCCTCGATGGTGAGCTCGAGTGGCTGACGGATGGTCTCGAGCCGCGCGAGGGGGCGTCGATCTTCGACCAGATCAGCGCTACCGGTGCGCCCGCGCTGCTGCTCGAGCGCTACGCCGGCCGGCTCGAATACCACACCCCGTGGCACATCGGGCGCGAGGTTTCGCACCTGTTTCGCGGTGTGCTCGACACGGCCGAGGCGAACGAGCTGGTGGCGGCCCAGGGGCTGCGGCTGATCGACAACGGCGTTATCCACGAGCGCGTCGGGGACGCTTCTGTCGTGCACGTCTACCACCTGATCCCGGCCGGTGCGTCGAAAGCCCGTGGGGTCGCCCGCCACATGCAGGCGCGCGGGTACGACCGTGCCGATTGCATCGCTGTCGGCGACTCGCGCGAGGATCTCGAAGCCGCGGACGTGGTCGGGACGTTCTGGCTGGTCGCGAACGCGCCGGAGCGCGATCCGTCACTGCGCGATGAGATCGCCGGACGTGCCGGGGTCCGGCTCGCCGAGGGCGCGTATGGGGCCGGGGTCTACGAGGCAGTCGTCACGACGCTTGCGGAGCACCGCTAGCAATCAGGGTCCTGCTCCACCTCGTGGGCATCTCCCACGGCCCATCCCAGCCGCTCGACGAGCTGGGTGGCGAAGTGGTCTGACTCCAGGTCCGCGAGGCTCACACGCTCACGGAACATCACAGCTGCTTCTCCTTGCTCGCGGGCCGAATCAGCAAGCACGATTATCTGTGCCACCGCTTCCTCCTTACTTGACCTTTGCCGATTCAGGGTGGCACGCCCTGATCAGGCTCCAGTAAACATCTCGTAGCGTTCCTGGCTATTCGGTGTTAGTGCGCCGGCGTAGTCGCTCGCGAACGCGTCGCCAGAACCCGAGCCGCACGGCCGGTCGCCAGCGAGCCGGCGGTGGCACCGTCGCCCGTACGAGCGCGACCCACTCCTCGAGCGGCAGCTCGCCGGCGATCAGCCGCCCGAGGGCTGCCGTCACCGGCGCCTCGATCCCCGCCGCCGCCAGCGCCCGGGCGAGCAGCGGCACCGTCTCGAGCGACTCGACCGCCTGGCCGACGCGAGCGGGAATGTCAACCGAGGAGACCCCTTGCGCGAGCAGCTCGCCGGCGCGGCGGTTGCGGCTCTGAGGCGCGAGCGCGGTCGCGACCAGGTCGCCCGTGCCCGCCAGGCCGATCAGCGACTCCGGCCGAGCGCCCTGGCCCTCGGCCCAGCGCCAGACTTCGAGGAAGATGTGGCCCGCCGCCGCGCCGGCCGCGTTCAGCCCCTGTGACTCGGTAGCGCCGGCCGCGAGCGCGGCGGCGTTCTTTGCCGTCCCGGCCAGCTCGACCCCGACTGGATCGTTGGACTCCTCGCACACGACTCCCGCCCGGATGAACACGCCTGCCAGCGCCGTCGCGAGCGGCTCGGCTGAGGATGCCGCGACCAGCCCCGCCCCCTCGCTGACCATTTCGCGAGCGTGCGCCGGCCCGCCCACGCAGGCGATCCGGTCGGCGCCGAAGCGCTGGCGGAGCAGCGCCGTCGGCGGGCTGCCCTGCGGCGGGACGAGACCCTTGGCGAGCGAGACAACCGACGCGCGCGGCGGCAGGCCGGCCGCCTCGAGGCCGTCGATCACCTCGTCGAGGCCGTGCGAGGGAACTCCGAGGAAGACGTAGTCCGCACGTGCGAGGCCGGCGCTCACGTGCTCGATCCGCAGCTCGCGCGGGAGCTCGACACCGGCGAGATAGACCCTGTTCTCACGATCTTCAGCGAGCACCTCGGCCTGCTCGGGGGTGCGCGTCTGGAGCGTCGTGCGAAGGCCGCCCCGTGCGAGTAGCACCGCGACCGCGGTGCCGAACGATCCAGCGCCGATCACGACCGCGCGTCGCGAGCCCGGAGCGGGGAGGTGGATTGAGCGGCGGGGGGCTAGTGGCACTCGGCGAGCGTACTGTGGTTGCGTTGTGGCGCGGGGGGGCGGGTCTGGATGCCTGCCGCGTCCACGCGCTGTAGGGACATTGCGCGTGCCGGGCGGTACGCGGGAACGCAAGTGGACGCTGCGGGCATCCACACCCGCCCTCGCTCCTTGGAGGCCACGCGCGATACTGGTTCGGTGTCCGACCGCAACGTGCTGGGAGGAGAGCTCGAGCCGTGTGGCGTCGACCCCCTCACCGGCTTCTACCGCGACGGATGCTGTCGCACCGGTCCCGAGGACCGCGGCAGCCACACGATCTGCGCCGTGGTCACCTCAACATTTCTCGAGCACCAACGCCGCATCGGCAACGATCTGATCACGCCGATGCCGCATTACGGCTTCCCCGGCCTGGTGCCCGGGGATCGCTGGTGCGTCACTGCCGTCAACTGGCTGCGGGCGCACGAGGATGGTGCCGCGGCGTACGTCGTGCTCGCGTCCACCCATCAACGCGCGCTCGAGATCGTCCCTCTCGCGGCGCTTCGCGAGCACGCGGTCGATGTCCCTCCCGATCCCGGACCGCTGACGGATGTGGAATAGAACTAGCACAGGTCTGCGCTGAGAACCTGCGCAGTTCCTTCCATCCCGCCAACCCGGCCTAAACCTGGCTATCGTTTCACGTAGTTATTGGGGTGTCTGAGGGGTCGCTCTCTCGGGTCCACGCTGGAGCCCGGAGCTCGTTTCGTCCGACAGCCGGTGCGCCAGCCGACGGACCCACTCGGGGGTTGTGGACGCGCAAGGGAGGTGTGGGATGCAGACACTGGATATGTTCCTCACGCGCAGCGAGATTCGCATGAGGCGCCGCGAGGCGACGCTGAACGGCGATCACGGCTTCCTGATCGCGGAGCCGTGCGCCACGAAGCTGTTTCTGTGCGAGCTGCGTGGATCGAACGGCCATCCTCCGGTCACGACGATGATGGCCTCCGATGACGGGCCGCCAGACCTGGCCGACGTGCTCGACACGGTGGCGGCTGAGGCGGCGGTCGTCGAGGAGACCGGTTGCTACGAGACTTGGGCGGAGTGCATGGGCTTTGACGCAGACTGCTACTGCGGCCGGCAGATCTATCGCACCGAGCGCCGGCAGGCTCGGCGTCTGCGCGCGCTCCTCGGCGACGAGGGCTACCGGAAGCTGCTGTGGGAGACCGAACGCCTGTAACTCAGATCCAACCCATCTCGGTAGCTCGGAGCACCGCCTGGGCGCGGTCGCCGACTCCGAGCTTGTCGTAGGCCTTGTGGAGATGGCTCCGCACGGTGCTCGTCGACAGTCCGAGCTCCTGCGCGATGACCTTGTAGACCTTGCCCTGCGCGAGGATGCGAAGGACCGTGGTCTCGCGCGTCGACAGCGGTGATGGCTCGGCTCGGCGCCGCTCGCTTCCCCCTGAGTGCGGTAGGTCGAACAGGACGTCACGGAGCTGGTTGGCTGACAGCTCGCAGACGCGGCACAGGCTGAGCATCTTGCCGCGATCGACGGTTTCGCCCTGCGCATGGTGGGCGATCATGTCCGCGAGCCTCACGTAGGTGGCCACTTCACCCTCGGCCTGTGAGCTGTGATGTGCCGCGACGGCGCGCACGAGGCGGTCGGGTAGCCCCCATCGACGTAGCATCAGCCCGCCGAGGCTCGCGTGGTCCGTGCCCAGCTCTCGACGCTCCTGGTGAATGCGCTTCTCGGGGTTGGTCGTGCGGACGTCGATCAGATCGGTGTAGTCAGGATGGGCGCGGCCGAGTACCAGCTTGCCGAGGTCATGGAGCAGCGCCGCGACGAGAATGTCGTCGCGCTGGACGACGCTCACCTCGCGCGCGATCCGATCCGCCGCGCGAGTGACCGCGAGCGCGTGTACGCGAGACTGGTGCATGAGCACTTCGAAACGTGACGTTCGCCACGGGAACTCGGTCCGCGGTAACGGCTTGATCGCCTCCGCGATCTCGACCGGGCCGAGTGCGGCCACGGCGTCGGCCACATTCGCGATCGGGTGGCGGGCGCCGATCGTCTGGGCGCGGCGCATGATCGCCACGGTCAGCCCGGTGTCGCTCTCGATCGCGGCCACAAGCTCACCTCCGGTGGCGCCATCGGTCGTCGTGGCGAGCAGCACGCGCTCGAGGGCCGGCGCGAAGGCCGGGATCACATCCAGCGCTTCGATCGCGCCCGCAAGGCCGCCCCGCTCGCCGCCCTCGCGCGCGGGGCTCGCTTCACGGCGGATCACGACCTCGGCGGCCGCCGCGCGACCTGCGACGGGCTCAGCGTTCCGTCCTCGCAGGACCGCCACGAGCGCGTCGACGATCGCGGGATCGAACTGCGCGCCGCGCTCCTGGTACACCTGCTCGAGCGCCGTCTCTGCCCCCATTCCGCGCCGGTGCGGCCGGTCGCTCGCCATCGCGACGAACGCGTCGCAGACGGCGATCACCCGGCTGAGCAGCGGGATCGCATCGCCGGGGAGCCCGTCGGGATAGCCGCCGCCGTCACAGCGCTCGTGATGGGAGCGCACCACCGGCGCAGCGAAGGCGATCGGAGGGAGGCTGTCGATCAGCGCTGCCCCGATCACGGGATGCTGGTTGACGAGCTCCCAGTCAGCGGGCGTCATCGGTGCCGTAGCCAGAACCACGCTGTCGGGAAGCGCGATCATCCCTACGTCACGCACGCGCACGGACACGTCGAGCTGCGCCTCGGTCTCGGCGTCGAGACCTAGTTCCCGGCTCACTTTGAGCGCGAGCTGGCGCACCATCGGCGTCGACGCGTGCACGCCGGGAGCCCGCGCCGCAAGCGCGGCTTCAAGTGCCAGACCCGATCCCTCGGCCAAGCCCAAACCTTCGCTCGCTGCAGGTACTTCGAATGATGATCGCGCTGCCACGCCTTCCCTTGCGCACGCACCGTAGAGCTGCGCGTCCAGCTCGCTGAAGGGCTGAACGATAGCGCGATCGGAAATCGGCATTGCTCCGCCGAAAAATCGCGCTACGCTGCAATCAGCGACGGCGCACCGGGTCTGAGCGACTCGGGACGAGGTCGGATAGCGCAACGCCAGGACGGTCGACACCTGTTAGGCCTCGCCGGACATGGGAGCGGACCGATGGAAGCATGGGCACCGAAGGAGAAGCAGTCCCCGCTCGCAGGAGGGCAACTGCTGGCGGCGATCTCGACCAACATCGTCCGGATCCTCCGCGACCATTACGGTCGCGGCCCGATGAAGGCCAAGACGTACGCTCTCGACGACATCATCGTCGTGGTCATGCGCGGCAGCGGCTTCACCCCGCTCGAGAAGACGATCATGGACAGCGGTGAGCCCGAGCGTGTGATCGCGATGCGTGAGGACTTCCAGCGTGTGATGGCCGGTCGATACAAGCAGACGATCGAGTCCCTGACCGGCTGCAAGGTGGTCGCATTCCTCTCGCAGGCGCATGTCGAACCCGACATCACGATGGAGGTCTTCTTCGTCGACCGGCCCCTCCCGGGGTTCGGTGCGATCGAGATCACCGAGCCCGAATAGCCTCCTGCAACAGCCCGGAGCGTGCGCCCGAGGCGGACTGCTGTTAGTGTGCGCCCTGGTTCGGGCATTGGGCTCGGGCTTACACAGTGCCAGCGCCGCGCAGTCGTTGCTCAAGCTTCCTCCGCGTTCGCAGCACCAGACACGGAGGACCAACATGGCCACCGGAACAGTTAAGTGGTTTAACGCCGACAAGGGGTTCGGGTTCATCACCCCCGACGATGGGACGAAGGACCTCTTCGTCCATCACTCGGCGATCAACTCGAGCGGCTACCGGGACCTTCCCGAAGGCGCGAAGGTCTCCTACGAGGCCGAGGCCGGCGAGAAGGGCCCCAAGGCCACGAACGTAACCAAGCTGTAGCAGAGGACGACCGTCGTGGCGGTGCCGTTCGCGCGGCCCGCCACGTCGGGAATACGGCTACCGGTTAACGACCGGTAGCCGCTACGGCGCGGCGCATGTCGATTCCGTCGAAGTAGATCGGGATCGACACGCCGCCACTCGCCGGCGTAGGCCTGACCAGCGCCGTCAGGGCGGTGCCGAGCGTCTCGTTCGGTTGGCCCGGCGCCGCCGCGAACTGGCAGCCGGCGCTGGCCTGGATCGCTGAGCTGCCGAGCACGGGGGTATCGAAGGGAGCCTGAGCGGTGCTGCGACCGAGCCAGATGCCACCGGGCAGCGCGAGGAACGAGACCTGTCCCCGGCGCAGAGCCAACGCGTGCACTGGCATGCAGCCGGTGAGCGTGACGTCGGGACGCCCGGTTTCCTGGATCGCAATGTCGAGGGCGTCAGGGTAGAGGTGCGCTTCCCGGTAGTCGGTCGGGACCGAAAGGGCGATCAGATGGGCGCCTCGAGGCGCTAGCTGGTCGATGTCGGCCAGCAGCCGGCGGGATTCGGCGCCGGCGGCCCGCCAGTCAAGTGCGTTCAGGACGCAGCTGACCGCGCACAGGACAGCCACGGCCGCCCAGGCGGCCGCGACCGTGCGGCGCCGCACCCGGGCGATCAGCACGCCCGCGGCGAGCGCCAGGCCCACGCTCGGCAGCAGGAGGAGCCGGTCCCCATTGCGGGTATTGAGGTTGAGCGGCTGGTTGAGGACCGGGAGCAGGGCGACCCAGAACCAGGCGCCGCCGGCGAGCGCGAGCCGTGCGGTCCTCCCGTCGCCGGCTCGCCACGCGAAGTACGTGCCTGCGGCGAGGAGCACGAGCGCGCAGAACGGGACGAGGAACAGGACAGGGTCCCGTAGCAGCTGAAGCTGCGGCGCCGAAAGGGCGCCGGCGACGAAGCTGACGACCGAGCCGGCCGCGCGCTTGGCCGTCAGCGGCTGGCCGCCGTAGCCACCGACACCGCCGACCACCAAGGTGCGCGGGATCAGCATGATTACGACGCTCACGAGCATCACGATCGGCGGCCGCCAATATCCGCGGGGGCGCGAGGCCCCCGCTTCGCGCGGAGCCGCCCACAGCAGGATGGCGCTCAGCGCGGGCAATACTGCGGCGATCTCCTTGGTCAGCATCGCGAGTGCGGTGAGCGCCGCGATCGCCGCCTCGCGCCAGATCGACGGGCCGGCCCGGAGCGCGACCAGGATCGCCGCGAGCCCGAGTGCGACCGCGATCAGGTCGGTGTTGCCTGAAATCCAGGCGACGGACTCGCCGTGGCTCGGGAACACCGCGAACGCCAGTCCCGCGATCAGCGCGGCACCGGCCCCGGCGAATCGCCTCACTACCAGGACCACCTCGAGGCAGAGAACGCCGAACAGCAGCAGGTTGAGTACGTGGGCTACCGCGGGACTATCGGAAAGGCCGTAGACGGCCGCGTTCCACAGCACCCAAACCGGACGGTAGAAGGCCCCTGACCCGGCGGGCTGACCGAGGTCGTTGTGGGTGAAGGGCCAGAACGCGCCGGTGATGTGGTGCACCGTGCGCAGCAGGACATAGTCGTCGGCGAGCCGTCCGCTCGAGATCGCCGGCGCGAACAGCAGCGCCCCGAGAAGCCCGCAGCCCAAGGCGCCGAGCGGGAGCCAACGGCGAGAGCTCATCTGCGGTGGTGGGGATGAGTCCTGGTCCGGTCGCCGGTCGGTAGTAGAACTTCGATCGTGCTGCATCTGCTCGCGTTGCTGTTCGCGGTAGCCGCCGTTGCCTTCCTCACGTTGGCGATCGCGGGCATGGTCACCGGGCGGCCGGGCGATCGGGTCGGCTGGCTCGTGCGCGTGCTAGCGGTGCTGTGCTTCGCGGCGGCAGTGGTAGTGAACCTCGCCGCGCACTGACCGGGCGCCCCGCGCACTCAGTCGCCGGCCCGCGTCACGACCTCCTGCACTACCTCGAACTCGAGCAGGCTCGAGCCCTGGGCGACCGGGGATTCGCCGCGGTCGGCAGATGCCTGCGCGTGGCGGCGGCTGAATGCCTGGCTGCTGCGCCACGACTGGTAGGCATCGTCGCTTTCCCAGCGCGTGTAGACGAAGTAGCGCGTCTCGCTGCCGACGGGTCGCAGCAGCTCGAACCCGAGGAACCCGGGCATCTTCTCAACCTCGCTCGCCCGCCGCGCGAAGCGCTCCTCCAGCTCCGCCCCGCGCTCGGGCGCAACCTCGATCGCGTTGATCTTCACGACGGCCATCGAGCGGATGGTATTCGCGGCGCGGTTGTGGCGGCGCGGTGGAATCGGCCGGCGCCGATTCCATTGGGAGTTTTGCCGGAACTCCCGGGGGCCGGGCGAGAACTCGGCACGGGGGCTCAGCTCGAGGAACCGTCGAGGAGGAATCGGGCGATCTGGTCTGGCGCATCCCACATCGGCAGATGCCCGCACCCGACGAGGACGCGGCTCTCGACGTTGGGTGGGAGTCGAGCGGGCGCGGACACCAGACGGTCGTGATCGGGCCAGGCGAGCGTCACCGGCACCTCGATCCGGTCGAGACCGTCGAAGTACGCGCCGCGCATCGCGTTGTTCGTCGCGACGAACGATGGGGCGGTCGCGTAAGCGCGGACGAGATGGGCGGCGGCGCAGGCCGGAACGAGCTCCGGTCGCACCATCACGCCGCCGAGCAGCGCGCGCCGTCCCGAAGACCGCGCGGTCACGAAGGTGAGGACGGGGAGCATGCCGCTCGCGATGATCCTGCCGGCGCTGAGCTTCGGCGCGAGTGGCGCGCCCCAAAGGCCTGCCGGGGCGATCGCACTGACCGACCTCGCGCGACCGGCGAGCGCGAGCTCAAGGGCTACCCAGCCTCCGAGCGAATTGCCGGCGACGTGGGGGCGCTCGAAGCCGAGGTCGCCGAGGAATCGGTCGAGGACGCGCGCGAGGGCCGTCGGCGTCGGGGTCTCGGCGAGCGGTGGCGACTCACCGAAGCCGGGAAGATCGACAACGACCACCGTTCGCTCGGCCGACAGGACCTCGAGGACCGGATCCCACACGCGGCGGTCGCCACCGAGCGGGTGGAGCAGGACGAGCGGAGGCCCGGTTCCCCGTATATCGTGGGCCAGCCCTCCGGTCGACATCGAGGGAATGTACGTGTCCACGCGCGCGGGCGGATCACGCGGAATCGGCGGGTCTACTCAGGCTCCGGCGCCACACCGATGTACATCCACTCGATCTCGTCCGCCGACATGCTCTGGCAGGCGGCGTTGACGATCGTCTAGGAGCCGGAGTCTGCACGAGCCCAGAGCGGCGGCGACAGGAGCAGCGGGCGCGTTGGCGAACCCATAGCGGTGAGCACGAATCGGTTAGAGGCATTCTCGGACGGGGTCCTCGCGGTGGCGATCACGCTGCTCGTGCTGAACGTCAAGGTCCCTCGTCCCACCGTTAGCCACGATCTGGCTAATCAGCTCGCGAACAACTGGCCAGAGTACGCCGCCTACGTCACCTCCTTCATCACGATTGGGATCATCTGGATCAATCACCACGCGATGATCGGGCGGCTCCGGCGAGCCGATCACGCGATCCTGTTCTGGAACCTGCTCTTGCTGATGAGCGTCGGCATCCTGCCGTTCGCGACCTCGCTGATGGCGACGTACCTCCGGCAGGGGCACGGCCAGCAGCACCTCGCGGCGGCGATCTACAGCGGCTCGTTCCTCGTCATGTCGCTGGCGTTCTCGGCCCTCAACCGCCAGATCCTGCTCGTCAAGCCGGACCGGCTCGAGACTGAGCTCCCCGAGGAGCGCCGCAGGGAGATCTTCAAGCGGGCGGTGACGGGAATCGCCCCCTACGTGATCGCGATCGCCGTGGCGTGGCTGTCGGCTTACGCGTCGCTCGCGATCTGCGCGGCTGTTGCCGCCTACTACGCCCTTCCCCGGGCGAGCAGCAGCGAGGGTTAGGGTTCGCGCGGGCCGTTGGGGCCGCGGGCTCTCAGGTCTCGCCGGCGGAATCGGTCAGGATCCCGTAAGCGCTCGGGCGGCGCGTGGTCAGGAACGGGAACAGCTCGAGCCAGTCGCGTCGCTGGTCGAGGTCCAGGTCGGCAACGAGCACCGCCGGCTCGTCACGTGGCGCCTGCACGAGCACGCGGCCATATGGGTCGGAGATGAAGCTCGAGCCGTAGAAGGTGAGCGGGTCCTCGAAGCCGGTGCGGTTGATCGCGACCATGAAGGTGCCGTTGGCGACGCCGTTGCCGACGATCACCTGCTGCCACAGCGGGCGGGTATCGAAGCCGGGGTGGTCGGGCTCGGAGCCGATCGCCGTAGGAAAGATCAGGACCTCCGCGCCGGCGAGCGAATAGGCGCGAGCGAGCTCGGGGAACCACTGATCCCAACACGTCGGGCAGCCGAGCCGGATGTCGTGCTCGGGGGTGGGCAGCAGCGTCAGCGGGAACGGATCCCCGGTGGCAGGCCCGGGGCGGAAGTAGCGGTCCTCGTAGTAGCCGGCGGTGACGGGGATGTGGAGCTTGCGCGTGCGGGAGACAAGGTGGCCGCCGGGGGCGAGCACGATGGCGGTGTTGTATCCGAGCCCGTCGGGGCCGTGCGGCCCGTCGGCGCGCTCGTACAGCGAGGCGTGGACGTAGGCGCCGGTCGCGGCCGCGGCCCGGCGGGCGAACGCCGCCGTCGGTCCGGTCGCGAGGTCCTCGGGCTCGGCGCCGCCGGCGGCCGGGCCGTCGGGCGTGGTCGCGAAGTAGCGCGACAGCGTCAGCTCCTGCAGGCAGACGATGCGCGCGCCTTCGCTCGCGGCGATCTCGATCCCGCACGCGAGCGCGGAGGCGTGCTCCTCGGGATCGCTGTGCCAGCTCTCCTGCACCAGCCCGAGGCGGAGCAGCGGACGCTCGGGCGGGCGCGTGCGCGCCGGCGAGGGCGGCGGGCTGAGCGCGGTCAGGAGCAGCGGCTCAGCCATCGTGCTCGGCGGTCGCGCGCAGGGGGACCTGCTGGGTGATGCAGTGCGGACCGCCACCACCGTAGGCGAGCACCGCGCCGGGCACCGCCACGACCTCGCGGTCCGGGTAGGCGCCGGCGATGATCGCGAGCGCCTCGTCATCGGTCCCGGCGCCGGTCACCGGGACGATCACGGCGCCGTTGCAGATGTAGTAGTTGAGATAGCTCGCGGCGACCGTCGCGCCGGCGACGTCCACGTAGGGCAGGAATGGGAGCTCGATCACGGCGATCCCGGCAGCGCCGAGCCGCTCGCGGTTATCTTCGCAGTGGGCGTAGTTCGGGTTCTCCGGCGGGACGATCTGGAGGATCGCCTCGTCCGGGCGCGCGAACGCGGCGATCAGGTCGACATGGCCGTCGGTGTCGCGGTCCTCGATCAGCCCCTGGCCGAGCCAGATGACACGATCGGCGCCGAGGAACGTCCCGAGCGCGGCCTCGATCTCCTCGCGGGAGAGCGAAGGGTTGCGGTTCGGGTTCAGCAGACACTGTTCGGTGGTGAGCAGCGTGCCGGCGCCGTCGACGCAGATCGAGCCACCCTCGAGCACGAGCTGAGCGTCCGCCACCTCGTCCCCGAGCCGCTCCGCGATCAGTCGCCCGACCGCCGCGTCCCGGTCCCAGGGAGAGAACTTCTCACCCCAGGCGTTGAACTGGAAATGGACGGCGACGCGCCGGCCATCGTCACCCCGCACGTAGATCGGGCCGCAGTCGCGCAGCCAGGAGTCGTCGAGTGGCAGCTCGACGACCTCGACTCCGGTCGCGCAGGCAGCCCGGGCCTGCTCCGCATCCGCGCCGGCGTTCGCGATCATCGTCACCGGCTCGAACGCGGCGATCGCATTCGCGGCCGCGGCGTACTCGTGGCGAGCGAGCACGATCGTGTCACCCCAGAGCGCGATCCGGCAAGGCCATCCCATCACCGTCCGCTCGTGCTCGTTCCACTCGGCCGGCATACGCACGGATCCAGCGTAACGCGCTACGGACGGGCGGCGCCGGCCCATGCCGTTCCCTCGGGGCGTCCAATCGCCCCGACTACTACTTGTCAAGAAGTGCGCGTGTCTCGGAGGTTTGCTGGATCGAGCTCGGTGCTGTCACCCGAACGGACCGGCCTCGGCTAGCGCGGCGATCCGGGTGTTCGAGGACGCCGTGCCGACGGTCATGCAGAAGGGAATGCGGAGGCAATCGACGCTGCTGAGGTATCCCGATCTCGTCCCGCGGGGGAGCGCTCCGGTCTTCAGTGGCGTGACCCGGCTTCCATCCCACACCAGCACCATCGGGACCTGGTCGCTGATGCTCGTTCCGTCGCGGGGGAACAGCGCCCCGGTGGCTACGCAGCTCACTGCGCCGACACAGGCCACCGCCTCAACCTCGGTTATCTGGACACGGGCTGGTGGGCCAGACACCCGGCGCCACCTGCCGCCGGCGAACTCGAGAAACAATCCATCCGAACCTGCCTCAGCTCCAGCCGCGAAGCAGTGCGTGGCCGATGCGCAGCTCACACCTTGCAGAGCTGTTCCTCTTCCGGGGGGAGCCGGGGTTCCGACCACGTGCCATGAACCGCCCTCAAAGCGCTCGGCGAGCGCGGTCGTCTTGCTCGCGAACGGATGTCCGATACCCACCGCAGCGCAGCTGCCGACCCCACCGCAGCTCACGGCGCTGAGGAAGCCGCTCGCCCCCCCGGTGCCCATCAACGACCAGCCCCGGCCATCCCAATGCTCGAACAACGGCGCGGCGGCGGCGCTCCCCAACCCGACCCCACCAACCGCGAAGCAGGAGGACGACGACGTGCAGCTCACCGAATACAAGGTGTCAGCACCGCCGGAGCCGGGGCTCGGCGTGGCCGCGATCCTCCAGGTCCGCCCGCCGAAGCGCTCAGCGAACGTACCGTTCTGCCTGTCGCCGACGGCCACGCACACCCGCGATGACGGACAGGCAACGCTGAGCAGCTCAGCGCCGGGCACGGACGGAGAGCTCATAGTGCTCCACCGCTTGCCGTTCCAACGTTCGATCGCCGGGACGATGTGCGCGCCGGCTTGGAAGGAGCCGACCGCAAAGCACGAACGGGAGGAGACACACGCGGTGCCGTCGAGCGTGAGGTGCGTCGCCTTGGGGACGCTCAGCGAGACGAAGACCGGATTCCCGCCTGACGCGATCGCCATGGACGTGACGGTCGCAAACGCCCCGGCGACCGCGGCCCACTTGGATCGAAACACCCGGCAAACGGATTGCCACGCGGCTCACAATACTCGCTGCGAAAGGTCGTGGAAACGATCAATAATTGCCGGGCGTTTGCCAGGCTTCATGCCCTTGGCAGGGTTGTGAACTTCACAACACAGCGTTCGCGCTAGGGCACGGGTTGCCCTGAGCATTCCGCTACGCTCGCGCCAATGCGCGCCGCTGGGGACCGCGGGCTGAGACTGGCGGCCGTCGCGGTCGCGCTCGCGTGGGCCGCCGTTCCGGTCGCGGCGGTCGTCTACCACACGCTTCGCCACGGCGGCGTGCTGACCGGCACCGACAGCCCGCTGCCCGGGGCCGACCAGCTGTTCTACATGGACTCGATCCGGCAGAGCGGCGCGCATCTGCTGATCACCGACCACTTCGATCTCGTGATCGGACAGGCCGTGTTCCTGCATCCGCTCTACTTGCTGGGCGGGATCCTGTGGCGGCTAGGCGTGCCGATCCAGGGCGCCTTCTGGCTGCTGTCGCTGCTGGCCGCTCCGGCCCTGGCGCTGGGGGCGCTGGCGCTCGCGGCGCGCTGCCTGCACGGTTCGGGCGAGCGCGCGGCGGCAGTGGCTGTCGGCCTGTTCTACATGTCTCCGCTCGTCCCCCTGCTCGCGTGGTCAGGGGCGGTCGGTGGCTACCAGCGCTTCCTGCTCGAGGTTCCGGCCGGCGAGAGCATGCCGGCGTGGCAGCTATGGGGATACCCGCACTCCGGGATCGCGGTCGGGATGCTGGCGCTCGCGCTGGCGGGCGCAGCTCAGGTCGCCGCGGGGGCGCCACCATCGGCACGCCGGCTGGCCTGGATGGCCGCGGCCGCCGCCCTCGCGTCCTGGCTTCACCCCTGGCAGGGTGCGATCTTCATCGCCGTCGTGGCCGTGCTCGTGCTCGGCGAGCGATCGTGGGCGCTCGGCAAGCGGCTGGCGGTGCCGGTGCTCGCCGCGCTGGCGCCGATCGCCTACGAGGAGATCCTCGTCCATAGCGACGCGGCGTGGCGCTTGGACTCGATACAGAACGTCTCGGGGCACGTGCCGGCGTGGATGCTCCTGGTGGCGCTGGCGCCGATCGGCGCCACGGCCCTTGCGGGGGTGCGTGCGCTCGCGCCGGGTCCCTGGCGAACGGTGCTCGTTGCCTGGCCGGTGTTCGCGATCGTCGTCTACCTGCTCACCGACGAGTTTCCCTACCACGCGCTCGAGGGGATCGCGATCCCGCTCGCCGTGCTGGCGGTCGCCGGCTGGCGGAAGCTGCCGCGGCCTGGGCGGCTGAGGCCTGGGCGGCTCAGGCCCACGCTCGGGGTCCTCGCCGTGCTCGCCGTTGTCCTGCCGGGCGCCGCGTATGAGATCACAACGCTCCGGGACTCGCTGCGCACGAGCGCATACTCGTACTGGCTGACCCCGGCAGACCACGACGCGCTCACCTACCTCGAGCACGCCCGCGCCCGAGGCGGAGTGCTCGCGCGCTACGAGATCGGGATGGCCGTGCCGGCGTTCACCGGCCGGCGGACGTGGGTCGGCGAGTTCTCCTGGACGCCGCACTTCCCCGAGCGGGTGGATCAGGCCGAGCGGCTGTTCCAGGGTGGCATGACTCCCGCCCAGGCCGGACGCTTCGTCGAGTCCGTCGGAGCTCGGTACGCGCTCGCGGATTGCGGGGCCAGAGCCGACTTGCCGCGGCTGCTCGGCCCGCTGATCGCCTCGACCGCCCGCTTCGGCTGCGCTTCGGTCGACACGCTACGGACGCGCGCTCCATGACCCGGTGTAATGAGAAGCACAAGTAAACGCCAGTAGGTTGCAATTGCGAGCGGCTTGACATAGTGTCGCGCGCTTCGATGCTCGGCTACATCGTCCAGGTCGCGAAAGCGCTCACGCCGGGGGAGAGGCGACGGGCCGGGTTCATGTTCGGCTCGATCGTGGCCCTGCACGTGATCGGGTTCGGCGTGTTCATCGCCTTCGTCGTCCCGTCGCATTACCGGGGCCTTGGCATCGGCGTCGCCGGGCTGGCCTACACGCTCGGGCTCCGCCACGCGTTCGATGCCGATCACATCTCCGCCATCGACAACACGACACGCAAGCTGATGAACGAGGGCAAGCGCCCGCTCAGCATCGGGTTCTGGTTCTCGCTCGGGCACTCGTCGATCGTCGTCGCGATCGGGGTCGTCATCGTCGTCGGCGAGAAGGCCGTCTACGGCGCGGTCTCGAACCCCAACTCGAGCCTGCATCAGTTCGGCGGGATCTTCGGCACCGTCGTCTCGGCGACGTTCCTGTATCTGATCGCGGCCCTCAACATCGTCATCCTCGCCGGCATCTTCCGCGTGTTCCGCTCCATGCGCGACGGGGAGTACGACGAGGCCGAGCTCGAGCGCCAGCTCCAGAACCGCGGCCTGATGTACCGCTTCTTCGGCCGTTGGATGAGGTCGATCACGAAGGAATGGCAGATGTACCCGGTCGGCGTCGTGTTCGGCATGGGTTTCGACACCGCGACCGAGGTCGCGCTGCTGGCGACGACGGCCGTGCTCGCCACCGCGCACCTCCCCTTCTACGCGATCCTGTGCCTGCCGATCCTGTTCACCGCCGGGATGGCGCTGATGGACACGGTCGACGGCATCTTCATGAACTTCGCCTACTCGTGGGCGTTCTTCAACCCGGTCCGCAAGGTCTATTACAACCTCGCGATCACGGGACTCTCGGTGGCGATCTGCTTCTTCATCGGAACGATTGAGGTGCTCGGCCTGCTACCCGCCGAGATCGGCGGCCTGCACGGCAGCTTCTGGACCTTCATGGCCAGCTTCAACATCAACAAGGCCGGCTTTGTCATCGTCGGCATGTTCGTCGTCTGCTGGGCAGGCGCGATGGCCTTCTGGCGGTTCGGCCGCGTCGAGGAGAAGTGGAGCGCGAAGCTGAAGGAGGGAGTCGAGGGGTGACGAGCGCTCCCCAGGTGCCGACGTTGCGCTTCGAGACACTCGACGGGGCGGTCGCGGCGATGCGCGACCGCGGTCTGCGCCTGTCGACGCCCCGGCGGTTGATCCTGGAGGATCTGTTCGCGGCCGACGGTCCGGTCTCGGCGGAGTACGTCGCGCGACGGTTGCACCTTGACGTCGCGTCGGTCTATCGCAACCTGGAGACGATGGAGCGCCACGGCCTCGTCGGTCACGTCCATCTGGGTCACGGACCGGGGTTGTACGTACTCGTCGGCCGGGGCGAGCGCGAGCATCTGTACTGCGAGGGCTGCGGCGCGGTGAGGACGCTCGATCCGGCGCAGCTCGACCCGCTCCGCGACGTGATCGAGGAGCTGTTCGGATTTCACGCTCGCTTCACGCACTTCCCGATCGTTGGGTTATGTCTCCGCTGCGCCGGGCAGCAGGCAGCCGATCACGCGGTCCGGGACGGCGACGGTGACGCCGAGGGTGAGCTCGGCGAGGTCCACGAGCACGCTCACGGCGGCCACCCGCCGAGCCACGTTCACGCCGCGGCCCCGGAGCACGAGCACCAGCACAGCCACGGCGATCACGTGCACTCCCACCCGCACCAGCACTGAGGCTGCGCGGGCCCCTACCGCGCGGTGACGATCTCGTCGCCGCCGGGCGTGAATCCGATCGCCAGCTCGAGTCCGCGTGCTCGTTCGGCGGCGTCGTCGCTCCGCGGTAGGGCGTCCCGCGCCGCGAGCCGGATCAGCGCGTCGACCGCCGTCGGCGCGAACTGGTGGCCCCGCTCGCGATCGCACTCGGCGAGCGCGTCCGGTCGGGTGCTCGTCGGCTTGTACGAGCGGCTCTCGGTCATCGCGTCCCAGGCGTCGGCGAGCGCGAGCAGCTGAGCGCCGTCCGCGATCTCCTCGCCGGCGAGCCGATCCGGATACCCGCCCCCGTCCCAGCGCTCGTGGTGGCCGCGGATCCAGATCACCTGCTCGGCCTCGAGCACCTCGGCCGCGATGTAGCCACCGAGCGACGCGTGACGCTTCAGCTCCTCGTACTCCTCAGGCGTCAACGGCGTTGCCTTGAACAGGATCGCGTCGGAGATGCCGATCTTGCCGACGTCGTGCAGCAGTCCCGCGGCGTGCAGCTGGCGCGCCCGCTTCGCGGTCCAGCCGAGCTCGAGCGCCAGGTGCTCGGCGAGCGCGGCGACGCGCTCTGAGTGACTGTGCGTGGAAACGTCCTTGGAGTCGATCGCCCGAGCGAGCGCGCGGACGCTGGCGAGGGTCTGGAACTGTTCGACGCTCGGTCCGGTTCGCGCCGGGAAGCGGCGGGCGTTCTCGGTGGTGTGCAGGAGCGTGGCGTTGCGACCGCCTTCCTTGGCCCAGTACAGCGCCCGGTCAGCGAGCCTCATCAGCTCCTCCGCCATCTGTCCCGGCGCTCGCGTGCAGACGCCGGCCGAGATCGTGAGGCGGCCGACGCCGTCGAAGGGCCTGGATGCAATCGCACGTCGCGCACGCTCGGTCGCCGCCACCGCCGCCGACTCGCTCGTCTCCGGCATCATCCAGGCGAACTCCTCGCCGCCGATGCGAGCGAGCAGGCCATCCCCGTCGACCTGATCAGCGAGGCGCAGGGCGACATCGGCGAGCACCTTGTCGCCGGTCTGATGGCCGTGGCGGTCGTTGATCTGCTTGAAATGGTCGAGGTCGAACAGCGTGACGCTGAGGACGTGGCCGTGGCGGCGGGAGCGCTGCACCTCCGCGCGCAGTCGCTCATAGAAGGCGCGGTGGTTGGCCAACCCGGTCACCGGATCCGTCGCCGCCTGGCGCGCCAGCGCGTCCCACGCCTCCGCATTGGCAAGTGCGACCGCGACGAGCTCGGCGAAGCGGACGAGCCGCGACTCGGCATCGCGGGGGACGTTGGCACCCGAGAACGAGGCGCCGACCGACCCCCACAGGGCGCCGCCGACGGAGATCGGCGCACACACCGCGCTGGACAGGGCGAACTGCTCGATCACCTGGTCGCGTGAACCGGGCGGGTAGACGTCGAAGCGGACCGGGGCTCCGGTGCGGTAGACCATCGCGGCGGCACTCGTGCCATCGAGGTCGATCTGCCCGCCCACGATCTCCTGCTCTGTCGCGCTCCAACCGCCGACGAGCCGCCCGACACCGGTCGACTCCTCGAACCGAACGACGCCGACGAGCGTCGCCGTGAACAGTTGCGCGACCTCTTCGGCGACGGCTCGGAACACCGCCTGTGGCTTCGCCCCGGTCGCGACGGCGGTCGCGACGCGCGAAAGCGCTTGATGCTCGGCGTCGCGCTGGACCCGCTCGGTGACATCGACGGTGAAGACGGCGCCGGCGAACACGTGGCCGTCGGGATCGCGCACGGGGACGGCACGGAGGTCGTACTCGCGGCTGCGGCTCGTTACTTCCCACCGCTGCTCTTCGCCGGCCAAGGCGGCCCGGAATCGACTCTCGAGACGCTCCGCGGTCGCGGGCGAGTAGGCCTCGCGGACAGTCTTGCCCTCCAGATCTGAGGGTTCGTGCCCGAATTGGCCGAGCGCGGGGCCGCCGGCCATCAGGTAGCGAAGGCTGGTGTCGAAGAGGACGAAGCATCCGTGGGGAAAGCCGGCCGCGAGCGCGCGGAGCTGTTCGAGGTCGCGCCGCTGCCGGTCGACGAGCGCCAGGACGGTGAAGCCGATGACGCCCGTGACGACGATCAACAGCCCACCCGATCGCCAGCCGCTCACCGGGTAGCGCGCTCCGCCGATCACGACGATCGGGATGAACATCAGTGCAGCCGCCCCCGCGATCGACGCCACGAGCTCTCCCCGGCGCCGCCGGAAGCCCGACCACACAGCGGGCAAGAGCACCAGCGATCCGTATGTAGCGGTGGTTCCGACGCCGGCGCGCAACAGCGCCACCGAGGCCAAGAACGCGCCGATGAGGACGATTCCGGCCCAGCGCCAATGGTCCCAGCGCCGGGAGGAGAAGAGCGCCGCCGCGACGAGGATCTGGAGCACGAGCGCCGTGCCCGCCAGCTCGATCCGCACGTGTTGCTCGAGGCCGATCAGGCCCCAGACCCCGAGCATGGCCACCCCATAGGGAGCCAACGGACCTGCTCGGCGGAAAGCGGGTGCGGTCACTGGGTCTCGTGGGGTCGGCGGGCCCCGGGGTTGAGGTCAGCTAGCCGACTATCGGCAGTCGAACCCTGCGCCTTGAGTGCCTTCGTCAACCGGGCCGGTGGGCCTCGACTCGGCCTGGATCAGCCGGCCAGCGTCCGGTTGAATCGGCGGAGCGCCAGCGGTATGCAGACCGCGATGATCGCGACGCACCAGAGCGCCATAGCGATCTCGGGGTGGTCGAGCTGCCACGAGCCGCTCGATCGAACGCCCTGGGTCAGCCCGCGCACGCTGGCCACCAGCGCCGAGATCGGATCCCAGTCGGCGATCGCGCGCGGTACGGCGGACATGCCGGAGATCGGCACGAACGTGCCCGCCATGAAGCTGAGTGGGAACACGACGATGAACCCGATGCCCTGCATCGCGTCGGGCGAGCGCACCAGCATCCCGAACAGGACTCCCGCCCATGTGAAGGCGATCATCCCCAGCAACAGCAGCCCGGCGAGCTCCAGCGCATGTGGGGCTGTTAGGTGCGGGGTCCAGCCGAGGATCAGGCCGAACACGACCACGATCGTGATCCCGAGCAGTGCTTCACAGAACTGGCCCATCACCTGCGCGGTGATGATCGAGAGGCGGTTGACCGGCATCGAGCGGAAGCGGTCGATCACCCCCTCGGTGATGTCGTTCGAGGTAGCCACGCCGGCGCCGATCGTGCCGAACGCGAGCGACTGGGCGATGATCCCGGGGAACAGGTAGTCCTTGTAGCTGATTCCATGGACGTGGATCGCGGATCCGAACACGTACAGGAACAGGAAGATGAAGACGATCGGCTGGATCGTCACGTCGAGCAGGCGCTCGGGGACGCGGGGGATCGCCCGCAGGCTGCGCGCGGTGAGCAGCGCGGTGTCGCGCGCGAAGCGGATCGGGCCGCCGAACTCGCGGGCGGTGTCGGCGCTCACGCTCACGCCGCCGCCTGCTCAGGCTCGCGGTCGGGCTCGCCGTCGGCAGGGCCGCCGGTCAGGGCGAGGAACGCGTCGTCGAGCGTCGGCCGTCGCAGCGCGATTTCGTCGACCGGGATCCGTTCGCCTTGGACCACGGCAACGACCCTGGCCAAGTCGGCGACCTCGTCCGGCGCTGCGACCGAGACTGTTCGCTGCTCGGGAAGCGAGGTGATCGCAAATCGAGGCGAGAGCGTCGCGGTCAGACGCTCGAACGCGGCGCCGTCGGTCGCGACCACGTCCACGCGTTGCTCGCCGACCTGGGCCTTGAGCTCGGCCGGCGTCCCCGCGGCGATTTCGCGCCCGTGGTCGATCAGCACGATCCGATCCGCGAGCGCGTCGGCCTCTTCGAGGTACTGGGTTGTGAGCAGCAGCGTGACACCGTCGGACACAAGCTCGCGGATCGTCGACCAGACGATCTGGCGGCTGCGAGGGTCGAGACCGGTCGTCGGCTCATCGAGCACGAGCAGCTGCGGCCGCTCGATCAGGCTCGCCGCGAGGTCGACGCGGCGGCGCTCGCCGCCGGACAGGTTCTTGACCAAGCGGTCACGAAAGTCGCCGATCTGGAAGCGGTCGATCAGCTCGTCGGCGACAGCGCGTGCGCCCCGGACGCCGCGTCCGCGCAACCGTGCCATCAGGATGATGTTCTCGCGCGCGGTCAGGTTCTTGTCGAGCGCGGCGAACTGGCCCGTCAGCGAGATCACCCGCCGCACCTGGTCGGCTTCGCTGACCACGTCGTGCCCGCCGACGCGGGCCCAGCCCGCGTCAGGGCGCGTGAGCGTTCCGAGCATCCGGACCATCGTCGTCTTGCCGGCGCCGTTGGGGCCGAGCAGCGATACGACGGTTCCGGTTTCGACGCGCAGATCGAGCGCGTCGACGGCGGTGAAGTCGCCGAAGCGCTTGGTCAGTCCGCACGCCTCAATCGCTGGGTGGTCAAGCACGCCAGGTAAAGTACAGTGACTGAACTTATTCTGCAACTGTAATTTCGCTAGGCTACCGTCGTGCCGGATGCAGACCGATCGGAGAATGAGGGGCTCGGCGACCTCGATGCAGATGTGCGGATCCACCGGGTCCTGGTCGCTGAGCTGGGCGAGCGCGTCGCCAACGAACTAGCTCGAGCTCGGCGCGCGCAGGAGCTGTGGGAACACGATCGCCTCAGTGGGGAGGGCCTGCGTGAGCGCAAGAAGCGCCTGACGCGGCAGCGAATCTCCGACGTCGCGACCGCGCTGTTCGCCGTCCGCGGGTTCGACAAGGTCAAGGTCTCAGAAGTTGCCGACATCGTCGGCGTCTCGGAGAAGACCATCTACAACTACTTCCCGACCAAGGAGTCACTCGTCTTCGACCGGGCCGACGAAGGTGTCGAGCGCCTGGTCGCCGCTCTACGCAACCTCGGACCCGGCGAGTCGCCGACGCGGGCCGTGATCCGGACCCTGAAGGACGATCTGGATCGGCTCGAGATGTTCGCCGCCGGGACCGATGCCTTCCTGCCCATGTTCAGGGCGATGATCCGCTCGACGCCGTCGTTGCGTGCGGCCTGGCTCGATATCCACCGCCGGCTCGTCGATGTGGCCACCGAGGAGCTGTCCGCGCGCGTCGAGGTGGATCCGCACGATCCCGAGCCGATGATCGCCGCGCGTTCGCTCGTCGGCCTGCAGGACGTCTTCTTCGAGTCGATCGTGCACCGGGTCGAGGCGGGCATGTACGGCGCGGAGCTGCGCGACGCCGTCGAGGCCGACATCGATCGCGCCGCACGTCTGCTCGAAACCGGGCTGTGGTCGTTCAACGTGCTGGTTCAGGGGCTGCGGACGGGCGCGCAACTGCGCGACGCCGCGATCGCCGCCGACCGCGCGCGCGCCCAGGTGGTCGACGCGATCCGGCACGCGCGGGCGGCTTGGCGGCAGACGCAACGAGATCACGGTGGCGCGCAGCCCGGCGCACGACTGCGTGGCCGCGGGCGCGCCTAGGGCGCTGCCCTTTGGGCAAGCCGGCGACCGTCTAATGTCGTAAGGACGATGTCCGTCCCGACCGAGCCCCCGGCCGCGGCCACCGGCCACGAGCCCCCGTTGCCAGCCGCGGCGAAGCGTCCCGCGATCCTTGCCGTCGATGACGAGCCGGCGGTGCTGGCGGCGGTCGCGCGGGACCTGCGTCGCGGGTTCGGCGAGCGCTTTCGCGTCCTGCGGGCGACATCGGGGATCGAGGCGCTCGAGGTCCTGCGTGAGCTGCGCAAGCGCGGCGACCTGGCGGCGATGCTGATCGCCGACCAGCGGATGCCCGGGATGCCGGGGACGCAGTACCTCGTCGAGGCGCGCAAGATCGTTCCCGACGCCAAGCGCGTGCTGCTGACGGCCTACGCGGACACCGAAGCGGCGATCGCGGCGATCAACACCGCGGCGCTCGACTACTACCTGCTCAAGCCCTGGGATCCGCCCGAGGAGCAGCTCTTCCCCGTCGTCGCGGATCTGCTCACGACGTGGGAGGCCGGGGCGGCGCTGGCGTCGGGCGGGGTGCGGGTGATCGGTCACCGGTTCTCCAAGGAGACGCACGACCTGCGGGACTTCCTGGCCCGCAACCGCGTCCCGGCTCGCTGGCTGGACGTCGAGCGCGACGGCGAGGCGCGCGAGCTGCTGCAGGTGGCGGGCGTGGATCCAGATCGCCTGCCCGTGGCGCTGCTGGAGGACGGCTCGGTGCTCGAGCGCCCGACGATCCTGGAGCTGGCCGAACGCCTGGGTGTCACGAGCGCGCCGGCGCAGGACCACTACGACCTGGTGGTCGTCGGCGGCGGCCCGGCCGGGCTCGCGGCAGCGGTCTACGGCGCCTCGGAGGGGTTGAAGACCGTCATGGTCGAGCGCGAGGCACCGGGCGGTCAAGCCGGCCAGTCGAGCAGGATCGAGAACTACCTTGGCTTCCCCGCGGGCCTCAGCGGCTCCGATCTCGCGCGCCGGGCGACCGACCAGGCTCGGCGCCTCGGCGCCGAGCTGCTGACCGTCCAGGAGGCGGTCAGGCTGCGGGCCGAGGGCGCCGGCCGGCTGGTCGAGCTGAGCGGCGGCGGGGTGCTCAGCGCGAGCTGTGTCCTCGTCGCCTCGGGCGTCTCGTATCGCCAGCTCGACACCCCGGGGTTCGCCGAGCTGACCGGCGCCGGCGTCTACTATGGCGCGGCCCTGACCGAAGCGCGGGCGTGCGCCGACCAGCACGTCGTGGTGATCGGCGGCGCGAACTCGGCCGGCCAGGCTGCGGTTTACTTCAGCGGCTACGCGGGCAAGGTGACGATGCTCGTGCGCGGGCCGTCGCTGGCGAAGTCGATGTCGCACTACCTGATCGAGCAGATCGCAGCGCTGCCCAACGTCGAGGTCCGGGCCGGCACGACGACGATCGCCGCCGAGAGCGACGGCGGGCACCTCGCCCGCCTGCGCGTCCAGGGCCCGGACGGCGAGGAAACGCTCGGAGCGGACGCATGCTTCGTGTTCATCGGCGCTTCGCCGCGGACCGACTGGCTCGCGGGCGTGGTCGCCCGCGACGAGCGCGGCTTCATCCTCGCCGGTCGCGACGCGCAGACAGCCGGCTGGCCGCTGAGCCGAGAGCCGTTCATGCTCGAGACCACGGTGCCCGGCGTGTTCGTCGCCGGCGACGTGCGCGCCCGCTCGATCAAGCGCGTCGCCAGCGCGGTCGGCGAAGGCTCGATGGCCGTCTCGCTGATCCACGAGTACCTGGCGGACGCGTGACAGTCGCGCCGGTCACCGTCGCGGAGCTGCGCGCCGTCGACCTGTTCGACGATCTCGCCGATGACGAGCTCGCCTCCTGGGTGACGGCGGCGCGACCGTACGACCTCGCCCCGGGCGAGGTGATCGCCGAGTACGGCGAGCAGCCTCCGGGCCTCCAGCTCCTGCTCGTGGGCGAGGCACAGACCTTCATGGTCAACCGCGGCCACACCGAGCCGGTCGGGCGCCAGTACGCGCCGACGTGGATGGGCGCGATCGCCGTGCTCACGGGCGGCACCCTCGGCGTGCGCATGCAGGCACGGACCTCCTGCCGCTTGGCCCTCGTCCCGGCCGCGGAATTCCGCCGGCTGGCCTTCGCGCAGCCCGTGGTCCACCAGCGGGTGATGCGGCAGGTCGCGCCGGTGATGAGCCGCATCACCGCGGTCGAGCAGAACCGCGAGCGGTTGGCTTCGCTCGGGACGATGGCCGCGGGGCTGGCCCACGAGCTGAACAACCCGGCCGCGGCGGCGCGCCGCGCCGCCGGTCAGATGACCGAGGCGCTCGACGCGATCGGGTCAACACTCGCATGCTTCGTCGAGGCCGGGATCGAGCGCGATCAGGCCGAGCAGCTCGTGGAGCTGCAGCGGCAGGCGGTCGCCAGCGCCTCCACCGCCACGGCGCTTCAGGCGCTCGACGCGGCGGACGCGGAGGATGCCGTGCTGGCGCGCCTCGAAGCGCTGGAGGTCGGCGAGCCCTGGCGCCTCTCCGAGCCACTCGCGGCCGCGGGCGTCGACGACGAGTGGATCGATCGCGTCGCCGCGCTCGCGGGCCCGGCGACCGGCGCCGCGATGCGCTGGGTCGCAGCGACGCTGACCGCGGACCGGCTCGCCGCCGAGCTGTGTGAGTCCACGCTGCGGATGTCGACCCTCGTCGGCGCCGTCAAGTCCTACGCTTACATGGACCGTGGCGATGTCGTCGAGGTCGACCTGCACGAGGGACTGGAGACGACCGTCACGGTGCTCGGACACAAGCTCAAGCACACCGAGATCGCCGTCGTCCGCGACTACGACCGGACGCTGCCGAAGCTGACCGTCCGGGGGTCGGAGCTGAACCAGGTGTGGACGAACCTGCTCGACAACGCGATCGACGCGCTCGGCGGGCACGGGACGATCACGCTCTCCACTCGGCGCGATGGCGATTGCGCCGTCGTCGAGATCACCGACGACGGCCCTGGCATCCCCGCCGAGGTCGCCGACCGCATCTTCGACCCGTTCTTCACCACCAAGGACGTCGGGCAGGGCACCGGACTCGGCCTCGCCACCGCCCGGCGGATCGTCGTCGACCGCCACGACGGCTCGCTTACCCTTGACAGCAAGCCTGGGCGAACTACGTTCCGGGTAACACTCCCGTTCACTCAAACCTGACCGGAGGCCGTCATCGCCGTCTGCACCCACCTCGACCACGTCCTCATCACCGAGCTCCCGCCGGCAGTGCCCGGTTGCCAGGACTGCCTCCTGACCGGCAGTCCGTGGCTGCATCTCCGTATCTGCCTCGAGTGCGGCCATGTCGGCTGCTGTGACGATTCTCCCAACCGTCACGCGACCGCTCACAACCACGCGAGCGGCCACCCGATCATTCGCTCGCTGGAGCCGGGCGAGGAATGGTCCTGGTGCTACCCGGACGAGGTCGCGATGGTGATCCCGGGGGTGCGAGGCCACACGCGGATACCGCCGTCGCCGATGCTCGTCTGAGGCGTTACGCCGCCTCGCGCTCGGAGTGGCTGACCCAGGTCTCGTACATCTGGGCGTAACGACCGTGCTCGGCGAGCAGCTCGGCATGGGGGCCGACCTCGACGATCCGGCCCCGGTCGACGACGACGATCCGGTCGGCTTTCATCGCGGTGCTCAGCCGATGCGCGATCAGCACCGCGGTCCGGGCCTCGAGCAGGATGTCGAGGGCGGCCTCGATCTTCTGCTCGGAGAGCAGGTCGAGGTTCGATGTCGCCTCGTCGAGCACGAGCACGCGCGGGTGTGCGAGGAACGCCCGCGCGAGCGCGATAAGCTGGCGCTCGCCGGAAGAGAGCGACTGCCCACGCTCGTGGACGACCGTCTCGAGTCCGTCTTGCATCCGCTCCACGACGTCGGTAAGGCCGACGGCGCGGACCGCCTCCCAGACCTCGTCCTCGGATGCGTCGGGGCACGCGAAGGCGATGTTGTAGCGGAGGCTCCCCGCGAACAGAAACGGCTCCTGGGGCACCACGCCGAGCTGGCGACGCAGCGAGTCGACGGTCACCTTGCTGATGTCCTGCCCGTCGATCAGGATCCGTCCCTGGGTCGGGTCGTAGAAGCGGGTGATCAGCTTTGCCATCGTCGACTTGCCCGCGCCCGTCTGGCCGACGAAGGCGACGGTCTCGCCGGCGTTGATTCGCAGGTCGATGTCCCGGATCACCGGCACCGAGGGGTCGTAGCCGAAGGTAACGTGGTCGAAGACGATCTCGCCCTCGATCGGAGCGAGCTCGGTTGCCGCGACATCCTCGGGCGTGCTCGGCGCGGTGGCGAACAGCGTGCGCAGCTTCACGAGCGACGACTGCCCCTGTTGAAAGGTGTTGTACTGCGCGACGAGCAGCTGAATCGGAGCGAAGAAGCGGTTCAGATAGAGGAAGAACGCGATCAGCGCGCCGATGCTGAGGTGGTGGCGCAACACCATGTTGCCGCCGATCGCGAGCAGCGCCCCCTGCGCGAGGTACCCGAGCAGCTGGGTTCCCGGGCCGTAGATGGCGTTGATCTGGGCGGTGTAGTTGTTTGCGGCTCGGTAATCGCCGACGACGTTGCGGTGGTGGATGACGTTGTGTCGCTGGCGGTTGTGTGCGGTTACGGTTCGCACGCCGTGCAGGCTCTCCGACAGGTCGGCGAGGACCCGCGCGATTCCGTCCCTCACCCGGTTGTAGCCGCGCTCTGACGCGGCGCGGAACCACAGCGACGCGAGCGTGAGCGCAGGGACTATCAGCGCAAGCGTGATCAGGGTGAGCTCGACGTTCAAGGTGAACAGCACAGCGGTGATGACGACCATCGTCAGTCCCTGGACGGCGAACTGGGCGAGGCCGTCCTGGAGCAGGGTCTGCAGGTTCTCGATGTCGCTCGTCATCCGGGTCATGATCACCCCGGCCTGCTCGCCAGTGTAGAAGTCGAGCCCGAGGCGCTGGAGGTGGGTGAAGACGCTGACCCGGAGGTCGTTCATCACCCGCGCGGCCAGCCGCCCGGTGACCTTCGTCTGCGCGCGCTGCGCAAGCGCGGTGACGACGATCGCGGCGAGGAAGATGGCCGTCACGAGCACCACCACCGCGATGCTCTTGTGGGCCGACATCCCGTCGTCGATCCCGATCTTGATCAGCTCCGGGCCGGCCTGGTTGGTGATGCTCACGATCATCACGAGCAGCGCGGCCGCGGCGCCGAGTCGCCAGTGGCGGAAGATCAGACCCCTGAGCGTCAGGTGAGCTCCGGTCTCGTCGCTCGCCGCCTCGGGGTGAGCGCCAGCTCCCGCCCGGTAGGTAAAGCGGGCTGTTGGCTCGCCGTGATCGGGCTCCTCGGCGCGCAGCTTGTCGACACCGGCCTGGAGCTCGGACGGAATGCCGGCGAAGGGCAGGCCACCGCCCGGAGCGGCCGCGGCGCGCGACCCGCCGGTGCGGCCGAACGCGCCGCCGCTGACCGTGCCGCCACCGAAGCTCATCGCTGCGCCCGCACGGCTTCCTCGGCCTGGGCGAGCACCTCCACGTACAGCGGCGACGTGGCAAGCAGTTCGGAGTGCGTGCCGTCGGCAACGATCCGGCCGCCGTCGAGCAGCACCACCCGATCCGCGAGGCCGATGGTCGAGAGGCGGTGGGCCACGATCAGCGTCGTGCGTCCTGCCATCAGCACGCGCAGGCCCTCGTGGATCTCCTGCTCGACCTGGACGTCGACGGCGCTGGTGGCGTCGTCGAGGATCAGGATCGGTGGGTTGACGAGCAGGGCCCGCGCGATCGCGACCCGCTGGCGCTGACCGCCGGACAGCGTGTAGCCCCGCTCTCCGACCACCGTGTCGTAGCCGCCAGGTAGGGTTGTGATGAACTCCTCCGCGCCGGCGGCGCGCGCTGCGGCCGCGATCTCGGCGATGTCCGCATCGGGGCGGCCGTAGGCGATGTTGTCGCGGATCGAGGTCGTGAACAGGAACGGGTCGTCGAGCACGACGCCGATCTGCGCTCGCAGGCTCGCGATCGTGAGCTCGCGGACATCGTGGCCGTCGACCTTCACCGAGCCGCCGGTGACGTCGTAGAAGCGCGGCAGCAGGCGCGACACCGTCGTCTTCCCGCTGGCGGTCCGCCCGACCATCGCGACCGTCTCACCAGGGGTCAGGTGCAGCGAGAAATCTGACAAGACGGCCGGACCGTCTGCGTAGGCGAACCCGACCGACTCGAAGCTCACGTCGCCCTCGCAGTGGGCGAGCGTGGTCGCGCCCGGCTGGTCGAGCACGGTCGGGGACTCGTCGAGGACCTGGTAGATGCGTCCCGCCGAGGCCTTCGCCCGCTGGCCCAGCATGATCAGCATGCCGAGCAGCTGGAACGGCGGCTGAAGCATCGCGATGTAGGCGCTGAAGGCGAGGATCGCTCCGACTTGGACGTCGTCGTGGATCACCAGGTAGCCGCCGAACAGGAGCACCAGCGCGAGGCCGAGCTGGGGCAGGTTCTGCACCGTCGGGGTGAAGCGGGCACGGATGTCGGCATCCTGGATGTAGGCCCACTTGAGTCGGTCGGCCGCGCTCGCGAGGGTGCGCAGCTCGCGGGGCTCGGCGACGAACGACTTGACCACGCGGACGCCGTTGATGTTCTCGTCGACGATCGTGGCGACGTCCGCCAGGCGGGACTGGATCAGCCACGACACCGGGAAGATCGACTTGCGCATGCGGACGCTCGAGAAGTAGACGAGCGGCGTCGTCGACATCGCGACGAACGCGAGCGGCACGTTGATCGAGAGCATGTAGCCGAACGCCACCAGCGCGACCGCGCACTGCACCAGGATCGCGGGGGCAAACGTGAGGTACATCTGAACCGCGCGGATGTCCGAATTCGCTCGCGAGATCAGCTGTCCGGACTGAACCCGGTCATAGAATTCGAACGACATCCGGGTCAGGTGCTGATAGATGATGTTGCGCAGGTCGAACTCCATCGCGTACGCGGTCCGGAGCAGGAACAGGCGCGACGCGTAGGCCGCGATCCCGGCCGCGACCGCGAGCTCGAGCACCAGCTCGACATAGTGCGACAGCGGCACCGTCGCCCGCTGTAGCGAGTTCGTCACCGCCTCGTCCAGGAGGTTCGGGATCTGCACCTGGAGCACGAGGCTGGTGAAGGACAGGATCAGGGCGCTGAGCAGCGTCCATCTGTGTGACAGGACGACCGGGCGCGCCCGGTAAAGCCACGACCGCTCCCGGTCGGGGTCGATCGTCGCCTGGGGAGCCCGGTAGCGCGAGCGATCTGTGAGCCGGCTTCGGTTCTCCGCGGTTGTCGCGCTCACCGCGTGGCCTTCTCGGCGCGGGCGGCGCGGGCGGCGTCTGCCTCCGCAGCCCGCTCGGCCCGCCGCGTGGCGCGGTAGGCGTCGAGCGCCTCCTGCCAGGGGCCGAGGCCGGCGTACGCCGCCGCTGCACCGTCGGGGCGATGCGCGGCGATCTCGCTCAGGCGCCGCTCGACCTCGGCGTCGGCGGAATCGAGCACCCGCCGGCCTTCGGTCGTCAGCGCATGGCCGACCCGGCGACGATCGTCGACGTCGTGATCGCGCTCGACGAGGCCCCGCGCCACGAGCCCGTCGACCACCCCGGTGACGCTCGGCCGGCTCACGGCGAGCTTGTCCGCGAGCGCGGACGCGGCCTCCTTACCGTCGCCCAGGAGGATCAGTACGCGGTACTGGGCGAGGCTGATCTCGACCGACGCTGCGGCAAGCTCGACCTGACGGGCAAGGCGGGCGACGACCCTGCCCGGGCGCTCGGGTGATTCGGCGGACACATCGTTAGGGTACCGAAGTAACTGGTTTTGATGCGCTCGCCCTCTCGCAGCTCCGCCACGGAGCGCCAGACCACGTCTGCGCCCGAGCGCCGCGAACCCACGATTGGGATTCTGCTGCCGAGCCGGATGTCACGGGTCTGTTCCAAACCGGGCCAGGACCGCGGGTCGCGGGGAGGGTGTGTACTTAAACGTCGCTGGGCTTCGCTTAAGTGCACCCCCTCCCGCCGGCGCCCCGACGAGTGTCACACCCGGGTGACGGGGGGTCACGAGTTCATGGCCGCCGCGCTGCGCGCGTTGCGCCGGCGTGGGCACGCCCCGCCCGCCGGCGGATAGGCCCGGTCATGGCCAGCCCGCGGCAACCGATCGAAGGCCTTTCGGAACGCCGCACCATCAGTGGCCGACGCGGTACCTCACGTGCGTGCCCGCGGACGAGTGCACTGATTTGCTCCCGCGAGGAATCGAGATGTGGCGAGTGACTAGATTCATGGGTCTAGTGCAGCACTAGGATCGCGGCCGGCCGCGAAAATAACAGCCGACCGTTCGCGCCGCGTCAGCGACCCGCCTACGCCCATCCAAGGAGCACGATGTCCACATCGCCAGCAGACTTCAACGCACAGATCATCGAGGAGTTCCACGCCAACGGAGGACGCGTCGGCGGCCCGCTCGAGGGCATGCCGCTCCTGCTGCTCCACCACACGGGTGCCAGGTCGGGGACGAGTCGCACAAACCCGCTCGCCTACCAGAGCGACGACGGCCGCTACGTCGTGTTCGCGTCGAAGGCGGGAGCGCCGACCAACCCTGACTGGTACCACAACCTGAAGGCCAAGCCCGAAGTGACGATCGAGGTCGGGACCGACACGATCGACGTCGTGGCCACGGAGGCGACGGGCGGGGAACGGAAGCGCCTCTACCTCGCGCAGGCCGAGCGCATGCCGCAGTTCGCCGAGTACGCGGCGAAGACCACGCGCGCCATCCCGGTGATCGTGTTGACGCCCACCGAGACCGGCTAACCGCTCGCCTCGACGAGCGGAACCAACGTTCTTGGGACTTACACCCGAGGCAAGCTTGGTGCGGCCCGTCCCGGCGGCCGGGGCGCCGATAGGTCCACCTGATGCGCGTTGAGCCGATATATGCGGCTCAACGCGCATCACCCCCAGCCACAGACCCCGCCCGGCGGCAACCTCTAGCTCGGTAGCGCCGGGGCTCGGCGCGTGGCGATAGGAATCCGCCGGGGCGCTCGGTGCGGGCTCGGGTGGGCTGACGATCGCTCCCGTGGCGCGAAGCACGCGCCGGCTCGGCGGCCTTCTGGCGACGAATGCGCGAGTCGGCGCCGGCTCGCGTCGGGAACGTCGCGGGCCGCCATCGATTTCAGAGGCCTCACTCAGCCGGTGTTCCGCAGCCCGCTGGCGATGCCGTTGATCGTGAGCAGGCTCAGGCGGCCGAGCTGGTCGTCGATCCCGCCGCCGGCGCGGAGCCGTCGCAGCAGCTCGAGCTGGACGAACGACAGCGGTGCCACGAACGGCCTGCGGCGGCGAATCGAGGCCTGCAGCACCGGCTGTCGATCGAGCAGTCGCTCGGAGGCGAGGACGAGGCTCAGCTCGTTACGAGCTCGCTCGCGCTCGGCGGCGAGCGCGCCCCAGATCCGCTCTCGTGCCGGCTCGTCTTCCCACAGCCGCGCATAGCGCTCGGCGATCTGGAGGTCGGTCTTCGTCAACGCCATCGCGGCGTTTGACATCAGAGTGACGAAGAACGGCCACGTGGCCACCATCTCGTGCAACTTGTCGAGCCCGTGGCGCTCGCGTGCGGATGCGAGCGCCGTGCCGAGCCCCAGCCAGGCTGGAAGGACGATCCGGCACTGAGTCCATGCGAACACCCACGGGATCGCCCGCAGGTCGTTGATGCCGCCGCCCAACCGCCGACGGACGGGGCGTGAGCCGAGCCGCAGCCGCGATATCTCGTCGATCGGCGTGACGGCGCTGAAGAAGCGGACGAAGTCGGGATCATCGTGGACGATCGCGCGATAGGTCCGCTCCGAGATGGCCGCCATCTCCTGCATCACCTGTTCGAATGCGGCGCGGTTCCTCGAGGTGACCTGCACGCCGGCGGTCAGGGTCGCACTCGCGGCCAGCTCGAGCTCGCGATGCGCGATCTCGGCGACGCCGTACTTCTCGGCCAGCACCTCACCCTGCTCGGTCATCTTCAGGCGGCCCTGGACGGTTCCGGGCGGGAGCGCATAGATGGCGGCGTTCGTCGGCCCGCCGCCGCGGCCGACCGCGCCGCCGCGGCCGTGGAAGAACATCCAGGTCGCGCCGTGGCGGGCGATCACCTCGGCGGTACGTACCTGCGCGCGGTAGGCGGCCCAGCCGGAGGCAAGGTAGCCGACGTCCTTGTTCGAGTCCGAGTACCCGATCATCACCTCCTGCTCGTCTCCGACCGACCGCAGCGCGGCGCGGTAGACGGGCTGCGAGAGCAGCATCTCCATCGTGTCCGGTGCCGATTCGAGCGTCGCTCCGGCCTCGAACAGAGGAACGATCCGGAGCATCGCATCGGCACCCCCGGCCCGGCTCAGAGCGGCCTCCTTCATCAGCAGCAGCACTTCGAGCAGATCGGCCGGACCCTCGGTCCCAGACACAATGTATGTCTCGATCGCCCCGCGGTGATCCTCCGTCAGCGCGGCCCGGATCGTGCGGAAGGTCTCAACCGTCTCCTGCGTCGAGGCCGAGAATCCGCCGGTGTCGGCGGGGATCAGCGGGCGCCGGTCGGCGATGTCGCTGGCCAGTCGCGCGAGCTTCTCGGACTCGGGAAGGCTCGCGTAGTCATCGCAGATCCCCAGCGACGCGTAGATCTCGTTGACGGCGTGCCGGTGGATGCGCGCATGCTCGCGGATGTCGAGGCGTGAGAAGTGGAAGCCGAACACCTCGACCTGCCGGATCACGTCATGAAGATCGCCCATCGCGACGAGCGATCCCCCGCCGTCCCACAGCGACGTCTCGACCCGGCGGAGGTCGCGGAGAAGCTCGGCCGGCTCCGCGTAGAGACCTGGCTCGCGCCGTCGCGTCGCACGGACGCGCTCGCGTATGAACTTGAGCGCCCGCCGGTACGGCTCCTCGGGATTGCGGCCCGTCGCCAGTGCGGCGAGATCCGGGTATAGCCCGGCCCCGGCCTCGAGGATCGCGTCGAGCGCGGGGGTGTGGCCGCTGACGCGATCCGACAGCGACAGCCGGCTACCAAGGAGCTCGACGCGCTCCTGCAGGAACCGGAGGCACATGACGCGCATCAGCTCCAGCGCCTCGAGCGTCGTCTCGGGTGTGACGTTCGGGTTCCCGTCCCGGTCCCCGCCGATCCACGAGCCGAAGTTCAGCAGCCGCGGGACCTCGATCAGATCGTCAGGGTAGTACTCGCCGAGCGCGCGCTCGAGATCGCGATAGACGCGCGGGACCGTGTCCGCGATCGTGGTGTTGAAGTGCACGAGGCCGCCTCGGACTTCATCGAGGACGGTCAGGGACGTCGCCCTCAGCTCGTCGGATCCCCACAGCTCCTGCACGGTCGCGAGCAGCTGACCGCGGGCGTCTTCGAGATCGGCGTCCGGGCGCTCGTCCAGCTCCCGGAGGACGCGGAAGATGCGCTCGAGCTTCTCGAGCGTCGTGCGCCGGCGCGCCTCGGTCGGGTGCGCGGTCATGACCAGACGCAGCTCGGCTCGGCGGAGCAGCACCTGCACCTCGTCCGCGCTCATGCCCTTGCGCGCGAACGTTGCAACGGCCTCGCGTAGGGAGCCCCGTCGGGGCGCCGGGGCCTCTCGGACGTCCCTGCTCCTGAGCCTGCGGACGCGGTCGTTGTCCTCCGCGAGGTTCACGAGCTGGAACCAGCGCGTCAACGAACGGACGAGGACCTCGCTGCGATCGAGGTCGAGCTCGGCGACGAGCGCCGTCAGCTGGTCGCCCGCGTCGTCGTCGCCGTCGTGCATCGCGC
>Ga0302325_10002515_pt1 | contig 44461 bp, 37 predicted proteins | sample Palsa_T0_2_FD_201948 | JGI IMG/M metagenome (GOLD analysis project Ga0302325, IMG submission 201948) | Peat permafrost microbial communities from Stordalen Mire near Abisko, Sweden - Palsa_T0_2 | ecosystem: Environmental > Terrestrial > Soil > Palsa > Peat permafrost | place: Sweden: Abisko... | reverse complement strand
AGCGCCTAGTAATCCATCTCGGGACCGCCGTGCCCACCGGGCGCCGGGGCCTGCTTCTTTTCCGGAATTTCGGCGATCATGGCTTCTGTAGTCAGCATGAGGGCCGCGATGGAAGAGGCGTTCTGCAGGGCCGAACGCGTTACCTTGGTCGGATCGATGACGCCCGCCTTCACCAGGTCTTCGTATTGCGCGGTGGCAGCGTTGAAGCCGTAGTTGGGGTCATTGGCGTTGTGGATCTTCTCGATCACAATCGCACCTTCGTAACCGGCGTTGCCGACGATCTGCCGGACCGGCTCTTCGCAGGCGCGATGTACTATGTTTACGCCGATCTGCTCGTCGCCATGCACCTTCAGGCCTTCCAAGGCCTTGGCTGCGCGCAACAGAGCCACGCCGCCGCCCGGAACGATGCCTTCTTCGACAGCCGCTCGGGTAGCATGCAGCGCGTCTTCCACGCGAGCCTTCTTCTCTTTCATCTCGGTCTCGGTGGCTGCCCCGACTTTGATCACCGCAACCCCGCCGGCCAGCTTGGCCAGACGTTCTTGCAGCTTCTCGCGATCGTAATCGCTGGTGGTCTCGTCGATCTGCGCGCGCAACTGCTTAATACGGCCCTCGATCGATTTCTGATTGCCGGCTCCATCGATGATGGTGGTGTTGTCTTTGTCCACCGTGACCCGCTTGGCGCGGCCCAGGTCTTCCAGCCGCACACCCTCCAGCTTGATGCCGGTCTCTTCCATGAGAGCCTTGCCGCCGGTCAGGACGCCGATGTCTTCCAGCATGGCCTTGCGGCGATCGCCGAAGCCGGGGGCCTTCACCGCGCAAGCATTCAGCGTGCCGCGCAGCTTGTTGACTACCAGAGTGGCCAGCGCTTCGCCTTCCACTTCCTCGGCGATCACCAGCAAGGGCTTGCCGGAGCGGGCGATCTGTTCCAGCAGCGGAAGCAGGTCCTTCATATTGCTGATCTTCTTTTCGTGGATCAGGATGTAGGGATCTTCCAGCACGCACTCCATGCGATCGGGATCGCTGATGAAGTAGGGCGAGAGATAACCGCGATCGAACTGCATGCCGTCCACGGTTTGCAGCTCGGTGGTCATGGTCCGGCTCTCTTCCACCGTGATGACGCCGTCCTTACCCACCTTCTTCATCGCGTTGGCGATAGTGTTTCCGATCTCAGCGTCGCCATTGGCGGAAATGGTTCCAACCTGCGCGATGGTCTCGTTGTCCTTCACGTCTTTGGAGAACTTCTTAACTTCATTGACCACCAGCTCGACAGCCTTCTCGATGCCGCGCTTCAGGGCCATCGGGTTGGCGCCGGCTGCCACTGCCTTCACGCCTTCGCGGAAAATGCACTGGGCCAGAATAGTGGCGGTGGTGGTGCCGTCGCCGGCGGTGTCGGAAGTCTTCGAGGCAACCTCACGCACCATCTGCGCGCCCATGTTCTCGAGCGGATCCTTCAACTCCACTTCCTTGGCTACCGTGACGCCGTCTTTGGTAATGGTTGGGCCGCCGAACTTTTTCTCCAGTACTACGTTGCGGCCGCGCGGGCCAAGCGTTACCTTCACCGCATCAGCCAACTGGTTGACGCCGCGCAGAATCGCTTGACGGGAATTTTCGCTATATACAATCTGTTTTGCTGCCATTGAAAATGTCTCCTTTCAAAGAAACTTTGCGCCTAGGCTACTTTCGTAGCTTTCTTGGCGGCGCCTTCCAGAACTCCGAGGACCTCGTCCTCGCGCATGATCAGAAATTCTTCTCCATCAATGCGGATCTCACTGCCTGAGTATTTGCCGAACAGGATGCGGTCACCCTTTTCCACGTCTAGTGGAACTACTTTGCCGTCCTCCAGGCGTTTGCCCTTTCCAACGGCAACGACTTCTCCTTCTTGCGGCTTCTCTTTGGCGGAATCCGGGATAAACAAACCACCAATCTTGTTTTCCTTTTCGTCTTCCAGGCGTTTCACGACGATCCGGTCGTAGAGCGGACGAATGTTCATAATTGTTGAGCCTCCTCTAACATGGGGATTTGAACTTTGGGGCGGACCAGCGAACGCTTTCCGCTCCTTGGTTATATTAGCAGACTCGCTTGAGGAGTGACAATATTTCATCGTAACTTACTGAATATGAAGAAAATAAATTTGTACCAGAAACCCAATAGACAGCGCTCTCGGCTTCCGGATATGCTGGAGAAGGATTCATGCGACGTGCGGCGCCACTCATTCTGTTGGGCTTCGTCGCAATCCTCTCAACCGTTGGGCGGACGTATTACGTCCGGCTGAAAAAGCAGGCGGCCAGCGCGCCCGTCAAACCCCGGAATCTGGCGCCTGGAACTTCGGCCACCTTCCGCGGCTGGACTTACAGCCACACTTCCAGCGAGAAGACGGTCATCACCATGCACTCCGACGACTTCCAGGAATTGGACGGCAAGGACGAACTGACCGGCGTAACACTCGACATCTTCAACAAAGACGGCGACACGTATAACCACGTGAAATGCGAGAAGGCCGAGTTCGACGTTGGCCACGGAATCTTATACTCGGAGGGCGAGGTCGAGATCACGATGAAGGTGCCGGAGCACGAGCAGCCCACCGGCCGGCTGATGGTGATCAAATCCACCGGCGTCAGCGTGGAAAGCAAAACCGGTAAAGCCTACACGGACCGTCTGGCGACCTTTCAGTTCGACCGCGGCGACGGCCAGGCCCTCGGCGCCGATTACAATCCCAACACGCGCGAGCTGAATCTGCACAATCAGGTATCCATGACCTGGCGCGGAACCGATCCAGGCACCATTCCCATGAAGATCGAGACCGCCCAGCTCAATTACAACGAGCGGAATGCGACGGTGTTCCTTACGCCCTGGTCTAAGCTGACCCGCGACACCCTGACCATGAACGCCGGTCCGGCTACGGTGACGCTCGAGGACGGCAATTTGAAGCAGGTGGAGACCACCCAGGCCAAGGGCACCGATCAACGTCCGGGCCGCAATCTGGAATACAGCGCCAATCGGCTCATTGTGGAGTTTAACGACAACAATCAGATTCAAAAGATGACCGGTGTGGACCAGGCGCGTGTGGTGTCCAATGGCGACACGTCGCAGACCACCATCACGTCCGATCGCGTGGTGATGGACTTCGAAACCACCGAATCGGACAGCATTTTGCAGACCGCGGTGGCGCAGGGTCACGGCGCCATGGAATCCAAACCGGTGGTCAAGCCGGGCGTCGATCCCCCCGACACGCGCGTGCTCAAGAGCGACACCATTCATACCAAGATGCGCCCGGGCGGCCAGGAGATAGAGGCGGTGGAGACCGACGGGCCGGGGGCGATCGAGTTTCTTCCGAATCGCCCGGAGCAGCCGCACCGCTGGATGAACGGCGATCATATTTGGATGACCTACGGGCCGAAGAACACGATCCAGAGCTTCCGCTCCATTGCGGCAACCACCCGCACCGAAAAGCCCAAGCTGAAGGACGCTAAGGAAGCGCCGGCGCCGGCCCTGACCTGGAGCAAGAATATGGTTGCCACATTCCTGCCCAATTCGTCGCAGCTGGCCACTCTCGATCAATCCGGCGATTTCCGATATGAAGAGGGCGCCCGGCATGCTAAAGCCGAACGAGCGTTGCTCGATCAGCCCAACAACATCATCAATCTGATAGGCGGCGCACGCATGTGGGATTCCACCGGTTCAGCCGATGCCGACAAGATCGTAATGAATCAAATGACGGGCGACTTCACCGCCGAAGGGCGCGTCACCTCCACGCGCCTGCCCGATAAAAAGAAGGACGATTCGAGCGGCGGCGGAATGCTTTCAGAAGACGAGCCGCTGCACGCCCGCGCCAGAAAGATGATCTCCAAAGACAACAATCTGGATATCCGCTATGAAGGCGATGCGGTGCTTTGGCAGGGCGCGGACCGCCTGGAAGCGGAGACCGTCGAGATTGACCGCGACAATAATCTCCTGAAAGCGCACGGGCATGTGTTGAGCCAGTTGCTCGACAAGACAAAAGACGAAGCCACGTCCAAAGATGGTCCCAAGAAAGATGGTCCCAAGGTGGACGTGCCCAAACCAGATTCGCCCCCCAAGACCGCAACCAAGGCGTCTTTGCGCGTGTTTACCATTGTGAGGGCCCCGGATCTGGATTATAACGATGACACTCGCGTGGCGCACTATAGCGGCGGCGTCGCTCTGGAGCGGCCGAACATGCTGGTGAAAGGTCAGGATATTCACGCGTTCTTGCGCAACGACAGCAACGATTCGTCGCTCGATCACGCTTTCGCGGACACCCATGTGGAGGTTCATGAAACGGCCCTGGATCGCACCCGCGACGCCTGGTCCGAACACGCCGAATACTACGTGGACGAAGACAAAGTTATCCTGGAAGGAGGTCAGCCGCGATTTGTGGACAGCACGCGCGGAACCACGCGAGGGCAGAAATTGACTTGGTATTCGTCCGATGACAGGCTGCTGGTGAACGGTGTGGCCCAACAGCCGGTGAAGAGCGTGTTGCACCGTAAGACCCCGATTGCCAAGTAAGTTCCCGATGCGTACTCTACAAACCGCCGAAATTTCCAAAAGCTACCGCGGCCGGAAAGTGGTGGATAACGTGTCGCTGTGGGTGAAGCAGGGCGAAGTTGTCGGTCTGCTGGGGCCCAACGGCGCGGGCAAAACCACATCGTTCTACATAATTGTCGGCCTGATCAGCCCTGACTCCGGCAGCGTGCAGGTGAGCAACGGCGAGGGTTTCGACGACATCACCAACATGCCGATGTATAAGCGCGCTCAGCGCGGGATCAGCTATCTGCCGCAAGAAGCTTCGGTGTTCCGCAAGCTGACCGTGGAAGACAACCTCATGGCGATCCTGCAAACGCTGCGCATGAGCGGGCGCGAGCGGCGCGAACGGATGAACCGGCTCATCGAGCAACTGGGCCTCGAGACCGTGCGCCACAACAAAGGCTACGCACTTTCCGGCGGCGAGCGGCGGCGCGTGGAGATTGCGCGCTCGCTGGTGATCGAACCTAGCTTCCTGCTGCTGGACGAACCGTTCTCCGGCATCGATCCCATCCAGGTGCTGGAGCTGCAGCGCATCATTTTCGATCTGAAAAACTCCGGGATCGGCATTCTGGTGACGGACCACAATGTTCGCGAGACCCTGGCGGTGACGGATCGCGCCTACATCATCAACAACGGCAAAATCTTCCGGGCCGGCACGCCGGACGCGCTGGGCCGCGATCCGGAAGTGCGGCGCGTGTATCTGGGCGAGAACTTCAACCTGGAGTTTGAAACCGGCCGCTGGAAATACGTAGCGGAAAACTAACCGAGCCGCGACCATAAGGGAGCCGGTGTCTCCGAAATAAAATGGATCTCGAAAAGCTTCTTTTGCGCAAAGTGGGCGAGGCAGTGGGCCGCTTCAAAATGATCCGCGATGGCGATCGCGTGGCCGCGGCGCTTTCGGGCGGCAAGGATTCCCTGACCATGCTCGAGACACTGTTGTTGCTGGCCAAGCGCGCGCCCATTCAGTTCTCGGTGTGCGCGTTCACCGTGGAGCAGGGCAAGTTCCTGCGTCCCATTGAGCCGTTAGGCGAATACTTGAAGACGCGCGGCGTGGACTGGACATACCATCGCGATAATCCGTCGCTGCGATTGCTCGAAGAACAGCCCGATCATGGCTGCGACCTGTGCAGCCGCTTCCGCCGCCGGGCCGTCTATCAGATCGCCCGCGGCCTGGGCGCCAATGTTATCGCCTTCGGGCACACCGCTGACGACTTTTGCGAGTCGTTCCTGCGCAACGCCATGTTTACGGGCCGGGTAAGCGCGTTGCCCCCCATCACTTACTCTCGCGAAAAGGATTTCCGCCTGATTCGTCCGCTGGTGTTCGTGACGGAGGACATCACCAGCCGTTATGCGGAATCATTGGGCGCGCCCATCACGCCGTGCGGCTGCTCGCTGCGTACCGGCACGGTGCGCAAGTCGATCCGAAGTCTCTTCAGTGAAATCGAAAAAGATTATCCGCACTTGAAGGAGACGCTGCTCTCCGCGATGGGCAACCTGGAACCCAGCCGTCTTCTCGATCCGCGCTATCTGGACTTAGGCGCGCCAATTGAACCGGCGCTGCTGCCTATCCTCGACGACTAGTTCTTCTTTTCGATTTGAAATCCGAACCGCCGCCTTCCGGCGGGCGCCTTTTTCATCTGCACAATCTCGCTGGCAAGGACTCCGATCATCCCGCCGTGACGTTGGCTTACGGTCTCGATCTTTTCCACCCGAAGCGCGAGATCCTTGTGGTTGATCAGCATCTCGCGCAGGCGAATGAATGCGCGAATAATCTGAATGTTCATTTGAACGGCGCGCTTGCTCCGCAACACCGAGGAAAGCATCGCGATGCCGTGCTCGGTAAATACGAGCGGTGCATACTTGCTATGACGGCCTCGTCCCTTCTTGACGCTATATCCGCGCACGCCGTTTAAGGTCACAGATTGTGACCTTAGAACTCTTGCCTCCTCTGAGGTCAGCTGGAACATAAAGTCTGAAGGGAAACGGCAGCTGTTGCGCTTGACAGCTTGATTGAACGCCTTTGTGGTTACGCGATAAAGCTTCGCGAGATCGGAGTCCAGCATAACGACGTGTCCCCGCGTTGCGAACATACGGCGTTCGATGGTTCCGGCGGGAACACGCACGAGCGCCGCCGGAGGCAGATTGGTTCTCACTAATTCAGTCTTCATTTCATTGAGCTCCTCTTGATAACAGCATTACTTTCGCAGTGTGAAACATGATGACGGCGTCCAGCGCCGGCGCCAGGTTCTTGATGTAGTACAAATCGTATTCCAGCTTCACGATGGTGTCCTCCAACGTACCGCCGTATTTGTGCTTGATCTGCGCCCAGCCGGTGATGCCGGGCTTGATGCAATGGCGCTGGCGGTAGTACGGGAGGCGCTTTTCGAGCTCGGCGACGAATTCGGGACGCTCCGGCCTCGGCCCCACGATGGACATATCGCCCTTGAGGACGTTGAACAGCTGCGGCAGTTCATCCAGCCGCAGTCTGCGCAGCCAGCGCCCCACCGGCGTGACGCGCGGGTCGTTACGAGTGGCCCACACGGCGCCGCTGTGCGCTTCCGCGTCCTGCACCATCGAACGGAATTTGTAGAGCGTGAATATGCGGTTGTTCTTTCCCACGCGTTGCTGCCGGAACAGCGCCGGCCCGGGCGACGTCAGCTTCACCAGCGCCGCCACCAGCAGCATTACGCTACCGCCGCCAGCGCCGCAATCGCTATCGAATAAGCAGACTGCAGACGTACGCCGGTCCTATTTGGCCCAAGATCGCTGGAACTGAAGATCAACTGGGAAGGGCGCAGTTCGTGCGTCGAGATTCTTTCAAATGCCACCTCGTAGGTACTTAATGCGTCTTCGATCCGGATGCCGGAGAGCCGCAGCTCCAGCAGTTGTGTGACCGGCAGATTGGAACGGCGCTCCCGCAAACCCACCACGATCCGCTTGGGATGGAGCCGGTCCACCACTTCGCGCAGATCCGCAATCCTCCCCAGGAGTTCTCCGGCCGGTGAATTCGTATCGTCAAGAAATCCCAAAGGGGTCAGTCCCTTCTCGGGATGCGCTTCCAGATGGCTGGCGATTTCTCGCACCACAGGCGAATCGCCCAGAAAAACTATGCCGTCGGCTGGGATCTTGCTCAGTAACAACTGAAAGAGAAAGCGCGAAGCGATTAGCGCGCTGAGTGTGAGCGCGCTGCCCACGATCATCGGTCCAGCCGGAACCACCAGCTGCGCCAGCTTGAAGTAACTCAGGATGGCTTCCGTCAGGAACGCGGCAGCCACAACGACTACGACTTTTTGAAGAATTTCTCTTGAAAAATTCAGGATGGAGTAAAGATCGAGGAAGTAGCTGGCCAACACCAGGCAGAACGCCACGATGAGAATACGCAGCCATCCCTGGTCGTCCGCCACAAAGGCCGGCCCTTCGGCGCGCAGCCACACCAATGTCGCGCCCAGATAACACGCGTAGATGAGAATGAATTCCGCGGCCAGCAGTGCGGCGACCCTGGCCGAGACATAAACCCGAAAGAGCCGAAGCATTGCTTCTAGCTCGCGGCGCTGAATGCGGCCTGCACCCAGGGCGCCGGTTCGAAGCGGCCGTTCATCAAGTCAAGCACGGGAAGGCCGCTGGCCTGGATTCGATGCATCGTCTCGATGTTTTGCTTCTGCGCCAATACCAGATGGTCCGCCCACTCCAGAATCTGATCCAAGCTGCCGGTCAGCAACCGGCCGATGTGTGGAATCGTGTCGACAATGAAATTGCGATTTGAACCATAAATCGCAGCCAAACGAATTTGCGGATCGAATACCTGAACGGCGCGGCCCTTACCCATCAGTTGTTCCAGCAGCGTCACCACCGGGCTCTCGCGCAAGTCGTCGGTGTCTTCTTTAAAGGCCAGCCCGATCACCCCGATCCGTCGCGCGGGCAAATCGAGCACGGCATGGATCGCGCGCATCAGATGCTGCTGGTTGCTCGGCATCGCCGATTCCAGAAGAGGCAACTTCAAATCCAGATGCTTCGCCCGGTAGACCAACGCGCGCAGGTCCTTCGGCAAACAGGAGCCCCCAAAAGCGAATCCGGGCTTCAGATAGGCCGCTGAGCAGTTTAGCTTGACGTCTTCGCACAGCGTGGCCATTACTTCGGCCCCATCCACTCCCACTTGTCCGCTGAGCGCTCCAATTTCGTTGGCGAAGGCAATCTTCACCGCGTGGAAGGCATTGCAGGCGTATTTGATCATTTCCGCGGTGCGAAGCGATACCAGCGCCGGCTTGGCGCTCAGGGTCCGATAAAACCCGGCCACCACTTTCGCTGTCTCACGGCTGCCTCCCACTACCAGCAGAGGTGGCTCGAAGAAATCCCGCACGGCCGTGCCCTCCCGCAGAAACTCGGGATGCGACACGACGCTTACCTCCGGATGGTTCGCGAAAGCGGGCAGCACCAGCGCCTCGCAGGTCCCCGGAAAAACAGTACTCCGAACGGCAACAACCAGGCCCTTCCCTCGTCGCGGAAGTTGTCCGGCGATCTCCGCCACCGAACGCTGTAATTGATCCAGTGCCAGATCGCCGTTCTTTTCCGACGGCGTGCCGACACAAATCAACGCAGCATCCGCTTCCACGATGGCGCTGGGCGAGGTGGAGACTGAAAGCCTCCCGGCTTGAATGTTTTCCCGGATCAGATCTTCGAGCCCAGGTTCGTAAAAGGGCGCGCGCCCGTTCTCAACTTCTTTCACTTTGTGCTTATCCGGGTCGACGCCCCAGACGCGATGTCCCAGACTGGCCAGGCACGCAGCCGTCACGCACCCGACATATCCCAGACCGAGCACAGCGATGTGAGCTGGTTTTTCCATCTTCAACCTAATCCTTTCTCGAGGAACTGGACCGCCCGGCGTTACAGTTAAGAAGAGCGCTCCTTCATGCAAACCACAACCGCCTTAATAGCTACCGCAACGGTGCTGGAAGAGAAAATCAAGAACCGGACCGCCCGCGTCGGAATCATCGGGCTTGGCTACGTCGGTCTGCCGCTGGCGATGGAATTCGCCAAAGCGGGATTCCCGGTCACTGGAATCGACATCCAGCCTTCCAAGGTCGCGCAGTTGAATCGCGGCGACTCCTACGTCCAGGATGTTCCCACCAACACCTTACAGAAGTGGCTTTCGGAGGGAAAATTTCGCGCTACTTCCGACTTTTCAGTCATTTCGGACCTGGATACCATCAACATCGCCGTGCCCACGCCGCTACGCAAGACGAAGGACCCGGACATGAGTTACATCGTGTCGGCGTGCCAGGCGACCGCGAAATACCTGGGGCCTGGCAAGTTGGTGATTCTAGAGTCCACTACGTACCCCGGGACTACCGACGAGCTGGTACTGCCCATGCTCGAAGCCACGGGCTGGAAGGTGGGTGAGGACTTTTTCCTGTGTTTCTCGCCCGAGCGCGTGGACCCCGGAAACCCGCAGTACCAAACAGCCAACATCCCTAAGGTGGTGGGCGGCATTACGCCGGCCTGCACCAGGCTGGGCGCGCTGTTCTATGCTCAAGCGCTCGAAAAGGTGGTGCCGGTGAGTTCCACCAGCGTGGCCGAAATGGTGAAGCTGCTAGAAAATACGTTTCGCATGATCAATATCGGGCTGGTCAACGAAATGGCTCTCATGTGCGACCGCATGGGCATCAACGTCTGGGAAGTGATCGACGCCGCGGCCACCAAGCCCTTCGGGTTCATGCCGTTTTATCCCGGACCCGGCCTGGGCGGTCACTGCATTCCCATCGATCCTTTTTATCTTTCCTGGAAAACCAAGCAAGCGGGCATTGAGGCGCGCTTTATCGAGCTGGCCGGATATATCAACGGGCAGATGCCGCACTTCGTGGTGGACAAGATTCAGAACGCGCTGAACGATCATTCCAAGGCGCTCAAAGGCTCGCATGTGCACGTTCTGGGCGCCGCTTACAAGCGCAATATCGACGACGTGCGGGAATCGCCCGCCCTGGACATCATTCTGCTGCTGGAGCGGCGCGGCTCCCGCGTTACGTACAGCGATCCGTTCGTTGCCACGCTCCAGTTGGATGACCATCAGCTAATTGCGCAAGATGCCATCGCCATGGCCGGTCAAGCCGATTGCGTAGTGGTGGTCACCGATCACAGCGGCGTTGACTACGCAGCCATTGTCGATCGCGCCAAGCTTATCGTCGATACACGCAATGCGCTCAAGAATCATCCCTCGCCCAAAATCGTCAGGCTGTAGTCGATCGCCAGCTTCATTCCGAGCCGTGACCGTCAGGGAGCGGTCTTCAGCCGTTCGCCGTGGTAGCATCGGGAAATGCGAGGGGCCGTTTGCTCGACGTACTGAAGCCGCCGGTAGCCGCCATCCAGGATTTCTACATTCTTTCCGGACGCGCGCTCCGCAATCTCTTTCGCGGGCCCCACTATGTGGATGACATCGCCATCCAGATGGACGTCATCGGCGTGGGCAGCCTGCCCATCGTCATTCTGATCGGCTTCTTCAGCGGCTTCGTCATCACCATGCAGATGTCGCGGGCGCTCGCGCAATACGGCGCCACGGACCAGGTGGGCCAGATTGTGGCCATCACGCTGGTTCGGGAGCTGGGTCCGGTGCTGACCGCGTTGCTGGTGGCGGGGCGCAATGCGTCCGGTATCGCTAGCGAACTCGGATCCATGAAGGTGACCGAGCAGATCGACGCCATGCGCGCGCTGGGGACCGATCCGATTCAGAAACTGGTGACCCCACGCATGATCGCTACCTGCGTCATGCTCCCCATGCTGACCATCATCGCCGATTTCGTCGGCTTGATCGGCGGCTATGTGATCGCTTACCTTTCCATCGGCCTTACTACCACGCAGTACTGGACAAACGCCTATCAAGCGTTGGAGTATAACGACATCGCCCAGGGCCTGCTGAAGCCCTTCGTTTTCGCCTTCATCATTTCGCTGGTCGGTTGTTTCTATGGTCTGCGTACCACCGGCGGCACGCAAGGCGTTGGCTTGGCTACCACCAAGGCTGTGGTGGCCGCCTCCGTCTGGGTCTTCGTGATCACATCCTTGATCACGCGCGTCTTCGTTAACCTGCACTGAACGTGAATCCGCACTAAGATCGAATAGCGATGAGCGATCCGCCCAGCCCCCCGGGAAGTGAATGCCTTCTGCGGTTCGAGAACGTACATATGAACTTCGACGAAACTGCCGCTCTCGATTCCGTCTCGTTTGAATTGCACGCCGGAGAAACCCGCGTGGTGCTCGGTGCGGCCGGCAGCGGCAAGACCACGCTGCTGAAGGCCGCCATCGGATTGGTTCGCCCGGACTCGGGAAAAATCTATCTGTTCGGCCAAGAAATCACCGGCCTCAAAGAGGCTCAATTATTCCATATTCGCAGCGGCGTCGGAGTGCTTTTTCAGGAGGGTGGATTGTTCGACTCCATCACCGTTGAGGAAAACGTCGCCTATCCGCTGGTCAACCGGACCGAGCATCCCGAATCGCTCCAGGAAGCGGAAACAAAGGTCCGGGAAGCTCTGCGGTTTGTCGAGTTGGAACAAACCCTGGAGCAGTATCCGAGCGAGCTGTCGGGCGGGATGCGGCGCCGCGTGGGCATCGCCCGCGCGGTGGTGACCGAGCCTCCCCTGGTGCTGTACGATTCGCCGACCGCCGGCCTCGATCCCATCACCGCCAATACCATCATGGCCCTCATTGTCAAAGAGCGCGACTCGAAGAACGCCGCCAACCTCATCGTCACGCAGCGTTATCAGGACGGGCAACTGATGGCTAAATTTCGATACAATCGCAGCAGCGGCCACTTGGAGCCAGCATCCAATAATGGAGCGGGGGGAGAACATGGTTCCAATCCGACCCGCACTACTTTTATGGTGATGAAAGATGGGCGGGTGGTCTTTGAGGGCACCCAGCACGAGCTAGAAGCGTCCCAGGACGATTACGTCCAAAAATTCGTGCCAAAACATTCATAACTTATGGCGATTGAGAATAGAGCCACCTGGGCGCGACTCAAAGTGGGTATTCTGGCGATCTTCGCCATGATCATCCTGGCCGTGCTGATTTTTCTGATCACCGGCCAGACCAATATCTTTGAGCATCAGGTCATGATCTACACCTACATGGCCGACGCCGCCGCGCTCACCACGGGCGCTCCGGTGAATCTGGATGGTATTCCGATCGGCAAGGTCAGTACGATTCGCCTCTCCGGTTCCAAAGATCCCATGCGGCTGGTTCGTATCGACATGGAGTTGCCCGCCCACACGCTCCGGGACATCCCCAGCGATTCGCTGGCCTCCATCAGCTCCGCCAACGTGCTCGGCACCAAGTACATCAACATTAAATCCGGCAAGAGCACCATGACCGTCGGCCCTGACCAGGAAATTCCCAGCGTCAACACCGGGCAAATTCAGGATCTGGTCGAACAGGGCTTCGGCGTGATGAACTCGCTGCAAGATACTGTTCAGCGGGTCGACAAAATCGTAGGACTGGTGGAGAACGGACAAGGCAGCATCGGCAAGCTGCTGGTGGATGAAACGCTTTACAACAACCTGCTGGCAATCCTCGCTCAAGTGAAAGCGCTCGCCGATACCCTGAACAGCGATAAGGGCACGCTGGGCATTTTACTCAACAACCATGAGCTCTACGATAATTTCGTCGCCACGTTGAATCGAGCGGATACTATGCTGCAGCAACTGCAGGCCGGCCAGGGCACCGCCGGCAAGTTTCTCAAGGATCCTGCGGTCTACAATGAGATCCAGGATACCGTCAAGGGCGTGCATCTGCTTGTAGATAACCTGAACGCCGGCAAGGGTACGGCCGGCCAGCTCCTCACCAGCGAAGATCTGAGCAACCAGTTGAAGGCTACCGTCGCCAAGATCGATTCTATAATCGACAAGGTGAACTCCGGCCAGGGAACCATCGGCCAGTTGCTGGTGAATCAGCAGTTGTACGACAACCTCAACGGCGCCACACGCCAGATGCATCTTCTGATGCAGGATTTCCGCGCCAACCCCAAGAAGTTCCTGCGCATCAAGCTCTCGATATTTTGAAGCATTGGCTTGAAATACCTGATCACTAACGCCGACGACTTCGGCTACACGCGCGACGTGAACGAAGGAATCATCCACGCCCACCGGCAGGGCATCCTCACCGCGGCAACGATAATGGCAACCGGCGCCGCGTTCGATCACGCCGTCATGCTCGCGCGCGAGAATAGGTCGCTCGATGTCGGCGTGCACCTGGTGTTAGTGGGCGGCGATGGTTTTCCGCCCACCATCTTACAAATGATCCGGCAGATCGCCCTGCGCCGTATGCGCGTATACGATGAGCTGGCCGCCCAAGTGCGCAAGGTGCAAAGCGCGGGTATTCAGCCTACCCATCTTGACACGCACAAGCACACGCACCTGTGGCCGCCCGTGCTGAACGCGGTGGCGCGCATCGCGTCGGATTTTAAGATTCCCTGGGTGCGCCGGCCCTTCGACCTGCCGCTGAGCTTTGGCAGCGCGCCCTGGGGGCGGATAGTGGTAAGCCAGACTCTCGGACTCGCGCGCCCCGCATTTCATCGCGTTCTGAATCGCTATCAATGCCGCACCACGGATCATTTTGCGGGCTTTCGGCTCACCGGGTTGTATGACGCCGCCGAGCTGGCGCGTCTGATCCGCCATCTGCCGGAAGGCAGCACGGAATTCATGTGCCACCCGGGATTTTGCACCGCCGAATTGCAAGCCGCCCGCACCCGCCTGAAGGAAAGCCGGCGTCGCGAGCTGGACGCGCTCACCAGCCGCGAGGTCCGCCAGGCGCTGGAAGAGTCCAACGTGACGCTGGCTCGCTATCCGGATATCCGTTAACTTGGGATCATACGATGTCCGCCCTTCCACCACTCATCGACCGTGAACTGCTGTTCGGCGATCCCGAAATCTCCGGCGCTCAACTTTCGCCCGACGGCAAGTACCTGGCGTTCCTGAAACCGTGGAAGGAGACGCGCAACATCTGGGTGAAGGAAACGGACCGGCCGTTCAGTTCCGCCCGCTTGATGACCACCGAAACCGCGCGCCCCATTGCCGGTTTCTTATGGACTCGCGACGCTAGGTTCATCGCTTACGTCAAAGACAGCGCCGGGGACGAAAATTTCAACGTTTATGCGGTTGATCCGAGCGCCCCTGCTTCAAATGACGCCCGCTTGGATAGTGCCCCGCCTTCGCGCGATCTTACCAATCTAAAGGGCGTGCGTGTCATGCTGTTCAGCGCGCCCAAGACCGACCCCGGCGTCATCTACATCGGCCTCAATGATCGCGATAAAGCCTGGCACGATCTTTACAAGCTCCAGATCTCCACCGGCGAGCGTACACTGCTCCGCCGGAACACGGACCGCATCGCCCAATGGATCTTCGATCTCCAGGGCAATCTCCGCTTGGCTCAGCGCGTCAAGGACTCGGATGGCGGCTCCGGCGATCAGGAGATCCTGCGCGTCGATGACGCCGGCTTTACCCCCGTTTATACCTGTAACGTCTTTGAGACTTGCGAGGTAATCCAGTTCCATAAGGACGGCCGGCGCGCCTATATACAGACCAACCAGGGCGATCTGAATCTGCTGACGCTCGCGCTGCTCGATCCCGCCACGGGCCAGGTGGAGACCGTGGAATCGGATCCGCTCCAGCGCGTCGATTTCGGGTCCGCCTGGTTCTCGGAAGCCACCGACGAACTGGTCGAAACGGAATATTCCGACGATCGCGACCGGCGCTATTTTAAGGACCCTTCGTTTGAAGCCGACTATCGATGGCTGGAGACGAAGTTCCCCGGTAAGGAAATCTCCATCGCTTCCGGCACACGCGACGAAGCTCAGTGGCTGATCGGCGCGCATGGCGACACGGAGCCTGGCGAAACGTATTTGTTCGACCGCAAAACGCGCAATCTTTCCTTTCAATATAAGATCCGTGAAAAATTGCCCCGCGAATCCCTGGCGCCGATGCAGGCGGTCCGCTATAAATCCTCCGACGGCTTGGAAATTCCCGCCTACCTCACGCTCCCCAAAGGAGTGCCCGCAAAAAGTCTGCCGGCTCTGATTGTCGTTCACGGCGGTCCGTGGGCGCGCGATGAGTGGGGCTATAACGCGCTGGCGCAGTTTTTCGCCAACCGCGGCTACGCGGTCTTCATGCCCAATTTTCGCGGGTCCACCGGCTACGGCAAAAAGTTCCTGAACGCGGGCAACGCCGAGTGGGGCGCCAAGATGCAAGACGACATCACCTGGGGCGTCAAGTATCTCATCGCTGAGGGAATCGCGGACCCGGTACGCATCGGCATCCTGGGCGGGTCCTACGGCGGATACGCGACGCTGGCCGGCGTGGCCTTCACTCCAGATCTGTATGGGGCGGCGGTGGACATCGTCGGCCCATCCAATCTGATGACCCTGCTGGCGTCTATTCCGCCCTATTGGGAAGCCGCGCGCAAAATCATGTACGCGCGCATGGCCGATCCCGAAATGCCCGCGGGCCGGCAATGGCTGGAGGAGCGCTCGCCGCTCTATTCGGCCGCGAAAATCAAAACGCCGCTGATGGTGGTACAGGGCGCCAACGATCCGCGCGTCAACCGCCGGGAGGCCGAGCAGATCGTCATCGCGCTCCGCGACCGCGGATTCCCGGTGGAGTACCTGCTGGCGCCCGATGAAGGCCACGGTTTCGCCCGGCCCGTGAACAACCTCGCCATGTTCATGGCTGTCGAAAAATTCCTGGCTGGACATCTGAAGGGTCGCTATCAGGAGGGCGGCTCGCCTGCGGTGGTGGCGCGTCTGGAAGAAATCACCGTCGATCCCAAGACGGTGGTGATCTCCAAGACCGTTGACCCATCCACCGTCGGCGTGCCCAAAGTCGAGACTGAACTTAAGCCCGGCGCCTACAAATACGACGCCAAGCTCTCCATGGGCGATCAACAGATGGCGCTCAAGCTGTCCACCACTATTGAAGAGGCGGGGGGCGTTTGGACAGCCTTCGAAAACATCGATACGCCGATGGGCGAGATGCAGGACACAGTCACTCTGGCGAGCGGCCGCCTCACGCTCGCGAAACGCACCATGAAGCAAGGGCCTATGGCCATCTACTTAGAGTTTTCAAATGGAAGAGCCACCGGAAGCGTGGAAATGGAGGGCGAGGACAAGCCCATCTCTGTAGATCTGGATGGCCCGCTCTTCGCCGACGGGGCCGGCTCCAGTTTCGTCATCGGATGCCTTCCGCTGGCCGATGGCTACTACGCCGTCTTTCGCAACTTCGATGTGCAGAAGCAGAAGGTGAAGCTGATCGAGCTTCAAGTGGCCCGATCGGAAACCGTCACGGTACCGGCGGGAACGTTCCAGGCGTTCAAAGTTGAGCTATCCTCCGCCGACGGCGGTCCGGATAAATCCACCCTCTGGATTGCCAAGAACACGCGGACGCCGGTAAAGATATCCACGGTGCTTGCCGAAATGGGCGGTGCAACGCTCACCGCGGAGCTTTTGCAGTAGCTGCGCCACTAACTCCTCTCTTATACGTGTATAATGAAATTGTCGAAAGTGACCAGTGGGCGAAAGCCCACTTTTTTATTGCACTAGATTACTGATGTCCGATGTCGCTTATTGTCAAAGAAGAAATTGTCGCTAAGATCGCGGAGATCGCCGAGCGGGTTGCCGATCCGGAAGGGATCGAGATTGTCGACGTGCAACTTCTGGGAGCGGGACGCGGCCGGTTGCTGCGGATTTTTATTGACCGGTTCGCTGGGTCCCCCAGGCCGGGCTCCGGCCAAGTTCCGCTGGGCGTTTCGCATGCCGACTGCGAATTTATTTCGCGCCAGGTAGGAACTATTTTAGACATCGAGGACGTCATACCTGGGGATAGTTACACGCTGGAGGTCAGCTCGCCCGGCCTGGAGCGTAAGTTATCGAAAGCGAAGGACTTCGAGAGATTCGTGGGTCAGAAAGCTAAAGTCGTGCTGCGGGAGCCGGTGGAAAACCAGCGTCGCTGGGAAGGCCGGCTGGCCGGGTTCTCTCAGGGCGTCGTTACCCTGGAAATTGCCGCGCCCGAGCCAGCCGCCGGAAGAGTCATCCGCTTCCCGCTGGATCAGGTCCAAAAAGCCAATCTGAAGTTCGACTGGTAATTCACTCCCAGAGACATTTGAGAAGAGGAAACAGTGGCTAGTATCTATCAGTCCATTGAGATTTTGAGCAAGGAGAAGGGCATCGACCCGCAGATCGTTATCGATGCGGTGAAGGACGCTATGCTGGTGGCCGCCCGCAAGCACTTTCGCACCACCGAGGATCTGGTGGCCGCCTTCAACGATGCCACCGGTGCGCTCGAAATCTACGGCGTGAAGAAAGTAGTGGAGTCCGTCCAGGATCCAATCAAGGAGATTTCGCTCCCCGACGCGCTGCGGATGGATCCCTTGGCTCAGTTGGAATCGGAAGTTCGTTTCCCCAAGCCCACCGAAGCCTTGGGCCGCATCTCCGCCCAGACCGCCAAGCAGGTGATTCTGCAGAAGGTTCGCGAAGCCGAGCGGGAAACCATCTTTTCGGAATATTCCGGCCGCGTCGGCGAGCTGGTCAATTGCATGGTCAAGCGCATCGAGGGTCAGGACCTGATGGTGGACCTCGGCAAGACCGAAGCGCGTTTGCCCAAGAAGGAACAAAGTAAGCTCGAAAACTTCAGCGTGGGCGACCGTGCCCGCTGCGTGATCCGCAGCGTGGACAAGGCGGGCAAGAACGCAGGTGTCATTGTTTCCCGCGCCGCCCCGGAACTTGTGATGCGGTTGTTCGAGCAGGAAGTCCCGGAAATTTACGACAACACCGTGGTCATCAAAGGCTGCGCCCGCGAAGCCGGTGAGCGCACCAAGATCGCCGTGGTGAGCCGGGATCGCGACGTGGACAGTGTCGGCGCTTGCGTAGGCATGAAGGGCATGCGGGTACAGTCCATCATTCGCGAGCTGCGCGGCGAAAAGATCGACATCATCGAATTTTCCGAGGACCCGGTGGTGTTTGCCACTCACGCCCTCAGTCCCGCCAAGATCAGCCGGGTGTCCATTGTGGATGCGGCGGAGAAGCACATGGAAGTGATCGTCGACGACACGCAGCTCTCGCTCGCCATAGGCAAGAAGGGCCAGAACGTTCGGCTCGCCGCCAAGCTGCTGGGCTGGAAGATCGACATCAAGAGCGAAGAGGAAAAACGCCAGGAAGTGGAGACGGCCATGGCGGCGCTGGTTCCCGCGGGCGCGCCCGTATCGGTGCTGCTCGATCACGCGCTCGCCGAAGACATCGTCGAAAAGCTGCTGGAGGCGGGCGTCGCTACGGTGGAGAAGCTTGGCTCCATGACGCCTGAGGAGCTGGAAGCCATCCCCAGCATTGGACCTGGGATTATCGAGAAGATCCTGATCGCGGTAAACGCGTATTACGCACAGTTCGAGCCAGGCGCTGAAGCGGAGGGGGGCGACACCGCGGAAATTTCCGTGGATGGCCTTCCCCAGGCCGAGTTTATCGCCGAAAAGATTGCGCCCCAGAGTGCGGATGTTAACCCGGCGTCAGAAAACGCGCCGGCCTTGGAAGCCGCATCCGGCGCCGCTCCCAATGGCTCCGAAACGCCTGAAACCGGCCATGTTCCCGGCCTGAACGCGCCGGACGAGAAAAAGGAATTTGATACCATAGAGAACTCGGAGGGGGTCCGCTAGGCGCGGCGCGATCAAGCGCTGCCGTTATTTATGAGTAAAATCCGAATCAACGAGCTGGCCAGGCAACTTGAGGTCCCCTCGCACGCCATCATCGACATGTTGCCGGAGCTCGGCGTTACCGAAAAGAAGACTCACTCCAGCTCCGTTGATGAGCCCGTAGCGGAAATCATCCGGCAGAGGGTGCAGGGTGGAGCAGGCGCTGCGATGCGCCGCGAAGCCGATACTTCGGTCGCCGTCGCCGAGCCGGAGGAGATCTCCGAGCAACCCAGTAAGCATGAGCCGCCCGCACGGCATGAGCAAGCCACTCCACCCGCGGTGCCCGAGCATCCCGGGCAGACCGCCAGAATCCCGATTCCCGAATTAGAAGCGCCCGCGTCAGCCCCCGTGGCTCAGCCCGCGCAGGAGGCCCCCGTTACAACTCCCGGCACCACTTTCGAAGAGCAGCTGCGCAGCAAGCCCGCACCCTTGAGGCCGCCGCTGTCCGCGGGCGGCGTTGCGCCGCTGCATCCCCCGTTGCGTTCCGGTCCGGTTCCGGCGCGGCCCGTACCCACGCCTCGCCCGGGCCAGATCCTGTCGGGACCGCGGCAGCCCTTGCCTGCGCCCGCTTCCGCCGCGCCCATGCCTCCCGTGTCGGTCACGCTTCCAGCGCAGCCGGTAGCCCGCGCCGCACCGCCCCCCAGCGAAACGGCCGCGCCCCTGGCGGCGCCAACTCCGGGAACTCCGCTGCGCCCGCAGCAGCGTCCGAATCTCGCTGGACAGCCCGCCGTGCGTCCCATCGTGCCTCCGCGTCCCGACATGGTGGCGCGCCTGCAGCAACAGCAGACCCGTCCGGCGCCTGGACAGGTTCAACCACAGGTGCCCCGGCCCGGCATGCCCACCCGCAGTTCGACGCCCGTGCCCGGCCAACCCATCTATCGTGGCCCCATTCGTCCCGGCCAGCCCGTTATGCGTGGACCCGGTGTCGGCGGCGGACCTCCCGGAGCGCCGTCAGGGCCAGGTGGACCCGCGGCATTTCGCCGGCCGCGTACCTTGCATCCCACGTCGCCTCTGCGCGCCGAACCAGCCACCCTGATTCCCACCACCGAGCAGCAGCGGCGTCACCAGGCCAAACCCGGCGGACGCGATCGCCATCGCGATGTGGAACAAGAAGAGGGCCGGCTGCGGATGCCGTCGCGCCGCGGCGAGCAAATGGCCGCGCCGCCGCCCATCGATCGCGAGATCACCATTTCTGAAGGCGTCACAGTCAAAGAACTTTCCGAAAAGCTCGGTATCAAAGCCAACCTGGTGATCAAGAAGCTGGTGGAAAAGAAGATCTTCGCCACCATCAACCAGAATCTCGACGTAAAAATGGCCGAGGATCTGGCGCGCGAGTTTGGCGCTTCCACCAACAAGATCAGCTACGAAGAAGAGAGCACGCAGGACATCACCGAAGCCGAAGTGACCACCGATAAAGTGCGGCGCGCTCCCGTGGTCACCATCATGGGCCACGTCGATCACGGCAAAACTTCGCTGCTGGACGCCATCCGTTCCGCCCACGTCGCCGATCGCGAGGCCGGCGGCATCACGCAACATATTGGTGCATATTATGTTGAGAAGAACGGGCGCAAGATCGTATTCATCGACACGCCCGGTCATGAAGCGTTCACCCGTATGCGCGCCAGGGGCGCGAAGGTCACCGATATCGTCATCCTGGTGGTGGCCGCAGACGACGGAGTGATGCCCCAAACTATCGAGGCCATCGATCACGCCCGGGCGGCCGGCGCGCCCATCATCGTCGCCATCAATAAAGTGGATAAGCCCGACGCGCAGCCCGAACGCATCAAGCAGCAGCTTTCCGATCGTGGTCTGGTCCCCGAGGATTGGGGCGGCGACACCGTCATGGTGGAGGTTTCGGCTAGAACCAAGAAGAATCTCGATCTCCTGCTCGAAATGATCCTGCTGGTGGCGGACCTGCTGGATCTCAAGGCCAACCCCGACCGTCCCGCCGTGGGTAACGTGCTCGAAGCCAATCTCGACCGCGGCCGCGGCCCGGTGGCCACCGTGCTGGTTCGCAACGGTACGCTGCACATCGGCGATTACTTTATCTGCGGCTCCGTGTTCGGCAAAGTCCGCGCCATGTTCGACGATCGCGGCGGCCCTCTGCGCGACGCCGAGCCGTCCATGCCCGTCGAGGTTCTCGGTCTCGATTCGCTCCCCGAAGTCGGCGACATGTTCCAGGTGGTGACGGACACCGCCAAGGCCAAGCAGATTGTCATTTACCGCGAAGCCAAGGCGCGCGACGTCGCTATGTCCAAGAGCGGCCGCATGACGCTGGAACAGTTCCACGAGCAATTGAAGGAAGGCGAGGTCAAGGAGCTCAACATCATCCTCAAGACCGACGTCAGCGGAACCGCCGAAGTGCTGTCCGACATGATGCAGAAGCTGTCCAGCGACAAGGTTCGCATCCGGGTGCTGCGCAGCGCGGTGGGCGCCATCAACGAAAGCGACGTGCTGCTGGCTTCGACATCCAACGCCATCATCGTCGGCTTCAACGTTCGCCCCGAGAGAAACGCGAGCGCCCTGGCCGAGCAGGAAAAGGTCGACGTCCGGCTCCATACCATCATTTACGAACTCACCGATGAATTGAAGCGCGCCATGACCGGGATGCTGGAGCCGGTGTTTAAGGAGGTGTACCAGGGCCGCGCGTCGGTGCGCGAGGTGTTCCGCATCAGCAAGGTCGGCAATGTGGCCGGCTGCCTGGTGATCGACGGCCTGCTCAAGCGCGATAGCGAAGTGCGCCTGCTGCGCGACAACGTGGTGGTGTTCACCGGCAAGATCGATTCGCTCAAGCGCTTTAAGAACGACGCCAGCGAGGTGAAGAACGGCTTCGAGTGCGGTATCACGCTGCGAAACTTCTCGGATGTAAAGCCGGGCGATGTCATCGAAGCTTTTGCCACCGAGCGCGTCGCCGTGGAGACCATGGCGTGAGCCTAGCATGCCCAGCGTTGGTGTCCTGACCCTGGAGTTACGCCTGGACGGAGCGCACTCGCTCAAAGACAAGCGGCACACTGTCAAGAGCCTTAAGGATCGGCTGCGCGGCAAATTCAACGTGGCGGTGGCCGAAATCGGCTATCAGGATCTTTGGCAGCGCTCGCTGGTATCCGCGGTCACTGTTTCAGCCGACCATGCGCACGCCGAACAAGTACTGCAGCTGGTGGAGCGCGAGGCCGCAAACTTGGTTGGCGGCGTCCTGGTTGGAAGCAGCATGGAGTGGTTCGAGTAAGGGGGTATTCGGACATGAACATCGACGAACGAATCGAAGCGCTTACGATGAACCTCGATCTTGGGATCAGAGAGATCGAAGCGCTCAGGGTGTTTCAGCAGCAAACGACAAAAGACATAGAGTCGCTCAAGCTTATCGTGCAGCAAGACGCCGAGAATATTCGCGCTCTTGTTCGTATCGCGGAGATTCATGAGCGCCGTTTGACCGCGATCGAGGGCGACGACCAGTAGAAAAGGTCATGCAACACCGCACCGAGCGCATTTCAGAAGCTCTTCGCGAGGAGCTCACCGAGCTGATCGGCTACGAGCTTTCGGATCCCCGCGTCGCCGCCGCTACCGTTACCGGCCTCGATGTCTCGCCCGACAAGCGGCACGCATTGGTGCGCATCCGGGTGGACCAGCCCGCCGATGCCCCGCAAGTGATCGCTGCCCTGGAACACGCCGCTACATTCCTGCGCCGCGAAGTGGCCCGCCGCCTGGAGCTGTTTCGGGTCCCCGAGCTGCATTTTGAGGCCGACATCGCTACCGAACTCGGGGGGCGCATGGAACACCTGCTGAAGCGCATCAAGAAGGGTCGCCCTCGGGAATAGCATTCCCAACTCCCGATGCCTTGCGCTAACTAATTGAATCTACGGGCAAGGCGAGCTCGGCTGGCTTTGTTTTTACAAATTCAGGGCCAAACTATTGACAGTGAGGCTTGGTCCAAGCGCTACTATAATTTGGGCCGTGCGGGTGCGGCCAAAAGGATGCTAACCCACTCACAGATGCTTAATCTCGAATTCACGCCGGGAAATCGATGCGAATGACCTCGACGAACAGTCGTTTTCTAGATGCCTGCCGCCGCCGCCCCACTGACGTTCGTCCGGTCTGGTTCATGCGGCAAGCTGGACGCTACATGAAGCAATACCGGGACATCCGCGCCAAGGCCGGAATCCTGGAGATCTGCAAGCGGCCCGACTTAGCCGCCCAGGTGACCTTGCAACCAGTCGAATTTCTGGATGTCGATGCGGCCATCGTCTTTGCCGATCTGCTGCTGCCGGTCGAGCCCATGGGTCTGAAGTTGAAGTTCCTGGCGGGCGAAGGTCCGCACATTGACAATCCCGTCCGCACCTCCGACGACGTCGATTCGCTCTCCATCTCCAATACCGACGATCTCAACTACGTGGGTGAGGCCATCCAGCTGGTGGTCCGCCAACTGGCGGGCCGCGTCCCGCTGATCGGGTTTGTGGGCGCGCCTTTTACGCTGGCCAGCTATATGATCGAGGGCGGCCCTTCCAAGAATTTCGTCCGCACCAAATCGATGATGTACCGCGACGAAACCCTGTGGCGCCGTCTGATGGGCAAGCTGGTGGACGTGCTGGGCCCCTTCGCGCTCAGCCAGGTGACCGCGGGTGCGCGCGCCATTCAAGTCTTTGACAGCTGGGTAGGCGCCCTCAGCCCCGACGATTACGTTCGTTTTGTCGCGCCCTACTCGCGCGCATTGATCGAGCGCATTCGCACCGCCAGTGTTCCGGTGATTCACTTCGGCACCGGCGCTTCCGGCTTCTTCCGTGAGTTGCACGCCGCCGGCGGCGACGTGATGGGTGTTGACTGGCGCGTCAATATCGACCAGGCCTGGATGGACATCAGCTATCGTTCCGCCGTTCAGGGCAATCTGGATCCGGCCGTGCTCTTTGCGCCGCTGCCCGAGCTGAAAATGCGCGTGCATGAGCTGTTGAAGCGCACCGGCTCGCGCCCCGGCCACATCTTCAATCTGGGCCATGGCATTCTGCCCGAAACTCCGCCCGACAGCGTTCGCGCCGTGGTGGATTTCGTGCGCGAATTTAAGATGTAAGCCTGTTTAGAAAAGCGCGTGCGTCACAAGGCACTGATTATCGGCGGCGGAATCTCCGGACTTTCCGCCGCTTACTATTTATCCAAAGCCGGCATCCGTCCAACCTTACTCGAGCGAGCGCCGCGCGTCGGCGGCGTCATCCAGACTTCGGTTCAACAGGGCTGCGTGCTGGAAGAAGGTCCCGACGGGTTCATGGCCGCCAAGCCATGGGCCATGAATCTGATTCGCGAACTGGGCCTGGCCGATCAGGTAATCGGCTCCAACGATTATTCCCGCATCACCTACATCGTCAAAAAGGGCAAGCTCGTTCGCATGCCCGAGGGACTCATGCTGATGGTCCCGACCAAATTCCTGCCATTGCTTGAAACCCCGCTATTGAGCTGGCCCGCGAAAATCCGCATGGGCCTCGAGATTTTTCGCCGGCCGCACGGCCCGCGGCCCGATCGTTCGGTCTACGAATTTCTCCTGGATCACTATGGCCAGGAAACCATCGACTATCTGGGTGAGCCGTTGCTCGCGGGCGTCTACGGCGGCGACCCGCGCCAGATGAGCGTCAACAGCGTGCTGCCCCGATTTGTCGAGATCGAAGCCAGGTACGGCAGCCTGACGCGCGGGGTTCTTGCCACACCTCGGCCCCGCAGCCCCGGCGGTTCGTTTTTGCAGACCCTGAAAGGCGGTCTCGGCCAGCTCATTTCCGCGCTCCGGCCCAGCGCCGACATAATCCATGCCAACGCCGAAGGAGTGGAGCAAATCAGCGGAGGGTTCCGCGTGCGGGCAGACGGCGATTGGATGGAGGCGGAGCACGTGGTGCTCGCAACGCCTGCGCACGAAGCACCGGTCGGTCCGTTGAACCCGGAACTTAGCGGGCACCTGGCTTGCATCCCTTACACAACTTCCATCACGCTGGCGCTTGGCTACCGGAAAGCGACCTTCGATCATCCGCTTCAAGGCCACGGGTTCCTGGTTCCGAAGAAAGAGCGCAAGCTCATGTTCGGCTGCACCTGGGTGGGCAACAAATTCGACTATCGCGTGCCGCCCAATATGGTGGTTTTGCGCTGTTTCCTGGGCGGCGATGCCATGCCGTTGAGCGACGAATCACTAGTTGACGCGGCACGGCGAGAGCTCCGCAGCATCATGAATCTCGAAGCCGAGCCCGTGTTTCACAACCTCGCACGCTGGCCCCATTCGATGGCGCAATATACCGTCGGTCACGAAAAGCGCATCGCACGTATCGAAGAACTTGTCAGGCGGATTCCCGGCCTTTATTTAGCCGGCAATGCGTATCGCGGCATCGGCATTCCGGATTGTGTTCGCATGGGCCAGGAAGCCGCCACCGAGATCATCGCCGGATATAAACCGGCTTTATATACACAAGCGCCGCAGCCGGCGTGACCTCGATCCGATCTACATTGGCCGCCAGTTCGAATGGCTCATCGATTTTGGCGTCGGGATAAAACGGCCGGAAGAAATTCTGCACCAGAAAATCGAGCGCCGCGCCCGTTACTGCCAGTCCGCCGATTTCCACTCGCAAGATATGCACGGTCGCCTGGCGATGGGCCGATTGGATGCTGGCGCGCGCCGTCACCAGCTTTTCGCCCTGAATCAGCTTCGCCACCAACCAGCTTGTCTCCACTCCGCTCGAATGCCGCACCTTCAGGAAATCGATCAGCGCCGATGCGCTCGCCTCGCCGTTGCCTAGCGTCAGATGCGGCTGGCGTAATCCTTCCTGGATAATCGCCGGAGCTTTCGCTCGCACCCAGGCATTCAACTCCGCCGAACTGAATCGCACGATCGCGCCGGGGGCGGCTTTGCCGCTCTCGATCAAATCCAGCTTCCGGCTGACCTCGGCCGCTAAAGGATCCGCGCCACGCAGGTTGCACGGCGCTGTCATCAAAATGACGAGGAACCCTGTTAGAATCGAGCCTGGAGAGACCACGATGAAATTAACGCACGTAGCGCTTCTGTTGGCAAGCAGCAGCCTTCTGGACGCGGCCGGCGACGCTCCCAAGCGGCTGGACGATGCAGCCGACATGCTGACCGAGATCATGTCCGCCCCCGACAAAGGGATCCCGCAGGATCTGTTGGAGAAGGCTCAATGCGTTGTACTGGTGCCCGGCCTCAAGAAGGGCGCCTTCATCGTCGGCGCTAAGTATGGCAAGGGCTTCATGCTGTGCCGTAAGCCAAGCGGCGTGGGCTGGTCGGCTCCGGCGGCGGTTCGCATCGAAGGCGGAAGCTTCGGATTCCAGATCGGCGCCTCGGAAACCGACGTGGTAATGCTGGTGAACAGCGAGCCAGGCGCGAAGAAACTCTTGGCGAGCAAATTTACCTTGGGCGCCGATGCATCCGTCGCAGCCGGTCCGGTGGGCCGCACTTCATCGGCTGAAACCGACGCTCAAATGCATGCTGAGATCCTCACCTGGTCCCGTGCCCGCGGGATCTTTGCCGGCATATCGCTGCAGGGCGCGACGCTCCGCCCCGACGAAGACTGGAACAAGGATCTCTACGGCTCGTCTCTTACCAACAAGGAGATCGTCCTGGGATCCACGCCGGCGCCGACCCCGGCGGCCCAATTGCTTGCGGTGCTCGATAAATATTCGAGTCGCAAGTAGAGGGGGCTTTGGGGCGATAACCCCGCCACGTCGAGAGGCACTCGAATTTCGGCGATGCGCCGCTTCGCGAACTCAACAGACGGGTTGTTCAGCAAGGACAGGCTTTTCAGTCCGGTGCGCAGTTCCAATCCAGCGAACTCAAAGCCGTCGTCGAAATCCAGCCGCAGGTAGAGATTGTCGCTATCGGCGCCATAGTACACATCGCGTACCTTCGGCTCCCCGCTATGCATCGCTCCGGACCGGTTATCGGGATGGTAACGTCCCGCGCCCACCCATTCGAAATACGAAGTCACTTCTCCGTCGATCACCGGATGGATGGCATGCGCTGGCGGCTGATTCAGGTTCGGAACATCGTACTTGAGGATGGGGAGCGATAGTTCTTCTGGAGGCGTCAAGCTCAGAGCGCGATAAACATTCGCCAGATGCTGCCGGTATAATTCGTCGAATTCGATGCGGTTCTCCGAAACGTGTTGCGGCCCGTACCACCAGCACCAATCGCTGCCTTCGGCGATCAGCAATTCTTCATAAGCCAGGTTGCGCTGCGCTTCTGAAACCCCAGGCGAAATCTCATCGAATTTCCTCCGCGCCTGGAGCAGGTATTCCCAGGCGAGATTGTCTTCTTCGTCGCCGATCCAGATGTCGAAGTTCGCATCGATCCACGATCCCGGATGGATGTGATCGAGCGCGCGCGGCGGGTCCAGCGCCAGAGCTTCGCTTACCGTGAGCGCCGCCAGATCGCCTCCTGAGTCCGATGCCTCGACGATCCGCCGGTACAACTCCCTCAGAAACGGCCGGCCGTTCCGGTCGTAATACTCCCAGGCATTCTCACCGTCCAGGATGATGGGAACCAGTACGTCCGCGCCGCGTTCCAACAGGGGCCGCGTGTTCTCCCGAATGCGATCCAGAAAATGCCCGGCGGCGTCCTCGGCGCGCATCCCGGAATACACGAACCCAACCTGATCGCTCAGGAAATGATCGCGAAAAATCATGCGCAGCTCGCGTCCGTTTTGCTGCCACAGATAGGAACGATACGTCACCTCCGGCCCGCCATCCTGATGGATGGTTCGCGCCAGAACTCCGTTGTCGCTCGCGGCCCATTGGAAACCCGCTTCAGCCGCCAGCGACAGCGCTTCATCGGACACCGAGCCCTCCGACGGCCACAGTCCCACGGGCGCGGTTCCGAATTCGCGTTCGATGAACTCGCGGGCGCGCTTCAATTGATCGAGCGCGTCTTGTGGATATTGAAAACGGCTGGGCAGCGTGACACCCGGATGCGAGACGCTCGCGATGTTGGAATCGCAAATCAGCGGCAGGATCGGATGATAGAAAGGGGTGGTCGAAATCTCGATCTGCCCGCGCGCCGCAAATTCTTTATACACCGGCACCACTGCGGCCAGAATCTCGCGCTCCTTGCGCGCCATCACGGCTTGATCGGCGAGCGAGAAGCCGCGGCCCTTAGCCACCAGCGCCCGCACCTCTTCATCGTGCTCCTGAAACTCTTCGTCGAACCACGCCACCTGCGACAGCACTTGCAGATCGCGCAGATCCTGGACGTTGAAATGCCGCCGCGCGGCTTTTTGGGCAACCTGGGAATTCGCTCCGCAAGATTTCCAGACGTTAAACAACTCGCCGTATCGCGGATAGCGATAGATGAGATGGTCGGCATTGGCCTGAAAGAAATAGCGCAACACGAACTCGCTCTCGGCCTCGCTCAATTCTTCGGCCGGCTTGAGCGCGCAATCCAGAAACGGATCGGCCGCGGCGCCCGCAGCATAATCCTGAATCTGAACTATCATCGAAGGAACCAGATTGAACGTCTGGTGAACGCCGTGAAAATCCTGCAGCACTTTCACCATCCCGTAGTAGTCCTTCAAGGCGTGAAAGCGCGTCCACGGCAGGCGGTATTCACCTGTCAGCAGGTCCTTGTACAAAGGCTGGTGCATGTGCCAGACGAAGCAAAGATGAGCGCGGGCCAAGCTGTCGTTCCGTTTATCTGGCGAACATGCTGCGCACCGGCGCCGGCGGATCGGTGCCGCGAATGGCGCGCCACAGGATATCGTTTAACTCATCGTCGTCGTTCAGATCTTCTTGAGTGAAATCGAGCCGCGCCGACCGAGCGGCCGTGGACGAATTCGCCGGATTGCGTTCCTCGAGCGACAAGCGCGGCTTCTCCACCTGATAGGGCAGCGGGGACGCCTGCCCGGTGAAACTGGCGAACATCGGACGTGCGCCCGCGTCGAAATGCGTCATGGGACGCAAGTGCAGGATGAGTTCCATGGTCCGCAGCATGGATGTGGTGTTGTACATGCTGCTGTCAATCGCGCCCCGGCGCGTGTACGGCGAGATGATAAACGCCGGCGAGCGGTGCGAATCCACGTGGTCCGGCCCGTTCTGCGCATCGTCTTCCAGAACAAAGATCGCCGTGCTGCCCCAGAATTTGCTGTGCGATACGCCTTCCACGATCAGCCCCAGCGCGTAGTCGTTATCGGCGAACGCCGGTAGCGGCGCGATCTTGCCCGGCGTGGTAGCGGACGTATGATCGTTGCCCAGGCGCATAAACATCAGCGCGGGCATTTGGTTGGCGCTCTCGAATTGCGCCAGATCGTCCAGGAATGTCCGCGCGCGCTTCACGTCCGGATAATCCAGATCGAAGCTGCGGTACTTCATGTTGGTAACCTTGGCCAGCACCGGATCGAGAACCTTCTCAATCTGAATGCCGTCCGCGCCGGGCTCTTTCTTGTTTTCCACCCAATAGCCGTAATTGCGCATGGAAACACCGGCCGAGGCAGCGCTAGTCCAGAGGTAACCGGCCGGAGGATAAGCGGTCGGCTCGCCGCCTTCGAAGCCGTAGTTGGGGTTGCGCCGGGCGTAATTGCTGGGCCACATCTTGGTCACATAGTCGTTCGCGATGGCGGAGGTTGACCAATTGTGGCCATCCGCGCTCACGTCGCTATTCACGTAGAAGTTGTCGAACAGCACAAACTCGCGCGCCAGCTTGTGATGATTGGGGCTGACATATTCCTTGAACAGACACAACCCCGGATCGCTCTCGCCTTTGCCCATATCTCCCAAAACCTGATCGTAGCTGCGATTCTCTTTGACGATGTAGAGCACGTGCTGGATGGCGGCGGGAATCCCGGCCGGAGTCGCATCGAGCTTTTCATCGTTGTAGGGCGAGTTGGATTTCACCTCGGCCGTATAATTCGCCAGCGATTCCTCGGTCAACGCGGGAATTAACGACGCCGAGCCGGTCTGGATGTGGGCCACATATTGGATGCTCAAGTAGTTCTGTCTCTTCGTTGGGTTGGGGCCGTTAGGATTTGGATAGCTGCGCGATCCTTTGCCGTTCAGCACAACCAGGCGGCCATCGGCCAGCGCAGCGGCGGCGGTGGGATACCAACCGGTGGGTACGAAGCCCAGCACCCGGCTGCGCGCTTCAGTAACATCCACCACGGCTGCGGCATTGGCATCCGAGCAGACCACGTACAAATGGCTCTGATCCCCGCTGAGCGCCAGCGCGCTGGGCGTCATGCCGAGCGGATGATTGGGCGTGGTGGAAATGTTGATGGTCTCCACCACGCGCAGATCCCCGCTATCCGATACGCCGACGGAATAAACATTGTTCGTATTCGCGGCCGAGACGAAGATACGAGCCTTGAACCTGGGTTGTTGCGCGGCTTCTCCGGCTTCATCGCCTTCCTCCGCTCGCGTGGCGCGGTCGCGCCAGACCATGCCGGTGGGATGAGCGCCCAGCCGCAGAGTCTGCACCAGCGCGCCATCGCTGGTCTGGTGATGATATAGCGAACCATCCGCCCAACTGGTCACGTAGAACGATTTACCGTCGGGGTTGAAGAGAATCCGATACGGCCGTCGCCCGGTCTTGAAGCGATCGATCACGATGCCGGATTGCGTATTCACCACCACGATCGCGTCATGATACAGGTCGCAGGCGTAAAGCAGATGGCTGTCGGGATCGATAGCGACATCGCCGATGAAGTCGCGCGCGGATCGCGCCGCGCCTTTGACGATTTCGAAGGTACGCGTGGGCGCGAGCTTTCCGTTCTCATCGAACGAAAATTCGTAGACCGACGCCTGCGAACCTCCGCCCACCCACAGCGTCTTCCCGTTGGGCGCAAGCGACAGGCCGAGCCAGGCGTCCGTCACCGGGGTTCGGCCCATCTCATGCCCATCCCTAGTGTCCAGCACGCTGAGCGAGGGCGGATTGTAACCGCCGTTCAGCACGATCAGGAAGCGGCCGTCTTTAGAAAGAACGGACGACATCGGCAGCGTATCGAGAGGAATTTGCGTTCCCGCGGGCTTCACGCGCCAGCCGCTGTTCAGCAGGAATCCGCCGTCGGGCAACGGCCCAACTTGTTCGCGCGGCGGAGGCTGCGAGGAGGAGAGAAGGGCCATTGCGATCAGGATCGACGCGGCAAAGAGGACGTGTAGTCTCATTCAGAAAACCTCTGGTCTTATTCAGAAAACGGCTTTTCTTATTCAGAAAACCTCTGTGCAATCGGAAAGCGCCGGCCGATGCCGAACGCCTTGGTGGTTACCTTCAGGCCCGGGGCAGCCTGCTGGCGCTTGTACTCGTTGCGGTCCACTTTGTTCACAATGTCGCGCACCAAGTTCACAGGTAGATGAAGCGTTTCGGCAATGCGCGGCGGGGCGTCATTGTTTTCGATGTACTGCCGCAGGATCTGATCCAGCACTTCGTAGGGCGGCAGGGAGTCGGTATCTTTTTGGTCCGGCCTTAGTTCAGCCGAGGGCGGCTTGGTGAATGTGTTCTCCGGAATTGCTCCTGCGTGGCGCTGGTTGGCCACGCGCGCGAGCGAATACACCAGCGTCTTCGGCACGTCGCTGATGACTGCCAGTCCACCGCACATATCGCCGTAAAGCGTGCAATACCCCACTGCCAGTTCGCTCTTATTGCCGGTGGTGAGCACCAGCGCGCCCCATTTGTTGGAGAGCGCCATCAAGGTGACGCCGCGCAAGCGGGATTGCAGGTTTTCTTCAGTCACCCCGATTGTCGATCCATCCCCGATTGTAGGTCCATCAAAGAGCGGTTCCAGCACATTGAGAAATGCGGCGTATTGATCCTGGATGGGAATCAGCTCGAAACGGATTCCCAGATTGTGCGCCAGATCGCGCGCATCTGTGACGCTGTGCCCGGAAGAGTACGGACCCGGCATGCCCACTCCGATCACGTTCTCCTTGCTCACCGCGTCCACCGCTATGGCCGCCGTAAGAGCCGAATCGATTCCGCCGCTGAGGCCGACGATCACCCGCTCGAATCCGCATTTACGGATGTAGTCGCGCGTCCCCATGGCCAGCGCCTGGTAAACGGCCTCGCATTCGTCGGGCAGGTTGTCGTGGCGTTCGCCCGTCAGCGTCACGGTGTCCATCAGCACCAGATCTTCTTCGAATGAAGCCGCGCACGCGATGATCTCACCTTCCGGATTCATAGCGAAGCTGGTGCCATCGAAGAGTAGCTGATCGTCCCCGCCTACCTGGTTCACGTACACGATCGGCACGCGAAAATGCCGCGCGGTGGCGGCGAAGATCTCCCTCCGTTGCTCGCGTTTGCCCATGTGATAGGGCGATGCATTGATGCTGATCAGGATGCGCGCGCCGGCCGACGCCAGTTCTTCCACCGGATCGCGGCTGTATCGGCGGCGCTCCCAATACTGCTTGTCGTTCCAGATGTCCTCGCAGATGGTGAGCGCGGAGACGGCATCGCCCAGCGCGAGAGGCGACTGTTTCGCGGCCGGTTCGAAATAGCGCGCTTCATCGAAGACGTCGTAGGTAGGCAGCAGCATTTTATGCTGCCGGAACGTTATGCGGCCGCTCTCGAACACTGCGGCGCTGTTGTAAATGGGCAGCCCGGCGGGCGATCCGGTACGAGTCACAGTGCCGCAAACGATGCTGATGTCGAGCGGCGCGGCGTCGGCGGCCAGGCGCTCCAGGTGCTGCTCCGTGCGATCCAGAAAGCTCTGTTTCTCGAGCAAATCGCGCGGGGGATAACCGGTGAGGGAAAGTTCCGGGAAGACAACTACGTTCGCGCCCCGTTCAGCCGCTCGCCGCGAGAACGCCAGTATCCGTTTCGCGTTGCCGCACAGATCGCCGACCGTGCTGTTGGTTTGTGCCAGAGCGATCTTCATGCCGAAACCCCATTTTAGCGGTTACAGAAGCCTTCCGGTCGGATGTAAAGTAAGCGCTGCGGCTAGTGTTTGGCGCTGGCGATAGAGTTCACCGCCTGCCAGAAAAACTGCACGTGCTTGTAGAGCGCTTGTTCGAGTATCCGTTCCTGATCGCTATGCGGCCCGTAGCCTTTGGGGCCATCCTCTTCGTCCACCATCGCGCCGACGCCGTAGCACTGGACGCCCTTGGCCCGCAAAAACGCCATGTCGGTGGCGCCGGTCTGCATCAGCGGTATCGTGATCACGCCATAAATGCTCTGGTAGGCTGCTTCGATGGCCCGATAAGCATCCGTGTCCAATTTCGACGGCGCGGCGCCCGGGCGCTGGTTGGTGGTCACCGGCACCAGCTCGATCGCCGGGTCATTAATCACCTTGCGCATCATGTCATAGAACGCGGCGATGTTCTCGTCCGGCAGCGCGCGAATATCCAGCGTCGCTTCCGCCTCTGAGGGAATCACGTTCACCTGATAGCCGCCCTTGATGATGTTGGGCGAAATCGAGGTGTGCAACATCGAGTAGTCGATCGGATCGTGCTCGGCCAGATACTCGCGAACCGCCGGCGCCTTTTTCGCGTCGAACAGCTCTTTGAATCGCGCCGCCTCTTCCGGGCTGCTCACCGTCGCCATCTTTTCGAAGTAGAAACGCGTCGTATCGTTGAATCGCATGGGCGGATCCCAAGCCGCGATGGTCTCCACCGCCTTCGCCAGGTGCACCACGGCGTTGGTTCGCAGCGGACGCGATCCGTGTCCCGATATACCTCTTGCCACCAGGCGCGCGGTGGCCGGTTGCTTCTCCGTGGTTTCGATCAACGCGTAGCGCGCCTGGCCGTTCTTCAGCCGCACTCCACCAGCTTCGGCGAGAGCAAACTCGGCGTCGATGTCGCTCCAATGCTCGTTCACCAGGTATTGGATGCCAGGCCCGGTGGAACCCTCTTCGCCCGCTTCCGACACGAAGATCACGTCGCGGTCGAGCGGCGTCTTCTGCCGCTTCAGCATCAGCATCGTCATCATCGCGGCCAGCAGGTCGCTCTTGTCGTCCAGCGTGCCGCGGCCGTAAACGTAGCCGCCCTGCCGCGTCGCGCTAAAGGGCGGAAAGGTCCATTTGGCCGGGTCCACGCGCACCACGTCGCTGTGGCCCATGATCAACAGCGGCTTCTTAGATCCATTGCCCTTCAGCCGCGCGATGATGTTGGCGCGCGCCGGGTCTTGGGCCACCATCATCACCGGAATGCCGTCGGTTTCGAGCGTCTTCTTGACGTACTCGGCCACGCGCGTTTCGTTGCCGGGAGGATCGCTGCTGTCGATCTGCACCAGCGCCTGAAAATGGCGGATGGCTTCGTCGTTAATCTTGGACCAGTCTGGCGTTTGGGCGCCAGCGGGCAGCGTTAGCAGGGCGAAGACGAAAAGCTTTCGCATCCGCTTAGTCTAGCGCATCGTGTGCGCGCCGCTTTATTTCGTCAGGCCGAAGGCAGAGGCCAACGTCGGACCGGATTTTCCGCGCGGCAACAGGCTTGGCCCGGACGGGATGAAGATCCTGGCGGTGTTGGTGTTCATATCCACCACCACTCCCAGGAAGCCGGACTGCATCTCGTCCCAATTCTGATCGCCCCAAAGCACGTCCTTCGCAGGGTCGGGATTGTACTTATTGTTCAGCGAATTGTCGTAGTGAGCGATCGCTACCAGCCGGGTGCCTCTGGGCATCGCCAGGGGTTTATCGAGCTGATAGCCGACCTGCCAGTCGAAATTCCATTTGCCCTTGAAGATCTCTTGCGTCTCGCCCGTCGGGTAGATCGCGCGCAGCTCATAATCCTTGCCGCGCAGATGCATATGGGGCTGGACGTAGACCAGTTCGGCGTGGTCTACGCCTACCGTGACTTCGCTCACCACTTCGGCGTTCTCATTGCCGGCTGGAATCACGAGATTGAAAGCCGCCGGCGTTCCGGGCGACATCCAGTAGCGCCTCTTCGGTGTCTCTTTGGCGAAAACGAGCCCGACTTTGGACAGGTCGTCCTGTTCCGTTCCCGCCGCCGTGTAGTGGATGTTGAAAACGATGTCCGAACCCTTCGGCACGAACTTGGCGGCGCCATCCACGTCGAAGCGCTGCGCGCCCAGCCCGGGATTGAACTTGCCGAGCAGGTCCGTTCCTTCCTTGGCTCCGGCCATCGCTTCGGAGCCTTCTTCGTAAGCCTCGCCGTACACTGCGTGGGCCATCCAGGTGGAACCGGGCGGGCAAACAATGGCTCTCATGTGATGGACCACCTTCGGATTCCCGGCGCGCATCTCCGCCGCCACTACCCAGGTGTCCTGAGGGAAATTAACCTTCACGCGGATGTTCTGATAATTGACCGTCCCGGTGGCCTTCACATGGAACGGCTTGGGCATTTCGATAATCATGTCGGGCTTAATCTGCCAGCCATCGGGGAACGCCAGCGGCGGCGGCGCATCCTTGGCATCGCCTTCAGGAGCTCCATTGTTCGCCCAGGTCACCAGCGTGGCGACGTCGGCGGGGCTCAGTGTACGGTCGTTCGCGAAATGGCCATACTCGGCGAACCACGGCGGCATTTTCTGGGTGACCACCGCCACCTTGATCGCTTTGGCCCACGGCCGTGCGTCTTTATAGGCCATCAGAGACATGGGCGCCACTTCGCCCGGCCGGTGGCAGCCCTGGCAATTCTTTTGCAGGATGGGCAGAACATCTTTATTGAAGGTGGGAGCGTCGGCGCCCGTCCCGGCGATGGCGGCCATCCCCATTGCCAGTCCAATGCCTATTCCAAAACCAGCCACGGAAATGCGGACCATGTCGGAACCCTCCTAGGGGCAAGAACCACTGCCAGCATTATATTTTAGCGGTGCATGCAAAGCAAAGGGTACGATGGACGGTGGGAGTGGGAATAGCGGTCTGCCCGGGAATAGAATAAAGCAATGCGCCACAAGGAGGCTGGCATGTCTGAGTGCGCGATCATGGCTCGCCCATGACGAATGGCGGGCCAATCATCTCCATCCGCGGTCTCCGAAAAACCTACCATGCGGGCGAAGTGGATGTGCATGCGCTGCGCGGCGTCGATCTGGACGTTCAGCCGGGCGAATTCGTCTCAGTTGTGGGGCCTTCGGGATCGGGCAAATCCACCCTGTTTCATATCGTGGGGGGATTGACGCCGCCCACCGCCGGGACCATCCGTATCGCCGGCCGCGATCTGCTGGGGATGTCGGACTCCGAGCGCACGGAGCTGCGCAAGACCACGGTCGGGTTCGTTTTCCAGAAATACAATCTCCTGCCGACGCTTACTGCGCGCGACAACATCGAGATCGCGCGCGACATCGCTCATAAAACAGGGGATGGCCCGTTCGATCCTCAGTTTGTCGAAATCCTGAAGCTGCTGGGCATCGAGAGCCGGCTGGATCACAAGCCCCGCGCGCTTTCGGGCGGCGAGCAGCAACGCGTCGCAATCGCGCGCGCCATCGTGAATCAACCGGCCATTTTGCTGGCCGACGAACCCACCGGCAATCTCGACACCGAAAATTCCAACGCCGTGCTGGCCTTGCTGCGCGATCTGAACCGCCGTCTGGGCCAAACCATCCTGATGATCACGCACAATCCGGAGGCCGCGGGCTACGGCGATCGCATGGTACGAATGCGCGACGGCCAAATCGAATAGGCCCGGCTTGAACACCCTCTGTTTCATATCGGGCGCAGGTCTATTACGTCTGCGGAGAGCATGTCACGAAGCCACCATCAGCGCGCACGAGGCGACGATCGGGCATTTGCAAGGCTACATCGAAGGTCGATATCCAGCTTAGTCTTGCCAAACCGAGTTTAACCTTTCCAAGCCGTTTCGCGATCCGGAGACGACGGTACGTGGAAAAACTCCAGAAATCTCCGCTGGCGGGGCGGCGCTTCGTGGTGCGACGCTGCCGGAGCGAGCGATTGTGCCAGAGCCATGATGCTGTGGCCGAGTCCGGAGCGGTGGGAAACGGGAACACCATCCAGAATGGCCCCTTGGACCCCCGCATAATCGTTGGAGAACGAATATGCGACTGGCAGACCGGCCAGTTGCGCGGCTTCGCCGTCGGAGAGCCCCCGGTGCCCCAAATTCTTGCGGTTTAGCAGCAAGCTGACCTTCTCGGCTAGCCCCAGATCCTTCAGGCGCCGCAGCCGGTCCGCGGCCAAACAGAGCGGAACCAGTTCGGGCGTGGTAACCAAGAAGATGCGGCGCGCTTCGCGCATGATCTGAACAGTAAAGGGATCCAGACTGCTGGCCAGGTCGGCACAAATGGTGTCGTAAAGCCCGCGAGCGAATCCGAGTACTACTTCGAGACTTGCGGAGGTCAAGTTGGTGGGCGGCACGAGTTCGCCGGCGTGCAGCACCTCCAGCCCGTCCCAATGACCGACCATCTGCGACCACAAATCTTCGTCCAAGGCATCGGCGTGATCGAGAGCGTTCACGATGGAAGAACTGTTGCCCAGCTTCAGGAGAAATTTCGTGACGCCGGCCATCAAGTCGCAATCCAGCAGCAGTGTGCGGATGTGCAGTTCATCCGAGAGTGCGCAACTCGTGCTCACGGCAATAGTGGAAGCTCCGACGCCGGGCTTGGCAGGGAGGAATGCGTAGAGGTCGCCCAGGCGAACCACGGGCGGGGGACGCTTGGTGAGTTGTTCTGCCAGAGAGGCGAGGGTTTCAGCGAGCTTCTGGTGGGTGATGGGCGAGGTCAGGAGGTCGCGCACGCCGAGATGCATCAGCTTCGGGATCAGCGCGGGATCCGCGTCGTGGAGCACGCTGATTACCGGAAGCCCCGGCATGCGAACGTCGACGGCCGCCGCCAAGGCTTGGAACTGGTCGAAATCCTGGGCCGAGATGAATACGAAGTCGGGTCGCCTGGCACGGACGATCCTCAGAAAATCGTCGGGCTCCGGGTAAGGCGCCACTTGGCGAACCAGTTCTATTTCCGGGAACTCGGCGAGCGCAGTTACCAAGTCATGATTCAGTGCCGGGTCGGGTATAACGACGATTGTGCGCATTTTAGACTTACTCCGCCATGCCGAGGAGCAATTTGATCACCCGGCGTAAAGGACTGACGTTGTTAAAGGGCTAGGACCGTCGATCCAAATGGTTTATGCGTCGTGTAACTCAGGACTTGGGGAGCCTCGCCTAAGGCCCGTAGTGGCGCCGGGCAATGCCTGAACCCGGGCCGGTCCATGTCGTCGAAGTGCTCCGCGATCTCCGCTACAGTAGACTTGGTACGGAGCCACGTCGCGACTGCGAAAGATTATCCAAACCAAGATTATCCCAACCCTGCTGGCGTGGGGGCCCGGCGGAGTTTTCCTGTTGGCGATTGCCGATTCCACGGGAATTCCCATGGTGGGCGGAGTGGACGCGCTGATCGTCCTAGTGGCAGTCATGAATCGCTCGCAGGCCTATCTGGCCGCCGCGACCGCGATTGCCGGTTCCTTCGTGGGAAGCCTGATCCTGTTCCTGGTGGCGCGCAAGGGAGGCGAGGAATACCATCGCCGCCACACCTCCAGCGCGAGAGGCGCCAAACTGCGTGACTGGTTTCATGAATACGGCTTGCTGACGGTCTTCGTTCCGGCCTTTGTGCCGATTATTCCGCTTCCGCTCAAGATTTTTATCATCTCGGCGGGCGCGCTGGAAGAAAGTCCAGTGACATTTTCGCTGGTGCTGCTGGCCGCGCGGATTCCCCGCTATGTGTTTCTGGCCTGGCTGGGGTCCCGGCTGGGCGCGGATACCATTCCTATCCTGCGCCACCATATTTGGGAGTTGATTGTACTCGCTTTGGGCTTATTCGTTGCGCTTTATTTCGCGGTTCGCGTGGTACACAACCATCGTTTGAAGCAGCGCCGACTTATTAAGTCGCACTCTACCGTCCCAAAGTGAAACTTACTTCGATGGGCGCGATCACTTCAACCGGGTTACCATTCAGCAAGGTCGGTTTGTAGATCCATTGCTCAACGGCTTCGAGCGCTGCGCGCGCCAGCATGGGATGACCGCTGATGAGCTGCAGGTCCCGAATAGTTCCGTCCTTTCCGATAGTGCCAACCAGGTGCACGATACCCGAGATCCTGGCTGCTCTCGCGATGGGCGGATATTCCGGAATCACTTTCCGCACCAGCTTCGCCATTTGAACGTCGCCTCCCACGGCAACGGGGGCGGAGGGCTGGTGAGGTTCCACGTTTGCCCGCGGGGGCGGAGGAGCTGCCACGAAGTTAGGAATAAACGTTCCGATGCCATTGGTTGCGCCTCCGGCGCCTAGGCCAGGACCGAGTGCCGGCGGGGCGTCGGGAGCCAGATCGACGGACGTCGACGCAGCCGGGCGCAGACTCGCCGATGGATCCCAGCGGAACGGCCGATGCGTGGCCGGCGACAGGGCGCTGCTGGTAACACCAGTCGCGGGCCGCTGAACCAGCGGCGGCGGTAGAGCGGGCCCAACTATAATGTCCTTCCAATGAACTGCCGGTAAGTGGTCGCGATAAAGCAGCGGAATGAGCAAGGCCAACGTGATAATGAGTAACTCGGCGCTGAGCGATGCCAGGAAATTCCATGACTGGTTGGCGCGTTGATTGATAAGTAGCGATTGTTCAAACACGCCTCTATAGACACCGGCCATGGCCGTCAGTTCCCGGGCGCAGAAACATCGGCCCGGCGCCCTAGCCGTTGCCAGATGGGGTGGAAACGGCGCTAAAGCCGAATCCTCAGGTGCAGATCGCGAATCTAACCACGAGAGTGACCCGGGTGTGAAGTGAGGGAGAAGAGAGAGAATGGAAGCTACCACTGTGGAATTGGACAAAGAGCTGGAACCTGCAGCGCCGGCGCCGCCGCGAGCGCTGCCACCGCCCAAAAACTCCTCGCGCAGATTCGCCATCATCGGAGCGTTAGCGGTGCTGGCGGGGATCGGAGTGTACTTCTGGGTCCATTCCTTGAATCGGGTTTCTACCGACGACGCGCAGGTGGACGGCCACATCATCCCCATTTCTCCGAAGATCTACGGCAAGGTGCTGGAAGTTCTGGTGGACGACAATCAGCAGGTAAAGCAAGGCCAAGCGCTGGTGCGCATCGACCCACAGGACTATCAGGCAAAACTGGATCAAGCGCAGGCCGCGCTGACTGTGGCCGAAAGCCAGGCCCAGGGAGCGAGCGCCGGCGTGCCGCTCACGCGCGATACGACCGGCAGCGGCGTTACGGCAGCGGAAGCTCTGTTGGCCGCCGCGCGCGCGGATTACGATCAAGCCCAAGTGGAATCCGAGCGCGCCTCTACCGCCGATATCGCAGTGGCACGCGCCAATGTCGAGACCGCGCAGGCCACCGCGGATCGAGCGCAAGCGGATCTTGACCGCATGAAGACGCTGGTGGACAAAGAGGAGATCTCGCGTCTGGATTACGATTCCTACGTCTCGGCCGCGAAGGTGGCCGTCAGCCAATTGCAAGCGGCCAAGGACAAGCTGGCCGCCGTGATCAAGGACGCCGAAACGAAAAAAGCCGCACTGCTCTCCGCGCAAGCCCGGATTGCCCAAGCGCAGGCGGGCATCCTGCAGGCCAAGGCCACTCAAAGGCAGGTTCCGGTACGGGTAGCGGACGCTTCCTCGGCCGTCGCGGGTATTGGACAGGCGCATGCCAACATGGAAGCCGCCAAGCTGGATCTCGGCTATACGACGATTGTTGCGCCGGTGGACGGCGTAGTCACCAGGAAGAGTGTCGAAGTGGGACAGGTGGTCCAGCAGGGGCAGGGCCTGCTGATGCTGGTGCCGCTTCAGGATGTGTGGGTCACGGCCAACTTCAAGGAGACGCAACTGGCCGAGGTTCGAAACGGCCAGAAAGCGGAAGTGAAGGCCGACTTGAGCGGCAAGACTTACCCCGGCCATGTCGATTCCATCGCCGCGGCCACGGGTACGCGGATGAGCCTGTTGCCGCCGGAGAACGCCACCGGCAACTACGTCAAGGTGGTGCAAAGAATTCCGGTAAAGATTGTGCTGGACCCGATTCCCGGCGGCAATCAAGTGCTGCGTCCAGGCATGAACATCGAAGCGACGATTTTCACCAAGTAGCCTTCGCTGGGAATCGCACTGGAATTCCGGATTTTATTTTATCGTTTCGTCTTTTTCGATTTTTCCGTCGCGGACGTGAATCACACGGCGCGCCCGATTGGCGATGTCGGCCTCGTGCGTCACCAGCACGATGGTGTTGCCCTGCTGCCACAGCCGCTCGAACAAAACCATGATCTCGTTGCCGGTGGCGGTGTCCAGTGCGCCGGTGGGCTCATCGGCCAGCAGGATGGACGGATTATTCACCAAGGCCCGGGCCACAGCCACGCGCTGCCGCTGGCCGCCAGAGAGCTCGTTGGGCCGGTGATTCATACGAGACTCTAGATCTACGGCGCGCAATGCGGCTTTTGCGCGCTCCGCCCGCTCTTGTTTGGGAACCCCGGCGTAAATCAACGGCAGCTCGACGTTGTGCAGCCCGGAAGCGCGCGCCAGCAGATTAAACGTCTGGAAAACGAATCCGATTTCTTTGTTGCGGATGTGCGCCAGCTCGTCGTCCTGCATGTCGCTGACTAAGTTGCCGTTGAGATAGTACAAGCCGCGAGTGGGCGAATCCAGGCAGCCGATCAGATTCATCAGAGTGGATTTACCGGACCCGGAAGGGCCCATGATGGCCACATATTCGCCGCGCCGGATTTCGATGTCGACGCCGGAAACGGCGTGGATCTCCTGGTCGCCCATGACGTACGTCTTCCACAGATCGTAGGTGCGGATGACCACCCCATCGCGCTTTAAGCTCTCGCCGCGATCGACCAGTTCCTGTGTCGCAGTGGCCATGCGCTAGCTTTCCGGCTGCGTGGTAGCCACCGTATTATTGACTTTTACCCTGGCGAGGTTTCGCAAAGTGCGAATTATCTTATAGCTGCCGGTGATGATCTGGTCGCCTTCCTTCAAGCCGCCCACCACCTCGATATCCGTCGCGCCCGTAATGCCCGTGGTTACCGGCAGGAACTCCGCCTTACCGTTTCTGACCACGAAAACGCCCTGCAACTCCTGCTTCTTCGCCTTTTCCGTTACGGGATCGCTATTGGCCTCGACGCTTCCGCCCTTTTTCACCGGGTCGAGGTCGCCCTTCTTGCGCACCGTCAACGCCTGAATCGGAATGGTCAGCACATGCGGTTTGGTGGCCGTGGTGATTTTACCGGTGCATGACAGTCCGGGCCGAATGTCATCGGGCGGATCTTCCAAGGCCACCACTACTTTGAAATCCTTGGCTTCCTGATCGGAGGTATTGCTCTGCGACGCAGCCACGCCGCTGGATCGCAGGATTGCGGTGTCGCCGATCTCGGTGACCTGCCCATGAAAGGTACGATTCGGCATGGCGTCGATGGTAACCTCAGCCCGCTGACCCAGGCTCACATTCACGATGTCCGTCTCGTCCACTTTCACTTCGGCCGTGATCACCGACATGTCCGCGATGGTCATGATGGTGCTGGCTGCCGAGTTCTGCACGCCCGGCACCACGGTCTCGCCGGCGCGAACCGGCAAATTCGTCACGATACCATCGATCGGCGAAGCGACGTAATACTGGGACAGAATGTCCTTGAAGCGATCCAAGCCGGCCTGCAATTGCGCGATCCGCTTTTGCGCGGAAGCCAGCTGCTGCCGGGACTGCGCCTCTTGCGCCCGGGCTTGAGAGAGCCGCGCTTCGGCCTCGCCCATGGCGGCCACCGCGGTATCGTACTCCGCCTTCTTCTGATCGAAATCCTGCTTGGCGAGAAGCTTTTCCTTGAACAGTTCCGCGGACCGGTCGTAATTGGCTTTGGTGCGCTCCAACTCGGCTCGATTTTTCTCCAAGGTGGCCTGCGCGGTGGTGACGCCATCTTCCTGGGACTTTAAGCCCGCTTCGGCGGCCGCCGAGTCTGCGAGCGACGTCGCAATGCTGGCGTTCTGAGCCACCACATCTGCGTTGGCTTGCACGGATTGCATTTTCGCCACTACCTGGCCTTTGCGGACGCGATCGCCTTCCTTCACCATGATCTCGGTGATGGGCGCCGGTCCAAGCGTGTTCGCGCCGAGGTTGATGTAATTTTTGGGCTTGATCTCGCCGGAAGCTGTGACGGTAGCCACCAGGTCCTGCCGCACCGCGCGGCCGGTCTGGACGTCGACAATGCCGCGCTGGTTGTACTTGATGCTGGCCAAGACACCGCCGGTCACCAGCAGAACCAAGCCGATTGTCAGCAGAATCTTAGAGTTTGCCTTCACTTGGGACGAGTCTCCCCACTAGACTTAACGCAGCGGGCCGCGATTGTTCTCTTCACCAGCGAGCGCCTCCCACGCTGTGCGCTCCCTAGCAGATTTAGACGCAACTATCGAATGATTTGTTCGATTTGATTTATTTTAGCACGCGCCCCGCGGCCTAGCTCGCGCGTTGGAAGCTCGCGGTGACCGTAATCCGTCTGTAAAGTCCGACGATTCTCGTGAGCACTTGTCAGGACGTGTGGGAAATGGGCGGCGGGTCCGCTTGGAAACGGGGGGCGGGGGCGTAAAAGGCCGGGTTGAGACGAATGAGGTGTTGCGCGTGGCGCTCGACTTGTTCTTTTGAAAAAACGAAGCCAGCTTCTTTTGAAAAGGGCGCATGGTCCCAGGGAAGTCCTTTGCGCTGCTGGCGAATGAAGAGTTCGGCCGCTTCGTTGAGCTGGCGGCGCTCGATGTGGCGGCGCTCTGCCTGGACGTCGCGGAGCTGTTCGAGGGCTTTTTGGAACTGGCGGGAGAGGCGCGAGCCGTGCAGGCCAAGCTTGGCCAGCTGCGGGATTAGGGTTTGGGGGTTGGGGTTTTGGGAGAGAAGCTCGGCTTCGAGGAACGGGATGCGATTGATTCGCCAGGCGGTGTCGGCGATTTCCTGGACGAGCTGGGTCTCGGTGGGAGTGGCGGGTTTGTACTCATCGAGAAATTGTTGGATGGGGAGCTGGTAGGTTTCAAGGTCCTCGGTGGGCAGGACGGCGGTGCGGGCGGTGAGGCCATGGCTGAGGGCGTTGAGCGAGGAGCGTTGCTTGCCCGGTTCGGTGCGAGGACCGGTGGAGTGTTGTGAGTTGGCGCGGTTGGTGGCGGCGCGGGCTTCCTTTTTTGGGCTCGCGCACAACGGACTCGCCTCGGGGGCGGCCGATTCGGCTGAGGTTGCTCTTTCGTTCGGGGCCGCACTCGGCGGCCTGTGCGCTACTTCCGATGGGCTCGCGCACAACGGACTCGCCTCGGGGGCGGCCGATTCGGCTGAGGTTGCTCTTTCGTTCGGGGCCGCACTCGGCGGCCTGTGCGCTACTTCCGATGGGCTCGCGCACAACGGACTCGCC
>Ga0302325_10002514_pt1 | contig 44469 bp, 43 predicted proteins | sample Palsa_T0_2_FD_201948 | JGI IMG/M metagenome (GOLD analysis project Ga0302325, IMG submission 201948) | Peat permafrost microbial communities from Stordalen Mire near Abisko, Sweden - Palsa_T0_2 | ecosystem: Environmental > Terrestrial > Soil > Palsa > Peat permafrost | place: Sweden: Abisko... | reverse complement strand
GGCGTGCACCGTGGTAAACACCAGGTGGCCGGTGAGCGCGGAGTTGATGGCGATCTGGGCGGTTTCCTGGTCGCGGATTTCGCCCACCATGATCTTGTCGGGATCGTGGCGCAGAATGGAACGCAACCCGCGCGCGAACGTCAGCCCCTTCTTTTCGTTTACCGGAATCTGGGTGATGCCCTTGACCTGATACTCGACAGGATCTTCGATGGTGATGATCTTGTCTTCGTCGTTCTTGATCTCGCTGAGCGCGGCATACAGCGTGGTGGTCTTGCCGGAGCCGGTGGGCCCGGTGACCAGGACCATGCCGTAAGGCTCCGAGATATACCGCCGGAATTTGACCAGGTCGTTCTCGGAGAAGCCCACCACTTCGAGCGAAAGCTTGGCGAACTTCTCGCTCATGGACTCCTTGTCGAGCACGCGCAGCACGGCATCTTCGCCGTGAATGGTGGGCATGATGGAGACGCGGAAGTCGATCAGCCGGCCCTTGTAGCGCACGCGGAAACGGCCGTCCTGCGGCACGCGGCGTTCGGCGATATCCAGCTCGCTCATGACCTTGATGCGGGAGAGGATGGTGGAGTGCCAGTCCTTGGCGATGGGCGGCATGGCATAATGCAGCACACCGTCAATGCGATACTTGATGGCCACTTCCTGGTCGCGCGTTTCGATGTGGATATCGCTGGCGCGCCGCTCCAGGGCGTTGAAGATGGTGGTATCGACCAGCTTGATGACCGGCGCGATGTCGTTATCGACGGCGGTGAGCTTGTCGATGGAGAGCGTCTCGTCGGAGTTCTCCTCGTCGGCCACCACGTCCAGCGTGAAACCTTCGGTAACCTCTTCCAGCACGCGCTGGGATTGTTCGGTCTTCTTGAGCAGGTCGGAGATTTGGGAAAGCGTGGCGACCTTGACGCGCAGCTTCTTATTGAGCAGCAGCGCCAGCTCGTCGATCATGTTCAGGTTGCGCGGGTCGGCCAGGGCGATGTCGAGGGTGCCGTTCTGCGCGCGCAGGGGCACGAAGTTGTACCGGAACATGAGGTCCACGGGAATGGTCCGGAACAGATCGTGATCGATGGAGCCTTCGCGCAGGTCCACATAGTCGCAGCGATAGCGCGCGGCCACGGCCTGCGCCTGGACGGCTTCGCCGGTGGGATCGATGAGTCTGGGTTTATCGGTCGCCATGCGGATTCATCACCTGATCGTGTCGGCAAGGGAGAAGATGGGCAGATACAACGCAATCAACACAAATGCCACAAAACATCCCATGAAAATCATGATGGCCGGCTCGATCAGGGAAAGAGCCGCGGCGATACGGGTATTGACATCCTCCTCGTAAAACTCGGCCACGCTATTGAGCATGGTCGGCAGCGCTCCCGTGGATTCTCCTACTTCAATCATATCGACGGAGAGCGGCGGAAAAATACCGGTGGTTTTGAGCGAAGCCGACAGCGGCTGCCCCTCGCGCACCATTTTGCCGGCCTTATCCAAAGCCCGGCGCAGCAGCGGGGTGCCCAACGAATCCGCAGCGGTCTCCAAACCCTGCACCAGGGGAATGCCGCCCGTGAGCAAGGTGCCGAGCACGCGCGAGAACTGGGCCACTTGGTACTTCACCCAGATATCGCCCAACAGCGGCACACGCAGTTTGACGCCGTCGATTTTGGTGCGCGCCGAATCCTTGCGCGACCAGTAGCGGTACAAAAAGATCAGCCCAACCACGCCGGCAATGAACAGCAGAATGTAGGTGCGCGCCGTGGTTCCGACGGCGATCAGGATGACGGTCACCTTTGGAAGCTGCGCCTGCATGCTGGTGTAAAGCTGCGCGAAATTGGGAACCACATAAGTGACCAGGAACACCATCAGGCCGAGGGTAAGCAAGATCAATATGGACGGATACATCAAGGAGACCAGGACTTTCTTCTTTACCGCCAGCGAGAGCTTCTGATAAGTGATGAACCGGTCCATGACCTCCGACAAGCTGCCGCTCTTCTCGCCGGCCATCACGGTGGTGACGTAGATCTTGGGAAAAATGCCCTGCATGCGGAAGGCGTCGGAAAGCAGCGTGCCGTTGCGGACTTCGTCGCGCACGGACTTGATGTAGGGGCCGAGTTTGGGATCGGTGAGCCGGTCGGCCAGCAGGTCGAGCGCTTTCAGGATCGGCAGACCGGCGCGGATCAGCGTGACGAACTGCTGGTTGAAGATCAGGAACTTCTCGATGTTGAGCTTCTTGCGCTTGGAAAACCCCACCGAGAGGCCTGCCAGTCCGCCCTTGGTTTTGATCGAGTAGATGAGGAAACCCTGCTGGGTGTAGCGGTCGCGCAGTTCCCGCTCCGAGCCGGCGTTGGCCACCTGCTGGTGGATCTGACCGCGCGTGTCGGCGTATTTGAGCAGGAATTCAGCCATTTTATTGGGCGGTCTCCACCAGCGCTGCGCCGGGCGGCATGCGGAACTGGAACAGCTTGGCTTCGAGCGGCGGATTCAGCTTCTCCTGGTCGAAGTCGAACTCCAGGATGGATTGATCGTAGCCGGTCACTTGCACGCGGCGGATGTGGCTGTCCGCGCCGACCACGAACTCCACCTTGGTATACGGCAGGCTGTCGGTTTTGGGATCGGCCGTGATGCGCGTGCCGCCCGCGGCGGGCGTGCCGTGGACGTTGCGGAACTCCTTATCGAAGTGCAGCTTACCGAGCAAAAAGGCTAGCGGTGCCCGCATATCGTCGCTTTCCTTGATTTTCATCTTTTCGACCTGGCGGTTGCTGGGGGTATACAGCCAGAGGAACTTGCCGTCCGAGACGAACAATTTGCCTTCGGGCGAGGTGTAATCCCAGCGCATGCGTCCGGGTTTGCGCAGAAGCAGGGTGCCGCTTTCGGTGCGGCGAGGCTGACCCGGTCCTGTATATGCTTCACGGAAAACGACTTGGAGGGTCTGGGCGTGGTTGTAGCGGGTTTCCACGGCTTTGAGCATGGGGCCCAAGTCCGGCGTTTGGGCGGCCAAAGACACCGATAGCAGGCACAAAACCAGCCGTAGAGGGCTCACAAAAGAGATGACGCTGGCGAGGCAGGGAACGTGGAGGGCTTTGAGGCGCGTATCGGGGCGGGGCTAAGGGTTAGGAGCTGAGGCTGAGACTGGAGGGTCGCCGCCCTCCGGGCCGCCAAATGCGATGAAACGCTTGGAGTTCGGCCAATCTTGGCCGCAGCCGCCATTTTTAGGCGGCCAGAGCCGGCTGAAAGCCGGCTGCGGGCAGGATTACCCGCCCTCCAAGGACGGTTTTTGACGGTTGCCCCACGCTGCCAACTGACCCACTACCGAGAATCTGCCGACGCGGGGATACAGACCTCGCCACTCGATGCCTCTGACATACATACGCTCGGTAAATCGGCGGATGTCCGGACCAGACTTTATTTCGTCACGGCTAACGGTACCAGATCCCGGCTGGCGATCACCCGGTCGATCATGCCGTACTCCACGGCCTGCTCGGGGCTCATGATGTAGTCACGATCCACATCGCGCGCGATACGATCCACGGCCTGGCCGGTGGCGTCCGCCAGCAGCGTGTTCAGCGTCTCCCGCATGCGCAGGATTTCCTTGGCATAGATATCGATATCCGCCGCCTGGCCGGCCAACCCCTGCATGGATGGCTGGTGGATCATGATGCGGGAATTCGGCAGACTGAAGCGCTTGCCCTTCGTGCCCTTGGACAGCAACACGGCCGCCATCGAAGCCGCCTGTCCCACACAAATGGTCACGATGTCGGGCCGGATGAAATCCATGGTGTCCAAAATGGCCAGCCCTGCCGTGATGGAGCCGCCCGGCGAGTTGATGTAGATGGAGACATCCTTCTCCGGGTCCTCGGCCTCCAGAAACAGCAGTTGCGCGATCACCAGATTGGCCACATTGTCGTCAATCGGCGTGCCCAAGAATATGATGTTTTCCTTCAATAAACGCGAATAGATATCGTATGCGCGTTCCCCACGCGAAGTCTGCTCGACTACCATGGGGACCAAGACAGATTGGCCCATTGGGCACCCCCTAAGCTATTTGATGCAGTAGATTATCTGCGGGCCGCAACCACGCGTCTGGGTTTGCGCTGTTTGGCAAGCGACTTGCGCTTCAGATCCAGCGCCTTCACCAAGTCGGCGATCGTATTCCGCTCCAAGTAATCTATGATACGCGAGCGCAGAGCCACCCAGCTATCGTGCATGGAACAGGGCATTTCGTCGGAGCATTCCGACAGGCCGCTGGCGCAGGCCGTGTATTGCGTCATGCCGTCCAGCGCTTCCACAATGTCCCAAAGCTTCACGTCCGCGGCCGGCACCCGCAGGGCAAAGCCGCCAGTAGGACCTTTGCTCGACCGCAACAGTCCCTTCCGCGCGAGCTGCTGCAAAATCTTCGCCAGGAAGTGCGCCGGAATGTCCTCCTGCTCCGCGATGTTCTTGACCATCGCATATTTGCCGTCCGGCACCTGCGCCAAGTGCACGAAAGCTCTGATGGCGTATTCCGCGGACCGAGAATAGATCATCCTTGAACTGCCTCCAATTCGGAGTTATCCACATCGTTATCTTAAACTTATATTTGCCCCGATGCAAGCGAAGACTTGGTGGGGCGTCCTCCTGGACCGCGCGGGACGCGGTGGCCTCCCGCTATTTCCCATCGCGGGCCGCGCGCACCATTTCGACCAGTACGGTGCGTGCGTCCCCGATGCTGCGAACTTCCCGCGGAAAGGCGATGCGCGCGCCGTGCATCCGCTCGCCGCTGCGCAGCCGCAGGTGGAATCCCAGGCGGTCTACAGCCGTCATGGTGGCTGCTTCCGCGCCCGTTTCCCCTGCCACACGCGCCAGCAGCACCAGCGCCTCACTGTGGTCCGCATTCATATGACCCAGGATTCCGTCGGCGCAATCCACCAGCGGGTCCGGTTGGCTGCGCCCGTAATCGTCCGCTGCGACCCAGCCCATCACGCCGAATCCGCCGACAAAGTAGACGTCGGCCAGTTGCATCCTGTAAAAACCAAAATCGTTAAAATCCACCCAGTAGCGGGCATTCTCGTGGCGGCCGAGGTACAGTTCACGCACCGCGCCGGTTTCCGCCTCGGGGACCGGCCATACTTCGCCGAGCAGGGTGATGCGGGCGGAGCCCAGGGGGTCTTCGCCGCTTTGGCCGCCTTCCTGCATCACCAGCAGACTGGCGCGCGCATCCGCCGTCAGGTTCTGCGTGTGCATGGCCATGCTGCTGATGAGGAACACCGGCCGGCCCTGTTCGTCGGGGCCATAGGGCATTACGGAGCCGAAGGGAAATCCGGGCTGTTTGCGCGACTGGGTCGAGAGCGTTCCGATACGCCCGAGTTTTATAAGAGTACGGCCGCGTTCGGCAAGCGTGGGCTCCGGGACGGGCGCGCGTTCGGGAGCTGGCGGAGCGGCATGCTGCCGGGAAGACGCCATCGATCGGATTTTTCCCTCTCCTTATACTATTTAACATACCTCGGCCACCAGCGTTGGTTCCGCGGAAGCTTAGTGGCTAACTGACGTAACTGGTTCGACGTGCACCAGTTGAAAACCGAGATGGTCAGCTCGGCGCCGGATCTGCTCTTTCATACGGTGTTGCCGCCCAAGCTTACCGCTCGCAGGATTGCCTCCACCAAGCCGTCCACCGTGAACACCGGCGCCTCGACCGTCACCTCAATCCCCAACTCGCGGGCGGTGGCGGAAGTGACCGGACCGATGGAGGCTGTCTTCACTCCCTCCACAGCCTCCGCGCCGGCCACAGCGGCCAGGTTCCGCACGGTGGACGAACTGGTGAACGTGACCCAGTCCGGCTTCCGGTCCGCGCCGAAGATCCCGGCGGCCATCGCGCGAGCGCCCTCGGGAACGGCCGTGCGGTAGGCTTCCACCACATCCACTACCGCGCCGCGCCGCGCCAGCTCGACCGGCGCCAGATCGCGCGCCACGGCCGCGCGCGGCAGCAGGATGCGCTGGCCCGCCAGGTTTTGCACGGCGCCATACGCGGATAACGCCGCCAGCATGCCTTCGGCCACGTAATCCCGGCCCATCACATCCACCTTCAGGTGCAAAGCTTCTATGGCGGCGCGTGTCGCGGGGCCGATGGCGCAGATGCGCGCGCGTAACGCCCGCAGATCCACGGCGGAGCGATCCAGCCGCTCCAGGAAAAATCGCACGCCGTTGGCGCTGGTAAAGATCAGCCAATCGTACGCGCCGAGGCTGGCGATGGCTTGGTCGAGCGCGTCGTAATCCAATGCGGGCAGAATCTCGATCACGGGCAGATCGATCGCCTCCGCCCCCAACGCGCGCAGCCTGGAAGACAGCGCCTCGGACTGGCCGCGGGCGCGCGTCACCACGATGCGCTGGCCGAACAGCGGCAGGCGCTCGAACCAGTTGAGCTTGTCGCGCAGCCCCACGACCTCGCCGATCACGATCGTCGCGGGCGGCTTCAGGTCGTGCGCGTGGATCAACCCGGGCAGGGTGGCCAGCGTTCCCACCAGCGTTTGCTGATCCGGCCGCGTCCCCCAGCGCACGGCCATGGCGGGAGTATCGGCGGGTCGCCCGTGGGCGATCAGCGCGCGCGCGATTTCGTCGAAAGCGAAAATGCCCATGAAGATGACCAGCGTCTCCGTCAAGCCGATCTTGCTCCAATCGATGCCCTCCGCACCATGGCCCGTGACGAATGTCACCACCTTGGTGTGCTCGCGATGCGTGAGCGGCACTCCCGCATACGCTGCAATGCCCAGGGGCGACGTAACCCCAGGGACGATTTCGAAAGCGACGCCCGCGGCCGCCAGCGCTTCGGCCTCTTCCCCGCCCCGGCCGAAGATGAACGGATCGCCGCCCTTCAGCCGTACCACGTTCAGGCCGCGCCGCGCGCGCTCGATCAGCATGCCGCAAATTTCCTCCTGGCTGAAGGCGTGTACGGATTTCTTCTTGCCGACGTAGATGCGCTCGGCCCGCGCGGGCGCCAGATCCAGCAGCGCGGGGTTGGCCAGATAGTCGTACAGGACGGCATCGGCCAGTTCCAGAAGGCGGCGGCCCTTCAGCGTGATCAGCTCGGGGTCGCCCGGCCCGGCCCCTACCAAATAGACCTTGCTCATGACTTGCTCATCCGTAGACGCTCTCCAGGATGCGATCCGCGCCCGCGGCCAGCAACGCTTCCCCTAACTCGCGGCCGATGCCCTGGGCATCCGCGGCGAAACCTTCGGATCGGTCGCGCACCAAGTCGACGCCATCCGGCGAGACGACTACGGCTTGCAGGAACAGACGATCGCCGGTTACCGTGGCGTATGCGCCGATGGGTACCTGGCAGCCTCCCCCTAGGGCCGCTAGGAGAGATCGCTCGGCGGTAACGGCGGCCCGCGTGGCCGGGTGGTCCAGAGACTGACAGGCCAGAAGGCCCGGCCCGCGGGTCTCGATCGCCAGCGCGCCTTGGCCTACCGCGGGACAAACGACATCGGGCGCCAGGATCTCCACGATACGGGCTTCCCAACCCAGGCGTTTCAAGCCGGCGACCGCCAACATGATGGCGTCATACCCGCCTTCATCCAGCTTGCGCAGGCGGGTGTCCAGATTGCCGCGCACCGGCTCGATGCGGAGATCGGGCCGCAGCTTGCGCAACTGCGCCGCGCGCCGCAGCGAGCTAGTGCCCAGCTTCGCGCCCACGGGCAAATCCGCCAGACGCTTGCCCACCAGGGCATCCCGCGGATCTTCGCGCTCCGGAATCGCCGCCAGCACCAGCCCCGCGGGCAACTCCGTCGGCAGATCCTTCAGACTGTGTACCGCCAGGTCGGCGCGGCCATCCAGCAAGGCTTCTTCGATCTCCTTGGTGAACAGGCCCTTCGTGCCGACCTGCGCCAGCGGCACGTCCGTGATCTTATCGCCGGTGGTTTTGACGATCTCGATGCGGCTCGGGTACCCCAGGGCCGCCAGTTGCCGCTCGACCCAATGGGCTTGCCAGAGGGCCAGTTGCGATCCGCGCGATGCGATGACTAGCATGGGCTCAGCGTCCCGACGTCAGCCGCCTAAAAGGCGGCTGCGGGCAGGATTGCCCAGTGTCACTTAGTTTTCGCAATCTCGCAATCCTGCATAATTTGTGGGGCAGACCCCCTGGTCTGCTCGGGTCCCCCTGGACCCGCTCTTTCCTCGAAGAGTCAATTCCTTGACCGTCGTGGCGAGCCGACGAGGGCGTCGGCCGCGGTCCGGGGGGACCGCCCCACAATTTATGCAGGTGTTCGGCCATGGAACAAGTAAGTGACATTGGGCAGGATTGCCCGCCCTCCAATTCTTTTCTAGTCATGCAGGTGAAACGCCTTGCGAATGGCGGCGATCGCGGGCGCGCCGTCCGGCCGCCCCGCCTGCAGCCGCAACTCCGCAATGGGCCCGTGCGCCACTTTGTTGATGATGCCGCGCGTCAGCATTTCCCAAGCCTCCTCCTGCTCGCGGGTGGCCGGCCCGAACTTGCGCCGCACCTTGTCGATTTCCGCCAGCCTTATGCGCTCCAGTTCCTCCTGCAAACTGACGATGGTGGGCGCGATTTCCTGCACCTTGAGGCGGCCCATCATGCGCTCCACCTCCTGACTCACGATCTCCTCGGCGCGCTCCGCCTCCTTCAGCCGCTCGCGCAAGTTGGCGTTGACCACCTCCTGCAGGTCGTCGATGTCGTAAAGGAATACATTGTCCAGATCGTTGACCGAAGGCTCGATGTTCCGCGGCACCGCGATATCGATCAGGAACATGGGCCTGTTGCGGCGCGCGCCGATGACCCGCTGCATTTCGTCCTTGTGCAGGATGTAGTGCGGCGCTCCGCTGGAGGCAATCAGAATGTCCACCTCCGGCAGCATGGCCACGAAGCGGGTGTACTCCACGGGCGTGCCTTGGAACAGCTTGGCCATTTCGATGGCGCGATCATGCGTGCGATTGGTGACGAAGACGTGCGTGGCGCCGGAGCGCCGCAAGTGCCGGGCGGCCAACTCCGACATCTTACCCGCGCCCGCGATCATGACCGTGCGGTTGTTCAGCGAGCCGAAAATCTTGCGCGCCAGTTCCACCGCCGCATAGCTCACCGACACCGCCATCTGCCCGATGTCGGTCTCCGAGCGCACCCGCTTGGCCACGCTGAAGGCGCGCTCCAGCAGGCCCTCCAGCCATCCGCAGAGCGCGCCCTCGGTTTTCGCGATCCCGTAGGCGTGCTTGAACTGCCCCAGGATCTGCGGTTCGCCCACCACCATCGAATCCAGGCTGGAAGCCACGCGAAACAGGTGGTGGATGGCGTTCTGGCCTTCGTGCCGGTAAAGGTACGGCTCCACAAAGGCGGGCGCCACCATGCGCGACTCCCGCAGAAACTCGTCCACCAGTGCCTGCGGGTCCACCGCATCCTCCGACGTGACAGTGATTTCGACGCGGTTGCAGGTGGATAGAATGCAAGCTTCCGAGACGCCCGCGCGCGACTTCAAAGACTGCAAGGCTGCGGGCAGGGCCGGCTCCGGGAAGGCCAGGCATTCCCGCACCTCGACGGGCGCTGTCTTATGGCTGACGCCTGTGACCAGCAGTTTCATGGTTTCAGCAGCCAGCTTCCGAGGCGCGCGTGCGCCACCCAGGTGACGGCCGACAACCCCACCACCACGATCACCATGATGGCGGCCTTGCGCCCTCGCCACCCGGCCGTGACCCGCAGAAACACCATGGCCAGGTAGCATCCCCAGGTGATGAACGAGATGCCGATGGCCGGCTGGCCGATCCACTGCGTCTTGTGCTCGATGAACGCCCAGGTGGTGGCGGCGATCACCGCCAGCGTCATCAGCACGAAGCCCAGCGCCATGGACCGGGAGATCAATTCGTCCAGCGTGCCCAGCGGCGGCAGGCGGTAATAAAGCTTGCGCGGCTTCTTGCGTTTGAGTTCGCGCTCCTGGAATAGATACAGCAGCGAGGCTCCCGCGGTGAATGCCAGCGCCGCGAAGCCCAGCAAAACCAGCGTGATGTGTACGTCCAGCCAGACGTTGCGAACGACCGGGCTGGTCCAGGCATCCACAGGGTTGCCCAGCGTGGCCACCAGCGTCATCACGAAGATCAGGGGGAAGATGAAGACGCTGAGGCTTTCGGTTTTGTAGCGCCAATAGACGAACAGGAACAGCGTGGTGATGAGGAACGCGCACATCGAGAGCGTTTCGTAGAAATTGGCGATGGGGCAGCGATTGGCGATCAGGCCCTCTTCCACGATGGAGACGCAGTGTAGCAACGCGCCGATGGAGATCGCGGTAAGGGAAACCCGGAAAACGTGCTCGCGTTTGCGGACCAGCGTGAGGATGGCGTGCAGCAGGCCGACCGAGTAAAGGGCCGCGGCCACGCGCAGCCAGATGACACTCATTTCAGCCATGAAGCGCGCCGTTCAAGAGTCGTTGAAGTAATAGTATAGCGCCCCTGGCGCACGCACTCGTGCGTGCCGCGTTCACACTCGTGTGAACGCAAGGTGATCCGAGCCGTTCCCGGCTTCGATATCCCGCACAGAAAGTGGTAAAATAAGAGCATAAACTGAGGATATCCGAGTATGGCGAGAATCCAGCCCGTCCTGACGGCAACCGAACTTGCGCTGGTCGACCAGATGGCCGCATTAACTGGGTCGAAGCGGACTGATGTCATCAAGAGTGCGCTGGCGGTCTATCACTGGTTCGTGCGGCAGGCGCTTACGGGGAGCCAGGTCGTGGCACGCAAGCCAACCGGCGAAGAGATCGCCCTCGAAACCGCGGAACTTGCAGTCCTCGAAGGCAAGGGTAACCGCCTTAGCCCCGAAGAATTGGGTCTGCTAGCTAAGCGGCTCGCGGCAGCCTCGAATCCGGTTGAGGCGGCCCGCATCAAAGAGCGTCTCACCCGCGGCTTCTATGGGATCTAGTGTCCTGTCCCGGCTAATAATTGACAACCGGCTTGGAGGGCGGGCAATCCTGCCCGCAGCCGGCTTTCAGCCGGCTGGACTCGCTGGAGAGCGGGCCTGCAGCCTACGAGGGTGCCCCACATCTGTGGCGTTTGATTGTCAATTGTTATCAGGGACAGGAGACTAGGGCCGGGAATCCAGGAGTTGAGGTCTGCCGAGAGTCCGCCGCCAAAACGTGCCGCCCGCTCTGTTCCAGCATCTGGTCGACCGCGTCCAGGGCCGGAAGATTGCAGCGTCTCAGCTAGAACTGCTCGCGAAGTGGCTCGACCGTGAGCCCGAGGTGCCAGCGGGCCAGTGGTACAAGCGATTCTCCGGAATGACTGTTTGCGGCGAGGGTGAGCTGATCAAAACCTTTCTGCTGCCGGGGCAAGCGCCAAAAGGCCAACACATCTCGTGAGATCGTGCCCAAAGCGCGCCCCGCCGCGCTTACGCCGGAGCACCACCCTGCGCCGCGGCCCGCTTCTTCTGATACGCCTCGAACTACATACAATCCCCCTTCCACCCCATCAGCCCGAACGTGAACTTCTTCCCAAACTCCACGCCCTGATCGAAAGCGTTGATATCCGGCAAAATGGGTATGTGCTTGACTCAGGAAGCTGCCTCGGCACCGGCCTGTGGGGCAGACGATCGGTTTTTGTCGTCTGCCAGCCGTGGCGCCGCTCCTGGGGCAGGCAGGCCACAGAAAACGATGGCCTGCCCCACGAAGCAGCTCTAACGATCACCTGAGTGAAGCACACCCATCTCCGGCGATTCGCCCATAAATGCCGGATCTACGTTGTCCAGGACCGTCAGCGCGGATGCGCCGGCGAGAATGCGCCCTGCACGCGGTGCGGACCGCGGATGCCCAATCCAGCGCCCCTGCCCAGCGCGCTGCCGCCGATGCCTATCAGGCACACCGTATCGTAAGAGGCACGCACGGACTCAGCGTATGCGCCCACTTCTTTGATGGTTTCCGTTTGGAACGGCAAATGCGGGAAGCCCTGCTCCTTCGCCTCATTTTGCTTACGGAAGGAAGCCAGCGCTATCGAATTGGATTTTCATATTGAACTACGCAAACTACCGCCGGCGCACAAAGCTGGTTTCCGGTCCGTGAAAAGTGGGAAAGGTTTTGGAGATGTGATCGTGCCAGGCGAGGCTTTCCTCGTCCAGCAAGGCCCACAGTAAGCCGAGCCCGCCCGCGCAATAGCCCAGACAAGCGCCCAGGTAGCGCAGCCAACGCGACGTGCCGTCCGGCGGGTAGCCATCGAAGTTGATGAGGGTCAGGCTGAAGGCGCGCATGCCGGGGGTCTGGCCGCCGGCGCACACCCACACAAAGCCATAGAACATGGCGATCAAAAGGGCGGCGGCGCCCATGATCAGGATCATCGGTTTGGTGGCGGGGAACGAGCCGCCCAAGAGTTGGAAGACTGTGAGAAAGAGTCCGCAAGCGATCAGGATCATGCTGCCATCGAAGGCGGCGGCGCAGGCCCGGTGCATGGGAGCGGCTACCGGAGCGTCGCAATCGATGACTGCCTCCACGGTGGTGCTCAGCTTGCGCGCCGACGGCGGAGCTGGCATCAGGAATTCGAGCGAAGGTTGTGCGTCGTTGGGCGCGCCGGGCCGGCGGGTCGAGCGCATGGAAGTGCGGGTCGCCGTTTTGGGCTTCGGCGCCGCCGGCGGTTGCATGACCCCATCGAACGGGATCACTTTGCCGGAAGGCCGGTCCTGGAAGAGCATGGCCTGGCGCGGAGCGGAGAACTGCTGCGCGGGCGGCGAAACAGTGGACGGGCGCGACCGCTCGCCACGCACGATCTGTGGCACGGCGGCCAGAGCACCCGCGGTGGCCGTGGCATACATATCGTTTTGCGGCCGGCCGCAACGGCGGCAGCGTCGATCTTCGTCTAAATTCAGGTAACGGCAATAAGTGCAAGTCATGGTGAATGCGTCAATGGTGCAAAGCAAGGCCCCTATATGGTACGTTTGCCGATTGAGTCCTCAGCCGTGCACATGCCCTCATAGTGTTCGTAACACACTCGGCGATATTTGTCACGCGCTTTCTTCGAGTATTACGTGCAGTTCCATCCCTAGCGCATTGGCAGCGCTCGTTTTGACCGGCGCGGCCGCGTTCGGGCAGCTTCCGCCGGGTTCTGTGCTGGTTCCGCCGCCTACGGGCGCACCCGTGGCGCAACCCAATAAACGCATCTACAAGCCGCGTCCCAATGCGCCGTCTATCGATGAATGGGTGGTGTATGCGGCGAGCCAGACCACCGACGGGAAGATGCGCCATTTGCGCGGACACGCGGAGATGGAGAACGTCAACATGCTCTTCCGCGCCGACGAGATCGATTACAACGAAGATACCGGCGACGTGCAGGCGCGCGGGAACCTTTACTTCGAGCAGTTCGAGCGTAACGAGAAGATCTGGGCCGACCATGTGGACTATAACACCAAGACCGAGGCGGGTAAGTTCTACGACGTGCGCGGCACTACCTCCCCGCGCATCGACACCCGCCCCGGCATGCTCACCAGCCTCAATCCTTACTATTTCCAGGGCAAGTGGGCGGAGCGCGTGGATGGCCACTACATTCTGTACGATGGATTCCTGACCAATTGCCGCATCCCGAATCCGTGGTGGCGGCTGAAGGGGCCGCGCTTCAACATCGTGCCGCAAGAATCCGCCAGGGCTTACCGCGCGGTTTTCCTCTTACGCAGGTTCCCACTCTTCTACACGCCATTCTTCTATAAGTCGCTCGAGAAAGTGCCCCGGCGCACCGGTTTGCTGATGCCTAACATCGGCCACAGCACCACGCGAGGCTTCATGCTGGGCGTGGGCGCCTTCTGGGCGATCAATCGCAGTTACGACGCCACTTACCATGTTCAGGACTATACGGCGCGCGGGTACGCGCATCACCTGGAGTTGCGCGGCAAACCCACCGACAAGGCGGACTTCGACGCTATCCTCTTCGGCGTGCAGGATCGCGGTGTGCCTAACTCCGGCAATCCGCCTATCAAGCAGGGCGGCTACACTTTCTCGGTGGCGGGCAAGGCCGATCTGGGCGCCGGGTGGACGGCCAGGGGCTTCATCAACTATCTCAGCTCGTATACCTTCCGCCAGGCCTTTTCCGATTCATTCAACGAAGCTGTCTTTAGCGAAGTGAGCTCGGTGGCGTTCTTGAACAAGGACTGGTCCACCTACACCTTTGACACGGCTGTCGAGCGCAAGCAGGATTTCACCACCCTGGAGATCGACGAAATCAATTCCACGACCGGCCAACAGAACAAGGACATCAATTCGGTGGTAATCAAGAAGCTGCCGGAACTGGACCTCTCGAGCCGCGATCACCAAGTGGGGGACCTGCCGTTGTGGTACTCGTTCGACTCCAGCGCCGGCCTGCTATCGCGCAGCGAGCCGGACTTCTATTGCCCCAATCTCGAGCCTGGGCAGCAAGGAACTGTCACCACTTGCCCCAGCCCGAACAACGAATCGCCAACACTGCTGGGCCATTATGCGACCAACCTGCTCGATAGCCGCATGGACTTTGCGCCGCAGATTACGTCGGTGCTGCGCTTGGGCGCCTTTCATCTGGTCCCCAGCTTTACGGTGGACGAGACTTTCTACGGCGAAACTCAGGGGCCGTATGAGGATGGCTTTCTGCGCGTGCTTCCTTCGGACTATATACGCAGCGCCCGCGAGTTCAAGATGGACCTGCTGGCGCCTTCCTTCGCGCGCGTCTTCGATCGCAAGAGTTGGCTGGGAGACAAATTGAAGCACGTGATCGAGCCGCGCGCAACCTACGAATATGTCGGTGGCATCGGCCAGGAGTTCAACAAGATCATTCGATTCGACGAGACGGATCTGCTGTCGAATACCAACCAAGTCACTTTCTCGCTGGCCAACCGGCTGTACGCCAAGCGCGGCGACGAGGTGACCGAGATTTTCAGTTGGCAATTGTCGGAGGCGCGATATTTCGATCCGACCTTCGGCGGCGTGGTCCTTTCCGGGTCCGAGCAGCGCAATGTGCTGCTGAGCCAACTCGAGCTCACGCCTTTCGCCTTTCTGGATGGCCCGCGCACCTATTCGCCGATCATATCGGAACTGCGCGTCCAGCCCAAGTGGAACATTGCCTTTGAATGGCGGACGGATTACGATCCGGTGCGCCACAGCATCGTGGCCAGCGCCGCCAGCGCCGATTGGCGCAAAGGCCTGTATTTCATTTCGGTGGGGCAGACTGAAGTACACAGCGACACTACCCTGCTGCCGGATGAGAACCAGATACGCGCCAGTTTCGGACTCGGCAACTCGACGCGACGCGGTTGGAACGCGGCGGTTGTGACCGTTTACGACGACAAGGCGCATGTTCTGCAGTACGCCATTGCGCAGGCCACTTACAACACGGACTGCTGCGGGCTCAGCGTCCAGCTCGTGCGCCTGAATTTCGGCACGCGCGATGAGACGCAGTACCGCTTTGCCTTCGCCGTGGCGAATTTGGGCTCGTTCGGCACGTTGAAGCGCCAGGAACGGTTGTTCTAGGTAGCACACCATATGAAGTGGGGCGGGCGTCCACGCCTGCAGCGGGTCTCCGGACCCGCTCTCCGCCGGCTTTCCAGCGGCCACACCCGGCGAAGCCCGGAGAGGCAGGAATCCACGTAATTTTCCCCCGCGCCGCGCAACGCCTGATACCATACTGATGAGCCGATGCTCGATCTTGCCGCCAACGATTCGCTGATCAAGACCTATCTCAAGGACCTCCAACACCTCAAGAATCAGTCCGTGGCGCACGAACTGGGGCTCAAGGGGCCATTTCAGAACCGGCTCGATAAGGCCGCCAAGAAACGCCGGCTGGACGCTCGTGCCGGAGCTTTCCACCCACTCCGGTGGCAAGCGCGTGGTGCCCGACGGGACGGTGCGCGACGAGTTCCGCCTCGCGCGCGGGTGGTGGGAGGCTAAGGACACCTCCGATCGCCTGGCCTCCGAAATCCAAAAGAAGCTCAAAGCCGGATACCCCACACGGAACACCATCTTCGAAGATACCCAGCGCGCCGTTCTCTACCAGGACCGCTCCGAAGCAGGCGAGTTCTCGCTGGGTGAGCCGCTGGAAATAGCCAGCCTGCTGAACCGCTTCTTCTCGCACGACGAATCCGATGAGCGCGAGTTCCACCGCGCGATGGATGAATTCAAAAGCCGCATTCCGGACCTGGCTCAATCGTTACGCGAGCACATTGACGAAGCGCACAAAAAGAACAAGCGGTTCAGGGACGCGTTCGCGGCGTTTATGACCCTTTGCCGGGCATCGCTGAATCCCGAACTCTCCGACGGCAACGTGGATGAGATGCTCATCCAGCATTTGCTCACCGAGCGCCTGATGCGGAACCTGTTTCAAAACCCCGAATTCACCAAGCGGAACGTGATCGCGGCGCAGGTTGAGGGCGTCATCGAAGCGCTCGCCTCCAGCAGCTTTTCGACCGCCGAATTCTTGAAGAGGCTGGACCCATACTATACGGCAATTGAAAGGGCCGGCGCCAATCTGAGCCACTTCACTGAGAAGCAGGACTTCCTTAACTCGGTATACGAGCAGTTCTTCCAGCGTTTCTCGCCAAACGTGGCCGACACTCAAGGTATCGTTTACACGCCGCGCGAGATTGTCGATTACATGTGCAATGCGGTCGAGCAGGCGCTAAAGGAGGAATTCGGACTTACTCTGGCGTCGCCCGAGTTATGATCCTCCACCCGTGCACCGGCACAGGAAATTTCATCGTAAATCTGATCGAGCGAATGCCGGGAAGGGGGCTCGCCGAAGCGTACCAGAGACGGCTCTTCGCAAACGAAGTGATGCTGCTGCCTTACTACGTCGCCAGCCTGAACATCGAACAGGCCTATTACGAGCGGGTGAGGCAATACGAGCCGTTCCCGCGTCTGTGTTTCGTGGACACCCTCGACATGGCAGAGGCACAGCAAGCCAACTTGTTTACGGCCGCCAACACCGAGCGCGTGGAGCGGGAGAAGAAGGCAGCGGTCACGGTGATCATCGGCAACCCGCCGTATAACGTGGGCCAGAAGAGCGAGAACGACAACAACAAGAGTCGGAAATACAAGGTAGTGGACGGTCGCATTCACGACACCTACGCGAAGGACTCGAAGGCCAGCAGCAAGAGCAAGCTCGACGACGCCTACGTCAAGTTCTTTCGGTGGGCGGCAGACCGGCTCGACGGCCGTGATGGCATTGTCTGCTTCGTTTCAAACAACGGATTGCTGGACCAGATTGCATTCGACGGAATGCGGAAACACCTTTCGGAGGATTTTCAACGAATCGACCATCTTGACCTGCACGGCAATGTTCGCCGGAACTCGAAACTCTCTGGGACCACCCACAATGTATTCGGCATCCAGGTGGGCGTGGGCATCACCCTGGCGGTGAGGACGAAGGGCGCCGAGTCCCGCCTTCGGTACCATCGAGTGCCTGAGACGTGGCGAAAGGGCGAGAAGCTGGAGTTCCTCACGAAAGGCGAAGTGGCGTGGGACGTGCTCGCACCTGACGCACAGCATACCTGGCTCGTGCCGGAACACGCCGGAGAATATGGTCGATTCACTCCCCTAACGGATCTGTTCAGCCTGTGGTCTCTCGGAGTGGGTACGAACCGAGATAGCGTTGTATACGACTGGGACCGCGACAAGCTCAGCGCGCGGGTCGAACGATTCGTGACAGAGTACAATACCGAGGTTCACCGGCACAAGACGAATGCAGACGCTGACTGGCCTGATCGCTTAAAATGGAGTCGCGATTTGAAACAGGATGCACTGCGCGGCAGGCTGGCCGATTTCGATACGCGAAAAATCCAGGGGGCCCTATACCGTCCTTTCGCCAAGAAGTATCTTTTTCTGGATCGCGTTCCCAATGAAGAGGTCTACCAATGGCCGGGGATTTCCGGCCGAGTGATTGGGGTCAAAACTGGTGCGGAGTGGCCGTTCTTTGCGCTGGCCTCCGGCACGATCTGCGACCGGCTGCCGCAGGGCGGCTCGCAATGCTTCCCTCTTTCTCACCTCAAAGATACAACCGTCGCCCAATTCCAGCAGCACTACTCCAAACAATCCATCACCAAAGAAGAGATCTTTCACTACGTCTACGCGCTACTGCACCATCCTGAATATCGCGCGCGCTACGCCGGCAATCTAAAACGCGAACTGCCGCGCATCCCGTTCGCTCCCGACTTCGCCGCGTTTGCCATAGCCGGCAAGGAACTGGCGCGCCTCCACGTCGAGTACGAATCGCTTGATCCTTGGCCGCTTCAGTTCGTCGAAGACAGACGCGTGCCCTACTCGGAGCGCGTCACGAAGATGAAACTCAGCGCAGACCGGCAGTCGCTCCGAGTAAACGAGTCGGTGACCCTGGCCGGAATTCCGGCGGAGGTATTCGAATATCGCCTCGGAGTCGCGGTCGGCGCTCGAATGGGTGATCGACCAGTACCAGGTAAAGCGAGAGTCCGACCCGAACCCCGAGGACGATCCCGGATACATCGTGCGACTCGTGGGCCAAGTAGTGCGTGTGAGCGTGGCGACCATGCAGATCGTAAGGTCGCTTCCGAATTATCGGTAGAGAAGACCCCTCGCCGCTTGCTGGAATGTTAGGGCGCGATTCGTCCAAGTGCTTCGGTTCGGGATCACCGGGGACAGAACTCCGCCCCCGACCGGTTGAAATCCGCGGCATCTCGACGACAGGCCCGGACCACGCTCGGCCGGACCGATCAAAGCTGCGTTCTTTAGCGACGCTGCGGGGCCGCAGGCTTCGGCCGTAAGCTGGCGCCCCACTCCATCGAAGGCCCACCGGCATAAGTCGAACCGGCCCGGCTGCTGGAGGCCTACGCACACCTGAACGCGAATGCGCTCGCCAGCCTTTAGCGACCGGCTCGCTCCCCATTCACCGCTCGACAAAAATTCCCATCCCCCTGCTTTCAACCACTTGCACAAAATGCCACCCGAACCCGCCGCCCGGCCCTCATAACATAAAAGCGGAAACGGGCCACCCGCGCCCGCCAATACGAATATGAAAAACACGAACGAACCGCGCACACTCACCGAGGCCCAGATCAACGCCAACCGCGAGAACGCGCAAAAATCCACCGGCCCCCGCACCTCCGAAGGAAAGGCCGCATCCAGCCGCAATCGCCTCGTTCACGGCCTGCGAGCCAACAAACACATTGTGCTCGACGAAGACCCCGCCGAGTTCCTCCTCCTCATCCACGACCACTTGGACCGCTTTCGGCCAGTCGGCCCCGGCGAAGAAAAACTGGTCCTGCGCATCGCCGCCGGCCAGTGGCGCCTCGACCGCGCCTTCCCCATGGAAGCCGGCATCTACCGCGCGTGCATCCGGGATGTCGCCGAAGAAGACGCGGAGCGCCAGGAAGAATACACCCAGGAAAAAGAGAACGCCGCATCCAATGGAGGGCCGGAGCCGCCCGCCCCCAACCCGCCCGGCGAGGGCGACCTCCTGGCCCGCGCTTTCGAAGTCGACTCTTCCGGCTTCAACTCCCTCGCCAAGCTTGCCCGTTACGAAACAGCGATCGAACGCTCCATCGATCGCAGCCTCCGCCAGTTGAAAAACCTCCAGGTAGCCCGTAATGCTTCCCCTAGCCAGAGCGACCAACCCAGTCCGCCCCCGGCCCAGCCCCTGAATTTGCACCCCGAAACCTCTTCTGAAGCGCCCGCCCCGCCCCCCGGAACAGATCCCCAAAATGCCGAACCTCCCGCCTCAACCTCCTCAAACGATGCGAATTACCATTTGAACCCAAAAAATGAGGGTATCGCCCGATCAACTGCGGTCACCCTGTTCCTCGCGATGCGTGCGCTCCTCCTTTTCTTGGTCGGCTACTGGCAAGGTGGGGAAGGCTTTTCCGCCTCCATAGATCGTGGGGCGGCCAATCCTGGCCGCAGCCGCCTTTTTAGGCGGCCCGAGCCGGCTGAAAGCCGGCTCAACTGCCGCCCCTCGCTTCGCCGCGCGCGGTTCGCATACATATCGTGATACGATATCTCAAGAAGGAGCCTCCTACGGACCAGTTGACTGCTGCCGATTACCAGGCCTTGGCCGAATTTCGCTACCAGATCCGCCGCTTCCTGCGTTTTAGCGAGCAGGCCGCGCAGCGGGCCGGTCTGGAACCCGCGCAGCACCAACTGCTATTGGCCGTCAAAGCTTATGCCGGCGAGCCTACCGTGGGCGGCTTGGCCGAGCGGCTGCAACTCCGGCATCACAGCACCGTGGAACTGATCGACCGGATGTCGGAGTGCGGGCTGGTCGGGCGCAAGCGCGCGGAAGGCGACCGCCGCCAGGTCCGGGTCCGCCTCACGCGCAAGGGCGAAGCGGTGCTGCGCAAGCTTTCGTTGGAGCATCGCAGTGAGATCGGAAGCGCGGGCAGCGCGCTGGCCGCGGCCTTGCAGGCGATCCTGGCGCGCCCAGCGTGCGACGCAACAAGACACGACGAGACATGAACGATAAACTAGGCGATTTCACTTCCACACCGCGCATGATTACCATTTCGGGGATGGCCGTCTTCATCGGCCTGGTCAGCGCATTCGTGGCGCTGGCCTTACTCAAACTGATCGGCCTCTTCACCAACCTGTTCTTCTTCGGACGCTGGAGCGCGGCGCTGGTCTCTCCCGCGGGGAACCACCTGGGCTGGTGGGAGATCCTGGTGCCGGTGGCCGGCGCGCTGATCATCGGCGTGATGGTGCGCTACGGTTCGGAGCGCATTCGCGGCCACGGGATTCCGGAGGCCATTGAAGCCATCCTGATCGGCGGCAGCCGCATCGAGCCGAAGGTCGCGCTGCTGAAGCCGTTGTCTTCGGCGCTGTCTATTGGCACCGGCGGCCCGTTCGGCGCCGAAGGACCCATCATTATGACCGGCGGCGCGGTCGGCTCCATGATCGCCCAATTGTTCAAGCTGACCAGCAATGAGCGCAAGACGCTGCTAGTGGCCGGAGCGGCGGGCGGCATGGCGGCCACGTTCGCCGCGCCGGTGGCGTCCGTGCTGCTGGCCGTCGAGCTGTTGCTGTTTGAATGGAAGCCGCGCAGCATGGTGCCGGTAGCCCTGGCCAGCGTCACGGCCGCCGCCGCCCGGCGCTATATCATCGGCCTCGGCCCCTTGTTTCCGGTGCCGGCGCACCCGGTGTTCATCGGCCCTGCGGGGTTGCTCTCGTGCGTGCTGGTGGGCCTCGCGGCCGGCGCACTGTCGGCCCTCCTGACCCTGGCGGTTTATGCGGCGGAGGATGCCTTTCGCCTGTTGCCGATTCATTGGATGTGGTGGCCGGCGATCGGCGGCCTGGTCATCGGACTGGGTGGCCTGATCTTCCCGCAAGCCCTCGGCGTCGGCTACGAAACCATCGGCGCGCTGTTGCAGGGGGACGTGCCCCTCAAGTTAATTGTGGGTATTCTGCTGGTGAAATCGACGATCTGGGCCGTGTCGCTGGGATCGGGGACGTCGGGCGGCGTGCTGGCGCCCTTGTTGATGATGGGCGGCGCGCTGGGTGGCATCGAGGCCATGTTTCTGCCGCACGAAGGCGCGGGCTTCTGGCCGCTGGTGAGTATGGGTGCAATTCTGGGCGGCGCCATGCGGTCGCCGTTCACGGGCGTGATCTTCGCGCTGGAGCTGACCCACGACGTGAACATGCTGCTGCCGTTGCTGCTCGCGGTCACGATAGCGCACGCTTTCACGGTGCTGACGCTGCGCCGTTCGATTCTGACCGAGAAGGTCGCGCGCCGCGGCTATCACTTGAGCCGCGAATATGCGGTGGACCCGCTGGAGATTCTGTTTGTGCGGGAGGTGATGCGCACCAATGTGGCGGCCATTCCCGCGGGGCTGACTGGGCGCGAGTTGGCGCAAGCGCTCCATACCGATCACACCGTGCGCCAGGGTCAGCATTTATATCCGGTAGTGGACGGTCAAAGGCGTCTGGTGGGTGCGCTCACGCGCGGGGATCTGGAACGTTTCGCGAAGGGCGGACCGGAACCGGCGCAAAGGGACCCCGTAGTTGCGTATTCGGACGAGCCGCTGCGGGTAGTAGTGCATCGCATGTCGGACACCGGCCTGACGCGCTTTCCGGTGGTGAACAACGAGAAGGAGCGCAAGCTGACCGGCATGGTGGCGCTGAGCGATCTGCTGCGCGCGCGTACGCGAAATCTGGAAGAGGAACGGCATCGCGAGCGCGTGCTGCGCGTCCATTTGCCCTTGCGTGTGAAGAAGCCAGCCGCGCCGGCAAAACCAGGGACAGATGAACATCAAGATCAAACGGGTGTATGAACGGCCCAGCGAAGAAGATGGGATGCGCATCCTCGTCGACAGGCTCTGGCCACGAGGCCTGACGAAGGCGAAAGCGAGTGTCGATCTCTGGCTGAAGGACATCGCACCCAGCACCGAACTTCGTAAGTGGTTTGGCCATGACCCCGGCAAGTGGACGGAGTTCAAGACGCGGTACCGCGCTGAACTCAAGAAGAACAGTGAGCAGGTGGCGCTCCTGAAGAGAAAGATAACAAAGGAGGCCAAGGTGACTTTAATCTATGGCGCCAAAGACGACGCGCACAACGAGGCCGTCGTTCTTCAGGCATTTCTTCGTCGCTGACCTGCGCTCGTATTATTCCGATTAGACCGGTTGGAATGTTTGGAAAAGGAGAGATATGCAATGATCGCGTTCGATGCGGCACACGCCGCGGTCCATTGTCCCCCCGATCGTCGCTTTAGCATCTGGATCCGGCCCTCGTTCCTGATCGCTGCCGCCATGCTGGTGCTGCTGCCTGTACTTGCGGCATGGGTTGAATATCTGTCTGTTGGGCTCCCCTTTATTCCGGCTGTCCCGCAGATCGATCCTGATAACTTTGCCGGCCCTCATGGCTTTCCGGTGTGGGTGCGCTACTGTCACTTCTTCAATTTTGTTTTTTTGACGATGCTCATCCGGAGCGGCCTATCGATCCTGGTCGATCATCCTCGCCTCTACTTCAACAATGACTGCACACCGGGCACTGAGTGGATTCGGTTGACGCCGATCCATGTCCCCGCGGATCGGCTCTGGACCGCGAAGGACGATGCTCGCTACATCTCGCCCATCGTTGCCACACCGGGCTACCGGCACACCGTCGGCATCGCCCGTTCGTGGCATTTTCTCGACGTTTATGGGTTCATTTTCACGGGCATGTTTTTCGTCGTCATGCTTTTTAGTACTGAGCAGTGGCGGCGGATCGTTCCACAGTCTACGCTCGTGCCGCTGCAGGCCTGGAACACCTGGGTGCACTATGCGACTTTCCACCTGCCGCCTGAATTCAACGGATACTACGGCTACAACGCGCTGCAGCAGCTCGTCTATTTTGCCTTCGTCCTTGTCTTCGGCCCGCTGGCCATCCTGACCGGTATCGCCATGTCGCCCGCCGCGGTGAATCGCTTCCCTTGGTATGCGAAGCTCTTTGGCGGCAGGCAATCGGGACGCTCCATTCACTTTTTAACGATGCTCGGCTTTTGTGCGTTCATCGTCGTGCATGTGACCCTGGTCGTGATAACGGGCTTCGTTCGCAATATGAACCACATCGTGATGGGCACCGACGGCCGTAGTCGCCTGGGAATGATTCTGGGCTTCGTCGGCATCGGCGTGGTCGTTCTCTCGTGGGTCGCGGCGCATTATGTCTCGTGGTTTTACCCTCGTGTTTTGCAGCATGTGCAGAGGTTCATCGCCTATCCTTTGCTGCTGACTACGCTTAACCGCCTCCCACCCAGTGAGCATTACACTGAGCGAGACATCTCTCCGCGGTTCTGGCCGAACGGCAAGATGCCGGACCGCGAGGATTGGAAGCAGTTGGCCAGGGGAGGATTCCAGGAGTTCAAGCTTAAGGTGGGTGGCCTCGTCGACAACCCGGTCGAGCTTTCTCTTGCGGACATCGGGGGGCTGGGCAAGGCCGAGCACATCACCATGCATCACTGCATCCAGGGCTGGACGGGCATTGCCAAATGGGGTGGGCTTCCCATGAAGTCTATTGTTGAACTCGTCCGGCCAAAGCCGAATGCCGGGGTTGTCGCGTTCTTCTCGTTTGGCGGGTCGCTCTATGGCGGCCAATACTACAGCACGCAAAGCATCGAGAATGTACTCAAGGCGGAATGTCTGCTTGCTTCGCGGATGAATGGAAAGCTCCTCACCGAGGTATATGGAGCCCCATTGCGGCTGCGGGTCGAAAATCAGCTTGGTTACAAAATGGTCAAGTGGATTGAGCGGATCGAGTTCATCGAGTCGGAGAAGACCCTCGGTCTCGGTGAAGGCGGCAAGAATGAAGACGATGAATATTTCGATCTGCTCCCGAATATCTGATGGCCGCCGCGGATGACCAGAACGATGCGCGCGCCGCAGCTCCATACCGATCGCACCGTTGCGCCAGGGTCGGCAATTATATCCGGTAGTGGACGGTGAAAGGCGTCTGGTGGGCGTGCTCACGCGCAAGGATCCGGAATGCTTCGCGAAGGCCGGAGCGGAACGCCGTTGCGGTGGTGGTGCATCGCATGCCGGACACCGGCCTGACGCGCTTTCCGGTGGTGCACAACGACCGCGGACGCAAGCGGACCGGCATGGTTGCGATCAACGATGTGTTGCGTGCGCGCACACGGAGCTTGGAAGAGGAGCGGCATCGCGAGCGGGTGTTGCGCATCCATTTGCCGTTGAGCGTCAAAAAGCCAGTGGGATGATGTTGACCATCGGGCACTCCACTCATCCGATCGATGAATTTATCCGGATGCTCGCGGAGCATGGCGTCGAAACGCCGGTGGATGTGCGCACGATACCCCGCTCACGGCACAATCCGCAGTTCAACCGCGAGACGCTGCCCGGGTCTCTCCAGGCGGCCCGCATCGAATACGTCCACCTGGAGTGCCTGGGTGGCTTGCGCCGCTCGCCGCGCGGCCATCATGTGCTCGGAGGCCGTACCCTGGCGCTGCGATCGTTCGCTCATCGCCGATGCGCTCAACGTGAGCGCCTTTCCGAAGGTGGATGGCGATAAGATTGCTTATACGCTGCCATGATGCCTGCCATGACCAACGGCAATATCGGCCTGATGATCCACGCCGATGCGGGCTTGGGAATTCTGCACGAATTGACGGGCGTGATCGCGCGGCATCGCGGCAATATCCTGTCGGTCGAGATCATCGATCAAAGTTCCGCCGAAGCGCGAATCTACTTCGAGATTGCTCTGCCGGGTCCCGCCGGGGAACTGGCGGCGGATCTGCGCGCGCTGGCCATTGTGCGCACGCTCGAAGTGGTCGAGACGCTGCAGAAGATCTACGGCAAGCGCATCATCATCATGGGCGGCGGCGCGCAGGTGGGGCAGGTGGCCATCGGCGCGGTATCGGAAGCGGACCGGCACAACATCCGCGGCGAGCACATCTCCGTGGATACCATTCCGCTGGTGGGAGAGCAGGCATTGGCGGACGCGGTGCGCGCGGTGGCCCGGCTGCCCAGGGCCAAGGCGCTGGTGCTGGCGGGGTCGCTGATGGGCGGAGAGATCGAGCAGGCCGTGCGGGAAGTGCGTCAGGAAGGGCTGCTGGTGATCAGCCTGAACATGGCGGGGAGCGTCCCGGAGGCGGCGGACTTGGTAGTCAGCGACCCGGTCCAGGCCGGCGTGATGGCGGTGATGGCCGTCGCCGATACGGCTAAATTCACCATGGAGCGCCTGAAGCGCCGCGTCTTTTAAGCGATGTGGCGCACGCTCTCAGCGTGCCGTGTTCGCACTCGTGAAACACCTCTTAGAATCTCGACACGATCAAAAACGCGCCGCCCACTGCGATCGCGTCCTCCAGAAGCGCAATCGGCAAATCCTTCCCGCCGGTTGCCTTCACCAGCCGCGACCGAAATTCGTAGCCGCCTAGCGTCCCCGCGACCGCGCCAAGCGCGCCAGCCGCCACCCCCCCAAACATCGACTGACTTGCCGCCCCCAAAGTCCCGCCGCACAGCGCTCCGGTCACGATGCGGGCAATGAACCCCGGAGGCGCCTTCCGGCTGGGCGTCTTGGGCAGCTTGTCGTTGATTAACTCCCCGATCGCGAGCGCGCTGAAGATATACGGCGTAGCCGCAAAGCCCAGAAACGCCAACCAGGTATTCTCTAGATGCAGCCATCCCAAGCGGGCCGCCCAACTGACCGCGGCAAGCGGTGTCAGCGCGCGCAGTCCGGCAACCACGCCAATCAGAAATGCAAAAACGAATGTCGACATATCGCGCCTTCGGTCCTTCTATTGTAAAGGCTGGAGTTCACCCAGCATGGTCGGAATAAGCTCGGAAACGGTCGGGTGAATGTGTACCGCCCTTTGAATGGTGGTGTAGGGCGCCTTCGCATACATGACATCCAAAATCGAGTGAATCGCCTCATCGCCGCCGGTGCCCAGGACTGCCGCGCCCAGGATTTCCTTCGATTGCGCGTCGACCATAATCTTCATGAACCCCTGCGATTCGCCCTTCTCCACGGCGCGTCCGACTTTGGTCATCGGACGACGGCCAACGAGCGCGTTACGGCCGGTCTTGCGGACCTCCGCCTCGGTCAAGCCGACCCGCCCCAGCGGCGGGTCGATGTACAACGCATAGGCGCTTATGCGGTCGCTCACACGGCGCGGGTCGTTATCGAGCAGATTCGCCGCCACGATTTCGAAATCGTTATAGGCGGTGTGCGTGAACCCGCCCTTGCCGTTGCAGTCGCCCAGCGCCCAGATACGCGGCGCGCTGGTGCGCAATTGGTCGTCGACCGCGATGTACCCGTGGGCGTCCACTGCGACACCGGCCTTTTCCAGCCCAAGGTCATCGGTGTTCGGGCGTCGGCCAACTGCCAGAAGCACATGCGACCCGGCGATCTCCGGCGCGCCGGCCGCGCACTTAGCGTGCGCTATCGTCTCTTCGCCGCGCTGGGAGAAACCGATGCACTTCGCGTTCAGGTGTACGCCGATCTCCTCGCGCGCCAGGATCTCCTGGATAGCCGCGGACACATCTTCGTCTTCCCGCTGCACTAGGCGCGGCCCCATTTCCAGGATGGTGACCTGGCTTCCGAAACGCCGGAACATTTGGCCGAATTCCAGGCCGATATAGCTGCCGCCCACAACGATCAGGTGTCTGGGGAGGAAGTCGACGTGCATCATGGAACTGTTAGTGAGATACGCGACCTGATCCAGTCCGGGCATTTGCGGCACGGTCGCGCGCGCGCCCACGTTGATGAAGATCCGCTTGCCCGTGAGGCGCTGCGGGCCAACACTTACCTCTTGGGGCGACTCGAAGCGCGCGTGGCCCTCATAGACGGTGCAGTTGTCCATGTTCTTCAACCATCCTTCGATCCCTGTTCTCGATTTATCCGATATGGCGTCCTTCCTGGCTTTCACCTGGCGCATATCGACGCTGCAGGTTTCGCCGGCGTTCACTCCGAACTCGGCTGCGCGCCGGACCATATGGGCGGCGTAGGCGCTGGCCACCATGGCCTTGGTCGGAATGCAGCCGGTATTGACGCAAGTGCCGCCGAACAATTTGCGCTCGACTATGGCGACCTTCATCCCAACCTTGGCCAGGCGCGCTGCCAGGTAAGGGCCGGCCTGTCCGGTTCCGATGACGATGGCGTCGAAAACAGCGGTCATTTAGTCCCCCTCACAATTGTGGCAGAGCGGCGCCTGTTAGAGTGAACCAATGAAAAGTGCCGAGCCTGTTTCAGCGGAATCGCCCGACAAGCAAGTGGCGGATTTCATCGCCAAGTTCGACTCCAGGGTGGCGAAGCTGATACGCACGTCGCGTGCGGCGCTTCGCAAACGATTTCCCACAGCCAACGAGCTGGTCTACGACAACTACAATTTTTTCGTCATCGGATTCGGCACAACCGAACGCAGCTCGGACTGCCTGGTCTCGTTGGCCGCGAATGCGAAGGGCGTCGGCCTCCACTTCTATTACGGCGCTACGTTGCCCGATCCCTGTAAGGTCCTGTTGGGCAGCGGGAATCAGAATCGGTTCATTCGTTTGGATACCGCCGCGGATTTGGCCAAGCCGGTAGTGGAGGCGCTGCTGCACGCAACCACCGCCCAGGCGAAGACTCCGCTGCCTGCCGCCGGGCCGGGGCGGACTATTGTTGGGTCGGTGTCGGCAAAGCAACGGCCCCGCCGGTAACGCCTGCAGGTAGCGAGAAGGAGTGCGCGCGCCACACCGTGCTGTCACCCGAATCCATCCGCGAACATCGCCGCGCGGGCATGGGTACCCCTCGAATCCCAGTCCGGAATCCGGTATCGTCTTGAAGCAAGGAGCAAGGACTATGATCGCCGGCTGGCGCGATTCCGCGCCTGAATCGCTCCGGTCCCGGCGATTACACACAGAACCGCGAGAAAGATCTGACGCGGGATCGGATGCCCGGCCCGCTTGACGAAACGGCCGCCGGTGGACAGCAACACGTTCGAACCGCCGACTCGGCTGCCGCCAGGTGGAAGGCGTCGAACAGACCGTAACCGGCACCGAGGACTCGGGCGCGTTGAGTGACCGCGTCGTCAACTTCAACGGTGTGTGCAGCCAGGGACAGCAGCGCTTCGACGTCAAGAAGCCGTTCCATGGATGGATTACAGCGCGCCTCATCCCCCAGCGCTTCGCTCGAAATCAGATCCAGCAACTCCGAGCGAACTTGGGTCAGAACGCGCTCGATAGCCTCGGCTTCCTTGCGGATTCTTGGCTGCGTCTAGTCGTCAGTCAGCCGGCTCAGGCAGCAGGCGTCGAGGTAACTTTCACGAGATGTCCCTGAATACACGCAAATGGGTATCCCCTTGACTCAGCCAGACCGTCGCCGGCTACGTCGTGTGGGGCGGGCCCTCGCCCGCGCGGAGACCCCTGCCTCCGTGTCCAGCAGCGGGACGCGGGCGTCCCGCGCGGTCCAGGGGGACCGCCCCACGAAGCCGGAGTCAGTGCCAACGGCTGAGTCAAGGGATACCCACTTACACGCATTTCCTTACGGGCTCCCTCGAAACCGCGATATGCTCCTCGACCGTTTGAGCTGGCCCCGGGCCCACAGGTCACCCCGAGGGTCTGCCCCGCTAATACGCCCAGCGCCAGAGGCTAGCGCCCGCCGTGTAGCCTGCTCCCACGGCGGCGAACATTACCAAGTCGCCTTTCCTGAGCCGGCCCTGCGCGATGGCGTCCCGCGCGGCCAGCGGCAGCGTCGCCGCAGTCGTATTGCCGTAGCGGTCGATATTGATAACCACCTGCTCGGGCTTCAGACCCATGCGTTCGGAAGCGCCGGTGATGATGCGCCGGTTGGCCTGATGGGGGATCAGCACGCTCACGTCGGACGGCTTCAAGGCGTTGCGTTCCAGCAACTCCGAGCACAATTCGTACATCTTCTTCACGGCGTATTTGAATACCTGCTGGCCCTGCTGGTGTACGCAGTGCAAGCGCTTCTCGATGGTTTCGGCGGAGGCCGGAAGGCGGCTCCCCCCCGCCGGCATCTTGAGGAAATCGCCGCCCGATCCATCGATTTCTCCGATGAAATCGATGAAGCCGGCGCCATCGTCGGATTCGCCGGTGGGCTCCAGTAGCATCGCGCCCGCGCCGTCGCCGAACAGGATGCAGGTGGCCCGGTCCGTGTAATCGATGATCCGGCTCATGGTATCGGCGCCGACGATCAGGACTTTGCGGTGCGTGCCGGCCGAGATCAGGGCGGCCCCGGTCGTCAAGCCGTACAGAAAACCGGAACAGGCGGCGCCCAGGTCGAAGCCCCAGGCCCTGTGTGCGCCCAGGCGATCCTGGATCAGGCACGCGGTGGACGGAAACAGCATGTCGGGCGTCACCGTGCAAACCAGAATGGCGTCCAGTTCGGCCCCGGTGATGCCACGCGCGGCCAGCGCCACCCGCGCAGCCTCGGTTCCCATATCGGAGGTGGCCATTTCGGGAGCGGCTATGTGCCGCTCGCAGATGCCCGTGCGTTCCACAATCCATTCGCTGTTGGTGTCGACCATCCGCTCCAGATCCTTGTTCGTGAGCACGCCCGGCGGCACATAGCAGCCCAGCGCGCTGATTTTCACTTTCGGCAAGTTTCCTCCAAGGCCCAAACGGCCCTGATGTGCTAAATTGTGGAGAGATGCCAGACCACAGTTCGGCCTTGGCCGTCTCCGGATTTCAAAGCGCCTTGCTTTTCGAAAGCGCGGAAGAAATCTACGCCCGCGTCTTCCGGGAATTCAAGCCTCGCACTCCACCACCAAAAATCGCCGTCGAGTTCTGCCGTTTCGCCAACGCCGACAGTTTCATCCGTCTGGAATCCGGCGCTATCCACGTGCGCATTTCGGATCTGCTGGAGGGCGCTCCGGCTCCAGTCGTGGAAGCCCTGGCCTATATTCTGTTGGGCAAGTTGTTTCGCCGCCCGGCCGCGCGGATTTACTCCCACCGCTACCGGCTCTACCTGAACCGGCGGGACGTACGGCGCCAAATGCATTTGGTCCGCCAGATCCGCGGCCGCAAATTTGTCTCCGGCCCACAAGGTAGTCATTATAACTTGGAGGCGGTATTCGAGATGCTGAACGCGGAGCACTTCCATGGATTGCTGGCCCGGCCGCAGTTAGGCTGGAGCCGCGCGGCCTCGCGCAACCGGTTGGGCCATTTCGATCCGTCGCACAATGCGATCGTCATCAGCCGGATCTTCGATAGTCCAACGGTAGCGGGAGTTGCTTTAGAGTACGTGATGTTTCACGAGATGCTGCATCTGCGGTATCCGGTGGAGCACAATGGGGCCCGCAGGCGGGTGCACACGCGGGAATTCCATCAAGCGGAAGAGCAGTTCGTGAAACTAAAGGAAGCCAAGGAGATTTTGAAGAACCTGTAACGAAGCACGTGTGGGGCGGGCGTCCACGCCTGCAGCGGGTCTCCAGGCCCGCCTCCGAGGCCTTAAGCGACGGCTGCGCCTTCGGCGGGAACCATCTGCCGCAACTCAAGCCGCATAGACTCCATAGCGCCTACCAAGCCGCGAACATCCACCGTACCCAAACCGCAGGTGTGCAGAGCCAGACGCCATTGCACGGCCAGCATGCCGAAAGCAAACAGCGCCTGCTGCTTATAAAGGATGCCCGCCAGATCCGGACGGTCTTGGGCGGAATACATCATCATCAGCCGCAAGGCGGCGCCGACCAAGCTGAAATCGCGGCTCAAACAAGCCAGATATCCCCGGAACACCTTCCGGCGCTCCGACCGCATGCGTCGCAGCATCCTCTTATCGAAGCCGGGCTGGCTTGCCAGAAAGCGGCAATCCTCTTCGCTCAGCAACCTCTCCATCGGCCGATATCGCGCGATGGACAGATCGTTAATCCAATCCACGGACACCGGGAGCGATTTAGGCCCCGCTATCAGCCTCCGAAATAGAAATACCAAAGCCGCTCCGACTACCAAGCAGACGAAGGCGGCAAGGCCAAGGATTAGATCCATGCGCTCTTTTTCACTCTCAAGTGAGAGTACCCCGTCCCGTGCGGAAAAGCAATGGTTACTTTGGTCTATTTTCGGGTGGCGCGCAGAAGCGCGGCGTTAAGGTGGTTCAATTGGCTGACGAGTTCCTCCTCCCGGCCGGGCATCCATTGGGGACGGAGGCTCACCTTGCGGAGTTCGCCCGCCGGATTCAGCATCACCAGCCAGGCGCCAATCGCCGCCAGCATGATGGTGTCAAGGCCATACGTGATCGCGAAGATAAAGGCCTGCAACTGCGCGGTGGACTCCTTTCTGCGCATGCTGAGCAAAAGGTAAAACACTGTATAGCCAAGAAAATAAACGGAAAAAACCATGCTGTGGACGATGACGTTGCGGTTGAGAGTGATCGGGTACTGCATCAGGAAACCGAGAATCGAAAGCAGGAAGACAGCCAGACTAAAGTACACCGCCCGCTCGACCACGTAGTAATAACGCATCAAGGAGCCCTGTCCGGTGAGTTGGGACGGTGCCGCCAGACTGATGCCGGAGGCTAACAACGCCACCAGCACCGCCAGGACCAGCACCCAGCGGCCCGCAGTCGACAAGCCCCGATAGTCCTGCAGGACTAAGGCATAAATCTCTAGCACCACCAGCACATAAAAGAGCCATTCAAGCGGCTCCGTATACACCCAGATATACTGGTAGGCGCTACTTCTTTGGTTAATACTGGAGAGAACGCCGAGCTGCAACGTAGTGAAGATCAGATACGAAAAGAAGACCCGGTATCGGCGATGAAGGCCGGAGGTAAACAGGCGCACACTCAATATCGCGGTGCCTGCCACGATGAGCAAGTCAAGAATGCGAGCCATTTGGACTCCGGAGCTGCGCTTCGAAACCCGATTCTATCAGCACACGGGGCGAAATGGCCCTGGCATCTGGCGTTCGCGGATTAACTCCGCGATTACGGGCCAAGGACTGGAGTCTTAATTGGCCAAAGGGCACGGAACGCAAGCCGGTGGTGGTGCACCGCCCTCAAGGCTGATCGCCGAGAAGAACGAAAGTGCCAGAACAACCGTCAACAAAACTTTCTTGAACATAGGGTTTTTCTCCTTGCTAACTAAAGTGACTATGCCTAAAGATATACGGTGGACCTTAGCTGCGGTGGCGCCGGACAAAAGTTTTCCGAATCCGGAACAGAGGTTAACTATCGATAACCAAAAAAGGCCTATGATGTATAATCAGCCCAGGACTGCTAGTGCTTGACTTCGGATGCCGGATGTGAAGCGCGTAACCTTAGCTTTGCAGATCGCCGCCGGGCGGCGTCTTGTGAGCCTTCCATGAGTACGAGGAAATTCGGACCCGACCGGCGGCCCAGCCAGGAGCCCGCGGACGACCTTTGGCGCCACACGCTGGCCCGCATCCCAACCCTCTTCGGCCGGGTGCTATATCTCTCCTCGCTGCGCAGCCCGAGCGGCGCATACGAACATCCGGGCCTGGCGCAAATGATCGGCGATGAGGAAGCCGGGGAGACACTGCGCCGGAGCCACGCGCGGGTATTCCAGGATTGGCTGTGCCTGAACCTGGAACAACAGCATGCCGACCTGCGGGAATATCTGGCCGAAACGCCGAATCCGGCTGCCATGCTGGCCGATTGGGCGGCCTCCGGCGCTTACCAGAGCTGGGCGCCGTCCACGACGCAGGACGTCGAGCGGCGGCTCTTCGCAGGGGATCTGGAGACCCTGCTCGCCCTGCTCAAGCGCGAGTACGGCGGCGTTTCCCCTGATCCAGGATCATAGCCACGCCGGACACCTGGCCAATCACGTCGATTTCGGATGGATACGCATAAACCACGGGAAAACATTGCGAGGCCGGATGCGGCTGTAAGACCAACTGGCTGCCGTTCAAAGTGCACCAGCCGATCACGCAGCCCCCGCGATGCTCCAGAAAGTAGATGGGGCGCTCGAACTCGTTGTTCCATCCGGCGTTGACGATCTTGCGGCGGCTTTCGTCGATCAGCACTAGCGCGCCCGGTTGTAGAAGCGGGTACATGGACCAATCCTCCGAGCCGATGAATGCGTAGCGATGATGCTTCAGATCCACTGCGTTCAACAAGGAGAGCGGGAGCTTGCCCCAACGGCGGATGGCGCGACTCAAATAGGTGGTTTTGCTTAGATCTACCTCCGGGTCGACCGCCAGAGGCACCTGAACTTGGCCGTGTATGCCGGGCCCAAAACCGAGTAGGTGCGTACTCTCCAGTGGGAGGGCGGCGGCGTCCGCGGGCAACACCGCCAAGTCGACTCCATACCACTCCAGGACCTCCGCAATGTCCAGCCGGTAGATGGCGCACAGGGAATACAGGCGGTAGATGGTGGGGACGGTCCCTTTGTTCTCGATATCGGAAAGGCGGCTGAGCGCGATGGCAAAGTCGTCGTTCTGGCGCAGTTCGGCGATCCGGATACTGGCCTGTTCCACATCGCGATAGCGCAGGTTGAGCCGCTCGCGCGCGCGCTTCAGCTTCTGTCCGGCGTCCGTCATGTTATGATCCCGGCTATAATATCCGCTCTGGGCATAGCCTCGGTATACCGCTTGCGATTATATCCGGGCGCGGGGCCCCAGGCAAGAGAAATTTATCGATTTTGTTCTGAATTCGGAACGGGGCTTGGCGTGAGAGGCCAATTTTGAAAATTGTAGTGGGAATGGCGGGCGCCAGCGGCGCTATCTACGGCGTGCGGTTGCTGGAGCGGCTCCGCCAGAATCCGGCCGTCGAGATCCATCTGGTGCTCACCCGCGCGGGCGAAAAGACCCTATTCCTGGAAACCGGAAGCCAAGCGGCGGACCTTAAGAAGATGGCCCACTACTCTTATTCCTTGGAGGATATCTCCTGCCGCCTGGCCAGCGGCTCGTTTCCGGTGGATGCCATGGTGGTGGCGCCCTGCTCCATTCAGACTATGTCCGCCATCGCCGCCGGCATCACCTCCAATGTGCTGCTGCGGGCCGCGGACGTGGCGCTCAAGGAACGCCGCAAGCTGGTGCTCATGGTGCGCGAAACGCCTTTCCACCTGGGACACCTGCGCACCATGGTCGCGCTCACCGAGATGGGCGCCATTATCGCGCCGCCCATTCCGGGATTCTACAATCGCCCGCAAACCGTTCTCGATCTGGTGGATCACACCGTGGACCGCGTGCTGGATCTGATGGGCGTGCCCGATGCGCAAGTGCGCCGGTGGGACGGCCCCGCCAGATGACCCGCCGAACTGCCAAGCCGCCGATCGCCTTCCAGGGCGAACGCGGCGCTTTCAGCGAGGAAGCCGCCCGCAAACTGCTGGGCGACGCGATCGCCGTGCTCCCTTGCCCGCGCTTCGAAGATGTTTTCCGCAGCCTGCAGGAGGGCGCCGCCGCAGGCGCGGTAATTCCCATTGAAAATACCCTGGCCGGCTCGGTACACGAGAACTACGATCACCTCCAGCGTTACGAGTTTCCCATCGTGGCCGAAACCAGCGTGCGCATCGTCCACAACCTGATGGCGCCCCCGGGCGTACCGTTCTCCCACATCCGGCGGGTGTACTCGCATCCGGTCGCGCTGAACCAGTGCCTGGATTTCTTCGCAGGCCACCCGCACATCGAGCGGGTGACATACTACGACACTGCCGGCAGCGCCAAAATGATTATGGAAGAAGGACTTAGCGACGCCGGCGCCATCGCTTCCGCGGTAGCCTCCGAGATCTACGGCGCGCGCATCTTACGGCGTTCGATCGAGGACGATCGCCGGAATTTTACCCGCTTCTTCCTGCTCAGGACATTGGAGCATACCCGCAAATATACCCGGACAATACCCCCAAATGCGCAATGGAAAACCTCCATTGTGTTCTCCACACGCAACATCCCCGGCGCTTTGTTCCGCTGCCTGAGTGCCTTCGCACTCCGGGACCTGAATCTCACCAAGATTGAATCCCGGCCGCTGCGCGGCAAACCCTGGGAGTACCTCTTCTATCTGGACTTTCTGGGCCGCGTGGATGCGCCCGCGGCCCAGAACGCCCTCGGCCACCTGCGCGAGTTGGCCGACGTGCTGAAGGTTCTAGGCTGCTACCCGCGAGGATGAAGCTTAGATCCCGAATTTGTGGGGCGGGCAATCCTGCAGAATTTGTGGGGCAGACCCCCTGGTCTGCGCGGGTCCCCCTGGACCCGCTCTTTTGTTCGGAAAACCAAGGCTTTCGGCAATCGCGAGGGGCCGACGAGGGCGTCGGCCGCGGTCCAGGGGGACATTGGGCAATCCTGCACGCAGCGGGCTTTCAGGCGGCTGCGGCCAAGATTAGCCGCTCTCCAAGCGAAAAAGCGCTCAAGACCAAGCAATCCAGCGCCTGACCCACCGTGCGACAATACCCGCATGGCCGATTTCCGGTTCCGACTGAATCCGCGCGCCGGGGAACTGCCCTATTGTTCCGCCGTGCTGAACGGGCACGGCACGAGCTACGAAGTCAACGATTACCGCACCACGCTGTCGCTCAAATCCGTGGTGCGCGGTGCGGCGCGCTACCACACGCCGCAGGGCCACTACCTACTCACTCCGGATGCGTTCCTCATCCTAAACGACGGCCAGCGCTATTCGCTCGAATTCGAAGGCCACGGCCGCATTCAAACCGAAACGCTCTGCCCGTTCTTCCAGTCCGGCTTCCTGGAACGAGCCGTGGCGTGCGCAGGCGCGCGTCCCGATCCGGACAACCTCGATCCCGCCGTGCCCGCGCTCGATTTTTGCGAGCGGCTCTACCCGAAGACCGGCCCAGTCGCGCGCGCTCTCGCCGATTTGCACGCCGGATTACGCGGCCCGCGGGCTTCAACTCCCTGGCTCGAAGACCGCATGTACGCGTTGGCCCAATCGCTAGCCGGATTGCGCGTCCAGGTGCGCGGCGAAGCGCAGACATTTCCAGGCTTGCGTCCCGCGACCCGCATGGAACTCTATCGCCGGCTCTATCGCGGGCGCGACTTTTTGCTCTCCTGCTACGACCAGCCGCTCACGGTGGCCGCGGCCGCGCGCGTAGCCGGCCTGTCGGCCTTTCATTTTCAGCGCATGTTCAAGCTGGCCTTCGGACAGACTCCCATGCAGTTTCTGCAGGAGACGCGCCTCACGGCCGCGCGCCGCCTGCTGGACCACACCGGCGACGACGTCACCGCCATCTGCTTCGCGGTAGGCTTTGAAAGCCCGGGATCGTTCAGTTGGCTATTCCGCAAACGCTTCGGCGTCTCGCCACGGGGGTTTCGTGAAAATCGCAGGATTGAAGAAGTATTGCCCGGCACGGTGGCGTAATCTGGTTGCATGACCTGGATTCCCGACACCAACGAACTCGCGCCCGGCGTCACCATCGAACGGCGCGCGATATTCTGGGCGCCGCTGGCCGTGGCGGCTGCGATGTTGCGACCGGCGCAAGCCGCCACTGCCTCCGCGCCACTGGAGTGGGACGATTTCGTCCGCCTGTGCCCGGCCGATGCCGCCGAATTCGCCCGCGACGCCTCGGAGATCGGCCAGGATGCCTATCTGAACCGCATCGCTTCCTGGGCCGTGCGCCTGAAAGCCGCCCCCGATACGAAGCTTGGCGCATTCGCCGGCCTCGATCCCAAAGTCGAATTCGGACCCAGCTTTCGCGGCGTGCCTTTCTTCGTGATTCAATGGCGCATGGCGCCGCGCGCCATCCTGCCCGCGCACTGCCATCCGCAGTTCAGCGTGTGTACGCTGGGCATGGAAGGCGAGGCGCGCCTCCGCCACTTCGAAGTTCACGGCCCCGCGCCAGCCTTCGATTCCGGCGTGAAGACGCCTTTCCTGATGCGCGAGACGCGCAGCCAGATCGTGACGCCGCGCCGCATCAGCACCCTGTCCGCCACACGCGATAATATTCATTACTTCGAAGCCGGAGACGCTGGCGCGCGCGGCCTGGACATCACCACCGGCTACGGCGGCGACGGCAGTTTTTCGTTCGTGGCGTTCCAGCCGGAGAAGCCCAAAGACCCCAAGAAGCAACTGTTCGAAGCCGTGTGGATGGGCATGCAACTCTGAAGGAGCAATGATGGCAAATACGGATCTCTCTTCCGCCACCATCGGCCAAGCCTCCATCAACGTGCACGATGTCGAGAAGGCGGTGGCCTTCTATCGCGACACGCTGGGGCTGCGGTTTCTGTTCCAGGCAGGGCCGAAGATGGCTTTCTTCGATTGCGGCGGCGTGCGGCTGATGCTAGCCGTGGCCGAAAAGCCGGAGTTCGACCACCCCGGGTCGGTCTTCTATTTCAAGGTTACCGACATCCAGGCGGCGGCTGCCACGCTGCAATCCCGCGGCGTGCAGTTCGAAGGTCCGCCGCACCTGATCGCCGCCATGCCGGATCATGATCTGTGGATGGCCTTCTTCCGCGACGTGGACGGCAATTTGCAGGCGCTGATGAGCGAAGTGCCGCGCGGATAGGCGGCGATCGTCCGCCTAGACCAGCCGAGCGGCGGCCAAACTTTGTGGCGATGGCATCCAGTGACATTTCTTACGAAAGCTTGCCATCTTGATCGAATAGGTCTTGCAAACGCCAGTAGGTTGTGCGACCCTTGAGCAAACCAATGTGCCCATGGAGTTGTCAGCCACCCCGGATCTTGCCGCTCGCGTGGATCGCCGCGCTGGTGTTGTGCCTCCCCGGTAGGTCGCCGGCGCAATCTTTTACTGAGTACGTCATCCCCACCTCCAGTAGCCATCCTTTTAGTATTACGACGGGGCCGGATGGCGCACTTTGGTTTACCGAGTGGGTTGGGAACAAGATCGGTCGCATTACAACTGCCAGGGTCGTCACTGAGTATTCCCTCCCCAACGCCGACAGCACGCCATTTGGATCAAGCCGGGGCCGGATGACGCACTCTGGTTTACGGAGGAGAAAGGAAACCGCATCGGGCGCATCACCACCGATGGAGCGATTTCCGAGTATCCTTTGCCGACGCCCGGCAGCCAGCCCTGGAATCTCGGCGTCGGGCCGGACGGCGCGTTTTGGTTTACCGAAAAAGCCGAGCGGATTGGACATCACCACCGCCGGCGCGCTTACGGAGTACCCGGACCCGATCTCGCCCTGGGAAATTACAGCGGGGCCGGATGGAGTGCTATGGACTACCGAACGGAGCGCCGATCGCATCGCGCGCATGACCACCGCCGGCGTGATCGCCAACCAATACCTAGATCCTACTACTGGCAGCGGTCCGGACGTGATCATCACCGGCGTGGGCGACGGGGATCTATGGTTTACCGAACAGTTTGGCACGAAGATCGCGCAGATGACTACGGCTGGCGTGATTACCGAGTATCCGGTACCGACACCCAACAGCCAGCCTGGCGGCCTCACTGTAGGGACCGACGATGCCTTGTGGTTCACCGAGCACACAGGCGACCAGATCGGGCACCTCACTCTCACTGGAGTAATCGCTGAATACCCGGTCCCCACACTTGAGTCAGATCCCATGGTGATCGAGCCCGGTCCCGACGGCGCCCTGTGGTTCACGGAGTTTTATGGGAATAAGATCGGACGCATCACTTACCCTTGACCAGGCGGGTTGCGTCAATCGAGTCACGTCGGTCAAACGGCAAGTATACTCCCTCGGAAATCGCCGCGGGCGCGCAAGCCGGATGCTTGATTTTCATAGCCGCCGCGTGCTCAATGGGAAGGAAGCGGACCCGGCCGGATTGCACGAGCCGTTGGATGGAGGGTTTGCCGAGCGCGCGCACCCGGAAGATAGCGTCGGCCCGCCCGTTCGCGAACGCTTTATCCGCGTCCTCGTCATAGGAGCCGATAAAAGAGGAGATCCCCGCTGCAGGCCGAAATTGTTCCGCCACCCGGATGAAAGATTGAAACTGCCCGCCACTCTGTGCCAGGGCGATCCGCGCGCCTCGCAAATTCGCGAAACCTCGAAGCGGCGAGTCCTTCAATACCCACAGTTGGAACGTGTCCTCGTGCAACGCCGCGAGAATCCGCGCCGTTGGTCCGGGCACAATATCAGTCTGGGCGGCGGGTGGTTGCGCACGCCCATCTTCCAGCATCCGCAGGTCGTCTACCGTCCCGCCCGTCCCCAGAAGTGCGATTCGAATCTTAGGGTAATGAATTTCAGCTTGGCCCCATGCGACTGATTCCATGTCTACTGCTGGCCGCGGCCTCCGGGCTGGCGCAGGACACCGTGACCGTCCGCGTCCATGCGGCCGAGGCGGTTGGCCCATACAAGCCGATCTACGCCTATTTCGGTTACGACGAGCCCAACTACACCTACACGCAGAACGGCCGCAAACTGGTGGGCGAGTTAGCGGCGTTGAGCGGCGCGCCGGTATACATCCGCACGCATTTCATGCTGGCCACCGGGGACGGAACGCCTGGGTTGAAGTGGGGATCCACGAATGCCTATACGGAAGACGCGTCGGGAAGGCCGGTATACGACTGGACCGTCACAGACCGCATTTTCGACACTTATTTGCGGGCGGGCGCGCGGCCGTTCGTCGAGGTCGGCTTCATGCCGCAAGCGCTGTCGTCGCAGCCCGATCCGTATCGTCCGGTCTGGATTCCCGGCGCCCCAAACCGGGATTACTCCATCGGATGGTCTTACCCGCCCAAGGATTACGGTAAATGGGGCAAACTGGTCTACCAGTGGGTGAAGCACAGCGTGGAGAAGTACGGTAGCGAGCGCGTGGCGTCCTGGTATTGGGAAGTCTGGAACGAGCCCGACATCTCGTATTGGCACGGAACTCCGGACGAGTACGACAAGCTGTACGACTACACGGCTGCGGCGGTAAAGCGCGCACTTCCGGCGGCAAGAGTCGGCGGACCTGCCAGCACCGGTCCATCGGGCGAGAAGGCCGCGGCGTTCCTGCACCAGTTCCTGGAGCACTGCGATCGCGGCGGCAACTCCGCGACTGGTGGCACCGGCGCGGCGCTCGATTTCATCACTTATCACGCCAAAGGCCGGCCCACCCTGGTGGATGGTCATGTCCGCATGGGTATTGCCAAGCATGCCGAAGACGTCGACACCGGGTATGCCATCGTACGCGCGTTTCCGAAGTTCCAGAATCTGCCGATCGTGCTGAGCGAGTCGGATCCGGAAGGCTGCGCGGCTTGCTCGGCACGCGTGTATCCGCCGAATGCCTATCGCAATGGCGCGTTGTACGCGTCGTATACGGCGGCCATGATGAAGAACATTTTCGAGCTGGCGGACCGGCGGCGAACGAACATCGAGGGCATGCTGACGTGGGCCTTCGAGTTCGAGGATCAGCCGTACTTCGACGGCTTCCGGACGCTGGCGACTAACGGTATCGACAAGCCGGTGCTGAACGTGTTCCGCATGGCCGGATTGATGCGGGGCAATCGCGTGAAGACCGAAAGTAACGGTCGCGCGGCGCTCGACACGATACTTGCAGAAGGCGTCCGCGGCATTCCGGACGTAGATGCGCTGGCCGTTCGTTCCGACCGGGGAATTTCCGTGCTTGTATGGAATTATCACGATGATGATGTACCGGCGCCGGAAGCCAACGTGCGGCTGGAGATAGGGGGCGTCCCAGGCGCGGCCTCGCGGGTGCTGGTGCGCCACTACCGGATCGATGAGACCCACAGCAATGCCTGGACGGCGTGGAAGGCCATGGGATCTCCACAGCATCCGGCGCCGGAGCAGTACGCCAGGCTGGCGGCGGCCGGCCAGTTGCAGTTGGCGGACTCTCCGGGGTGGGTGGATGTGCGCGGCAGCCGCGCGATGCTGGAGTTCTCGCTGCCGCGCCAGGGTGTCTCTTTGATGGAGCTGAGTTGGTAAAGGAGACTCGTGCAGGTCCGTTTATGCCCTGGCGTGGGAGTCTGAATGCAGGCGCTACGCTTCCCGAGGGTGTCGCTCAGCGCTGGTCCCAGCGTGGACTACGACGCGGTATACGCGGGCAGACCCAGTGGCGGATCTGTCCATCGGCGGACACATAAAGCCCGCGCCTGAGGGCTCGAGCTGAGAGGGCTTGCAAATGCCGGTGGATTGTGCGACCCTTGAGCAAACCAATGTGCACATGGACTTGTCAGCCACCCCGGATCTTGCTGCTCGCGTGGATCGCCGCGCTGCTGTTGTGCCTCCCCGGCACGGCGTCGGCGCAATCCTTTACGGAGTACGTCATCCCCACGGCCGACAGCGATCCTTTCAGCATCACGACGGGGCCGGATGGCGCACTTTGGTTTACCGAGTGGCTTGGGAACAAAATCGGCCGTATTACAACCGCGGGAGTGTTTACCGAGTATCCCCTTCCCAACGCCAACAGCACGCCGATTTGGATCAAGCCGGGGCCGGATCACGCACTCTGGTTTACCGAGGAGAGAGGGAACCGCATCGGGCGGATCACGGTCCATGGAGCGATTACCGAGTATCCTCTGCCAACGCCCGACAGCGAGCCCTGGAATCTGGGTGTCGGGCCGGACGGCGCATTCTGGTTTACCGAAAAAGCCGGGCGGATTGGACGCATCACCACCGCCGGCGTGCTTACGGAGTACCCGGATCCGATCTCGCCCTGGGACCTTACGGCGGGGCCGGATGGAGCCCTATGGATTACCGAACGGACCGGCAATCAAATCGCGCGCATGACCACCGCTGGCGTGATCACTAATCAGTACACAGATCCGACGCCTAACAGCGGTCCGGACGTGATCGTCACCGGGACGGGTGACGGGGATTTGTGGTTTACCGAACAGTTTGGCACGAAGATCGCGCAGATGACTACCGCTGGTGTGATCACCGAGTATCCGGTACCGACACCCAGCAGCCAGCCGGGGGGGCTCACGGTAGGGACTGATGATGCCTTGTGGTTCACCGAGCACACAGGCAACCAGATCGGGCGGCTCACCCTCGCTGGAGAAATCACTGAATACCCGGTCCCCACACCGGCTTCCGACCCCATGGTGATCGAGCCGGGTCCCGACGGCGCTTTGTGGTTCACGGAGTTTTATGGCAATAAGATCGGACGAATCACTTACCCTTGACGGTGGCGTCACACTCGACCGCGCGTAAACTTCGCCGGTCAACCGGCTGGCCGAACGCGATCCAATTGCCCTCCAGGAACCCGAGCTGCTAAATGAGGCTCGTTCAGCTTGCAAGCCCGGACGGCCGCCGCGTGGCGCTGGTCGAGGAGCCCCGGCTTCGATTGCTGGAAGGCTGCCGATCGGTTTACGATCTCGCGTCGGAGTGTCTGAATGCAGGCATCTCGTTCCCCGAGGGGATCGCCCGGCGCACCTCCCATGAACTCGTCGACTATGACCCCGTGTATGCAAGCACGTCTGACTGGCGGATCTGTCCATCGGCGGATGTCCCTTCCGATCCCGCGCGATGCCTGGTGAGCGGCACCGGGCTGACGCACAAGGCCAGCGCGACGAATCGGGATGCGATGCATGCGGCGGCAGCCCAGGCGGTTACCGATAGCACGCGCATGTATCAATCGGGCGTGGGGGGCGGCAAACCTGCGCCGGGGGAGATCGGGGTCGCGCCCGAATGGTTCTACAAGGGATGCGGCACCGTGCTGCGGGCCCACAACGAGCCGTTGACGGTTCCGGAATTCGCGGAGGACGGCGGAGAGGAGCCGGAGGTGGCGGGAGTCTACCTGATCGATGCCCAGGGCGCGCCGCGGCGTATTGGGTTCACGGCGGGCAATGAATTTTCCGATCACGTACTGGAGCGGAAGAACTACCTTTATCTGGCGGCCTCGAAGCTTCGGACTTGCGCCATCGGCCCGGAACTGGGGGTGGACGGCGATTTCGATCTTGTGCCCGGAGAGGTATCGGTGGATCGCGGCGGGCGGATTCTCTGGTCGCGCGAGATACGCACCGGCGAGAGCGCCATGTGCCACAGCCTCGCCAACATCGAGCATCACCACTTCAAGTTCGAATTCCACCGCCGCCCGGGCGATCTGCATATTCACTTCTTCGGCGCGGACGCGTTCAGCTTCGGAGACGGCGTGCGGCTGGAAGACGGCGACGTAATGCAGGTGCGCTTCGCAGGCTTTGGACGCGCACTGCGGAATCGACTGTCCCGTGCGCGGTTGCCGGAGACAATGGTAGCGGTACAGTCCATCTGAAATTGGCCGTTCAGTTGCTATGGACGACTCCATGGCAGCGATTCCTCTACGACAGTTCGGCCGCCACGAAGTCAGGATCTCGGCGCTGGGCTTTGGTGGACATCATTTAGGCGATGCGCCTGACGAGGGTGCCGCCATACGCCTCGTAAGGCAGGCCGTGGATGGCGGTGTGACCTTCTTCGACAATTGTTGGGAATATCACCGCGGCAAAACCGAAGACTGGATGGGCGCCGGTTTGCAGGGAGTGCGCGATCGCGTATTCCTCATGACCAAGGTCTGCACGCACGGGCGGGACAAAGCCCTTGCGTTGCGCATGCTCGACGAATCGTTGCGCCGGCTGCGAACCGATCACCTGGACCTTTGGCAGATTCACGGCGTGAGCTGCGAAAACGATCCCGACTTATTCATCCGAAAGAACGGCGCCGCTGAGGCCCTGGAACAGGCCAAGAAGGAAGGCAAGGTGCGATTTGTGGGGTTTACCGGCCACAAGGATCCAGCCATTCACCTGAAGATGCTGGCGACCGACTTTCCGTTCGATTCGGTGCAGATGCCGCTGAATCCGTTTGACTCGCAGTTCCACAGCTTCGAGCAACAGGTGCTGCCCGAATTGAAGCGCCGGGGAATCGCCGCGCTGGGAATGAAACCTATTTGCGGGCACGGCGATCCCGTTCAAAAAGGCGTGCTCACCGGCGAAGAAGCGCTAAGATACGCCATGAGTTTGCCGGTGACTACCACGATTACCGGGATCGATAAGCCGGAAGCCTTGCAGCAGGCGCTCAAAGTCGCGCAAGGTTTCGCGCCGCTGCAGCCGTCGGCGATGCAGGCGTTGCGCGACCGGTGCCGGCAGTATGCGGCCGATGGCCGATTCGAGCTCTACAAACTTTCGCTCAAGTTCGACAACCCGGAGGCGCGCCTCGCGCATCGGTTTCCGCTCGACATGCAGCAGGTTGAGGTGAAAGAGATGCTCCGGATGTCAGACAACAGCGGGCATCCGTACCCGCCGGTAAAGTGACATGGCGTCTAAATTCGATGTAACCAGAAGAACTTTCGTGGAGGCGTTTATGTTGGGAGCCACAGGCCTGGCGGCA
>Ga0302325_10002513_pt1 | contig 44470 bp, 40 predicted proteins | sample Palsa_T0_2_FD_201948 | JGI IMG/M metagenome (GOLD analysis project Ga0302325, IMG submission 201948) | Peat permafrost microbial communities from Stordalen Mire near Abisko, Sweden - Palsa_T0_2 | ecosystem: Environmental > Terrestrial > Soil > Palsa > Peat permafrost | place: Sweden: Abisko... | reverse complement strand
CGCAGCCGGAACCATCGGCTCGCCGCCAACGAACGGGCACCAGCCCTACCAGTACTCCGTACGCGCGCTCGGGCGCTTGACCTCGCCGAGCCAATTCGCCGCGCTGATCGTCAAGAGCACTCCCAACGGTGGTCACGTCTTCCTGCGCGACGTCGGGCGGGTCCAGTTGGGCGCCGAGGACTACTCGACCGACCTGCGGTTCAACGGCCAGTCGTCGGTCGGCATCGGCGTCTTGGCGCTTCCGACCTCGAACGCCCTCGACGTCTCACGGGAAGTCTCGGCCGAGATGGTGCGTCTGGCGGAAAAGTTCCCGGCCGGTATGCACTCCGAGATCGCCTTCGACGTCACGACCTTCGTCAACGAGTCGATCAAGGAAGTCGTCATCACGCTCCTGTTTGCGATCGTGCTGGTGATCGTCGTGATCTACCTATTTCTGCAGGACTGGCGCACGACGCTGATCCCGGCGATCACGATCCCGGTCTCGTTGATCGGTACGTTCGCCCTTATGAAGGCGCTCGGGTTCTCGATCAACACGCTCACGCTTTTCGGGCTCACGCTTGCGACGGGCCTGGTTGTCGACGACGCGATCGTCGTCATCGAGAACATCGCCCGCTTCATTCAAGAGAAGAAGATGTCGCCGCTCGCCGGTGCGTCGGCGGCCATGGCTGAGATCACGAGCGCCGTCGTCGCGACCTCCCTCGTGCTGCTCGCCGTGTTCATTCCGGTCGCATTTTTCCCGGGCACGACAGGCCAGCTCTACAAGCAGTTTGCGCTCACGATCGCGTGCTCGATCACGATTTCGCTCTTCAACGCGCTGACGCTCACGCCCACGCTGTCGGCGTTGTTCCTGGGCCGCCAGGACCGGCCGCGCGGCGCTTTCTTTACCTGGTTCAACCGCGGGATTTTTCAGCTGCGCCGGTCGTATCATAATTCGCTGGGCGTGATCTTCCGCTGGCGCATCGTGGTGCTCGGTGGGTTCGTGCTGGCCCTGCTGTTGACGGCGTACATGTTCACGCACGCCAAGACCGGTTTTACGCCGGACGAGGATCAGGGCTACTTCATCGCCGTGATCCAACTGCCGGAGGGCTCGTCGCTCGATCAGACGACGGCGATCACCAAGCGCGTCGAGGGGATAATCCGCACCCGCTCCGAGGTGCTGCGAGTTTTCGCCGTCAACGGGTTCGCCTTCACCGGCAGCGCGTCCAACGCCGCGACGCTCTTCGTGCTGCTCAAAGACTGGCGCGATCGCCCCGGGATCGAGCACTCGGTGCTCGGGCTGCTCTATTCGCAGGATGGCCTGCAGAACAAATTCTCGAGCATACCGGGCGCTCAGGTCTTCGGCTTCAACCCGCCCTCGATCAACGGCGTCGGGAACATCGGCGGCTTCCAGTACGAGATCGAGGACCGCGGTAACGTTGGCCTGACCGCGCTGAACAAGGTCGCGCAAGGCTTCGAATACCTCGGCAACCAGAACCCGAAACTCGCGAGCGTCTTCACGACCTTCCGCAACGACAACCCGCAGCTGGTCGTCGATCCCGATCGCGAAAAGGCGGCGTCCTTGAACGTGCCGCTGGCCAACATCTTCTCGACGATGCAGATCTATCTCGGCTCTCTCTACGTCGACGACTTCGATTATCTGAACCGCTCGTACCGGGTGTACGTCCAGGCCGACTCGCCGTATCGTTCCTCGGTCTCGGATCTATCCCAGATCTGGGTGCGCGCAAACCCCAATGCCGACGGCAGCCCGGGCGCGATCATGCCGCTCTCGACCCTCATCTCGTCGGCGATGGAGCGCTCGGCGCCGATCATCTACCACTACAACCTGTTCCGCTCGATCGAGCTGTCGGGCAAGCCGGGCCGGGGAGCGGGTTCCGGCGAGGCGATCGCGGCGATGGAGCAGCTTGCGAAGCAACTCGAACCGAACGGCGTCTCGCACGAGTGGTCGGGTATCTCGCTGGACGAGATCGAGGGCGGCAGCCAGGCGGCGCTGATCTTCGGCCTGGGCATCATCGTCGTGTTTCTCGTGCTCGCGGCGCAATACGAGAGCTGGACGGACCCACTTGTGATCCTGATGTCGGTGCCGCTTGCGATTCTCGGGGCGTTGGTGTTCGTGTTCATTCGCAACATGTTCGCGATCTTCGTGGCTCACGATTACTTCGGGATCTTGCAATCGGACATCTACGCGCAGGTCGGGTATCTGATGCTGATCGGTCTCGCGAGTAAGAACGCGATCTTGATCGTCGAGTTCGCGAACCAGCTGCGCCAGCAAGGGCTCGACGCACTGTCGGCCGCGAAACAGGCGGCCGAAACGCGCCTGCGCCCGATCTTGATGACCTCGCTTGCGTTCATCTTTGGGATCCTGCCGCTGGTCCTGGCGACCGGCGCCGGCAGCGCGAGCCGTCACAGCCTCGGGACGCCCGTCTTCGGCGGGATGATCCTCTCGTCGCTGCTCAATCTCGTACTCGTGCCCGTGATCTACGTCGTGATCTCGAACATCGGCGATCGCGGCCGCCGCGACCCCGGCGGCTCAGCGGCGGATGGTGGCGCGGCGCACGACGAGTCCGCGGGCCTCGCGACCGCCGGCGTTTAGCCGGGCCGCCGGCGTCCGGGGATAGCCCGGCGCGTCAGGTGAGGACGGCCGAGCCGTGCCGTTTGCCGCGGGTCGGCGTCTTCAACTCGTGATGCCCCGGGTCGCCGATGTTGTCGCGCCGGTACGCGCGAGCTTGGGCGACCGACTCGGCCGTACTGTGAGCGACCCAATCGGCAGCGCGACCGCTCAGTAACTTGCGAACCTTAGCTGGGGCGCCGGCCACGACGGTGCGTTCCGCCAGCTGCTCGTCGACGGTCACGACGCTGCCCGCGGCCACGACCGTGCTCGCACCCACGACCGCGCCGTTGAGGACGACGGCGTTGCTGCCGATCTGGGCGCCGTCCCGAATCGTACAGTCGTCGAGGACCGCACAGTGCCCGACGGTCACGTCGCTCCCGACGATCGTGGTCCCGGCGGCGCTGGCGTGGACCACGGCATTGTCCTCGATCGAGCTTCGCGCCCCGATGCGGATCTTGCCCGTGTCGGCACGTAACACGACCCCGAACCAGATGCACGAATCCTCGCCGACGACGACGTCGCCGACCAAGATAGCGGTCGGCGCGACGAAGGCGCTGGCGGCCACGCGCGGCGCCTTGCCTCGGTAGTCGATGAACATAGATGTGAAGCTCCTCTACTAGTGCGAAATCTTCATTCACATCGTACCGCATGGGCGCCGGATTCGAGGAAGATAAGCGTTGTGCGCGGGAGTTTTCTGCAGACCGCCTGAATCGGAGCCTCCGGTTCTTCCATTTGCAGAGGAGGTCACGTGAACACGACTCGCTCGTCCTTGATGCTGGCAGCAGCAATCGCCATGACGATTCCGACCGCCGTGCCGGTCCCGGTCGCCGCCGACAGTGGTCCGATCAAGATTGCCGTCATCACCGACATGTCGGGCACGTATTCCGCGATCGCCGGTCAGGGCGCCGTCGAGGCCACGAAGATGGCGGTCGAAGATTTCGGCGGCTCGGTGCTCGGCCGGCCGCTCGAAGTCGACACGATCGATCATCGCAACAACGGTCCCGAGGCCGCGGCCAAGGCGGCCGAAGCCTACGACAACGGCGCCGAACTCGCGCTCGACCTGACGAACTCGGCGACCGCAATCGCCGTCGACGCCGTCGCCAAGCAGAAGCACAAACTCGAGATCGTCACCGGCGGCGCGTCGTCCGCGCTGACGGGGGCGAACTGCAGCCGCTATACCTATCATTACGCCTACGACACCTACGCGCTGGCCGCGTCGACGGGCCGCCACATCGCGAATGAATCGGATGGGAAAACATGGTACGGCATCATCCCGAACTACGCGTTCGGGCAACAGATGCTGACCGACTTCAGCGCTGCGATTGCGCCCGAGGGCGGCAGCTTCGTCCACTCCGACATGTACCCGTTCCCGACCACAACGGACTTCTCGTCGTACCTGCTGGCAGCAAAGCAATCCGGGGCGCAGGTGCTGGGCGTGCTCAATGCGGGCGCCGACACCGTCAACACGATGAAGCAAGTCAAGCAGTTCGGCCTCGACAAGTCGATGAAGATCGCCGTCGGGTTGCTCTTCCTCTCCGACGTCGACGCGCTGCCTGATGTATTCTCGGGCTCGCGCATCACGACGTCGTGGTACTGGAACGAAGACAAGGCCGCCCGCGCCTGGGCCGACCGCTTCACCAAGCGCGTCGGCGGCGGCTTGCGCCCGACCGACATCCAAGCCGCCGACTATTCGGCCACGACGCAGTGGTTGAATGCGGTCAAGGCCGTCGGCACGGTCGACGCCGACAAGGTCCAGCAGTACCTCGACGGGCGTCAGTTCAACGACTTCTACGCTCACGCGGCCGAATGGCGCGCGCGCGACCATAGCGTCACGCACGAGATGTACGTCGTCGAAGTGCTGGACAAGAGCGTGATCAAAGAACCGCACGCCTGGTTCAAGATCCTGCAAGTGATTCCACCCAGCCGCGCCTTCCGGCCAGAGGCCCAATCGACGTGTAACAAGGACTGGTAAGCGCGCGGCGATGCCGCACGTCTCGGCCGACTATCTGCTGATCCAGATCTTCAACGGCCTCGTGAACGGCGGCTTCTACGCGCTCTTGGCGCTCGGTCTCTCGATCATCTTCGGGATGCTTCGCATCGTGAACTTCGCTCACGGCGTGATGTACATGCTGGGCGCGTTCGTAGCGTACTACGGCGCGCAACTGATCCACCTGCCGTTCTTCGCCGCGCTGATCGTGGCGCCGATCGTGGTGGGCGCGTTCGGCTTGGCCATCGAGGTGACGTTGCTGCGGCGCCTCTACAATCTCGACCCGCTCTACAACCTGCTGCTGACGTTCGCAATCGTCCTAGTGGTCGAAGACGTCATGCGACTGGCGGCGGGCGCGCTCGGCTCGCCATACGAAACGCCGGGCATCCTGGCCGGTGCGACGAACCTGGGCTTCACCGAATACCCGACCTACCGGCTGTTCGTGATCGTCGTCTGCCTGATCGTCTGCGCGGCCGTGTACGTGGGAATCGAGCGCTCGCGGCTCGGTGCCCGGATCCGCGCGGCCACCGAGAAGCCCCAGCTGACGCGGGCCTTCGGCATCGACACGAGCCGTCTGGTCAGCGGCACGTTCGCCTTTGGGGCGGCACTGGCCGCGCTGGCGGGCGTGCTCGCCGCACCGAACACCAACGTGTCGCCGACGATGGGCGATGCGGTCATCATCAATACCTTCGCGATCGTCGTGATCGGTGGGCTCGGCTCGATTCTCGGTTCGGTCGTGGCCGGGTTCGCGCTCGGTATCATCGCGGCGGTAGGCGCCGTCTTGTATCCGCCGATCGCGAACACGCTGATCTTCATCGTGATGGTGCTGGTGATACTATTCCGGCCGGCCGGCCTGTTCGGCACGCCGGAGCGCTCGGCATGATCGCAGGCCGGCGCGGGGCGCTGGTAGGCGCCGTCCTGCTGGCGCTAGGCCTGGTTCTTCCGTTCGTGCCCGGCGTGTACATCGTCTTCGCGATCGATCTAGTGTGCTTCGCGCTGGTCGCGGTGGCGTTCGACGTGCTGCTGGGCTTTACGGGCCTGCTCTCGTTCGGCCATGCGTTGTTCTGGGGCGGCGCCGGCTACGTGGCGACGATCGCGATCGCGCACGGCGTCACCTCGTTCCCGCTCGCGCTGCTGGCCGGGGTGGTATACGCGTTCTTCCTGTCCGCGCTGGTCGGCGCGATCTCCGTGCGGCGAAGCGGAATCTATTTTGCGATGATTACGCTCGCGATCGCGGAAATCCAATACTTCTTCGCCCTGCAGTTCATCGATTTGACCGGCGGCGAGAACGGCTACCCGGTAACGACGCGGGGCACCCTGTTCGGGCTCTCGCTCGAAGACGATCACGTGTACTACTACCTGGTGCTGGCCGTCGCCACGATCGCAACGGCCGTCGCGGTGCGGATCGTGACCTCGCCGTATGGGGCCGTGCTGGCGGCGATGCGGGAGAACGAAAATCGCGCCAAGAGCATCGGCTACGACACGGACCGCCTCAAGCTCGCGGCCTTCGTGATTTCGGGCACGCTGGCGGGCCTGGCGGGAGCGCTCTACGCCGGCGCGAACCGCCTCGCCAGCCTCGATGCCGTCGACTGGCACACCTCCGGGGCGATCGTCATGATGACGATCCTGGGCGGGATCGGCACGATCTACGGGCCGATGATCGGCGCCGGGCTCTTCCAGTCGCTCGATTTCTTCGTCTCGAAAACTCCGATCGGCGACAAGACGAACATCGTCATGGGCCTGGTCTTCGCGATCATCATCCTGATCGCACGCCGCGGTATCGTCGGCGAACTGATGCACCGGCTGCGCCCGGGCGCCGTGCTCCCCTTCGACGACGAGCAGCCGATCCTAGAGCCATGAGTTAGACGCCGAGGTGGGCGAGGAGTTCGGTTTCGCGTTCGATGGCGGCGGCGTTGCTCATCGAGTCGACGATCTTTCCGTGGACCATCAAGTAGTGGCGATCCGCGACGCGGGTAGCGAAACGTAAGTTCTGCTCGACGAGCAATACGGTGACGCCCGATTTCTTGATCTGCAGCAGCAGGTTGGCGATCGCGTCGACGATCACCGGCGCGAGGCCCTCGGTCGGCTCGTCCAACAGGATTAGGCGCGCGCCGCTGCGCAAGACGCGCGCGATCGCCAGCATCTGTTGCTCGCCGCCCGACAGCGTCGTGCCCATGGCTCGAGCGCGCTCGCGCAGGATCGGGAACTGTTCGTAGATGCGTTCGAGCGTCCAATCGGTCTTGCCCACGATCGCCGGCATGGTGAGGTTTTCGAAGACCGTCAGGGTCGCGTAGATGCCGCGCTCCTCGGGCACGAACCCGATGCCGCGGCGCGCGATCTTGTCCGACGGCAGACCCGCAATGGGGCTTTGGTCGAAAACGATCTCGCCGCTCTGCTTGGGCACCATGCCCATGATCGTCTTCAGGGTCGTCGTCTTTCCGGCGCCGTTGCGCCCGACGAGCGTTACGACTTCGCCCGTTTCGACGCGCAGATCGACGCCGCGCAGGACGTGGCACTCGCCGTAATATGCCTGCAGGCCGCGCGTCTCAAGCATGCGCCGCCGCGCCCCCGCCGAGGTACGCGTCGATCACGCGCTGATCGTGACGGACTTCCTCGTACGACCCTTCCACCAAGACCTTGCCGCGCTGCAGAACGGTGATGCGGTCGGAGAGGTTGGCCACGACGCTGAGGTTGTGCTCGACCAGCACGATCGTGCGGCCCGCGCGCACGCGGTCGATCAACTGCGTGATGCGGGCGATGTCTTCGGTTCCCATTCCGGAGGTCGGCTCATCGAGCAAGAGGATCGAGGGATCCTGCGCGAGGGAGATCGCCACTTCGAGCGCGCGCTTGCGCCCGTACGAGAGGTGCGAAGCGAGCTGCCCGCTCTCGCGCGCGAGGCCGACGTCGGACAGCAGCTCGCGGGCGCGGGCTTCGAGGCGTTTGGTGGCCGAACCGGGCAGCCAGAAGCGCGACGGAAGCTCGGTCTTCGCTTCGAGCGAGACCTTGACGTTGTCGAGGACGCTCAGGTGCTCGAAGATGCTGTTGATCTGAAAGCTCCGCACCATGCCCAGGCGTGCGATACGGTACGGCGGCAGGCCCGTGATGTCGCGGCCGCCGAGGCACACCCTTCCCGAGGTCGGCACGACGAAGCCCGACAGCAAATTGAAGAACGTCGTCTTGCCGGCACCGTTCGGCCCGATGATCGCGTGGATCGTGCCACTTTCGATCGACAGCGACACGCCGTCCACGGCCCGGTAACCCGCGAACGACTTCGACAGGTCTCGCGTTTCGACGATGGGCGTGCTCGGCACGCGCAGAGCTTTCGCGCTTGCCGCCTCGTTCCTGTGGCCGGAGCCGAGCGGGCCGGCTTACCACACCGCGAAGTGTTTGCAGCTGCAAGCCGAAACGAGGACCGAAGTTTGAGCGATGCACGGCTGCGGGTCCTGATCTTCTTCGCCGCGTTCGGCGCTTTGGCGCTGGTGACGAAGACGCATGCAATATCCTGGAACGACCGCACGCGCTTCGCCACGATCGAGTCGCTCGTCGATCGCGGTACGTTCGCGATCGACGGGTCGCCGATCGGCGAGGGGCGGGACTCGTTCGCGTTTGAGGGCCACACCTATTCCGGCCAGCCGCCGTTATTGCAGATCGAAGGCGCCGTCGTCGCGGCTGTCCTCAAACCGCTCGGAGTGCGGCTCGACCGCTCACCGCCCGAGACCGCTATCTATCTCATCACGCTGCTCGGGATCGGCCCTTGGTTCGGACTCGGCCTGGTGTACGCATATATGCTGCAGCGCGATCTTGGCTTCGAGCCGAAGGTCGCGCTTGCCGTAGCGGCAGTGACCGGCTTCGGGACGCTGGCATTTCCCTTCGCGCTCGTGTTTACGGATCACGTGCCGGCCGGTGCCGCTGCGCTGGCGGGATTCTTTTACCTGCGGCGCTCGGGCGGCCCGGTGATGGCTGCGCTCGGGGCGGGGTTTCTCGCGCTAGCCGTTCTGTTCGACGAAGGAGCGGTGGCCCTCGTCCTCCCGCTTGCGCTCCTTTGTTTGCGACACGCTGGCCGCGCACGGGTCGGTGCCGCACTTGCGGCAGCCATCCCCATGCTCGCACTGCAGCTCGGGTTCAACCACGCGATTTCGGGTGGATTCGGACCGCCCGTGCTCAACGCGGCGAATTACGCGGATACGCATTCGCCGTTCCACCTAGCCTCGACCCGGCCGTACCTTGGGCGCCCGCTTTCGCCGGGTTACGCGTTCGCGCTCGCCTTCGGCGCGCAGGGGCTGTTCTCGTACTCGCCCGCGATGCTGGTCGCGATCGCCGGCCTGCTGCCGATGTGGCGTTCCGGTGCGCGGGAAGTGCGCGAGACGGCGCTCGCCGTCGGCCTCGCGAGTGCGTGCTATGCGGCCGCCGTATTCGCAGTCACGGCCGACACGCTGAGTTCGAACTACGGTGACCGGCGCTGGGTCGACATGGAGTTTCTCCTGTGCGTGCCGCTGGGCTGGGCCTTGGCTGCCGCGCGCGGCAAGGGCGCCCTTCGAGTAACGATCGCCGCGCTCGTCGCCGCGTCGGTGGCGCTGGCAGCGCTGGGATCCGTCGAGCCCTTCGCGCCCCCGCCAGGCGTCGTGACGGCGGGGCATCTGCTGCTCGATCGCAGCCCGCTGCTGCGCTCACTCGACCTGGCGCTGGCTGCGCTCTTGATTTGCGCGCTGACGTGGTCGACCTGGACCGCCACGAATGGGCCGCCACCGGGCCACCGCGGCGCCGAGCCCAAACCGGCTTGACAGCGAGGCCTTGAACCTGTATTTTACCGATAAGTTATTTAACGAGTAGGTTTTAGACAATGCCTCCCGATCAGCTCAGCACAACGTTTGCGGCGCTCGCGGACCCCACGCGCCGCGCGATCCTGGCGCGGCTCGTTGCCGGCGAAAGCTCGGTGACGGAACTTGCCAAGCCGTTCGCGATGACGTTGCCCGCCGTCACGAAGCACCTCAAAGTGCTGCAGGGCGCGGGGCTGATCAGTCGCAGCCGCCACGCGCAATGGCGCCCCTGCCGGCTCAATCCCGAGCCGCTGCGGGACGTCGCGGCCTGGGTGGAGCCGTACCGGAAGCTCTGGGACGAGCGCCTGGACCGCCTGGCCGGCTATCTTCGCGAACTTCAAGCCAAGGAGAATCACGAATGACCTCCCAGACCCAGCCGGCCGTGCGGGAACTGATCCTCAGCCGAACTTTGGACGCCCCGCGATCGCTCGTGTTCAAAGCCTGGACCGATCCGAAACACCTCGCGCAGTGGTGGGGACCACACGGCTTTACCATCCCCGTCTGCGAGCTGGATCTGCGCCCCGGCGGCGCGTTGCTCGTCCAGATGCACGGCTTCGGGCAAACGCACGAAATGAAGGGCGCGTACGTCGAGATCGTCGAGCCCGAGCGGCTGCAGTTCACCACGACGCTCGAAGACGCTGCGGGCGTTAGCTTCCTCGAAATGGTCACCACCGTCACGTTCGTCGAACACGATGGAAGAACGCTGTTGACGATGACGGCAAAGGTCGTCAAAGCGGGCCCCGGTTCGGAAATCCCGCTGTCCGGAATGAACGAGGGCTGGAGGCAGAGCCTGGAGCGCCTGACCGCTCACGTGGCGAGCATGACCAAGCAGAAGATCGCGCCGTTCTTATGGTTCGATCGCAACGCCGAAGAGGCGGCGAACTTCTACGTCTCGCTGTTCCCCAGCTCGCGGATCGTCGGGGTGTCCCGCTACCCGGAAGGCTCGCCCGGCGAAACGGGCTCGGTCATGACCGTGACCTTTGAGCTGGCGGGCCAGAAGTTCATCGCCCTCAACGGCGGCCCCGAGTTCGCCTTCACGCCGGCAGTTTCGTTCGTCGTCGATTGTGCGACCCAGCCGGAAGTCGATGCGCTGTGGGACAAGCTTTGCGCCGGCGGCAAAGCCGTGCAGTGCGGTTGGGTCACCGACAAGTTCGGCTTGTCGTGGCAGATCGTTCCCTCGGTGCTCGACGAGCTGCTGCAAGATGAAAACGAGGCCAAGTCGGCCGCCGTCATGCAAGCGATGCTGCAGATGATCAAGCTCGATATCGCAGAGCTGAAAAAAGCGTACGACGGCGCGTAAGAGCTAAAGCGCGCTTCGGCGCGGAGCGCGAGAAGCTTCATATTCGGCGATCCAGGCCGCACTGGTCAGTAGCGTGCCGCCGCGCCGAACCGAGCGCAAGCGCCCCCGCTGGGCCGCTTTGTAGAGCCGTGCTCTCTGGGCGCCTTGGGCGAAACTCGCCAGCGAGTGCAAGTCGCCGGCGTCGTTAGCTGCGACTAGCCGTCGCAGGCTCGCTAGAACGGCCAGTGCGAAGGCCGCTGCCAGCGGCCAGGGGTCGCGCGAGTCGGCCCGGCGCAGAGCGGCGAGGTAGCGTTCGGCGGCGCGTCCACGCACCGCGAACGGCGGCAGTTCGACCCGGCGCAGCAAGAGGTTTGCCAGCAGGCGCGCGACCCGGCCGTTGCCTTTGGCGAACGGGTGGATGCGCGAGAAGCGCTCGTGCGCGTCGGCGACCCAGAGCAACGGGTGGACGCCCTCCGCCGGGCCGAGCGCCACGCGTTCGACGAACGCGTTCATGCCGCGTGGCACCTGCCACGCCGGCGGCGGGACCATCCCGCTTGGAAACGGAGCGACGGTCGTCGTGCGCCACTCGCCGGGGCGCGCAAGTGGCTCGCGCCGCGCGGCGAGCGTGTGCAATTGCACGATCTCTTCCAGGCGCAGGTAGCTTTGCCGTCTGCCCGGCAGCGGCGCGCCCGCCGCGTAGCGCGCAGCAGCGGCGTAGTCGGCCGCCAGGATGTACTCCTCCAGACGCCGTTCGCCGACGGCGATCCCGCGCTCGACCAGCGCCACGGCCTCGTCGTAGCCGAGCCGGGCGCCGGCGAGCCGGCCCGAGCACCAGATCTCCTCGAGCGCCAGCCGCCGCGTCTCGGCGCGCACTCGAGGGCCGCCCGGGCCTAGCCGCCGCCGCTCGTCATCCACGGCCGCGGTTAGTCCGGCAAACACCCGTCGGTCCTGCATATGTCCATTCTCGGCCAAAATGGCAGGTGTTGACAAGTGTTGGGCGCGGTTTGTCGTTTTTCGCCGAACGGCCGCTCTATGGACAGATACCTCGCAGCCTTGGCGGACCGGGTCCTCGTCTTCGACGGGGCGATGGGGACCGAGCTGATGGCGCTGGAGCTGACGAACGACGACTTCGGCGGTCCGCGCTACCACGGCTGCAACGAAGCGCTGGTCCTGACCCGGCCCGACCTGATCCGCCGCGTCCACGAGGCCTACCTCGAGGCGGGCGCCGACGTGCTCGAGACCGACTCGTTCACCGGCTCGCGGTTGAAGCTCGAGGAGTACGGACTGGGCGCGAAGACGCCGGCGATCAACCGTGCTGCAGCCGACATCGCGCGCGCGGCCTGCGATGCGTTTTCCACCCCCGAGCGGCCGCGCTTCGCGGCCGGAGCGCTCGGTCCGACGGGGATGCTGATCTCCTCCTCCGACCCGACGCTCTCGAAGATCAGCTTCGACGAACTCGCCGATCTGTACGGCGAACAGGCCCGCCACTTGGTCGAGGGCGGCGTCGACCTGTTGCTGATCGAGACCAGCCAAGATCTCTTGGAGATGAAGGCGGCGATCGCGGGCATCACGCGCGAGTTCGCGCGCGGGCTGCGGCGCCTGCCGATCCAAGCGCAGGCGACGCTCGACGTCACCGGCCGCATGCTGTTGGGCACCGACATCCGCGCGGTGACGGCGACCCTCGACGCGCTGCCGATCGACGTGATCGGTCTCAACTGCTCGACCGGTCCGACCCACATGCGCGACGCCGTGCGCTACCTGGTCGAAAACTCGCGCTGCTTCGTGGCAGTGATCCCGAACGCGGGCCTGCCGCTCATGGGGCCTAAAGGCGAGACGATTTATCCCGAGCGCCCGGACGAAATGGCGCGCGAACTCGGCTCGTTCGTGCACGACTACGGTGTGAACGCCATCGGCGGCTGCTGCGGCACGACGCCGGCGCACATCCGCGCTTTTGCGGCCGTTGCAGCTGGCAAGACCGGCCGCCGGCCGCAAGAGAAGCCGCTGCAGTTCGCCGCATCGTCGATGACGGCCACGCCGCTCAAACAGGACGGCAGCCCGCTGCTGGTCGGCGAACGGATCAACGCGCAGGGGTCGCGCAGGATCAAGCGCCTGTTGCTGGCCGACGACTACGACGAGATCGTGCTGGTCGCGCGCGAGCAGGTCGAAGGTGGAGCGCACGTGCTCGACATCTGCACCGCGCTGACGGAACGGGTCGACGAAGACCTGCAGATGGCGACGATCGTGAAGAAACTCGCCCAGTCGGTCGAGACGCCGCTGATGATCGATTCGACCGAGGCCAAGGTGATCGAAGCGGCACTGAAGATCTACGCCGGCCGCGCGATCGTGAACTCGGTGCATCTGGAGAACGGCCGCACCAAGGTCGACGCGGTGCTGCCGCTGGTGAAGGAGAGCGGCTCGGCCGTCGTCGCGCTGACGATCGACGAGAGCGGCATGGCGAAGACCGCCGAGCGCAAGCTCGAGGTCGCGCAACGCATCTACGAGATCGTCGTCGGCGAATACGGCATTCCGCCCGGCGCGCTGATCTTCGACGCGCTCACCTTTACGCTCGCGACCGGAGATCCGGAATTCTTTCCGTCGGCCGTCGAGACGATCGAAGGCATCCGTTTGATCAAGGGGCAGCTGCCGGGCGTACTGACCTCGCTCGGCGTCTCGAACGTCTCGTTCGGGCTCAAGCCGGCGGCGCGGGCCGCGCTCAACTCGGTGATGCTGCACCACTGCGTGAACGCCGGCCTCGACATGGCGCTGGTCCACGCTAAGGAGATCACCCCTTACGGGGAACTCGATCCGGTCGACCGCGAGCTGTGCGATGACCTGGTCCTCAACCGCCGGCCCGATGCGCTGCAGCGTCTGATCGAGCGCTACGAGAACGTTGTCTCTACGGCGGGTGGCGCCGTCCCCAGCGCCGACGACGATGCGGACGCGCCGGTCGAGACGCGCATCCACAACGCGATCCTGCGCCGCCGCAAGGACGGCATCGAAGCCAAGATCGACGAGCTGCTGACGGCCCGCGATCCGGTCGACGTGCTCAACAACGTGCTGTTGCCGGCGATGAAGGAGGTCGGCGACAAATTCGGATCGGGCGAGCTGATCCTGCCGTTCGTGCTGCAATCGGCCGAGGTGATGAAGAAGGCCGTCGCGCACCTCGAGCAGTTCCTCGAGAAGAAAGAGGGCGTCACCAAAGGCAAGGTCGTGCTCGCGACCGTGTTCGGCGACGTTCACGACATCGGCAAGAACCTGGTCAACACGATCCTCACCAACAACGGCTACACCGTGTACGATTTGGGCAAGCAAGTGCCGATGAACACGATCCTCGAGAAGGCCGTCGAAGTCGACGCCGACGCGATCGGGCTCTCAGCCTTGCTCGTGTCGACCTCGAAACAGATGCCGGTCTGCGTGGCCGAACAGGATTCGCGCCGGCTCGCCTATCCGATCCTGATCGGCGGCGCCGCGATCAACCGCGATTTCGGCAGGCGGATCGGCTTCCTCGACGAGGGCACGCGTTACTTCGACCCGGGCGTGTACTACGCGAAGGATGCCTTCGAAGGGCTCGAGATCATGGACAAACTCACCTCGGAAGGCGAGCGTCGCGAGACGTTCGTGCGGGATGTTCGCGTGAGTGCCGAGCGCGCGCGCGACGCGGCAAGATCCGGCGCGCCTGCGGCGGTGGCCAGCGGCCGAACGGGCCGCGAGCACCTGATGCTCGTCGAGCCGCCGCGGGCGCCGTTCTTCGGGCCGCGCACGCTCGAGCGGGTGGAACCGCGCGAACTCTGGCCGCACTTCGACCTGCGCAGCTTGTACCGCTTGTCGTGGGGCGGGGCGAACCTCAAGGGTCCCGAGTGGGAGCGGGTGGTGCGCGAGGAGTTCGAGCCGCGCCTGCGCCGGTACCAGGCGCAGGCCGAACGCGAGGACGTGATCGCGCCGCGGGTGGTCTACGGATACTTCCGGGCCGCCGGCCTCGGCGACGACGTCATCCTCTACGACCCGGCCCAGCCGTCGCGCGAGATCGCGCGCTTCGCTTTCACGCGGCAACTGGGCGGCGAACACCTCTGCTTGGCGGACTATCTGCGCGAGCCGGAGGAGGGCGTGGCTTCCGATCTGATCGCGCTCCAGGTCGTCACGGTCGGGCGCGGCGTCTCGGGACGCATCGACGCCTTGCAGCAAGCCGCCGACTACAGCGAAAGCTACTTCCTGCACGGCTTCTCGGTGCAGTCGGCCGAGGCGCTCGCCGCGTACACGCACGACCGGATTCGCGCGGAACTGGGCCTCGACGCGGACCGCGGAAAGCGCTACTCCTGGGGCTACGGCGCCTGTCCCGACCTTTCGCAACACACGCTCGTGTGGGAGCTGCTCGACGTCGAGCGCGCGCTCGGTGCGGAGCTGACCGAGGCCTTCCAAATCGTCCCCGAGCAATCGACGGCCGCGATCGTCATCCATCACCCGCAAGCGGCCTACTTCAACGCGGCCGCGGTCCGGGAACTCGTCGGCGCCTAACGTGGCCACCGCGATCGGGATTTTCGCCCGCGATCGCGGCGGCCCGTACCGGTTAGGACTTCGTGCAGGTGGTGGTTACGCCGACGACCCGGCCCTTCGTGGTCTTGAACGAGCTGACGGTCGTGACTTTCGTGTCGCTGACCTTGGTCTCGGTCGAGTCGCCGTTCGACGCCAGGTCGGCGCCTTTCGGGTAAGTGATGTCGTGCCAAACCATGACGTTGCCGTGCCAGCCGTCGGATGCCGACAGATCGTAGCCGCCGTTGTTGTCGGTCTCCGTGTCGATCCAGCGCTTCGTGCTGGCGTCGTAGCTGATGTGATCGGTTCCGGCCGACGGATGCGGGTACCAGGAAATGCCGGGCGCCTTCCACGTTAGGACGAGCCAGTAGCCGGAGGGATCCATCGCGTACGTACCGGTCGACGTGCTCGGGGACGGCCGGCGCGCGCTCTTGCTCGTGCAGTTCCAGGAACCGACCAAGAATTGCATCGACGAGAGATCGGGCTTGGGCAGCATGGGAATGGGCGTCGTTTCAATCTGCTGCGCGCCGCCGACGCAACCGAGTGATGCGGCAAAGACCACGGCGAAAACGCCGACGGTAAATCGTTTCAAGATCGTACCTCCAGAGAAATGGCGGGATGAGGCCCGCTTCCTTTCCTAACGACGCGCCCCTTCCGTACCCCTTCAGTCCGGCTTGGGAGCACCCCGGCGCGCGATGAGGTCGGCCGCGGCCAGCGCACCGCCGACGCCGCCACAGACCGTATCGATCGCGTTCCAGCCGAGGCCCTCGTGCGACCCGCAGAAGAACTGGCCCACTTCGATCGCCGCGCTGTATGCTGCGACCCCCGCGACGCATGCGACGATCGTCGCGCGCGGCTCCTCGCGGCCGTTCTCGCGCAGGGCCCGCCGCAGCAAGTAACCGACGAGCGCAAAGGCCACGATGCTGTACGCTTTGCGCAAAACGACGTGCCAGGAGAGGTACGAGGGCGACGTCAGCTCGTAGGCCGCATTGCTCAGAGCGATTGCGTAGAGGGCGGCTGCGACGAGGACTGCGGCGATCGTCCAGGGGCGGCGGATCAAGCACTGCCTGCAGATGGCGCCGCATCGCGCTTCCTCAACCGCAGCGCAACGCAAAGATTGAGCGGCACAAAAGGAACTGGTATCGGAAAGAACCGCTCGCTCGTTACCGTAAAGCGCTGGTCGAGTTCGACGCGAATCTCTGCGAAGGTACTCACGTGCTCGTTGCGGATAATCGGCGTATACGACATCCCAAATCGCCGTTCGAAGTAACGCTGTGCCGAGATCTTACGGGCCAGCGAATATGCCAAGCCGCCTTCGCAGGGAAGCACGACATCGAATATCCCGGCCGGCTTCAGGACTCGATCGACTTCTTGCAATGCGGCCGGCAGGTTTCGGAGGTGCTCGAGCACGTGAATCGCAATGACGCGATCGAAGCCGGCGCTCGTAAACCCGGTCGGTTCCTCGATGCTACCCGCCGTCACTGAGACAACACCGGGTAGCGAACGAAGACGCGAGCAGAACTCCGGCCGCAGCTCGAGGCAGTGGTAGTCTTGCCTGGTCAAATCCTCGAATGCGACGTGAGCGCCCGTGCCGGCGCCGATTTCGAGCGTGGTCATTCGAGCAGGCTCGGCCGGCAACTTCGTCACGGATCGATGGTTGAAACGCTCGACGAACGCATATCGCGATGGCAGCAATTCGAGCCAGCCGGACATGAATTGTTCGCGAGCTGCCTGCTGTTGTACTGATAGGGCCGGGGGCACCTTTGGCCAGGCGGGACGTTTCGGCGAGCGCGTTGATGAAGGCACCTACGAACGGAGGTTGTTGTCGGCCGGGCGCTTCGAAAGCGGAAACGTTAGCTCGCTCGGAACACGCCCTCGGGATTCTTTCGGCTCGCGCTTTTCGAGCGCAAGCTTCAATCGAATCACGAACAGGTCGCGCAGCAGGCGTAGGCTGCCGGTGCGGGGGTCGAAGCGGGTGTCTGGGTCGTTGCTCCACAAGACCGGGAACTCCAGGATCGTGAGATTAGCCCCGAGCGCCCGCAGGACGATTTCGATGTCGAACATGAATCCGTCGGTAAAGGATCGGCCGAACAGATCGCGGGCGATCTCGCGACGGTAGATTTTGAAGCCGCAGTTGGTGTCGGAGAGGTACAGCGGGATGCCCATGGCCGTGTGGATGAGCAGCGAGTACAATGCGGATCCAATCCGGCGGTAGGCAGGCTGCGCCCGGCGGACGCTGCCACGCATAGCGCGCGAACCGTGCGCGATGTCGCACATTCCGAGGTCGATCATCTTCAAGCCGATCGAAGCGATCTCGTAGGGAACGCAAAGGCCCGCGTCGGCGAACAACACGCGCCGCCCGCGAGCGCGCAGTATTCCGTATTTCAGGGCGTGTCCTTTGCCGCGGTTGAGGTCGTAGCGCAGGACCACCAGTGCCGGGACCCGCTCTCGAAGGGCGCAGGCCTGTGCGAACGTATCGTCGGCGGAACCGTCGTCGACGACGATGATTTCACCCCGCAGCGCCTGCTCGCGAAGAAAGGCGGATGCCGCGTCGATATCGGACGCTATTTTCGCGCCTTCGTTGAAGGCCGGAATGACGATACTGAGATCGAGGTCCGGCGATTCCAGAGCGGGCAGGTCCTTCGGCGCGGCGACCGGGCCGCTGCTTTCACGACGCATCCTCGTCAACCTCGGCGTCGTACGCGTTCACCCCTGCTCGCAGGCCGGCAAACCGCTTTTGCAGCGGCCGATTTCCGCCGCGGAGCGACCCGGTCCCGGCGGCTGCCCACCGAAGCCTGGTGGAAACAGCCTGCAGCGGGCACGGTGGCAATGCTCTCGTGATCGTTACGCGGACACCGTTCCGGGTTACGCTCGGGGGTGGCGGCACGGATTTGCCGAGCTTCTATTCGAAGCACGGGGGTAGCGTGCTGGCGCTCGGGATCGACAAATACATGTATGTCGCGCTCAACGTTCCGTACGCAGATCGCAAGATTCGGTTGCACTACACGGACAGCGAGGTCGTCGATCGCGTAAGCGACCTGCGCCACGAGCTGGCGCGAGAAGCGCTGCTGATGCACGAGATTGCGGACGGAGTCGAAGTCTCGTCGCTGGCCGACTTGCCGGCGGGCACGGGCCTCGGGTCGTCGAGTTGTTACCTGGTCGGGCTGTTGTCCGCGATCAGAGCGTATCTAGGCCGCCCCGCCTCCGTCGAGGAGCTTGCGGACGAGGCCTGCCGCATCGAACTGGAAATCCTCGGGAAGCCGATCGGAAAGCAGGACCAGTACATGGCTGCGGCCGGCGGGCTGACGCAACTGGTCATCGCCCGCGATGGGACCGTCGAGTTCGAGCGCATCGGTCTGCCCGGCTATGCGATCATGGAGTTGGTCTCGAAGACACACCTCTACTTTACCAACGTGTCGCGCGCTACGACCGGCATCCTGGCCGAGCAAAAGCAGTCGTTGGACGCCGGCACCGGGAACGTCGAGCAGGCACTGTGCGAGATTCTCGATATCGGTAAACAAATCAGCGCCGCGGTCAGAGGGCAGGATTTTGATTCCTTCGGCCGCCTGATGCACGAGCACTGGCTTGCGAAAAAGCGGCTGTCGAGCCGCGTCACCGTGCCGGCAATGGAAGATCTCTACGACTACGTTCGCAAGCACTTTGGGGTCTTGGGCGGAAAGGTCGCCGGCGCGGGCGGCGGCGGCTTCCTGATGCTGTACTGCCCGAACCAGGGGAACGCGCTTACGGCCTTCATGGCGAGCCGCGGGATGTCGCGACTGACCTACGACGCGGAGTTCGAAGGCAGCCGGGTCCTGTTCAACGCACTCGGCAGCCGCTCGACGCACTATCATCTCGGCGCTACGCCGCCGTGAGAGTGGCCATTACCGGCGTCGCAGGCTTCATCGGCAGCAACCTCGCTGATCGAATGATCGCGCAGGGGTACGAGGTCGTCGGGATCGACAACCTCGCCTACGGAGTTCGCGAGCAGATTCCGGCCGGCGTCGATTTTCGTTGGACCGACATTCGCGAACGCGATTTGGCAAACCACCTGGGTGGGGTCGACACGCTGTTTCACCTCGCGGCAAAAAACTCGATCGCCGACTGTCAAGCGGATCCTGTCGAGACGGCCGACATCAACGTCCGCGGCACGGTCAACGTGCTCGAAGCTGCGCGCAAATCCGGCCTGCGCAAGGTCGTGCTAGCCGAAACTTCGGCGCTCTACGAAGGCAGTACGACGTATCCGACGCCCGAAACCGACGTCGCTCCGCGCAGCGTCTACGCCGTCAGCAAGTTCGGCGCGATGCAGTTCGCGCACGCTTACGAGCGATTCCACGGAATGAATCTCACGGCGCTGCGCTATCTTTGCGTCTACGGCCCGCGCCAGGACTACCGGCGCACGATTCCGCCCGTGATCAGTGCTTTCATCATCAAGTTGCTGTCGGGCGAGCGGCCGATCATCTACGGCGACGGGACCAAGCGGCGCGATTTCATCTTCATCGATGACGTAAACGACTTTCACCTGCGCTGCATGAGCGACCCCAGAACCGACGGGAACACCTACAACCTCGGGGGCGGGCGCAACTATTCGATCCGCGAAATCTACGACGCGATCACCGCGCTTCTCGGGACTTCGGCCGAGCCCGAGTATCGGCCCGACCAAATCGGCGAAGCTGCGGAGAATCTCGGGGACATCAGCGCCGCCCGGAAACTCGGATGGGAACCTCGCATCGGCTTGACCGAGGGTCTGCAGCGCTCGATCGACTACCTCCGCTCGCACCTGCTTTCGGGGGGCACCGTCAGTCGAGAGTGACCGGTAGGCCGGCGAGGCTCGAGCGGTAGAGCGCGTCGAGGACGCGCATCACCGCGAGGCCGCTCGGCGGGTCGCCGTGATACGCGCTGCCGCGCTCGATCGCCTCTACGAACTGCGCCCATTCCAGGCGCCACGATTCGTCGGGTCCCTCGAAAACAAACTCGCTCGTCTGCGGAGGGCCGCCGGCCGGATTGCGCCGCGTTTCGATCAAACGCTCGACCCCGTAGCTCGAGCCAAGGCCTTCGACCGCAAGCGCTCCCTCGGCGGCGAAGATCTCGAACGAGAAGAGATTTTTCCACTGGGTCCAGCTCGTATGGACCGATGCGACCGCGCCGCTCGGATAGCGCAGCAGCGCAAAGGCGTTGTCCTCGAGCGGAGCGATCGGCCACACCGCCGTCTGGCGTTCACAATAGACGGCCGAGGGATCGCCTGCGAACCACCGCAGCAGGTCGAGTACGTGGACGCCCTGATCGGTCAGCTCTCCGCCGCCGGCCGATTCCGGATCCCCTCTCCACTCGTTCTCGTAGCCCGGGCGTCCACCGTGCCCGTAGCGGGCGCGCGCGTTGATCAGCTGGCCGAATTCGCCCGAGAGAAAGCGCTCGTGAGCGAGCGCTAGCGCGGGGTGATAGCGATGATTGAACCCGACTTTCAGCCGGCGCCGTGCCGCGGCGGCGGCTTGCGCGAGGGTCGCCGCTTCATCGATGTTGCGGCCCATCGGCTTCTCGATCAAGACGTGTTTGTGGGCGCCGAGCGCCGCGACTCCAATCTCGGCGAGCAAACCGGTCGGCGTCGAGACCACGACCACGTCGATATCCGCCGCCAGCGATTCACGCCAGTCGACCGACCAAGCGCAGCCGATTGCAGCCGCCAGGTCGCGTGCCGCACCATCGTGCGCGTCGACGACCAGCGCGACGCTCGTGGAGGGGTGCGTCGCTGCAACTCGAGCGCGGCGCCGGCCGACCAGACCGCAGCCGACGATCGCGGCCTTCATTGCCAATCCAGGCCGCGCTCCTTGGGAAGAATCCGGCGCAACGTAAAGATATCAGAGGAGCGAAGCTCGGCGACGTGCCGCGGCCAGTCGGCGTAGCCGTCGTAGGGTGCTGCGACGAATTTGCCGGTGATGCCCCGCGCCGCATCCGACACGAGGAACGCCGCGCAATCGGCTCCGACCCTTGCCGGCACGCCGCCCTTCGCCAACTCGGCCTCGGTCCTCGCCAGAAACTCGTTCCCCGCCGCCGACGCACCGGCTGCGAGCGTCTGCTGATGGAATCGGGTTGCGACGAACCCCGGCGACAGCGCATTCACCTCGATATTGTAAGGGGCCAGCTCGATCGCGATCGTCTCACAAAAACGCACGACCGCCGCCTTGCCCGATGCGTATGCCGTGTAATTGGGAAACGGCGTAGCCGCGCCACCCCCCGCGTAGAGCACGATTCGGCCGCCGCCCGAACGCTTGAGCCTGCCGGCCGCTTCTCGAGCCACCAGAAACGTACCGAAGAGGTTCACCGTGATCGCCGCGAGCCAGGCTTGCGGCTCGATGTCGGTGATCGGACCGATCGGGCCATAGATGCCGGCGGCATGAATCACTCCGTCGAGAGTTCCCAGACGCCGCTCGGCCTCATCGAACGTTCGCGTAACGTCGACGGCTTCGCTCATATCGGCTTCGATCGCGGGAACCGCGGTGCCGCTTGCCGCTTCGAGTTCGCGCTTGGCGTTTTCGAGATCGCTCAGCGTTCGCGCGCAAATCGCTACTCGCGCTCCGCGTTTCAAACACGCGTGCGCGCTGGCGAGCCCGAGGCCGAGGCTACCGCCCGTCACCAGAATCTTCTTACCGTGCAAGGCCGGTGCCAAGGAGTCGTCCATTTGTGTGGGTAGAGTTTCCCCTTGCGGTGAGTCCGCCGCCGGTATGGGAGTCGTTTGGTGAATTTGCTCGTGTGCGGCTTGTGGCACCTCGGTTGTGTGACTGCCGCGAACGTGTCGAGATTTCATCCCACGGTGGGATGGGACCCCGATCCAGAGGTTGTCGCAGCGTTGCGGCGCGGCGTTCCTCCCATCTCCGAGCCCGGATTGGCCGATGCGACTCTGGCCGGTATCGCCGCCGGCAAGCTCTCGTTCGTCGATGACGCCCGAGGCGCCGCCGCCCTGGCCGACGTGCTTTGGTGTACCTTCGACACCCCGGTCGACGAGCACGACCGCGCGGACGTCGAGTTCGTCTTAGGTCACGTCGAGCGCCTGATCGAGTCGCTCCGGCCGGGGGCTCTGGTTATCGTTTCGTCGCAAGTTCCCGTAGGGTCCACCGCGCGGCTTGCGGCGACCGCCAGAAGAATTCGGCCCGAGGGGAACATTCGATTCGCGGTGCTTCCCGAGAACTTGCGGCTCGGCGAAGCAATGGAAATTTTTCGCAACCCTGACCGGGTCGTTGCGGGAGTCGATGCTCGAGCGTCGCAGCGCCAGATCGAGGCGATCTTCGCGCCCTTCGGCGAGATTTCGATCGAGTGGATGAGCATTGCGTCAGCCGAGATGACGAAGCACGCGATCAACGCTTTTCTGGCCCTGTCGGTCTGTTTCATCAACGAGATGGCAGAGCTGTGCGAGCGCGTGGGCGCCGACGCGCGCGAGGTCGAGCGGGGCTTGCGGACCGAAAGCCGCATCGGCGCGAAGGCATACCTGTCGCCGGGACCGGGATTCGCTGGGGGCACCTTGGCTCGCGACCTTTGCTTCCTCGAGGAGCTGGGGCAGCGTCTCGGTACGACGGGGGCGGTCGTCAGCGCCGCGAGGGTCAGCAACGACGTCCAGCGCGACTGGACGAAACGAAAGATAACCGCCCTGTTTGGTAGCGATTTACAGGGAACGACGATCGCGTGCTGGGGGCTTACGTACAAGCCCGGGACCGACACGCTGCGCCGCTCGAGCGCAGTTGAATTTTGTGTCGCGGCGGCCACCGCCGGAGCGCGGGTGGTAGCGTTCGATCCTCTGGTCCGCACGTTGCCTCAAGAACTGAGCGCCAAGATCGAGTTGGCGCCGAGTGCGATTGCGGCGTGCAGGGGCGCGGACGCACTCGTCGTCTGCAGCGAATGTCCCGAGTTCAGGGACGTCGACCCGGACGCCGTGATCGCGGTCCTACGGCGTCGCAACGTCGTCGATCCGAAGCGCTTCTTGGAGAAGTCGCTGCGATCGCGCAGCGCGTACTTTGGAATCGGCGTTCCGAGCGCGGTCACAAGGCGACGTTTCCGGACGAGCGGGGGCACCCTCGGGTCTAGGCGAATCGCACGCCATGATTGACACGACGGCGCCGGCCGCGTCTAATGACGGGGCGAAGCCTGGCGGCACGACGTTCAGCGAGCGCTTTCTGGCCGAAGCGGCGCAAGTGATCGACGGACTCAACGCTGACGCGATCGAGCGCGCGGTCGATATCCTCGCGCAAACAAAAGCCGCCGGCGGGCGGCTCTTCATCCTCGGCGTCGGCGGCAGCGCCGGCAACGCGTCTCACGCCGTGAACGATTTCCGGAAGATCGTCGGGCTGGAAGCCTACGCTCCGACCGACAACGTCAGCGAACTGACGGCGCGCGCGAACGACGACGGTTGGGCCTCGATCTTTTCCGAGTGGCTCAAGGTCAGCCGCTTGAGCCGGAAGGACACGGTCCTGGTGTTTTCCGTGGGCGGCGGCAACCTGGAGAAAAACGTGAGCCCAAACCTCGTTCTCGGGCTCGCCTATGCCAAGAGCGTCGGCAGCAACGTCATCGGCGTCGTCGGTCGCGACGGCGGTTTCACGGCCACCGTTGCCGATGTGGCCGTGATCGTGCCGACGGTCAATCCCGACCACGTGACGCCGCACACGGAGGCGTTACAGGCCGTCGTCTGGCACCTCATGGTATCGCACCCGCGATTGAAAAGCGCGCCGACGAAATGGGAATCGGTCGCGCCATAGGGCCGCGCCGGGCCGCCGTCTTTCTCGATCGCGACGGCGTCCTCAATCGGGCGCTCGTTCGCGACGGGCGCCCGCACCCGCCGCAAACGGTCGCCGAACTCGAGCTGGAGCCCGACGCGCTCGAAGCGCTCGAGCTGCTGAAGCAGGCGGGCTTCGTCCTGTTGGTGGCTTCGAATCAACCCGACGTCGCCCGCGGGACGGTCCGGCGGGAAGTCGTCGACGCGATCGATGCCAAGTTGGCCGAGCAATTGCCGATCGATGACTTCCTGATCTGCTTTCATGACGACGGCGACGGCTGCGACTGCCGCAAGCCGGGTGCGGGCCTTCTGTTCCGCGGCGCCGATCGTTACGGCCTCGACCTGAAAGCCTCGTTCGTTATCGGCGACCGTTGGCGGGACATCGCAGCCGGTCGCGCCGGCGGTGCGGCCACGGTCTTCGTCGACCGCGGCTACGACGAGCCCAATCCCGACCCGCCGGCCGACGCCACGGTAGGCTCGACCTTGCAGGCCGCTCGCTGGATCGTCGCACACTCGCCGGCGCCGAAGATCCCTGCGCTCGCGAATCTCCGCGTGAAGATTTTCGCCGACGGCGCCGACAAGGCCGCGATCGTCGCGCTCGCCGCGAACCCGTTGATCCGGGGCTTCACGACGAACCCGACCCTGATGAACGAGGCGGGGATCAAGGATTACGAGCGCTTCGCCCGCGACCTCCTAGCCGCGATTACGGCGTATCCCGTATCGCTCGAAGTCTTTGCCGACGACAACGACGAGATGTTGCGCCAGGCGCGCAAGATCGCGACCTGGGGCGAAAACGTGTACGTCAAGATTCCGGTGACCAATACGAAGCGCGAGACGACGGCGCCCGTCATCCGGGCGCTCACCGCGGCGGGCACGAAGGTCAACGTCACGGCGGTCATGACGCCCGATCAAGTTCGAGGGGCGTGCCAGGCCCTCGCGGGCGGAGCCCCGGCCTGCATCTCGGTTTTCGCCGGCAGGATCGCCGATACGGGGCGGGATCCGATACCGATCATGGCCGCTGCGCTCGATATCCTCGCTCCGCATCCGGGCATCGAACTCATCTGGGCGAGCCCGCGCGAACCACTCAACATCTTCCACGCCGACTCGATCGGGACGCACATCATCACCGTCACCGCGGACCTGCTCGCCAAACTCCCGCTGATCGGCAAAGATCTCGACGAGTATTCGCTCGAAACCGTCAAGATGTTTGCGCGCGACGCGGCCAAGGCGGGTTTCGCTCTCTGATCGTACCGTCCGAGCGGTGAGGGCACTGATTCTCGCCGCGGGCGAAGGCGCGCGATTGCGGCCGCTTACGGATCGGGTTCCGAAACCGATGCTCGAAATCGGCGGACGTCCGATCCTCGAACACAACGTTCGTCTCGCGGCCAAACACGGCATAACCGACCTGGTCATCAACCTCCATCACGGGGCCCAGCTGATCGTCGATCATTTTGGTAACGGCTCCGCGTTCGGCGTTTCGATTCGTTACTCGAGAGAGCCAGAGCTGTTAGGCACGGCGGGCGCGCTCAACCCGCTGCGCGAGACGTTCGCCGCAGCGACCTTCGCCGTGCTCTACGGCGACAACCTGACGACGTGCGATCTGTCGGCCGTCGTCAGGCGCCATCGCGCCGCCGGCGCCGTCGCAACGGTCGCCCTCTTCCATCGCGATGATCCGGCCGCCGGCGGCATTGCCGCGCTCGACGACGCTGGGCTCGTCACGCGTTTCCTCGAAAAACCGGACCCCGAAAGCATCTTCAGCCACCGGGTCAATGCGGGTATCCTGGTACTCGAACCCGCGGTATTCGATGCGATCCCGCCCCGAGGTGCCAGCGATTTCGGTCGCGATGTCCTGCCGGAGCTGTTGGCCCGCGGGCGACGCATCGCCGGCTATGAGATGACCGAAGGGCTGTGGTGGATCGACACTCGCGCCGACTACGAACGCACGCTCGGGCTGTTCGCGAGGCACGGTGCTCTGCCGTAGTGCCGTCTGCGCCCGCGCGCGAGCCTGGAGAGGGAACGCTTTTGTGTCGGCCGTAGTGTGGCGACTCGGCGTGCGGTAGAGCGCCCGGCGCATCTACGTTTGGCGGAGGTTTCTATGCGGACGATCGAAGGGGCCAGGCAACTCGCGGCGTCACTGGTAGTGGCGGCCCTCGCGGGCTGCTCGTCGACGCCGACCGCGACGACCTCCCAGTCGTCCTCGAGTTCCGCGCCGGGCGCGACCGTCATCAAGATCGGCATCGACCTGCCCGTCAGCGGCGCCGACGCGTCGACCGGAATTCCGGCCCGCAACGGCGCGGTTCAGGCGATCGAAGAAGCCGGCGAAAAAGGCGCCCCGGCCGGCTTCACGTTTGCGGCCTACGATCTCGACGACGCGGTGCAAGGCGTCCACGATCCGGCCCAGGGCGCGCAGAATACGCGCGTGTTCGTTTCCGATCCCGCGGTGCTCGCGATGATCGGCCCCTTCAATTCGAGCGTCGCGCGCGCCGAGATCCCGATCACCAACGACGCGGGCCTGGCCGAAATCAGCGCCTCGGCGACCAACCCGAGCCTCACCCAGGGTGCCGCTGCCGCGCAGTTGCGCACCTCGCACCCCGACGTCAACAACTTCTTTCGGGTCTGCACGACCGACGATCGGCAAGGTGCGGCGGGCGCGCAGTTCGCGCGCAAACTGGGCTTGAAGAAAGCCTTCATCGTGGACGACAACGAGACGTATGGCAAAGGCCTAGCCGACGTCTTCGAGGCCCAGTTCAAGGCGCTCGGCGGAACGGTGCTCGGACACGAACACCTCACCAAAGGCCAGACCGACTTCAAAGCGCTGCTCACCAAAGTGAAGGCGCTCGGCCCGGACCTCGTGTACTACGGCGGCACCACGGCCACCGGCGGCGGCTTGCTGCGCAAACAGATGCCCGATGCGGGGCTCGCTTCGGTTGCGTATCTCGGCGGCGACGGCATCAGCGATGCGGAGTTCGTGAAGGTCGCGGGCGACACGGCGAACGGCGCCTACTTCTCGGTCGCGGCGCCCGAAACGTCGAAGTTGCCGAGCGCAGCCGCCTTCGTGTCCGCGTACAAGAAGCGCTGGGGATCGGACGTCGGGCCGTATAGCGCAAACGCCTACTCGGCCGCGAGTATCGAGATCGCCGCGATCGAAAAGGCGCTCGTCGCGGACGGCAACAAGATGCCCACCCGCGCCGAGGTTCTCAAGAACGTCGCCGCAACCACGAATTTCCCATCGCCGATCGGGCCGATCGGCTTCGACAAGAACGGCGACACCACGAACCCGATCCTGAGCATCTATCGCGTCTCGGGCGGCAAGCCGATCTTCGTCGACCAGATCAACCTCAAGGTCTAAAGGGCGTCTTGGACGTCTTCTTCCAGCAGATCATCAACGGTCTGTCGCTCGGCGGAATTTACGCGCTCATCGCCCTCGGCTATACGATGGTGTATGGCATCATCGAGCTGATCAATTTCGCGCACGGCGACGTCTACACGCTGGGGACGTTCTTTTCGCTCGCCATCCTAACCGCGCTCGGCGTCTCAGGCGAGGTCCACGGGGTCGCGCTGATCGGGGTCGTCGCGGTGACGATCATCGGCGCGATGCTGCTCTGCGGGTTGACCGGCGTCTTGGTCGAGCGCCTCGCCTACCGCCGGCTACGCAATGCGCCGCGGCTGGCACCGTTGATCACGGCAATCGGCGTCTCGTTCATTCTCGAGAACGTGATGCAGCTTTGGCGGGGCCCGTCGCCGGTGCCGTTTCCCGAGCTGCTGCCGAACCCCTCATTCGCGCTCGGCGGCGTCGAAATCGAAGCCAAGCAAATCGCGGTCATCCTGCTGGCCGTGCTGATGATGGCAGCACTGCAACTATTCATCAAGCGGACGAAACTCGGCAAAGCGATGCGCGCGACGGCGCAAGACCGCGACGCGGCGCAGCTGATGGGCATCGACATCAACACGACGATCGCGATGACGTTTCTCATCGGCAGCGCGCTGGCCGGCACGGCCGGCTTCGTCAGCGGCGTCTACTACGGCACGACCTGGTTCTTCAACGGCTTCGAAGCCGGCCTCAAGGCTTTCACGGCCGCCGTGCTCGGCGGTATCGGCAACGTCGCGGGCGCGATGCTGGGCGGGTTCGTCATCGGGCTCATCGAGGCGATCGCGACCCAATACATCCCGGGCGGTGCGCAGTGGACCAACGTCGTCGTCTTCAGCGTGTTGGTGCTCGTGCTGATTTTCCGCCCGTCCGGATTGCTTGGGGAATCGCTCCCCGAAAAAGTCTAAGCTTTGGCAGGCTCGCGGCCCGGCGGTAAGGCGGCACGTGCGCTGCGCCGGGGCGCTCCACTCGCGCTCGGCTTGGCGCTGCTTGCGTATCCGTTCCTCGACCGCAACAATTCGCACGTCGATTTTCTGGCCAACGCGGGCGCGTTCATTCTGCTGGCGCTGGGTCTCAATATCGTGGTCGGCTTCGCCGGTCTCCTAGACCTCGGTTACGCGGCGTTCTTTGCGATCGGTTCCTACAGCTACGCGATGCTCGCGAGCCAGCAGTTCGGCTTGCACGTCCCGTTCTGGCTCATGTTGCTGATCGCGCCCGTGATCGCGGCTCTGTTCGGCGTACTTCTCGGCGCGCCGACGCTGCGTTTGCGCGGCGACTATCTGGCGATCGTGACGCTGGGCTTCGGGGAGATCGTACCGCAGACGTTCCTCAACCTGTCGCAGTACACCAACGGCCCCAACGGCATCAGCTCGCTCGATCAGCCATCGCTGTTCGGCCATCCGTTCGGCTTTAGCGCGACCCCGTACTACTACGTGCTGCTCGCGCTGATCGCGCTCGGCATTCTGGCCGCGCGCAACTTGCAGAACAGCCGGCTCGGCCGTGCCTGGATGGCGATCCGCGAGGACGAACTCGCGGCGCGCCACATGGGCATCAACACGACGGTCACCAAGCTGTCCGCGTTCGCGCTGGGCGCTTCGTTCAGCGGCCTGGCGGGCGTCGTATACGCCGCTAAACTCGACCTGGTGTCGCCCGACCAATTTCAATTCAACGTCAGCGTGCTCGTGCTCTCGATGCTCGTACTGGGCGGCATGGGCAACATCTGGGGCGTGATCCTGGGCAGCTTCGTGCTCTCGTTCATCAACAGTTTCTTGCTGCCGCAGTCGACCAGCCTCGCGCACGCGGCTGGATTTGGGAACCTCGATTTCACGAACTACCGCTTCATGCTCTACGGCGTCATCCTCGTGCTGATGATGCTGTTCCGCCCCGAGGGCCTGATCCCCAGCCGCCAGCGCGCGGCCGAGTTCCACGAGGCGCAGACCGACCCCAAGCTCGCGGCTCAAGAACAGGCCGAATACGAAGGCGCGACCCGCTGATGGCGCTGCTGCGGCTCTCGAGCGTCAGCAAGAACTTCGGCGGCCTCGCGGCCTTGAGCGAGTTGTCGTTCGAACTCGAGGCGGGGCGCATCGTCGCGATGATCGGGCCCAACGGCGCCGGGAAGTCGACCGTCTTCAACCTGATCACCGGCATCTACGCGCCTAGTTCCGGTTCGATCGCGCTCGACGGGCGGCCGCTCGGCGGCCTGAACACCAATCGCATCGCCTCGCTCGGCATCGCGCGAACGTTTCAGAACATTCGGCTGTTCGCGTTCATGTCTGCGCTCGACAACGTGATGACGGGCCGGCATGCGCGCATGCACGCGAGCATGCTCGATTCCCTGCTGCACACGCCGGGGCAACGCAGCGAAGAGCGCCGCGTGCGCGAGCGGGCGCGCGAACTGCTGGCCTTCGTCGCGCTCGAACGCGAGGGCGCGAGCTACGCGCGTAACCTGCCCTACGGCGGCCAGCGCCGGCTCGAGATCGCGCGCGCGCTCGCTAGCGACCCGAAGCTCTTGCTGCTCGACGAACCGGCGGCGGGCATGAACCCCCGTGAGAAGGAGGATCTGATCGGACTGATCGGGCGGATCCGCGACTTGGGCGTCACCGTGTTCTTGATCGAACACGACATGGCGTTGGTGATGAACGTCAGCGAGCGTGTCACCGTGCTCGACCACGGCGAGAAAATTGCCGAGGGAACTCCGGACGCCGTCCGTCGCGACGAGCGGGTGATCGAGGCTTACCTCGGTCGCGCCGACGGAACTGCCTCTTGACGGCGCTGCTCGAAGTCGACGGCCTCGTCGCGCATTACGGCCGCATCCGCGCGCTCGAGAACCTCAGCCTGCGGGTGGAAGAGGGCGAGATCGTGACGCTGATCGGCGCGAACGGGGCCGGCAAGACGACGACGCTGCGCGCGATCAGCGGCCTGGTGCGGGCGAGCAAAGGGCGGATCCGGTTCGACGGCAGCGACATCTCGCACGAGCCGGCCCACCGTATCGTGCGCGCCGGCATCGGGCATTCGCCCGAAGGCCGGCACGTGTTCGCGCGCATGAGCGTTCGCGAGAACCTCGAACTCGGGGCCTACATCGGCAATTCGCGCGCCCAGTTCGCCGCCGATCTGGAACGAGTGCTCGCGATCTTCCCACGGTTGCGCGAGCGGCTGACGCAGAGGAGCGGCACGCTCTCAGGCGGCGAGCAGCAGATGCTCGCCATGGGGCGCGCGCTGATGTCGCGCCCGCGCCTGTTGATGCTCGACGAACCGTCGCTCGGCCTCTCGCCGATCCTCGTGCAGACGATCTTCCGGGTGATCCGCGAAATCAACGGGCACGGCACGACCGTCTTGCTGATCGAGCAGAACGCGCGTCAAGCCCTGGGCATTGCAACGCGCGGCTACGTGCTGGAGCTTGGAAGGATCGTGCACGAGGATTCCGCCGCTAATTTGATGGCCAGCGAAGCGGTCCGCGCCGCCTACTTGGGAGGCGGCGCGGCGTAGGAGCGGCTACCCGACGGCGACCGGCTGTTTGTCACCGGCCGACGCTGCGAGCCGGACGTCGATGTTGCCGCGGGTCGCGTTCGAGTAGGGGCAGACCTGATGCGCGGCCTTGACGACTTTTTCGGCTTCCTCTTCGGTCGCGTTCGGCAGGTCGACCAAGATGTCGACGTCGAGTCCGAAGGCGCCCTTGTCGTTCCGGCCCAGGCCAACGTCGACCGTAACCTTCGAATCCTTCACCGACACCTTGTGCTCGGCGGAAACGCGTTTGAGCGCGCTGTGAAAACAGGCTGCGTAGCCTGCGGCGAAGAGTTGCTCGGGGTTGGTGCCGGTGCCGCCTTCGGCAGCCCCCGGCCGCGCGAGCGCAAGGTCGAGGACGCCGTCGGAGGACTTCACGCTGCCGTCGCGGCCACCGATCGACGTCACCCTGGCTTTGTACAAGATTTCCATGGCCACGGCTTCAGTTTGGCGCCCGTGGTTCCTTCGCCGGCTGCGAGGAGCGCCCGAAGACAACTCGAAGCGGTTCGCCTACTCGCGCGACGACGGAGATTTTTAAGACGTGATTAAAGAGATCGCATTCTCGGCCTACCCCGCGGCGGACGTGAGAAAACTGCACGGATTCTACACCGAAGTGGTCGGCGTGGATCTCGGCGAGCCAATGGAATTCGACGGCAAAGCCGGCTACGCCGAAGGAAAGGTCGGCGACGGCTACTTCGCGCTGTTGCTCGACGAATGGCTGGAGCGTCCCAAGGGCAGCGGCGCGGGCGTCGTGTTCGAAGTGGACGATCTCGATGCGGAGATCGCACGCCTAAAGGAGCACGGCGTGGAGTGCTCGGAGCCGATGATCCTTCCGGTCTGCAAGCTCGCCAACTTCAGCGACCCCGAAGGAAACAAGGTCAGCCTGCACCAGACGACGGTGCCGCACTAAGCGCCCGGAACGAGTTAGCCGATCGTGGCGCGGGCCGGGGCTAGCGCCCCGGCGCCGTGTACGAACCGGCCGGCCACGATCGTGCCCAGAATCTCGTAGCGATCGTCCCAGATCGAGAGGTCGGCGCGCTTGCCCGCGTCGAGCGTTCCGCACTCGCGCTCGAGGCCGAGCAACAGCGCCGGCGTCGAGGTGGCGCTAACGATCGCGCGCTCGAACGGAATCGACGCGTACGACATGAGGTTGCGGACCGCGCGGTCGGCGTGCAGCGCGCTGCCGGCGATCGTACCGTCTTCGGCGCGCACGACGCCGCCCTCGATGCGATATCCGCTGCCCGCCGGCGCCATGTAGTCGCTCGCGAGCACTAAGCGGTCGCCGAGCGCGCGATAGAGCACGTCGATCATGACCGGCGCGACGTGGAAGCCGTCGCAGATCACCTGCACCGTCGTGCGCGGCTCTTGAATGAAGGCGGCCAAGAGCGAGGGTTCGCGATGGTCGAGCGGCGGCATCGCGTTGAATGCGTGGGTCAGCGTTCGGAAGCCGAGCGCGATCGCGAGCATGCCGTCGCGATATTTTGCCGAGGTGTGGCCGGCCGAGCAGACGACGCCCTGATCGAACAAAAAACGCGCGACCTCGTCGGCGGAATCGACCTCGGGCGCTAGCGTCACCATGACGAGCGCGCCGCGACAGGCTTCGATCATCTCGCGGGCGCGATCGAGACTCGCCGGCAGGAGCCAATCGTGACGGTGCACGCGGCGGAATTTGGGGTTCAGGAACGGCCCTTCGAAGTGCAGGCCCAAGCACCGGGCGCCGGGGACCGCATGGTGTTCGGCCAGCTGGTGCGCGGCCTCCGCGACTTCACTTGCGGCGTGCAACATCGATTCCCAGGGTGCGGTCATGATCGTGGCCACGAAGCCGGTTGCACCTTGGGCCGCATAGGAGTGAGACGCAATCTCGACGGCGTTGCCTTGATCGCGGTTGAACAGCACGTCGTCGGCACCATTGCTGTGTACGTCGATCATACCGGGCGCGATCGTGGCGTCGGGCGGTAAGCGAAAATCGCTCGGCCCCTCGCCTTCGAGCAGCGCGGCGATGCGGCCGTTCTCGATCGCTAACCGACCGTATTGGGAGACTCCGTTCCCAAGCGCCATGCGCGCGGGGCCGAGCGTATACGAACGTAACACTGGGCCGTGTTTCGGGACCGCGCGGGCCCCCACCTCGACACGCGCATCACGCTCTTGGCGCACCGGTATCGCGGCCGAAGAAACGTGACAGTGCGCGGCGCAATTTCGGTTGCCCGGCGCTCGGTAGCGTTGCCTGCGCGACGCTGGGGACGGCGCGCCGTTCGCGCTCGGCGAGCTTGCGCATGTGCTCTTCCGCTTGAGTCGCGAGGGTTTCGCGGAGCGCTCCCAACTCGTTCCAGGGGGCGGGCCGCCGCTTGGTCTGGGCCGCTTCCAAATAGTCGAGTGCGGAGATCGTGAAGATCCGGTTCGCAACGATGCCGCGCTCGCGCAGATAGCGCCCCGCCAGCTCGACGACGGTTCGGCGTTCGCCCGGACTCTCGTTGTCGGCGATCGTGTGGGCGAGCAGCATCGGCTTCGCGAATTCGGCCACCCGCGCGTAGAGCGCGAGTTCGCGGTCCGAGAGCTGGCGCGAAAACAGGCCCACGATCTCGCTTGCGGCGCGGGCCGCTGCCAGTGCGATCTCTTCGGCTTCTTCGTTGCCGGAATCGAACGCCGGAGCGTGGACGAGCACGAGCTGGCGCGGCAAGTCCCAAGGCGTTTCGATCAGCACCGGGGACCGGGCCGCTTGCGCCGTCGCGTCGCCGGTGGCGATCTCCGTCCACTTGCCCTCGTGCTCGAGGGCGTAGGCGCGATCGCGTTCACCGTAGCGCACGTGGATCGGAAAGAGTGCTTCGGTTCCGCCTTCGTCGTGCAGCAGGCGCGTGCCGGCGACGGCGTTGATGAAGCTTGATTTTCCACGCCGCAGCGCGCCCAGCACGACGACGCGATAGCGCTCCGGCCGCAGTCCGCGGTCGTAGGCGTCGGCGTCGAAGGGAACCGCTTCGTGACCGGCGCCGTTGCGGTGCGGCGCGCGCGCCGCGTCGCGCTCGCCCTCTGCGAGCAGGACGCCCGCCGCCACCAGCGATTCGTCGGTGCGTGCGAGCCGTTCGATTGCGGCAGCCAGACCCGCCGCGGCTGCGCGCCGCTTGTTCTCGTCGCCGAAATTCGCGATCGCGCGTTCGATCGGCTCGAGCGATTCGCTGCGCGCGAGAACGCGCTCGCGCTCGATCGAATCGGCGATGTCGCCGTAACTGCCGCCGAGATCGGCGGCGAGTTCCTCGACCGTGCCGGCGACGTCGCGTTGGAACTGCGGAAAAAACGAGCCGTAAAGGTCGCCGCCGAGTTCGCGCTTCATGTACGTGCCGTGCGGGTGAGCTGCGAACGCGCCGCCGACCGCGTGCACGAAGCTCACCGTCGGGCCGCCGATTGCGCGCAGAACGATCGTCGAAGCGATGCCGCTCGCTAGATCGCGCGACCACGCGCCGGACCCGGGCTCGCCGCCGAGCCGCGCGGCCACGACGTCGCTCGCGCGGATCTCGTGGCCCGCGCGCTCGATTCGTTCCAGCGCGCGCGCGACGCGGCCCGCAACTTCGTCTGCAAAGGCCGTCCAGATCGGCGCAACCGTCGTATCGACCAGGCTGTGGAAGCGGCCGCGATCGCGCACGCGCTCGATATCGGCGACGTCGATCGCCGCGGCCAGTGCGCGGATAGCGCGGGCTGCGAGGGCCTCGCCCTGCGCGACGATCCAAGCCTGCGCCTCGGCGCCGGCGCGCGAAACGTCGTCGCGTTCGCGGCCCAGCGCGCGCTCGCGTTCCGTCACGAGTTCGAGCGCGCGCTGCTGTTCGTTCGCGAGCGTCTCGTCGCTGGCGTCGGCCAGCGCCGCGGCCCGGCGCACGCGCGCGGCGGTCTTTGCGGTCAGGTCGCGCAGAACCGACAGCGTGCGCGCCGTGCGCGCAGCCTGCACCCGGGCCTCGAGCGATCGTTCGAGCCCGGCGACGAGGGCCGGAAAGCCGCTGCTCTCGACGAGTTTGGCATCGCCTTCGAGCGTTCCGGCCGCGTAGTCGCGGGCCGAAACGGCGTACACCTCGGCCTCCGGCGCGTAGCGCGCCGCGCGTTCTACGATCCGTTCGCGAGCAGCCTCCCAAGCGGTCGCGTTCCCTTCCGGCATGCGCCACAGGTCGATCTTCGTTTGCACGATGAAGATCGTGCGAACGTGCTGGCCGATCAAGCCCAAGAAGGCCGCATCGCCTTCGGTGAACGGTTGCTGCGTGTCGATCAGGTACAGCACGGCATCCGTGCGCGGCAGATACGCGAGGGTGGCGCGGCGATGGGCGGGATTGAGCGATGCCAGGCCGGGGGTGTCGGCGACGGTGAAGCCCGCCGCCAGGAACGCCGAATCGATCGCGACCCGGACGTTCGACGGGGCAGCATCTTCCTGCGCGGTCGCATCGTGCAGGCCGCCCAAGGCGTCGCCCTGTGCGACCGCGACGAAGCGCGACAAATTATCGAGCGGGATGCGTTCGCTGCGACCCGACGGATAGCGAGCGACCGCGGCCTCGGGCAGCCCGTATTCGAGTTCGGTGATCGTCGCGGTCGAGGGGTTGATGTCGGTTGCGAGCAGGCCCGCGATCCGGCCGCCGGCATCGTAGCGAGCCTTTCCGAGCAGCGCGTTGAGAAGATAGGACTTACCGCTCGAGAACTCGCCCACGACCGCCAGCGTATACCGCCGTTCGAGGCGCTCGCGGGCTTGCCCCAGGAGCGCGAGGTCGGCCGCGCGGGTGGGCCAATCTTCGAGCGCGGGATCGCGGATCAGCGCCTCCACCGCGTCGATCGAAGCGAGCAGCTCGAGCGAGATTTTGGGCAAGAAAAGTCCCTACGAGCGGATCAGCGCGAGTGCCTCGTCGCGATGCCGCTCCATCAGCTCCTGGGTATCGCCCTCGACGTTGAGGCGCAGCAGGGGCTCGGTGTTGGAGGGCCTCACGTTCAGCCACCAGTCGGGGTACGCGATCGTCACCCCGTCGAGGTGGTCGATCTGCGCGCCCGCGAAATGCGCCTCCAACTGCTCGAGCTTGCGCGGGATGTCGTCCACGCGAGTGTTGATTTCGCCCGAGCGGAAACGCGCATCGATCGGCGCGATCACCTCGCTGACGGGTTTGCCGGCGTTGCTGAACACCTCGAGGCACTGCAGGAGCGCGATCATTCCCGAATCCGCGAACCAGTTGTCGCGGAAGTAAAAGTGCCCCGAGTGCTCGCCGCCGAACACGACGTCTTCATCGCGCATCGTCTTCTTGATCAGCGAGTGCCCGACTTGCGAGCGCAGCGCGACGCCGCCGTGCTTTTCGATCTGTTCGGGCACGCTGCGGCTGCAGATCAGGTTGTAGAGGATCTTCGCGCCCGGATAATGCCGCAGCGTGTTGATCGCTACGAGTGCCGTCACGAGGTCCCCGCCGATCAGTCCGCCCTTCTCGTCGACGATGAACATACGGTCCGCGTCGCCGTCGAAAGCGGCTCCGAGGTCGCAGCCGCCGTTCCGGACGGCCTTCTGCAAGTCGACCATGTTCTCGGGTTCGATCGGGCTTGCGGGATGGTTCGGGAACGTCCCGTCCAGCTCGAAGTACAGCGGTACGACCTCGCACGGCAGGTGCTTGAAGACGTACGGTACGGTCAGCCCAGCCATACCGTTGCCGGCGTCGATCGCGATCCTGAACGGTTTGATTGCGGATGGGTCGATGAAGGTCAGACAGTGTGCCGCGAATTCGTCGAGCACGTCGCGCTTGCTGATGCGGCCCGGGGTCGCCGCGAGCGGCCCGAGATCCCCGCGAGCGATCCGGTCGCGAATCGCAGCCAGCCCCGTTTCGAGCGAAATCGCCTGCGCGCGGTCGCGCGTCAGCTTCAGGCCGTTGTAGCCGGCGGGGTTGTGCGAGGCCGTGATCATGACGCCGCCGGCGAAGCCGTACTTGCCGACCGCGAAGTAGAGCGCGTCGGTCGAAACCAGACCGATGTCGGTGACGTCGGCGCCGGCTTCCGTCGCGCCGCGCGCAAACGCCGCGGACAACGCTTCGCCCGAGGGCCGCATGTCGCGGCCGACGGCAATAGACCTGGCGCCTGTCTCGGCCACGAACGCGCGGCCGATCGCATAGGCGAGTTCGTCGCCGAGCTGGTCGGGATAAATGCCGCGCACGTCGTAGCTCTTGAAGATGTCCGGCACGCTCGCTAGCGACATGGGGCGCGCGTTTCGGTCTTCCGCGGCGCTCTCCCCGCCCTGCTCGTCCCCTTCCGACACGAACGACGCAATGCTCGCAGCGGCGGCCTCGGCGCGCTCCTCGTGCGGCAGCAACCCGGCGGCCGCAAACGTTTCGACGCGCGCGTCGCGGGCCAAGCGCACGAATTCACCAGCGGTGCTCGCCGGGCGGCGCTTGGGCGCGTCTTCGCCCCAGAGCACGAGCAGGGGCGCATCGACGAACGGAAGATCGCGGGCCACGTCGGCGTTGAGCGCGCCGCCGGCGAACTGCGCGGGCACGTAGCGAGCGCCGGGCCGGTGCGTCAAAGCGTAGTAGTGGTCGACGATTTCCGGCGTCACCGAGGCCGCATCGGCGTACACTTCACGCGCCAGTAACCAGCGCAGCGACGGCCGCGAGGCGAACCCGTTGAACGCGGTCTCGCCTGCCAGCGGCGCGCGAAAGAGGGCTCCGGCGGCGCGCTGGCCGATCGTCGGCTCGGCGTCGAAGTCGCCCGCAAGCCCCGCCGGACAGAGCGCGACCAAACGCCGGACGCGCGGCTGCGCGCGCAGTGCGGCGCGAATGCAGTAAGCGGCGCCGAGCGAGGCACCGACGAGCCCGACCGGACCGGCGAAGAATTCGCCGATCGCGTCGACGATCTGCTCCACGAATAACTCGGCCGTATAGTCGACGTTCGGCATCTCCGACAGGCCACAGCCGAGCAGATCCAGCGCGACCACGCGCCGCTCGCGCGCCAACAGGGGGGCGAGCTTGCGGAATTCGTAGGACGACCCGCCCGCGTAGACGCCATGCACGAACAGGAGCGGGAGCGCGCCGTTGTGCGGTCCGAGTTCGGTCGCGAAAATCTCGTATCCACGCCAGCGCCAAGGGAGGCGCGCCCCCCCTAACGGATCACTGGGCGGTGTTACGTTGCGCAACGAGCGGTTGACGAGCGCGGCCGCGCCGGTCAACCCGGCCACGGCCCCAAGCGGACGGAGCGCCTTGCGAAACCTGTCGAGCGGACCCACCAGAGGCGGCTATTCTGGGGCCCGCCCGTGGCCTTCCCCCTGCGCCAACGGCGTCCCATCGGACCACGCAGAATGGGCCGAACGTCCCCGTGCCGGTGGTGGGCGTCACGGTGAATGTGTGTAATAGTGTAAAGGTGTCGGCACAATTCCCGCAGGGTTCGAAGCGGGAAGCTGGTGCTTTGGCGCCGGCTCTCCTGGTCTTCGACCCGTCGAGCGGCAGCATTTCCTATGTGAACGGCGAGGCCGCGGCCCTGTTCGACCTGCGCGACGACCGGCTCCCCGAGACGCGGGCGGCCGAACTGCTGCCGGAGCTGGCGAACGTTACGCCCCGGACCTTCAGCGCCACTTTGCCGGGGCGGCGCGGCGACCGCCGGCTCGAAGTGCGGCTGGAACAGCTCAAGGGCGGCTCGTTCGCGCGCGTGGGTGCGATGCTGGCGACAATCGACGTGACCGCGTCGATGCTGGTACCAGAGCGGGAACAGCGCCGCGAGCCGCGGCTGGAGACCAGACCCGAGCCGGCGGCGCCGAGCCCGGCGCAGCCGCTTCCGGCTTCCTTTGGGACCCGTCTCGAGTCGCTTTGGAACCTGGTCGTGCGGCGCGGGCTACGCGGCTCGGAGCACGTCCGAGCCATCCTGCTCGAGGGCACGCGCGGCCTCGGCATGGAGGCCGCGTCGCTGGCGCGGCTGGACGGCGACGAGCTGATCGTCGAGTTTGCGGAGCCGCTGGCCGAAGCCGGAACCCGGACCAGTCTCGATCGTTCGGTGGCGCGGGCCGCACTGCGGCGCTCGGGCACTTTTGCGGTCCTGGACACCAGCCGCGATCGCGAGTTCGCAGCGGGGGCTGCGGGGATGCGCTCATTCCTATCGGCCGCGTTCAGAATTGGCGATAATAGGTGGGTGCTCACTTTTTCGTCGCTGCGACCGCGCGAAAACCCCTTTGGGGACGAGGACTGGCGGTATGTCGACGACCTGATCGAGGCGCTCTCGCGCGGCATCGAGCGCCGCGAATCGGACGCCCACATCGAGCGTTTGGCCTATTCCGACGCGCTCACGTCGTTGCCGAACCGGGTCGCCCTGCTGCGCCGTCTCGACGAGGCGATCGCCGAAGCCGACGAGCTAACGGGCCGGGCCGCCGTCCTGTTCCTGGACATCGACGGGTTCAAGGCGGTCAACGACACCGTCGGGCACCGTGGCGGCGATACGGTTCTGACCGAGGTGGCCGAACGTCTGCGCAGCACCCTGCGCCGCGAAGAGTACATTGGACGGCTTGGCGGCGACGAGTTCGCGATCGTGATGCCGCGCGTCGTCAACCGCGCGGAAATCGAATCGATCGCCCAGCGCATCGCGGCCGTTCTGACCTTTCCGTTCGGCGTTGAGGACTTTCGCTTCTCGCTTTCGAGCAGCATCGGCGTCGCGATTTACCCCGACGACGCCGCGAGCCGCGACGATCTGCTGGCGTGTGCCGACGCCGCGATGTATGCGGCCAAAGACGACGGCGGTTCGCGCGTCCGTTTCCGCGATGCCGTCGGCGGTTTCGAGCATGCGATGCTCGAGTCGTCGTCGTCGCTCGCCGGCGACCAGCGCGACGCGGGATACCTGCTGTGCTACCAGCCGATCTTGGATCTGGCGAGCGGGCGCGTGTCGTCGGTCGAGGCACTGATCCGCCGCATCCACCCGTTGCATGGTCTGCTCCCGCCCGAGCGCGGCTGGTCGATCGCTCACGACGAGAGCGGCCGGCGGGCACTCGACCGCTGGGTGTTGCGAGAAGCGACTGCCCAAGCCCGCAGTTGGGCCGTTGCGGGGATGCCCGTTCGCATCGACGTGAACCTGGCCGCTTTCGATCCGCGCGAGATCGACACGTTGCTCGAAAACAAGGAGCTGGTCGACTCCGTGCGGCGTCTGCGGATCGAGCTGGCCTACGAACAATTCGGAGATCCCGAGCAGTCGGCCAAGGTCTTGGCGTTCGTTGCGCATTGTGCGGAAAACGGGATCGGCTTGGTACTCGACGGCTTCGACGGAGCGCTCGGAACGCTTTCGTCGCTTGCTAGCCTGCCCATTGAAGCCATCAAGCTGGATCGCCCGCTGATCGAAGGCGTCGGCTCGAGCCGGACTTCACGGGCCGTCGTCGAGGGTTCCATCATCGTTGCAAAGTCGCTCGGTTGGGGCGTGATCGCAAAGGGCGTTGAAAACGCCGCGCAGCACGAGGCTCTGGTGGCGCTGGGATGCGATGCCCTGCAAGGGTTTTTCATCGCACATCCAATGACAGCCGTCGACCTCGGAACGTGGCTGCGAGAACACCGCTACGTCGGGCGGGAAGCATGAGGAAATGGTATCGCGGGTAGGCCGTCTGCTCTGCCTTTCGGTAGCGATCGTCTGCCTAGCCGCGTCGCGCGTTTGGGCGGATTCGCAATCGTTGTGCACCGTGACGCCCGGCGGCCGGGTCGTGCTCGAATCTGACGCCGTCGACCCCGACGTGTTTCTTTGGGATTCGCGCGACCGGCTGATCGACTACGCGGCGGGCGCCTGGGGCAACACCCGCGCGATCTTCGCCCACACGGTGCTGGCGGAGCCCGGAACCCAAGCGATGGTCGTGGCCTGTTATCCCTCGGTCGCCCACCCCAAGTTCTCGACCGGTGACGAAGACGCGATCGGCGTGAAGATCATGAGCGGACCGCACCGCGGCCGCTACGGCTGGGTACTCTCGAGCGACATCCATCTCTCGCACGGCCCGGCCGGCCAAAGCGCCGTCAACAACGTCCAAAGAAACTAACATCGCGAGCGGCCGGCCAATAGCTATTCGGTGATCGCGTCCGCCGCTTTGTGCAGGGCCGCGTCGAAGGCAGCGTAGTCGCCGCGCGCGAGATCGAACGAGAACAGGCCGTCGACGGGGTCCGCGATCGAAAAGCGCACGGACGGCCCACCGGCCAGCAGCAGCACGTCGAGCGCATGCGTGCCGGTCTCCGCTACCGACCCCGCCGCGACGAACTTGTCGCCGTCCGTTCGCTCGGCTTTGGTCCAGAGCGCCACCAGCGCCGGGATCTCGCTCTTGTCGAAGCTGTACGAGTACGTTTGCGATCCGACCCTGACGGCGATGAGCCCGACGGTGCTCGGACCCTGCGTGTAGTCTGCGACCAAGAGCTTTCCGCTTGCCGAAGAGAGCGTCGCGACCAGCTGCAAGCCGTCGGCCCGCGCCGGCAAACTCGTACCGCTGACGAACAGCAGCGCCGTCGAGAAGACCGCTAGCCCGCGTGCACTCATAGCAGCACGCTAGCCGCTCGATCGACGGTTGTCAAATCGGGCCCTGCCGAGGCGCTAAGCGTCGAAATACAAGTGGAACTCGTAGGGATGCGGCCGGATTTCCACCGGCTTGAGTTCCTTGTCGTGCTTGTATTCGATCCACTCGTGCAGGAAGGTCTCCGAGAAGACATCGCCTTCGAGCAGGTACTCGTGGTCTGCCGCGAGCGCATCGAGCGATTCGCGCAGGCTGCCCGGGACCGTCTTGAGCTTCGCGGCTTCCTCGGGCGGCAGCTCGTAGATGTTGCGATCGAGCGGACCGAAGCCGGCTTTGACCGGATCGATCTTCTTCTTGATGCCGTCGAGCCCCGCCAGCAGCATCGCCGAGAACGCGAGATACGGGTTGGCGGTCGGATCCGGCGGCCGGAACTCGAGGCGCTTGGCTTTTGGATTGCCCTGAAAGAACATCGGGATGCGGATCGCGGCCGAACGGTTACGGGCCGAGAATGCGACGTTGACGGGCGCCTCGTAGTGCGGCACGAGCCGCTTGTACGAGTTGGTCGTCGGCGCCGCGAACGCGAGCACCGAGTTGATGTGCGTGAGCAGGCCGCCGATGTAGAACAACATCGTCTGCGAGGCTTCGCCGTAGCCCTTGGCGTCGAAGAAGAGCGGCTTGCCGTCTTTCCAGATCGATTGATGGCAGTGCATGCCCGAACCGTTGTCGCCGAACAGCGGCTTGGGCATGAAGGTCACGACCTTGCCGTTGCGCATCGCGACGCTCTTGACGACGTATTTGAAGGTCATCAAGTTGTCCGCGGTCTTCAAGAGCGTGTCGAAGCGAAAGTCGATTTCGGCTTGACCGGCGGTTGCGACCTCGTGGTGCTGCATCTCGACTTGCATGCCCCACTTCTCGAGTTCGAGCGCCATCTCGGAACGCACGTCCATCAGTTGGTCGGCGGGCGGTACCGGGTAGTAGCCTTCCTTGTTGCGGATGCGATAGCTCGGGGCCGCTTCGCCGGAGTTCCAGTGCGCCTCGCTCGAGTCGATCGCATAGCCGGTCGAATGCGGCTCGTTCTCGTACGCGACCGAATCGAGGATGAAGAACTCGGCCTCAGGCCCGAAGTACGCCGTATCGCCGATGCCGGTCGAGCGCAGATACTCTTGTGCGCGCTTGGCGATGTTGCGCGGATCCTTGGCGTAGGCCGCCTTCTTGATCGGATCGTACACGTCGCAGATCAGGCTGAGGGTCGGCACGGTGCGGAAGCCGTCGACGTGCGCCGTCTCGAAATCGGGGCGCAAGATCATGTCCGATTCGTGGATCGACTGGAACCCGCGGATGCTCGATCCGTCGAAGCCGATGCCCTCGGTCAGCGCGTCCTCATCGACCGATGCGGCCGGCACCGAGGTGTGCTGCCAGGTCCCCGGCACGTCGACGAATCGGAAGTCGACGATCTTGATGCCGTTCTTCTTGATCAAATCGAGAATGTCGCTAGCTTTCATAACCCTTCGGGCCGTTCGGCGAGGGTAACAGGGGGCGATTCGACTTTTGGCCAGCACCGGGGCGGGTTCGTTGTAGCATTTGGATAGACCGAACGCACTTATATGAGGCCGGGAAGCGCGATCGCGCTGCCAAGGCGCGCGTGCCCGCGACGAACAAAGCGCACGCGTGCCCTCGATTTTTATCACCGGGCCCGTGCGTTCGGGTAAGAGCCGCTTTGCGGAACGGCTGGCGCGCGAACGCGTAGGTGAGGTGACCTACGCGGCGACCGCGCGCGCCGATCCGGACGACCCGGAGTGGGCCGAGCGCATCGCCCGCCACGCCGCCCGCCGGCCGCCCCACTGGCGGCTCGTGGAGACGGCGGCACCCAGTTCACCGTCGCTCGAAGAGCTGTGCCGCGACGCGCCGGAAGGGACGACGCTGGTCGTCGATTCGCTCGGCACCTGGCTGGCCGCCCAGATGACGCCGGAAATCGCCGCTATCGCGCTCGAGGATCGGGCCCAGGGGCTGGTCGAGGCGGTGCTGGCAACCCGGGCGCTTGCGATCGTGGTAGGCGAAGAAGTCGGCTGGGGCATCGTGCCGCCGTACCCCTCGGGGCGGCTCTTCCGCGATGTGCTCGGCCGCGCGCAGCAGCGGTTAGCGGCCCGGTCGGGCCAGGCGTATCTGGTGGTGGCGGGCTTCGCGCTTGACTTGCGGCGGCACGGCCTGCCGGTCGACCCGCAGTGACGGGGGCGTCGCGGACGCGGCGACCGGGGGGCGGTCCGAGCTGCGCGAAGGACTGGGCATGCTCGTTTCGGCGCTGGCCGGCGCCCTGTTGTTCGCTGCGGCAACGCCCACGGTCGTCTCGCTGATGCCGTCGCTGACCGAGGATCTGTTTGCGATCGGCGCGGGAGCGCAGGTCATCGCTAGCTCCCAGTTCACCGATTATCCCCCCGCCGCGACCAAGCTGCCGCAGGTTGCGTCGTTCGCGTCACTCGATGCCGAACGCATCGTGGCCTTGCACCCCGGCATCGTGGTGGGAATCCCGGCCCAAGCGGCGCTGGTTTCGGATTTGCGCCGTGCGGGCGAGCGGGTGGAGCTGCTGAAGGGAGATTCGTTCGACGATCTGTTCGCGACCATCCGGCAGCTCGGCGCACTAACCGGCCGAAGGCGCGAAGCCGCCGCGCTAGCCGAGCATTTGCGCGCGCGCACGGCGGACCTCGTGCGCTCGGTGCCGGCAGGCGCGCGGCCGCGAACCTTCGTCGTGCTCGGCGTGGCGCCGATCTTCACCGTCGGCGACGGCTCGTACATCGCGCACCTGCTGGCGCTGGCCGGCGCCGCGAACGCGAGCGGCGTGCGCGAACCGTACGCGCGCTATAGTGCCGAAGCATTGCTCGCGATGCAGCCCGACGCGATCGTGGCCGACCGCCAGAGCGGCTTGGCCGCCGTCCTCGACCGGCCGCCGTGGAATGCGTTGCGCGCGGTGCGCGCCGGGCGCGTCTTCATCTTGGGCGACGCCGATATCCTCGAGCGTCCCGGGCCGCGCTATAACGAAGGTTTGGCCTGGCTGATCGCTTGCTTGCACCCGCGCGGAACAGCTCGTGCCGCGCGGCGCTAACGCGGTCGCGCCCGCGATCGAGCGCGCGCTCGTCGTGGCCGTCGATCTGCACGATTCGAAACGCCCGCTCGAACCGGAACTGGCC
>Ga0302325_10002511_pt1 | contig 44510 bp, 41 predicted proteins | sample Palsa_T0_2_FD_201948 | JGI IMG/M metagenome (GOLD analysis project Ga0302325, IMG submission 201948) | Peat permafrost microbial communities from Stordalen Mire near Abisko, Sweden - Palsa_T0_2 | ecosystem: Environmental > Terrestrial > Soil > Palsa > Peat permafrost | place: Sweden: Abisko... | reverse complement strand
CTGCGATTCAATCTGATATGGTTTCTTCATAGCGACTCTCCTTTTTCTCGCGAAAGAAAATTTGCTCTCAGCCTATCAAGGCTTCGAGCGGGAGTCGCTAATTTCTACGGTCTAACGGGCATTCCCGCGCGAGGTTCTCAGCCCGTTTTTTTGTCGTCACCGGGACGCCTGGCCGACGTCCTCCGTTTAGCCCTGCGGCGTTCGGCCTGAATCCACAGGACCAGCCTCTGATGGGTGAGGGTAAGTCCCAATTCTTCTACGAACAACGGATCAGCTTTTGTAAGTATGCGCAGTGCTAGAACACCATCTCGAACGTCTGCATCCAGGTTCTCCTTGGCCACCATGGATACGGCAATTCTGGTGAGCTCAGCCAAGGTTCTTCTGGGCATAGCTTAATTGTTTGATTCAAACACGCGACTGGAAATAAGTCGCAAGTACCATGACGGGCTAGGATGACAAGGGACGAGGGATATCGCCCGGACGCACGCCGTCCACCACCCATTTCAGGACCTGGTACTCGGTTCGGGGGATTCCGTCAACGTGGTAGAACAGCCGATCGCCATCGAAGACGGGCTTGTAGTCCACCGTGTGGCCCTGCTGCTCCAACTGTTCCAGTGCTTCGCGGACTTCCATGCTACACCGCGCTCTTCTTAGCCTTCTTGCGCTTCGCTTCGCGAGCCCGCGCGATCCGTTCTTCGGGAGATGGGGTTGCGAGGACCTGTGTCGCCGCCGTCGCCCTCTTTTGCTTCTTGTCAAACCTCAGTTTTCCGGGCTTTGCCTCGGCGCCGTCCGCTAGCCTCGCATCGATGTCTTCCGCGCCCATTTGTGCAACGCTGTCGGCGGCCCACTCAGCGTCCTGCAGCGCTGATTGGTGCTTCAGCTCCGCTTGAGTGATCGGTTTCGCCCACCGCGCGGCAGCCGCTTTCTTTGCTACGTCGCTCCGCTGTTCTGCTGTGCGCTTCTTTGCAGTAGCCTTCCCACCCTTCCGGCCGAGCGCCACCGCTGCGGGATTCCTTCGTTTTGCCATGGTGGGACGATGCTAACACGATGCTCAGCGATGAGCAAGACTGTTCTTAACAGATGTTCGGAGGTGGCCGTATACTGATGCTGGTTTTGAAAGCGGACCTGGAATCGGTGGCAACCGACACCAGACCCTAAGCAGCAACGATCGCTGGCGTGCTGGATTCGGTCCAACTCATCCGGACTCGTCTCGATGGCCAAAGCCTCGCGGCTCCTGCTTCCGTTTCGTAAATCAGTCTGTCGACTGTCCAAGATGCTTCTGAAGGCGTTCAGTTTGATTTTTGTCATGGGTCGTACTCTGGTCTTTCCTAGCTTGCTAAATCACGCTTAGTTCGACGAGCGAACCTGGAGTCGTTCGCCACCCGCGGAGACATGGCCAGCGGGCGTCACCGGCGGTAACGAGAATATCCCCAGCCCCCACCGCCGAGTAGAAACAACACTAGAATAACAATCAATATCGTCGACATTTGTTTACCTCTTCTCCATCCATAACGGTCTGCGGATTGGGGGCCAAGCTGATGTGTGCGAGCGCACAAAGCAGAAGCTGGAGGTCTCTGGAAGTTAGTGCAGCCCCGTCGTGTGAGGGAAAGAGTGCGACAGGTCAGGCGACCGGCCACCCACAAAGGGGCTGTACCGTGGTCCGGGAGGGCTCTCACGCGTGGCAATAGAAGGTAAAATGACCGTGGATGGTCACAGTGGGCACCTTCGGCGGGGGAGTCGATGAGACCGAAGCGCCGCCGTTCTGAAGACACATCAGATTACCCATGCGCCTGGTTCAGAACTGATTACATGCACAACGCTGCTGGCAGATTCACCGGTATAGTCGGCACCTTCAGCGTTTCAACCTGAACCGCTGTCGTTCTGTGTCGCTGATAAGGCCGGCCGCCGCCCGCGAGAGCAAGGGCGCGATTGTAACGACATGTGGCCCGTGAGAGTCTACAACAGATGGCTACCGGTGATGGCGGGCACTGCGCGGACAAAACTCGCCTATTCGCTGAGTACAATCGCAGCGTAAATGAATGGTCCAAGGCCGTCCAGTCTCTCAGCGGTCACGCCGGTAATGCTGATTTCGCACTCCTGATGAGTGTTGTGGATGAAGCGCGAGCAAAGACTCACGGCAAGAAAGCCGCGCACATCGCCGAACACGGCTGCTAGTAGACCCAATAACTCGGACAAATTGGTCACTGTTTTGTTGCCCCGGGTTTCCGCCGCGCACCTATATGGTGAAACCTACGCTAATCGCGATGAAGTCCTGGCTGCTTACTCGGTTCGGTCTTTGACCATCGCTCCAGCCGTTACTCTGCCCGGACTTGAAGGTCTGGAGGGCATGTGAAATGGCGAAGCGATAGCCAGCTCCGCCACCGAACTCACGGACGACGCCATGGCCTTGGCGCACGAATACTGCCCAAATTCAAGATTCCTCACGTAAATTTCAGCTAGGGGCCATAAAATAGCTGAAGGCTTCCATGCTGGTAAACCGTTTGATCTCAGCACGCGCGAACAATGAGCATCCACCTCGTTAATCCAAGCGATACCTCCTTCGGAACTGCAGTCATCACGCCACGATGGCTTTACGTGCTGGCCGCAGCGACCGCGCAGTCGTTCGGGGATCCCGAAATCTGCGATGAGACACTGGAACACCTGGATCTGGAGCGCGTTCAGCGAGGCGACGTTGTCGGTATTGGCATTCACACCGGCAATGCCCTACGAGGATACGAAGTGGGTCGCGCGGCGCGCGAGCGGGGCGCCTGGGTTGTGTTCGGGGGAATCCATTCCACGCTCTATCCGGAGGAGCCGTTTGAGCAAGGCGGCGCACATGTGGTGGTAAAGGGGGACGGCGACATCGTCTGGAACCGCGTTCTCAGTGACTGCGCAGCCGGCGTTCCGCAACATATTTACGACGGCGGAAAAGTAGAACCGGCTTACCTGAAACAGGCCCGGTGGGATCTGCTACCGACTAACAGCTATATGTGGGCATCAGTGCAGACGGTGCGGGGATGCGCCAAACACTGCTCGTTTTGTTCGGTATGGCGCACGGATGGACAACGCCCCCGGCAGAGCGCGACCGACAGCGTCCTTGAGGAAATTGTAGAGCTGCGGCGTCGCGGCTTCAGCTTTATCGCTTTGGCGGACGACAATTTTTATCCCGTCACGCTGACAGACATCGAACTCGCAAAGCGACAGAACAACCAGGCAAAGGTCGATCAACTTGAGGCCATGCGCAAGGAGCGCTTCGAGCTCATGGAGAGGCTGTCGGATCTGCCCAAGGACATGACCTTCTTCACACAGATCACTATGGAGGCCGCGGAAGACACCGGGTTCCTGGATGCTATGAAGAAAGCCCGGATCAAGGGTGCGCTGGTGGGTGTGGAAGCCGTTACCCCCGAAGGCTTGAAATCGGTGTACAAGGACTTCAACCTGTCTGGCGACGATCTGGTAAAACAGCTCAAGACGTTTTCCAATCACGGCGTGCATGTTCTTGGTTCGTTCATCTTCGGCCTGCCCAGTGACCGCCCGGACACGTTTGACGCCACACATGATCTTGCCCAAAGAGCCGGTCTCACTTTCGCGCAGTTCGTCATGCTGACGCCGTTTCCGGGCACCATCGACTTTGAGAAGTGGGAGAAGGCGCAGGCCGACGATGTAGCTAAGGTGGATGGCATTCCTCTGAACCGCTACTGGCTCATTCCCGCGTACAAACGGCCGAAGATGTTCATGCCGCATCCCACCATGAGTTCGGAGGAGATGCGAGCGCGCACCCAGCGCGTGTGGGATCGTTTCTATAGCCTGGGTTCCGTTTGGAAACGGTCGCGCTGTACGCCCAATCTGCGCGCGCGACTCGCGTTCGTCTTTATCTCGAAACTATACCGTCAGATGTACGCAAGCTCCGGTATCACTACAGATAGCGCCCGCCGGAATCGGGCCGGTGCCTGGGCCCGCTGGCTCGCGATCCCCTGCCGGAAGCTCTTTCAGGCTCATCCCATGCCGGAACTGCAAATTCCTGGCGCGAAAATTGCGGCGCAGGACTCGTTCAAGGTAGTCCAATAGAGCCTAGGGTAGGTGGGCACCGTTCCTTGTGGCAACTATTTGAACGCGGCGGCGTTCAAGTCCGCCAGCCGGGCCGGTCCTCAGCTCAAGTTCTTGTCCAGCCGTTCGCGAAGGTCTTGCACGGGCTTAGTCGATATCTGCATCCGACCACGACATGCCGGGGGGGTGGGTTTTTCGGATACGGTTACGCAACGGTGACGGTGCTACGACCGGAGTAGAATCAGCACGGCTTTCACAGGGAGAGTGGCTCGGTTAACCTCGTGGGGTCGCGTGGCGGCTCCCATTCGGCGGCCGGTACGGGCCGTTCGGAATGCGACAGCCTCGATTCCCTGTGGGCTTAGACCAGGGGTGCTGAAACCTCTCTCGATATGCCAGCGGCCAGGACTGCTCACTCAACCAAGGGGATGCCTTTGCTTGAGAGCCTTCCATTCACGCCGTTGGCCATCCCATGAAAGAAGGTTCGCGATCTTGCGCAGGGCTGTTTCGCTAAGGGAAAGCGAACGCTGGTTGTCGGAACCAGGTACAAAAGTTCAACCTGGATATCGGGCGCGCGGTACCTTAGCCGAACGATCTGGCTAATTCGCTCCCGACACAAGAAGCTCAACCGTGCGAGGTGCGCGTAGTCTTGGCCTCACCCCGCCGGATCATGTCTTCTAGATGAATCGCCAGGGCGAGCAGTTGTGTAATTCGTGGCAGACGTCCGATTGTGCGAGATGAGAACGGTTCGGACCATTCGTAGGCTGGGCGCAATTTCGTCCGCAGGCTAAATCGAACCTCGAGTGGCGAGCCCGCGGTCATTCACTTAACTCCACTGTCGGGTTGCAAAGCTGTTTGATGCTATGGTTGTGGAAGCCAATCGTAACTTACGTATTTCACCTGGTGGACCAGGGTCCGAATGAAGGTTTCCTGCTCCGATGTCGTGAGCTGTTCCCAGAGAGGATCGAACCTCAGCAAGGCCGCCTGAACTTCGGCGGGATCAGTCATCGGCTCATTCGGCTGTCGGGATTCAGCGATCCGTTGTAGTACTTGAGCGAGAACGGCTGGATCAAATCGAGCACGAATCAACGTTATAACAGGGCAAACTCGCGGGCGGTGCGGCGTCCAACTGACGATGGAATTCGATCATAGTTTCGAATTGAGCGCGGACCCGATACCGCGAGCAATCTTGACTCGCAAGCCGCCAAGTCGTGTGTCGTACATCGGTGTCCGCATCGAGGAAACCCACTAACAAGCCGGGAGTGGCTTGACTCAGGGTTGGATAAGTTTTCAGCGAAGCAATCCACCCTTTCACACTTCTCGTCTTTTTGGTACGGAGGTCCGGCTTGTGAGGTGCGCGTGCGGATGGGACGGCCTAGCGGCCCAGGCCTCGACTCCTGCGTCGTTCGCGTTCTTTCGCCTTCCCCTGTTCCAATGCGAATGCGGCGTCAACCAGGGCTTTCTGATAACGCCCGAGCCATCCATTCCAGCTACCATCCTGAGGGTAAACCCCTCGTCGGATCATTTCGCGCGCCGTCTCGCGAAGGTGGCCCTCATTCCGGAGGATGCCTTCCGAATCGCCCATGTCCTTAATCTCCACGACCGGGCCGCGTACTGTGGATAACTTACGGAGCCGAATGAACGAATTGGTTTGCAGTGCTCGTTGACTCCGCAGCTCCTCCATCTCTGGTGTGCGGTAGATGTAGTAGACCTGTCCGTCCGTACTCTCCAGCATCAGGTAGCTGCGTCCCGAAGCCTCATCCTCGCCGTGCACCAAAATCCTGCCGTCGATGGAAGTGAGATCGCGGGCATCAAGCGTCGTCATCGGAAGCCGGTCGTCGGACAACAATACTCCGTGTACTGCCAGAGTCTTTTGCCGATCCGCGCTGCGTTGCATCGCTCGAAGCACCTGCTCGCAGTCGCGCCGCACTAGCCAGCTTGCTCCACCGGTAGATTCGGCCAGGCCCATACGGTGAAGGACGGCGAGGCGGGAAGCCTCATGTTGAATGCGAAGGCGCGCTGTTTCGCTCAAGCCGGGCTCCGTAGGATTCCGAACAACCTCGAAGTACTCAGGCCCGAAATCCGCGTTCGGATTCGACGCTTCCCGCATGATCCGGCGATCAAGCGATGTGAATCTGGACTCCGAGATCTCCCGCCGCTCCGCATCTGCCGCATCGAGCTCAGTGCGAAATCCAAGCTGGCGAGTGCATAGGTGCTCGGCGGCGCTCCGAATCCCTTGCTGGATGTACTCGCGGCTCATGCGCAAGCTGGTGCCATCGGTTCTGAGACCCCGGACCACGACGTGAACATGGGGATGTTCGGTGTTGTGATGCTCCACCGCAACCCATTCGAAATCGGTACCGAGGTCCTTTTCCATACGTTCCATCAGATCGGTGGTTAGACGGCTCAAATCCGCCAGATCACCTAATTCTGGGGAGATGATCAGCTTCCACAGCCGCTCATCGCCGGATCTCTGCCAGTCTTCAAGCCGGCCCGCAATGTCGATTTTCTGGTCTTCGCGTCCGAAGCCCACGCCCTCTACAGGATTTTCGTGTGTGGCGCTCTCGCGTGCCAGGTATCTCCCGTGCGCCTTCCATTGCCCCCGTGTCTTGTTGTTCAGATAAGTCACCCGGACTGCACAACGCTGCAGGTACGGACGTGGGCTCGCCCTTTTTCCGCCGGAGGTGCCGCGGTTGCGGGCTTTTCGCGAGCTGCGAGCGTAGTGCATGAGCAGCTTGTAGCCGCTAGACCATGCAATGCGTTCGTCCGTCGGACGCCGAGGCTTTGTTGGCCGCAACCGGACTTTCCGCTCGTCGTCAGTTCGTGCCATGCAGGTCCTTAAGCGCGGCGACGGCATCGCCGGACATGCTTCTACCGGCAGCCTTGATCAGAAGGTGGTAGCGGTCCTTGGCTCGGGCGACGGCCTGGGGCTGCGTGTCGATCGATGGCTCCGGCAAGCACGTAAGAACTGTTTTGACAAAAGTATCGAGCAAAGCGTGGAGCGCCTGCTGGCTCCGGACAATGCGGATATTGTCACGAGACATGCCTTCAAACCCTGCCGCAATCAAGCCTTCGGTTTTGGTCAGCTCGGGTCCACCGTTCAGCTCATTCTGGATTGCCGCCCGAATGAACGCGCTCGGACTCGTATAGCCTCGCGCTTTGACCACCTCGTCGATCCGAACCCGATCTTCCCGGCTCAGTCTGACCGCGATCCTGGCCCCGCGTGTCGCGCCTGTGTTCTGTCTCATAAAACTGCTCCCTCACCTACTAAGAGGATTTTCGAGGGCGATTCCTCACCCTGAAACCACGCGTCAAACAGTTGTTTGACAAGAACGTGATTTTGTTTGACGACTCAAAACCATGACCGCCCGACGCTTGCGCCGGAAAACAGTCCAGACAGTCGCACGTTTCCTTTATGTTCCACTACCCATCTGAACTGTCTCATTGGTGGGGTCGGGGAGCGTTCGCGTTGCCGTGGATCGTCGTGATTGGCCGTGTTTTGCCGCAAATTATCGCATCGTTGCAACTTGTCGCATTCTGTCGCAAAGCGCCGTGATCGGACGCATGGAGTGACGCAAGACTAGTTCCTCGGCTCAGGGTAAGAAAATAGCCGTCCCGAAGCCGCCCTCGCCATTTCCTTATCAGTAGAGGGCCTTCTTGCGGATTTGAGAGGATCGCGGCCGAAAGACTTTTGTCCCGAAGGTGCTCCGCCATTCCCTTACAAAGTATGGGGACCTTTCCCGAATCGACCGTATCGAGAAGCCGGCATCCCAAAATGGCCGTGCCGGCAAAATGTCTTGTCCGGAAATTCCTCTGCCATTCCCTTATCTGTAGAGGTGTCTTGTGTTAGAACGAGCCTCTTTTCAGGCGATCGTAAAAGTTTACCGTCCCGCGACCCCTTCGCCATTTCCTTTATATGCGACAGCGGGAGGCACCGGGATGGCAGGGCGAAAAAGATTTTGTCCCAAAAAGCCTCCGCCATTGCCTTTAGGGAGGGGAGGAGTTTTTTATGCCTGGTTCACGTGACAGGCCGACATCGCTCGACTGGTTTTCTCTCGCCCGGGCCGGGTTTGCACGGCACCGCACGGGATAAGCCGGCAACCAAAGCCGGTCAGATCCGGGCACTCTGGCCCGACATTGAAGCTGCACTAGAAAGAGGACAAAGCATGAAAAGCATTCGTAAATGGTTGGAAGAGGACGCCGGGGTCACCCTCGGCATCAGCAGCCTCACTTCGTACATCAGCCGCATCCGGCGACGCGCCAAACAGCCCCCAGTACAACCTCAGGCCGGACCCAATGCTCGGTCGCAGGCTGCGACTCTAGCTGCGGGCCCAGCGCCCGAAGATGATCCACTGGCCCAAGCCAAGCGGGTCCTGTCGCAGCCGAAACTCGACATCCGCAAGCTCCATAACGACGGTGATCCCGAAGGCAGAAATCTGATTTGAAAGGTAGACATTTATGGCAAAGAACAACACAAACGTAACTGAGACCGGTGCTGCACCCGCAGCTCCAACGTTTACTCCAACCATCCATCTGATCCTGCAAGGAAAAGGCGGCGTCGGCAAGAGCATCGTTGCCAGTTGGCTAGCTGAGTTTCTTATCGGACGTGGTCAGCCGGTGCGTTGCTTTGATGGCGATCCGGTGAATCGATCGCTGGGGCAGATCAAGGCGCTGAATGTCGAGAAGTTGGATCTATTGAACGACGAAGGGGTCGTCATGCGAAGCCGCTACGACGCCCTGATCAACCGTTTCCTGACCGAGGAGGCGGTGTTCCTGGTCGACAACGGAGCAACCGCGTTTCTACCCTTCTGGACATTTATCGTCGAGTCGGACGTGATCTCGACCTTGCGGGCCGCCGGCCGGCGTGTCTACATTCACATTCCCATCAGCGGCGGGGACATGCTGAATGATACGCTTCTCGGGTTCCAGACCTTAGCCGAAACCGCAGCAGAGAAGAGCCTGGTGGTCTGGATTAACGAACACTTTGGCGAAATCGAGCGCGATGGGAAAACTTTTGACCAAATGCAGGTCTTCTTGGATAACCGAGAGAAAGTCCTCACATCTATCGGGATTCCTCAGAGGTCACCGGACTTGTACGGCTCCGACATTCGGCACATGCGGGAGCGGAAGCTGACCTTTGACGAAGCGATCAGTGTAGAGCCCGAGTTCAACATCGTGGAAAAATGGCGGCTCAATCGGGTCCGTCGCGAACTGTTCGAACAATTGGCGCAAACGCCCTTTGCGTGAGGTTGCAATGCCCTACTCCGAAACACCTCCCATCGTCAAAACTTCGTTCGCTCGGGAAGAACTTCCGCTCCGCGTCCGTGAAGCTGCCATTTTTCTTGGCGTCAGCCCGCAAACGGTGTATCTTTGGGTTGAGCGAAAGCAGATTCCCCATCTCCGCGTGATGGGCCGCAACATCCGGTTTTTGAAATCGGAGTTGGAGCCCTTCCGCGCTCAGTTCAAACAGGAGATTGGGAATGGCAAGACCTAGAAAGCATGATGGTGTCGTTTATCGACGCACAAACAGTAACATTTGGTGGATGCGCTACCGGGATCGATCCGGTTGTCGCCACTTGGAATCAACCCATACAGAAGACTGGCAGGAAGCGCAGCGTCAACTGCGCGAGAGACTGCAAGCCAGGGACAACAACACCCTGCATATCGTCCGTAAAGGCGAACAGCTTAAGTTTGGTGAATGGGCTGACTTTTTCTTGGAAAACTATTCCAAGCCGCCAATTCGCGCCATGGGCACACACGAAGCGAACGTTACCGCGCTCAAAAGTTTGAGACCGGTGTTCGGGGCTATGAAAATGACAGAAATTGATGCAATGCACATTGAGGTGCATCTACGGAACCGCCTCAAGGACCGAAAACAGGTTCGACGTCGCCAGGGTGTGGCTCGTTTGGGGCTTCTAAAACCAACGACCGTACATCAAGAGTTCCGAGTTTTGCGGCGTATCTTCAACGTGGCTGTGAAGAAGAAGCTATGCCCTGCCAATCCTTGTGCAGCGGTGGAGTTTCCCACGTCGCTCAAGGGCCTCTTTCGACCACATTACGTCACGTGGTCGGAGCAGCAGCGCATTGAAGCTTTCGCACCACAATACCTGGCGAACGTGGTCCGTATCATAACTGAAACTGGGCTGCGAGTGTACAAGGAGTTGGCTCCGATGCGCAAGGACCAAGTAGACCTTATTAATGCGGTGGTTTGGATTCCTGAATCGAAGACTCCTAACGGGGTTGCCGAAGTTCCTCTGACCGAGATTGCAGTGAAGGCGTTTCGCAGCCAACAAGAGATTTCGGGGACAGGGCCATGGCTGTTTCCGTGTGACCGCAGTCCGCTCGGGTATCAGCAGACGTTTAAGAACGTGTGGAAGACGACCCTGCGGAGGGCTGGCATTCAGTACTTCCGCCTGTACGATCTTCGTTCGACGTACGCTACACGGCTCAGCGCCGGCGGCGTAGCCGACGAATGGGTCACGCAGCTTCTTCGGCAGGGTGACTCGATGGTGTTTAAGAAGTATTCGCAGATGAAGCTCCAGATGAAGCGAGAGGCGCTGCAGAAGCTGAACCGGCGGGCAAATGAACTTGGGAGGGGTTCTGATACACCTCTGACAACGTAAAGAGTTTTGATACAGTTCTGATACAGTTTTGTGGCACAGATGACGAATGAAGAAGTCAATGGATGCTGAAGTATTTTAGAATCAATAGAGACGAGACGCGGGCGCGTAGCTCAGGTGGATAGAGCACCTGCCTTCTAAGCAGGTGGTCGCTGGTTCGAGTCCAGCCGCGCCTACCACGGCCACCGCTGCCGGCGCCGTCGACGGACGAAAAAACCTCCTACCAAAGTAGGATAGAACCGCCGTTATTTGAATGTTAGTGTTGGACATGGACAGCGAAGCTGGTTGGGAAGCACCCAGGTACCGGATTACGAAAAACACCATCGCCTTGCTTGCAGACGATGATGGCTACGTGGCACGGCAGGTGGCGGAAGGGTCCTGCATCCGATTCGATCCGCACATACTTTTATCGAGGAAAGTTCTTGTGGAAGTTGTTTGGGACGACCAAAAAGTGCTGATGTTCGCGACGGATCTGAAGAGCATGGCGGTCGAGGTTGGTTAGTTATTCTCAATAACCTCTCGCGATGGTCATTTTCTGGGCGGACCCTGGGCTCCTGCCTTATAGCTGCCATGGCAGATGGCGCAGGCCTGGTTAACCTGATCAAGTTGTTTTGTGAATCCCGCTGTATCGTTGGCCTCAGCCATCTCAGCCAGCCGGGCCGTAGCGGCCGCATAATTGGCCGCAGCCCGCTCGAAGCCGGCGCGGTCTTTCCAGACTTCAGCGCGCGCTTGTGTATCCGCGGATGTCTCGCCCTGGCATGTGCCCGGCGGGAACATGCCGGGAAGAGCCTTAGCCCATTTCGCTAGGGACGCCGCTGGATAGGCTTGACTCTTGGCCTCGCGTCCCGCTTTCATGGCATCGCCCATCGAGCGGAACGTGATGGAAGACATGTCCAGACTGGCCTGCCGCGCGGCGACAGCATCCTGAGCTGATACGCCGGGAGCGGCCTGCTGCGCTAAGCTGGCCGTCGCAAGGCCAATCCATGCGCCAGAGAACACAACCACGCGTTTCAACATCCCGCACCTCCCTGACTATATCCCGCCGCCCCGGATTGACAGAACGGCTTTCGCATGATACCTTGTTATCCAAAGCTTGTCAAACAAACCAGTAGAGATCGACCGCCAGTTCTTAAAGGGCAGCATCAGTTTACTGTTGCTTCATCTGTTGTCGCGAGGGGAGATGTACGGCTATGAAATTCTTCAGGAAGCCGCGCGCCGCAGCGCCAATGCGTTCGAATTCAAGGAGGGCACTCTTTACCCCGCCCTGCATCAACTTGAGAAAAAGGGGCAAATCAAGTCCGAATGGCGCGTGGCCGAAAGCGGCCGGGAACGCAAGTATTACTCGCTGACCGCCAAAGGCAAGAAAACCGCCGCGGATTACGAAAAGCAGTGGCATCATCTGACGGGAGCGATCGCGGCAATATTGGAGAGCAAATAAAGTGGGCCCGGCGGAGGAACTGATCAACAGCATCGTGAATTCCTCGGAGATTCCGTCGGGGAATCGGCGGCGAGAGATTCAACGCGAGCTTCGCTCCCATATCGAGGATTTTGTTGAAGCGGCACGGGAGGCTGGCGTCCACCAGGACCAGATCGAGAAATTGGTGCTGGCTAACTTTGGCGACCCCGATCAGATCGCACAGGGCTTTGCCTGGGTTTACCGGCACGAACGGCGAAGGGTTCGAGCGCTTGCATTTACGCTGTCGACGGTGCTGCTTGCGGGCTGTCTTCTAGCGGTGGTTCTGGCAATGCAGACCGGTCTGGCGATGGGCTTTGGCGCACCAATCGTGAAGGTGCTCGCGAGCAGGCACACGGTGATGGAAGCGCTCGATATCCTGGCATCCGTGGCTGTCTATCTAGGCTTGATTTCGCTCGAAAGCCTTTTTGAAAGCCACCGGTTTCAAAAAGCCGCACTGCTGCTCACCGCGATCGTCGGCATCCTCATGCTGTCGTGCGCCGCGATGGGTTGGCACATCAGCTTTCTTCTGTATGGCCTGGTGAACGGAGTGTTCTGCCGGACGCTTCAGCTTTTTGTCACTGGGAAGATCGCGCGCGCCGGCATCGTCATAGTTTGTTTTCCGCTGGCAGGGCTCGTTTTGAATTTGCTGCGGTCGCCAGTTTCCCATGTTGCCTTCGCAGCCACTTGCGCGAGCTGGTTGGTGATGGGCGCCGGCTACCAACTCATGACCCACCTCGCAGCGCGTGTCGACCGAGCGCTCTTGAACGGCCTGCAGCGGACTCAAGAGGATTACTGAAGGGAGAGATTCGATGAGAACGGTTAGCATTCTGCTTGGCGGCTGCCTGCTGTTCGCATTGGCGCCCGTCGGCCTGGCCCATTTCAGGCTGCTCGAACCGGCATCCTGGCTGCAGGAATCGGCAGAGCTCGGCGATCCGCAGTGGTCCGCCCCGTGCGGAGGAACATTGACTGATCCCGGCAAACCCACCGGCGCCGTTACCAAAATCCAGGGAGGTGAAAAGCTTCACATCCGAATCCGGGAAATGGCTTTTCATCCTGGCTTTTACCGCGTGGCCCTGGCCGTGAATTCGCGCGACGAGCTTCCGCCCGATCCCGAAGCCACCAGCGAACCTGGGTCAAACGGCCGTCAGCGGTCTGTTTCAGGAGCCATCCATTATCCGCCGGCGCCGCCGGTTCTGGCCGACGGCTTGTTCATGCACGCCGCACCTTTCGATAAGGAGCAGGAAACCGAGGTTGAGATTCCGAACGTCAACTGCGCCAAGTGTACGCTGCAGGTGATCGAATTTATGGCGGCACATGGCTGGAACAAAGACGGCGGCTACACCTATCATCATTGCGCCGAGCTCCAGATCCGGGCCAATCCGGATAAGCCGATCGATCGAAGGTATCCAGCCGAAAACAAGCGGCAGTGAGCGCTGTCGACCCATTCTGGCAGCACTCGCCCTGATAGAATCGAAGCTTGGACAATCCAGAATGACGTATCGTTGGCTTTTGGCCGCCGCTATCTTCCTGCCGGGTGGCGCGCAAGCCCAGTGGCTCAACTATTCCCCATCCGGCACGCCCATGAAGGATGGGAAGCCCGATCTCTCCGCGCCCGCTCCTCGTGGCGCCGATGGCAAGCCCGATCTGACGGGAGTCTGGGCGCATGAGAAAACTTCCGCTGCCGAATTCAAGCGAATGCTCGGCTCCGCCTACGAGAAGGAATCAAGATCCGCGCTGCTCGGGATGGAGCTGGAAGTGGTGCATAAGTACGGGCTCAACGTTTTCGCCGACATGAAGCCCGGAGAGTCCCTTCTGACGCCCGCGGGCGTAGCCGCTATGAAGAAGCGGGCCGCCGAGCAGCGGGTGGATAATGTTTGCCATGGCGAGTATGGCTGGCCTGTGGCCGGCTTGCTTGCCGAACCGTTCAAACTGGTTCAGGCGCCCAAAGAGACCATGATTCTGTACGAAGTGGATGGCCTGCACCGGCAGATTTTTGCAGACGGGCGCGAATTTCCGGCCGAGTTCGAATTTCCGGCATTTCTCGGATATTCCATCGGCCGCTGGGACGGCGACACTTTCGTGGTCGACACGCGGGGTTTCAACGACCGCACACCGATCGACGGGATGGGGCATCCCCGTAGCGAAGCAATGCATGTGACCGAGCGCTACCACCGCCGCGACTTCGGACATCTGGACACCGAGGTAACGTTCGACGATCCTACGTTGTACACGCGTACCTTCACCGTGAAGATTTCCTACGATCTGATTCCCAACTACGACATCTTCGAAATGTTCTGCACCCAAAACGAAAAAGATCGCGCCCACATGGTGAAGTAGTCGCGGCTATGAGCAGCCCCTTGCTGCGCTTCAACGGCGCAGTGGAGCGCGATCCCGCCATCGAAGCGTGGCTGAATGAGCGTCAAAGTGAATTAGGCGCCATCGCACGCCGTTGGTTTGAGGAGATGCGAAAATGTGGAGACGAAGTCCGCGAGCTCCTGCATGACGGCTGTCCAACCGCATGTTTAGGCGATGCGCCCTTCGGCTACGTCAATGTATTTACATCCCACGTTAACGTGGGATTCTTTCACGGTAATGCACTGCCGGATCCGGCCCGCTTGCTGAATGGCGCCGGCAAATTCATGCGCCATGTGAAGCTGATACCGGGAACCGCCACGAACGCGGCGGCGCTCAGCCGGCTGATCGAAGCAGCGCACGAAGATATCAAGGTGCGCGTCGAACAAGGTTAAGCTAATGGGAATGGCACAGAGGTTGAGCGTCGCTTGCGGAATACTGGCCGCATTCACGAGCGCTGCATTATTTGCGCAACAAAACGTCGATACCGTAGTCACGAACGGCAAAATTCTAACGGTCGACGCGAACTTCGGCGTGGCCCAGGCACTGGCGATCACGAACGGCCGCATCGTCGCACGCGGAACCAGCGCCGAGATGGCGCGCCTTGCCGGTCCGAGAACGAAAGTCATCGACGTCAAGGGCGCAACTGTTATCCCAGGCCTGATCGACAACCATTTCCACTTCACCCGTGCCGTAGATCGCTGGCACCAGCAGGCCCGCTTCGAAGGCGTCAGCTCGCGACGCGAAGCTCTGCAAATTCTCTCGGCCAAGGCCGCCAGCCTGAAGCCAGGCAACTGGATCATGGTGCAAGGCGGCTGGACGCCGCGGCAGTTCGCCGATGCACCGGGCGGGTTCACGCTCGAGGAACTGGACAGCGTTGCACCGAAGAATCCACTGTTCGTGCAGGAAGGTTATAGCCTGGTTTACGCCAACAGCCTGGCGCTCAAAGCCGTTGGTTTAAACCCGGCGGATGGGGCCAAGCGCAATGCCACGGGGCTGGTATCGTTCCAGCCGCCCTACGCGTTGTATGACAAAATGCCGCCGGCCTCACCCGCGCAGCTCGACCAGAACTTGACCGACTTCATGCACGAGCTGAATGGAACCGGGCTCACCGGCGTTTACAGTCTGGGTCAGTCCAAATACCTCGCCGATCGCGCCGCCAAGGGTCCGCTGCCGCTTCGGCTCTGGGAGACCTTGCCGGTGTTCGCCACCGATCCCGCATCGGCGATCAAGGCCGCGGAGCTGATCGAACACAGCCGCCCCAACCAGTTTGACGGCCAGTACGGAATTTTTGGCCTGGCTGAGGTTCTCTATGGGCCGTTCTTCGACCTGGCGCCGCGCAAGGACCCGTGGCCCGCCGACATCATGAACGAGTACGGCAAGCTTGCGACCGCAGCGGCGCATGCCGGCTGGCCGATTCAAGAACACGTGATCAACAACTCTGCCGTGACGGATTTGCTCGACACGTTGGAGAAAGTAAACAAAGCCCAGCCCATCGGTAAGCTGCGTTGGACGCTTGGCCACGTCTATGACATCTCCCCGAGCAACATCGCGCGTGCCAAAGCGATGGGCATGGCGCTGGGGGTGCACGGCGCGGCGATGCAGGCCGGCGCTCATATGCCGCTCAGGAAAATCGCCGATAGCGGAATCATCTTCGGTCTGGGCACCGATGCCACCATCGTTTCGCACTACAGCCCTTTCGTGACGCTCGGTTGGGTGGTGAGCGGTCTCGACGTCGGCGGCAATCGCGTGCTGGACGAAACGCTCACACGCGAGGAAGCGCTCATCGCCCACACCCGCTCGAACGCGTATTTGTTCTTCCAGGAGAATGCGCTGGGGTCGCTCGAAGTCGGAAAACAGGCGGATCTCGTGGTGCTGGACCGCGATTACATGACCGTGCCCGCGGCCGAGATCAAGCACATTCATCCGACCATGACCATGGTTGGCGGGCGCGTCGTGTTCAGTCCTGCTAGTAGTGCCGCGAAGTAGCGGGATCGGATCGTGCCGTTAGGCGTGATATATTCACGCCCATGGAACGACGAACATTCCTAACGGGTATGGCTGTCCCCCTGGTCACTGGGACTGCCGGTATTCTGTCCGCGCAAACTCCGGCAACCTCGCGCATGCGCCTTAAACAAAGCGTGATGGGGTCTGTTTGGACAGGCTCCACCACCTCTTTCGAGGAGCGGTGCAAGATCCTCGCGCGCATTGGTTTCAAAGGCGTAGATCTGCCCACCGTCCAGCAGGTGCCGATCCTGAAGCAAAATGGCCTGGCGCCCGCCCTGATGGTCGGTACCGGAACCAGTTTCCAAAATGGTTTGATCCGCAAGGAAATCCACAACCAGATCGAAGACGCCACGCACGCCGGGATCGACACATGCGTAAGCGTTGGATGCTCCGTTCTCATTGCCATCCCCGGCGAACGGCGGGGCATGTCTCGGGAAGAAGGCGCCGATAATACAGTCGCCATACTGAACCGCGTGAAGGGTTATGCCGAGCAAAAAGGCGTCACCGTTTGTATCGAAATTACGAACTCCAAAGTCGCCGCGGACCAGCGTACCGATCAGGTCTTCGATCACGTGGCTTGGGGGCTGGATGTGTGTAAGCGCGTCAATTCACCACGCGTGAAAATCCTGTATGACATCTACCATGCTCAGACCATGGATGGGGACATCACGCGGACGCTGCGCGATAACATTGACCAGATCTGCCACATCCATGTCGCAGGGGTGCCCGGCCGCCTGGAAATCGACGACAAACAGGAACTCAACTTCCGGTTCATCGCCAACGCGATCGCCGATCTTGGATACACCGGATTCGTCGCCCATGAGTGGCGGCCTGCGATGGGTAATGATTCGGTGAAGAGCCTTGAGCGGTGCTTCGAAATCATGAACGTTTGATTCGCCTGCTTCGCTCGCCCCGTATAACCCTGCGCAATCGTCGGAATTGCGATGATCCCGTTTCGCGCGCTGGGCGTTCCCCGGCCGGCAAGTAGTTACTCGCCCGGTGGTCTGTTTCTAGGGTGCGTAATGTGTGAAGACCAAGTCGCTAGCCTTGATTTGATTGTGGCAGGGGAAGCAGGATTTCATGGACGCCGCTGGAGCGGGTTTGCCGTCTACGAAGGTAGCGAACCCCCAGCCTCCGGTCGCTGCGTATTTCGTTGAGTCCTTGACCATAAACTGAATGTTGGTGGGGGCGCCGGCGACGAAAGATTGGGCTTGGCCAAAAACCTTGTTGTTTTCCTCCGACGGGGTGTGACCGTAGTGCAGAGCGGCAATGATAGCGCCGTCCGGGTAAGGAAGCTTCCCCTCGCGGTAGGCTTTGATCGCCACATCGTTGCCCAAAACAGCGCCAATGCTGTTCAGATTGCCTGCCTCGTGGGAGACCGAGATCAACTTCCAATCCCGGTAGCCGGGAGGAATCTTTGTTACGTAGGCCGGGGAGGCCGAATCATCGGCGTGGGTAGACGGCGGTGTTGTAAGCGCGGCGATACCTGCCAGCATTAAAACCGCAAGCAGCGGCAAAGCGATGCTTTTCATAATCGTTCCTCCCTCAGGAGACTACGGATGGCTTGATTACGACAAATGGCAAGCAATACTGAATAGAGACTGCCGGCCACACAGGTCACGACTTGAGCCTGCTGTCAACCCAGGCTCATGCTATTGAGAATATGCCCGATTAACGGGTCATTGGAATCACGAGATGGAAGGGTTTTCGAGTAACTAGTTTAGTTAAAGGAAGCGTACCTTATTAGTGGTATTCACAGATCTCCATTCCATGTTCCACGGATTGCGTCGTGTGTGAATCGCCTGGAACTACTTCGCTCGCCCCGTATAACCCTGCGCGATCACCGGGATCGCAATGATCTGGTTGCGCGCGCTGGGCGTTCCCCAGCCGCCGTAAAACACGATGGCGAAGAGCGTCTTCTTGTCGCGGCCGCCGAAGAACGTGCCGTGCAATCCCTGCGGGCCGGGGATGCTGCCAAGGAACTTGCCATCGGGTGCGAACACATCCACTGACTTGCCGGTTGCGATATAGACGCGGCCCTCGTTGTCGACGGCCGAACCATCGCCGCCTTCCCCGCCCCGCAGTTTGCCGAACTCGCGCTGATTGGCCAACGAGCCGTCGGGCTTCACGTCGAACGCAAAGACCGTTGCGCCGTTGGTGACGTAGAGCGTCTTTTCATCCCGGCTCAAGATGATTCCGTTGGCGAGAGGAACATCCTTGCCATACTGCGAAACCACGCCTTTCGGATCGGCGTAGAACACTCCGCTGTCCGTGGCGCCCGTCACCGAGAAGTAGACTCCGCCGCGCGCATCGGCCATCAGATCGTTAATGACACCGCCGACGCATTCGAGCGGCTCGCCATGGAACGAAGTCGCAAACATCTTCCGCTTGGGCTCCAGCTCTTCGATGGACGAGCCTAGCCCGCGTTCGGCTACAAATAACTCGCCGTTCTTGCCGCGTGAGACGGCGCCGCCGGTGTTCGTGTCGCGATAGACGACCTTGGCCAGGCCGGTGGACGGGTCCATCTGCATCACGTTGCTGGCGTCGTTGTTCGCGAACAACACCGTGCCGTTATCACTGGCGATGGGTCCATCCACGTTATTTCCTTCCCACGACCAAACCACCTTCCAGGATTGCCCCGCGGCGAGAACGCCGGGAATCGCGGTGGTGGCTGGTAGCGCGGGAGCGGGCGGCGCTGCGTTCGCGTTCGCCGACTTTCCGGCGCCCGGAATCGAGAACGGCTTGGGCGGATTCTTGCACTTCGCCAGCACGCTCTTAATGCCTGGATTCTGCCAGCTCTGCAGGCTGCTGCCGCGAGGAAACGAAGACGAAGGGCTCTGCGCCGTAACAACCGCCGCTGCGCAAGTTGCGACTACAACCAGCGCGATCGGCAACTTCATTACTTGATCCCTTTCTGCTTCACGTCCCAGTTCGAATTGGTGCAGAGGCCGCAGTCTTTGCCGACGAACATCTTGCCGGCCTTCTTGTCACCTTTGAAGGCCCACAGCAGCCAATTCGACGCGACATTGGCGTACTCGCCGCCACCGGGATGAAAGACGGTGGCAGTATGGCCGGCGTTGTGCCGTGCGCCATAGAACGCCGGTACGTTGTCGATCATGTCGAAGGTCGCGAGCGAGGTCGCCAGCATGAAGTCGGGATCGCTGCCGTTGATCAGCAGCACGGGCCCGTGCACCTTGGGCAGCGCGTCCGCGGTGGGAAAGGGCGACGGTGGAGCGCCGGCTGCCGGTTTCTGCACCCCGGAGTTAAAGACGCCGATCGTTTTGACTCTGGGATCGGCGCCGAGCATGATGGAGAGAAAACCTCCGCACGACTGGCCCATGACCGCCACTTTGTCGAGGGCGATCTTGCCTATCAGCGGCGAGCCGGTTCGCGCGTTTTCTTTCTCAGCCCAATCGATGGCGGCGCGTATGTCATCGGCGTTTTCCTGTCGCCGCGCCGCGCCTTCCACAGGGACCGTGCCCATCACCAGAAAGCCATGCGATGCGATGGTGGTGAGAAAGCCCGAGTAGCGGGTGCTGTCGATGGCACAACCGCCGTTGCCCCACACCATCAAGGGCAAGCTGTCCTTCTTGGGAAACGCATCCAGCGTCTCCGGGCGATAAACGTGAAGGCCAGGCGAGCCGAATGCAGGTTCGGACGTGATCTTGTACGGTCCAGGCTCCGCCAGTGGTGCGCCCTCAAGGGGCAATGCCCGCTCGATCATTTCGCGAGTGATGCCGGGTGGTTGCGCGAAGCACACGCCGGTAACTGTGAGCAGTACTGCGGCAGCAACGTTGGTCTTATGCATGGTTCCGTCCCTCCAGGAGCAGGATTCAAAGTCAGGTCGTTTGTCAGTATGACACCCCGGACTCTACTTCGGTTTAAGGTTGGCCAGAAGCAACCGGACCGTATCCCGTTCTGGTACGCTGTATTTAATAATTGAAATGACCCGCAAAAGTTTTCCTGCGACGGTCTTATTTCGCTCTCTTTTTTTCTCTGGATCTCTTTCCCTAATTGCTACATTCGCCCAACCTCTGGGAAAAGGCGTGATTTCGGGCAACGTGGTGGATGGCGAGAGCGGCGATGCCATTCGCAAAGCCGTTGTAACATTGTCTCTGCCAGGCCCTCCCCGCCGTTGGGCCACAACGCGAACTGATGGTTCCGGCCGGTTCCAATTCGACGGTCTTCCTGCCGGAAAATACGACCTTCGCGCCACGAAAACCTCGGAAGGCACTGCGATTTACGGCGCAAATCATCTGCGAGAACTGGGCGACACCATCACGCTCGACGATGGAGAAACGCGCGGCAACATCACGCTTCGCTTCCTTCACAGCGCGTCCATTTCCGGGCATGTGTATGACACCGATGGTGAACCGGTGGCCGATGTGACTATAAATCTAATGCGTCAAGGCCGCAACCTGGGTGCTCCCATTTTGACGAATTACCGCACTGCAAGCACGGACGATCGCGGCGAATACCACATCTCGAGTATCGATCCCGGCCAATACTACCTTCACACCACGCCGCCCCGGCTGGGACGGTTTGGTGGACCCGGCACGGGTGGCGAAGCGATCCTGGTGGACCAATTTTATGGCGGTGCGCGAGACTCCAAGGACGCTGCCCCGATCCACATAGGTGCGGGCGAGAGCCTGGCAGGCCTCGAATTTCGTCTGGTCTCCGAGCCGGCGATTGAGCTTCACGGACAGATCCTTGGCGTGCCGGCGGAGAGCCCGCCTGAATCGCCACAAGCCGAATCGGAACATTTCGGTAGGTTGACCATATCCCATGGCGGAATGGGCGGTCCGGCAATCCGAGTCACGATTACTCCGGCCGAGGCTGGTGCGCTGAACGGGCAAGGCCGGTGGACGCACAGCGTCACGGCACACGATCCTGAGCATCGTTTTCAAATACCCGACTTACCCGCCGGACGTTATCGCATCGAGGCTGTTTTTGAGGCCGGAAACAAAACGTACGGCGCGTCGCAGGTCTTAGAACTGCACGCCAACTCCGGTGAGATCGCGCTCACGCTGGCTCCGGCGGTGGACATGGCGGGAACTCTGCGGGTGGAGGGACAGGCGCCTGCCGTCGAAGGCGGCGTCGTGCGTCTCAACGGCGTGGCTGCGGCACGCCAAGGCGGCTTTCGCGTTCAGCTAGCCCGTCCCGGATCGGGGCGGAATAGCGTCACGGCAAACGTGGGCGCCGACGGAAAATTCTCTCTGCCACAGATTGTTTCGGGCGATTGGCAGATGTCCGTTACTCCGGTGCCCCCCGGATTCCTCAAGTCTGCGCGGTTGGGCGACAAGGACGTTCGCTTCAGTACTTTCGAAATCGGCTCGAACACGGAAACGCCGCTGAACATTGTGGTGAGCATGAATACCGCGACTGTGGAAGGCGAGATAGATTCCGAAGGAGACTCGAAACGTGCCGGGGTGGTGATCGCGCCGGTTGGGCCGTATCACAACCTGGCTCGTTATTACTACGGCACAACTGCTAACGACAAAGGGAAATTTCATATCGGCGGAATAGCTCCTGGCAAATACAAGATCTTCGCCGTCGAAAAAATGGCTCCTGCAAGTTTTCGCACTCCCGAGGCTGCGGACCAGTTGGATGAACTCGGCGAAATAATCGAACTCGCCGAGGGAGCGACGCTTGAAGCGCATCCGAAGCTGATCCCCGTGGATCGCGCCGCGAAAGCTCTACAATGAGGACCGCGCTACTCAGCCTGCTCGCCATTTCCAGTGCCCTGGCGCAAACAGGGAAAATCGCGGGCGTCGTCGTCGAATCGGCCTCCCATCAGCCGGTTAAGAAGGCGTCGGTCTCCATCATCTTTCTGGGCGATGCGACAGGTAACGGCCCAAGTCAAAAAGAAGGTCCGCATAACTTAATCACCGATGCCAGCGGCGCGTTCGCATTCAACGACCTCTCGCCGGGACAATATCAGCTCATTGTTACGCACCAGAATTATCCGCAAGCGCGCATGGGCGGGGTGCACAAGACTGTGCAGCTCACTGCCGTTGATTCCGCCGCGAGTGTCACGGTGGAATTGATCCCGGGCGCAGCCGTCACGGGACACGTGGTCGACGAAGACGGCGATCCACTCACCGGTTGCAACATTCAGCCCCACGCCGCCAAGGATTTCAACCAAGGCATTGCGATGATGCGCAATTCGGTGGCACGCGACGACGGCTCCTATCGGATCTCCGGAATCCCTCCGGGGAAATACACCATCACCGCCCAATGCATGACCCCGGTCTTCCAACCACGTCCACTCTCTGAAGGGCCCGATCCACCGCCCTCAGCCGCTTATCCGCTGCAGTTCTACCCCGCCGCGCGCGATATTCAGTCGGCCCAGATTGTGGAGCTACTGCCGGGAACGGAGAAATCGGGCGTCGATTTCCAAGTCCGGCCAGCGCCGGTAACCCACATTCACGGCACACTCGTTGCTGGAACTGCCGATTGGCGCGGGCGCGACGGTCTGCAGATTCAACTCGCACCGCTTGACTCGCGCGGCTCACGATCCTTCGTGTTTGCCGGCGGCGCACGGATCGACCCCAAGGACGGGACTTTCGAATTCCGCCAGGTTTTCCCCGGCTCTTATCGTGTGGAGGTGTTCTCGCAGGATTTTTCGGCGCGCTCCGGACCACCCGACGCTAGCAATCGAGTGGGCGCGATCGCGCGAGTGGACGTCGCCGATAAACCGATCGAGCTTTCGCTCCAGCTGCACCGCGCTGTGGACATCTCGGGAACCGTCGAGATCGAGCGCAATAATAACGTGGCCGAGCCACCCACACCCGGCCAAATCAACATTCAATTGACATCCGAGACCCAGTTTGGTCCCGCGCCTACCCCAACACAAGTGAATGACGACGGAACGTTCACCATCAAGTCCGTGTTGCCGGGTGAGTGGCGAATCAGGTTAAACGGGCCGGCGGCATTTGCGAAATCTGTACGCTTCGGCGCCGACGATGTTACCAACCAGCCGCTCGACCTGACGTCTGGCTCCGCAGCGCCGCTCCATATTGTGGTCAGCAACAACACCGCCACCGTTCGAGGAACGGCGCCGGCCGGCCAGATGATAATCGCTGCGCGCATCGGTGACGAGGAAGACGCTATCGGATGGCAGCAGGCCGCGCAAGTGGATTCCAATGGTCAATTTGTACTGCCCTTTCTCCCGCCTGGAAAATATCGCATCGTTGCGGGGGAACTTGGCGGTCCCATGCCGGAAGAGGGCGGCCAGGAAGTGACAGTGGCCGAAGGCGAAACCGCGACCGTCGATATTAAGCCGGATGCCATCAAGCCCGATGCCAAACCGTAGCCATTTTTCCGATTAGAGCAACCGTATCCGCTCCGCGGGCATCCAAGCATTGGGTGTAGTAATGCAAATGCAGTGGGCGGTATTGGCTGGAATTGTAACCTTCGGAATTGGCATCGCGAATACGGCAAATGCGTCTTCTCTCCCAAACACCCCGGCCGTTCCAGTTCAAATAGTGGTTACGGTGCTTCCCGCCTCGCACGGCGGTCCACACCAAACCCTGCGAGATGGCGACGTGGTGGTTCTGCGCGGGAACGCGCGCGTACCCGTGGTTCGCTTGGAACGCTTGTCGGGTGACCTGGCGGATATGCAGCTCTTCGTTTTGCTGGACGATTCCACGCGGACCTCCAGCCTCGGCCTTCATCTGCCCGAGTTGAAGGCGTTTCTCGAATCATTACCTTCCTCCACTCAAGTCGCTATAGGTTACATGCGAAATGGCACCGCCGCTCTGGCGCAAGCATTCACCATGGACCACGAAATAGCGGCCAGTGCGTTACGCCTGCCGACGGCCGTCCCTGGGGAGAACGGCAGCCCTTACTTTGCACTTTCCGATCTCGCCAAGCATTGGCCTTCGAAGCAATCGACTGACCGGCGGGCGGTGCTGATGCTCACCGACGGAGTGGATCGCTACTACGGCAACGGGATTATCGATGACCCTTACGTCGACGATGCCATCCATGATGTTCTGAAAAATGGCGTGATGGTCTACTCAATTTATCTTCGCGGCGCCGGTTTATATGGCCGGGGCGAGTACGCCACCAACTTCGCGCAATCGCGTCTGATGCAGGTCAGCGAACAGACCGGCGGCTATGCTTATTTCCAGGATTTCACTGATCCGGTAACGATTGCGCCGTTTCTAAACAATTTTCAGGATCGTCTCGACAACCAGTACCGTGTGACGCTCGGAGCAATTAGCGGCAACGGCGTCCAGCCGGTGAAGGTACGAACCGAAGTGCCCGGCGTCAAGATCCAGGCTCCAACGCGAGTATATATTCGGTAACGCTTGGTATTCTGTGAGGCGTGACCGAACGGATACTGATCGACACCGATACTGCCTCTGACGACGCCGTCGCGTTGATCATGGCGCTGCGGGCGAAAAACGCCCAGGTGGTTGCAATCTCGACCGTCGCGGGCAATGTCCCCGTTCAGCAAGCTACACGGAACGCGCTCTATGTCACCGATCTTTGCGGCGTAAACGTGCCGGTATACCAGGGAGCGGAGAAGCCCTTGGCCCGCAGGCTGCTCACCGCTGATTGGTTCCATGGCAAGGACGGATTGGGCGATCATGACTATCCCGCGCCGACGCGTAGCCCTGAGAAACAGCACGCCGTGGATGCCATCGTCTCCACTGTGCGAAACAATCCAGGGCTTACGCTCGTCACCCTTGGCCCTCTCACCAATATTGCGCTGGCATTGGCGCAGGCGCCGGATTTGGTTCGCAATGTGTCCCGCTGCGTGATCATGGGGGGTGCGCCCTGTTGCGAGGGGAACGTCACTCCGGCCGCCGAATACAATATCTGGGTCGATCCGGAGGCGGCCCGCATCGTGTTCCGCAGTGGTCTGCCGCTTGAGATGGTTGGCTGGCACTTGTGCCGTGGAGCAGCCGTAATTGGACCATCCGATATTGAGCACATCGGCAAAATTGGCACCAAGCTTGCCCAGTTCGCCGTCGAGTGTAACAGCACCGCGCGAATAGCCTACCGCAAGCAAACTGGCGAGGACGGCATTTCACTGCCTGACCCGGTAGCGATGTCGATTGCGCTCGATCCCCGCATCGGTTATGAATCGAGCCGGCACTACGTGGATGTGGAGACGGCATCGGAGCTCACTCGCGGCATGACCATCGTAGACCGGCTCGGTGTGGCGGCCGATGAGCGGAATCGCGCAACGTGGGCGGAGTTGTTAGACCGTGGCTTCGAGACCAAAGTCTATTGGGCAATCGACGCGGCGCGTTGGAAGCAGGCGCTATACAGCAGTCTGCAATGATGGTGTTTGAGGCACATGCCAACTCTAGAAGAGCTGCAATATCCCATCGGCCGCTTTGATTGGACGGGCCTGACAACCAAAGGCGATCGATCCGAGTGGCTTCAAATCATCGCGCAGACGCCTTCCTCCCTTCGCGCTGCCATCGCAGGCCTAACCCCGGAACAACTGGACTTTCCTTATCGCGATGGAGGCTGGACCATTCGGCAGGTGGTCCACCATTACGCCGATGATCATTTGAATTCCTACATTCGATTCAAACTCGCGTTGACGGAGGATGCACCGCTGATCAAAGGATATTCGGAAAGCTTGTGGGCCGAGTTGCCCGACGCGCGTTCCGGGCCCGTGGAGCCTTCCCTGCAATTCTTAAGCGCGCTCCATCAACGTTGGGTAACGGCGTTTCGGTCCCTGCAGGAAACCGATTGGCAGCGGACGTTCGTCCTGCCATCGCGTGGTCCGGTATCGGTCCATCGGCTGGCTTCACTCTATGCCTGGCATGGGCTGCACCACGAGGCGCATATTACCGGCTTGCGCGAACGCAGCGGATGGAATCGCACCACGTAGCTATTTGTAGTACCGGGCCAGCCATTCGGCCACGCAACAGGGTTTTTCGGAACCTTCATTCTCGATGGTTACGGCGTACGTGGCGTCGGTTGCGCCTTCCACCTCGCGGATGGACTGCAGAACAATGCGCGCCCGGATGCGCGAGCCGGCGGGAACTGCCGCCGGGAATCGCACGCGATTCAAGCCATAATTAAGCGCCATGCGCAAATCGGTGAGCTGAATTGCATCGCTTACGATTTGAGGGAGCAAAGAAAGTGTGAGAAAGCCATGGGCGATGGTGGCCCCATACGGCGATTCGCGCCGCGCGCGCTCCGGATCGACATGAATCCACTGATGGTCATCGGTGGTGTCTGCGAACAGGTTGATGCGCTCCTGGCTCATTTCCAGCCATTCAGTCACGGCCAGTTCCTGCCCCACCAGCCTTCTGAGTTCTTCGAGTGTGATCGTCATTTTGTGAATTTTGCCAGCTCGTATTTGGCCACCGCTTCCAGGTGCACTTCGTCCGGACCGTCCGCCAGCCGCAGCGTACGTGAATTAGCCCACGCAGAAGCCAGAAAAAAGTCTTGCGATACGCCCGCGCCGCCATGCGCCTGAATGGCCCGGTCCAGGACGCGCAACGCAATGTTCGGCGCCACCACTTTGATCATCGCGATCTGGGCCCGCGCTACTTTGTTGCCAACCGTGTCCATCATGTAAGCGGCCTCGAGCGTCAGCAGTCGGGCCTGTTCGATCTCCATTCGCGAGAGGGCGATGTCAGCGCGGATAGTTCCCTGCTCCGCGAGCGTTCGCCCAAAAGCCACGCGAGATTTCACTCGTTCGCACATCGATTCCAGAGCGCGCTCCGCCACGCCGATCAGCCGCATCGAGTGATGAATCCTGCCAGGCCCCAAGCGGCCTTGCGCGATCTCAAAGCCGCGCCCTTCACCGAGCAGAAGATTACCCACCGGCACTTGCACGTTCTCAAACAGAACCTCGCCATGGCCATGTGGAGCGTGATCGTAGCCGAAGACGGAGAGCAGCCGCCGGATGGTCACGCCAGGCGCATCCATCGGTACCACGATCATGGATTGCTGTTTATGTTTCGGCGCCGCTGGATCGGTCTTGCCCATGAATATCGCCACTTTGCAGCGGGGATCGCCCGCCCCGGAACTCCACCACTTGTGTCCGTTGATCACGTAGCGATCGCCGTCGCGCACGATACTCGATTCGATATTGGTGGCGTCGGACGATGCCACCTTCGGCTCCGTCATTGCGAAACAGGATCGGATCTCTCCGGCCAGAAGCGGCGTCAGCCATTTCTCTTTCATCTCGGGCGAGCCGTACCGTTCCAGCACCTCCATGTTTCCGGTGTCCGGCGCCGAGCAATTGAAAACTTCGGGAGCCCAAACAGAACGGCCCATGATCTCGCACAGGGGAGCATATTCCAGATTCGTCAGGCCCGCGCCGTGTTCGCTCGCTGGGAGAAAAAGATTCCATAGCCCGGCAGCACGCGCCTTCGGCTTCAACTCCTCGATCACCGGAACGGGCTGCCATCGATTCGGGCCTGCGCAATGTTCCAGATATCTTGATTCGTTGGGATAAACGTGTTCTTCCATGAAGGCCGTTACGCGCTTCTGAAGATCCTTCACCTTGGGAGAGAATGCGAAGTCCATCGTTTCCTTGCCGCTTGTCGTCTTTGGCGCTTATCGATAGGTGCGCAGTCCAGGTTCGCACAGGTGCGGAATGGTATTGAAGAAATGCAACCGCAAATCGCCATCCTGCAGCCGCAGCATCGTACAGGATGTGTTATGCAGCACGCCCGCCAGGCGCATGGCGCGGTCGGCATTCATTTCGGTGGCAATCTCCATGGCCAGCGCCGTCCAGATTCCGATCGGCGTCGCGGAAGTAAACACCACGATGTTCGCATCGCGCTGGGCCGGCTCCAATTTGTCTTGACATCCCACCACACGCTCGCGAAACGCCTGCCAGGATTCTCCGTCATAAGTGTGCTGTCCGCGAGTCCACGCCTGGACAACTTTTGAATCGCACGGCAGCCAGCGGCGATTTACACTCGCCTCGGGCTGATCGGCAGCCGCGCGTGCCTGGTCCACCAGCTCCGCATAATCGCGCGCAAACTCCGAGTCCTCGGCGCACAACTGAGGCGCAAGGGCGCGATAGACATCGGCCAGATCGAACTCGTTCCAACCTGGTTCCCGCACGATCTCCGGGAACGCGACGCCCACCTCACGATAAATGGACCGCACCTCGGCGGCAGTTTCTTCCTGCCGCACCAGCGCGCCAGAAAACGCCGCAGCGAATTGAATCCCTTCACCGACCAGATACTGACCCAATAATCTCGCCTGCCGCCGGCCCAGCGCAGAGAGCGCGTCGTACTCTTTGCGGGTGCCCGCTTGTCCGTGCCGAACCAGATAGACGCGGCTCAATCGGCCTCCTTCTCAATGAGCCAAAGTGCCAGCCGGACCAGCCCACGCACGCGCCGGTCGAAGGTACGAAAGCGCTCGTCTTGTGTTTGACCCAGGTGAAAACGATAGTAGATTTGCTGGAGAATTACCGCCAGCTTGAATATACCGAGCACTTCGTGATACCCGATGTGCGTGAGGTCGCGTCCGGTTCGCTCGGCGTAGCGCTCGAAAAACTGATCGCGCGTGTACCAGCCTGGCTGAGACGTCAGCCCCGGCGTTGCGGGATGCGGATCATCTTGCATGGCGAGGTTCGCCCATGTCCAGTAACACATCGTCAACCCCAGATCGGCTAGCGGATCGCCGATCGTGGTCATCTCCCAGTCGAGCACCGCCTCCACTCGGTCTCCGCCAGGCCGCAGCATCACATTGTCGAGCTTGTAATCGTTGTGTACCAGCGTGGTCTCAACCGAAGGCGGCAACGAATCCTGCAGCCAGCGAATGACGCGGTCCATTTCTGCGATCTCTTCCGTCTTGGACCGATTCCAGCGGTCCGCCCATCCGAGCACCTGCCGCTCGACGAAGCCTTCGGGTTTTCCCAACGAGCGAAGCTCGGGCCGGGAAACATCGATCGAATGCAGCCGCACCAGACAATCGATGAATGCTTCGCTCACGCTGCGGGGATAATTGGAAATCGCAGCCAGCTCGGGCGGAATCGAGTCCCGAATGACGATGCCCTGCCGTCGCTCCATCAAGAAAAACGTACTGCCGATCACCGACGGATCTTCGCACAGCAGAAACACCCGCGGCGCTTCCGCAAAGTGCGGATGGACGGCGTCGAGCACCCGGTATTCGCGCGCCATGTCGTGCGCTTTGGGCGCCACGGGCCCGAGCGGCGGACGCCTCAAAACATATTCGCGCTGGTCTGTTCGAACCAGATAGACCAGGTTCGAATGGCCGTGGGGAAACTGCTCCACCGCGATGTCCGTCGCACCACCAGGCAGGCGCGCGCGGAGATAGTCCCGCAACGCTTCTCGGTCGATTTCTTCGCCGGGCCGGACTACTGATGTATCGGATTCAACTGCCACGTGGGTCAATGGGATCTGGGTCAATGCGATCTATGATATTCCATGGAAGCAGCAGCGAGGTTAAGACCTAAGGATGTTAAAAGATAAAGTTGCCATCGTCACCGGCGCTAGCCGGGGCATTGGGCGGGCCATCGCGGAGACGTTTGCGCGTGAAGGCGCCAAGGTGGTCATTTGTGGACGCAAGGCAGAAACACTGGAAGAAGTGGCGCGCGCTATTGGTCCGTCTGTTATCCCGATCGTCTGCCATGTAGGACGAAGCGAGCAGGTCCAGGCCATGGTGACGCGAGTGACCAACGAGCTTGGGCGCGTCGACATTCTGGTAAACAACGCCGCCACCAACGTGGCGCAAGCGCCGTGCCTTGAAATCGACGAAGCCATGTTTGACAAGATGATCGAGATCAATCTGAAGAGCGCCTTTCGATTCACTCAACTCGTCGCCCCGGGAATGTGCGAACGGGGCGCCGGTTCCATCATCAATATCTCGTCCATCTCCGGCGTGCGGCCGCAGTTCGAGGGCCTGCTCTACAGCATGACCAAAGCCGCACTCATCATGATGACGCAATCCTACGCGTTGGAATTAGGGCCGAAAGGCGTTCGCGTGAATGCGATTGCTCCAGGGTTGATCCAGACCGAATTGAGCGCGTATTACTGGCGCGACCCAACCCAGCGCGAGAAGCGAACGGAACAGCAACCCATCCGTCATTTAGGGCAGCCCATGGAAATCGCCGAAGTGGCGTTGCTACTGGCGAGCGACGCGTCGTCCTTTATGACCGGCCAGACGCTGATCGTGGATGGTGGCCGTTTGCTGTCGTCATTGTAGACAAAACTCGTGGTAGACAAAACTCGTGAACGGAGAAAGTATGACCGACCTGGTGAAGCTGACGCGTGTGGACGACATCGCGGTTGTCACCATCGACAATCCCCCGGTGAATGCGCTCAGTCCTGGAGTTCCCGAGGGCATCCTCGATTCCATCCAAGCGGCGGCGAATGATCCAGCCATCCAGGCCATTGTCGTGATCGGCGCAGGCGCCACGTTCATTGCCGGCGCAGACATCCGCGAATTTCAGAAGATGACGGCCGGGCTGAGGCCTCGTTTGACCCTGCTCCCGATGCTGCAGTCGATCGAAGACACCCCCAAGCCCGTGGTGATGGCGATTCACGGCCAAGCCTTGGGAGGCGGCCTGGAGGTGGCGATGGCCGGGCACTATCGCGTCATCGCTGCTGGAGCTCAAGTGGGACAGCCCGAGGTCAAACTCGGGATCATCCCAGGCGCGGGAGGAACCCAGCGGCTTCCACGCCTGGCGGGCGTGGCGAAAGCGGTTGAGATGTGCGCGTTCGGCGAACCCATTTCGGCCGAGGACGCTTTGGCGCTCGGTATCGTGGACCGCGTAATCGAAGGGGACTTGCTAAGCGGCGCGGTGGTGTTCGCGCGTGAAGTGGCCGGTCGGCCGGGTCCCAAAACGCGCCAGCGTAACCAGAAGCTCGGGGCTGTGGATGTCGCTCTCTTCGATGCCGCACGAAACACAGCGCGAAAGACCAGGCGCGGCCAACCAGCGCCTCTGGCCGCCATTGACGCTGTGGAAGCGTCCACCACGCTGTCATTCGACGAAGGCTGCGCGCTCGAAGCCAGGCTCTTCAATCAATGCCTCTATTCAACGCCATCCAAAGCGCTGATTCACGCGTTCTTTGGCGAGCGCACGGTGAACAAGATCCCGGACATACCCAAGGGAACTCGCGTTTACGACATTCGGCGCGCGGCCGTGATCGGCGCGGGAACCATGGGCGGCGGCATCGCCATGAACTACGCCAACGCGGGCACTCCGGTGATCCTGAAGGAAACTACGCAAGAGGCGCTCGATCGCGGTATCGGCATCATCCGAAAAAACTACGCCAATTCCGTGCAGAAAGGCCGGTTCTCGCAAGCTGTGATGGATCAGCGAATGGCGCTGATTGCGCCGCAGCTCACTTATGACGGCTTCGATCAGGCCGACATAATCGTCGAAGCCGTTTTCGAAGGCATGACTCTCAAGAAACAGATCTTCGCCGAGATCGACACCATCGCGAAGCCCGCGTGCATTCTGGCTTCCAATACCTCAACTCTCGATATCGACGAAATCGCCTCGGCGACGAAACGGCCGGAAATGGTGATCGGGCATCACTTCTTCAGTCCGGCCAACGTGATGCGATTGCTCGAAGTGGTACGCGGCAAGGCGACCAGCAAAGAAGTGATCGCCACTTCCATGGCCCTCGCTAAAAAGATCAAGAAGGTTGCAGTGCTGGCGGGCAATTGCCGTGGCTTCATTGGAAATCGGATGCTGGCGCCGTATTTCAGAGAAGCGCAATTTCTGATCGAAGAGGGCGCAACGGTGGAAGATGTCAACCAAACGCTCTACGATTTTGGCTTTGCCATGGGACCACTGGCCGTCTCCGATCTTGCCGGCCTGGATGTCGGCTGGCGAATTCGCAAGGAATACAAGCATCTTGAGAAACCCGGCGTACGAATTCCTCGCGTGGCCGACCGTTTATGTGAATTCGGTCATTTCGGTCAAAAAACCGGAAGCGGCTTCTCGAAGTATGACGCGGACCGAAGGCCGTTGCCCGATCCGGAAACTGCGGCGCTCATCGAAGCGGTCGCACGTGACGCCGGCATCCACCGGCGGAGCATCAGCCGGGAAGAAATCGTGGACCGATGCTTGTTCGCGCTGGTCAACGAAGGAGCGAAGCTGCTGGGAGAAGGCTTCGCGTTGCGCGCTGTCGACATCGATATCGTGTACCTGAACGGATACGGCTTCCCGGCCTGGCGCGGCGGCCCCATGTTTTACGGCGACACCGTGGGCCTAGGCCAGGTTCTGAATCGCGTCAAAGAATTCGAAAAGCAACACGGTTCCGATCTGTGGTCGCCCGCCCCGCTTCTCACCAGCCTGGCCCAAGATGGCCGGACTTTCGCCGATTTCGACCGGCAGATCGCAAGCCCAGCTCTGGCATAAACGCGCCGGCGTAAACCATCCGTGCGGACGTGCTATGCTTCCCAAATGGCAGGCGTTGCGGTGCTCCGAAGTACGGAAGCTCCCCGGCATGCTGCGCTGGTCCGCGTAACGCACTGGATCACGGTAATCGTCTTCTTCGCTCTGCTCGTCAGCGGTATTGAGATCCTGATCTCTCACCCTCGTTTTTATTGGGGCGAATCCGGCAATTCAGGAACCCCGGTGCTGTTCAAAATACCAATTCCTTCCTCGAGAGGCACGGTCCCCACTGGTTACGGCTATGTGCTGCCCGACCAGAATGGCTGGAGCCGGTACCTGCACTTTGAAGCCGCCTGGGCCTTGGTGCTCACCGGCCTGATTTACGGGATCGCGGGTTTCTGGACCCGCCACTTCCGGAACAACCTGTTGCCCGTCCCCTCTGACCGGAGCTGGCGAGTATGCCGGGAAGTGATGGCGAAGCATCTTCGCCTGGCGCCGCCCGACCAAGCGGACGCCTTTTCATACAACGTGCTGCAGCGGATTACATATCTCGCGGTGATCTTCATCCTGTTTCCTCTCGTGATCTGGACCGGGCTCGCGCTGTCGCCGGCCTTCGATTCCGCCGTTCCGGCAGCCGTCAATATACTCGGTGGGCGGCAATCCGCGCGGACGCTTCATTTCTTCATCACTGGATTTCTGGTTCTCTTCCTGGTCGTCCACATCGCGATGGTCGCCATCACCGGATTCCGGGTTCGCATGCGAGCCATGATCAACGGTCTCGCCACCGTGCCTCAGGAGCGCACATGAGCATCTCACGCCGCAAGCTTTTCACCACTGGTATCGCCGCAGCCGCGGGCGCGTCGGGTCTGGCCGCAGCCGCCGGGTTGGCCAAGCACTATGGCTTGGTCCCTCCCGATAGTGGAACCCTTTACGGCCTCGGCGAAACGCTGACGTACTCCGCACAGCGGCTTCTGACCTCTCACTCGTTAGCTCGCGAATTTCCTCGCAGCCTGATTTCGAAGACTCCTTTCGCCAACGAAGTCGCGCCTCCGAGCAAAGCCTTCCAACATCTGCAGGCCGGCGGGTTTCGAGACTGGCAGCTTTTTCTGGATGGCATGGTTGCGCGCCCAACATGCCTTTCGCTGTCCGATCTCAAGCGCTTTCCCGTTCGCAGCCAGATCACTGAGGTGGTATGCGAGGAGGGCTGGTCCTACATCGCCGAGTGGATCGGAACGCCTCTGAATGAGGTGCTCAAGGCCTCCGGGCTCCTGCCGCAAGCGCGCTATCTGGTGTACTTCTCTATCGAGCCTGACTGGTGGGAAAGCATCGACCTCGCCGATGCCCTGCATCCCCAAACTCTTCTCTCTTGGGGGATGAACGATGGAGACCTGCCGGTGTCCTTCGGCGGACCGCTCCGGTTGCGTGTGCCTCGCCAGCTCGGGTACAAGAGCGTCAAATACATCACCCGTCTCACTGCCACAGACTCGCTGAAAGGCTTCGGCAAAGGACTCGGCTCGGCATCGCCAGAAGGTGGTTATGCCTGGTACGCAGGCATCTGATTTGGGCGTTTCAGCGCGAATAAACGGTTCCGCGGGTACCCACTGAGAGAGCACTTTCGATGGCCTCCAGCAGCTGGGGTCCACGGACGGGCTTGGAGACGTATCCGTCCATACCCCCGGCGAGAAAGCGCTCGCGGTCGCCGGTCATAGCGTGCGCTGTCATGGCGATGATCGGAATGTGAATGCCGGTGGCTTTCTCTTTTTCTCGGATCGCGGCTGTGGCTTCCACCCCGTCCATGACAGGCATTTGTACGTCCATTAAAACGACGTCAAACTGCTGCCTCGCAAGGGCCTCCAGGGCCTTCCTGCCATCGCTCGCCACCACCACCTTGTGGCCCTGCTTCTCCAGTAACCGCACGGCGACCCGCTGATTGACTGCATTGTCTTCGGCCAGCAACACGCGCAGCGGCCCTCCCTCTCGCCGCAGCGCTTGGCGGATTGCGGGCTGATCAGGCTCGGCCCCTGCCGAACTTGATCCGAGCGCCAGCAACAGCGCCTCCAGCAGCTCCGATTGCAGGATGGGTTTGATCAGATACGCGGCGATTCCCAGCTCCTTGCATCTTTGTCCATCTCCGCGCTGGCCGCCAGATGTAAGCATCACCGTGACCAACCCCGCCAACGCAGGCGCCTTCCGGATTTCTTCCACCAGCATGAAACCATCCGTCTCGGGCATGTGGCAATCCACAATCAACAGTCCGAACGGAACGCCGTCTGACTTGGCCCGATGGAGAAGATCCATGGCCTCGCGCGCGCCTGCCGCCGCGCTGGGAATCATTCGCCAATATTCCAGGTTCTTTTGAAGAATCTGCCGATTCGTCGCATTGTCGTCCACGATCAGCGCCCGCAGGTTCTCGAGGATCGCCGGGGTGACGCGAACGCCGGCCGGGGATTTCGCCGCGCCCTTCCCGAAACGTGCCGTGAAGTGGAACGTGCTGCCCAGCCCCGCCGCACTCTCCACCCAGATTCGCCCTCCCATCATCTCGATCAATCGCGCTGAGATGGCGAGCCCTAATCCGGTTCCCCCATGCTGGCGAGTGGTGGATGTGTCTGCCTGAGTGAAGGGTTCAAAGATGATCTTCTGTTTCTCGGCTGGAATACCCATGCCGGTATCGGTGATCGTAAAATGCAACGTCATGGCGTCGGGACCGGTGGCTTCCGGCTGCACGCGCAAAACGACCTCACCTTCGGTTGTGAACTTGATTGCGTTGCCCGCCAGGTTGAGGACCACCTGCCGCAGCCGGACCGGATCGCCGACTACAGCATCCTCGAGATCAGGGGGCACCGAGCAGATCAGTTCGAGATTCTTTTCGTGGGCTCGAACGGAGAGTGTCTTCATGGCGTGCCCGACACACTCGCGCAGGCTGAATTCCACTGGATCCAAGCCCAGCTTTCCCGCTTCAATTTTCGAGAAGTCCAGAATGTCGTTGATCACAGCCATCAGCGCGTCCGCGGAATACTTGACTGCATTCAAATACTCGCGCTGCGTGGAATCGAGCTCAGTGTCGAGCGTAAGCTCGGTCATCCCGATGATTCCGTTCATCGGTGTGCGAATTTCGTGGCTCATGTTGGCCAGAAAGTCGCTCTTAGCCTGATTGGCGACATCGGCCACTTCGCGGGCGTGAATCAAGGCCTCTTCATAACGTTTCTGCTCGGTGATCTCCTCGGCGATCCCAACCACCCGGCTAACCTGGCCCGCTGGATCGCGAATCGGAAAGGCGCGGTCACGGATCCATTTCTCCACGCCTCCAGGCGTTCGAATGCGATATTCCCTTAAGACTGGTTCACCCCGCATTTGCCGGATGAGCAAAGCCTGTGCCCGTTCCCGATCCTCGGGATGGATGGACTCCACCCACGAGATAGGGTTCTGGTAGAGGCTCTCACGCGTCCTTTCCCAAACCTGCTCGAAAGCGGGGCTGACATAGGGGATCTGGTCGGCCTCCGGGGGCATGATCCAAAAGACTTCCCGAATGTTTTCGGCGAGCTGCCGGAACTTTTCTTCACTGCTTCGTAAGGCCTGTTCGGCTTCTTTGCGCTCGGTGATGTCCGGGCAGAGGCCCACGTATCCGAGGAACTCCCCACCCGCTGAAAACCGCGGCACCGCGTGCGTCGCCACCCATCTCCAGTCGCCATTGGCGCCTTTGAGGCGCGTCTCGCTTCTGAGAGTAGCGCGCTCCCGAAGGGCGCGGTCGCAATCCTCCAAATATCGCGCCTCGTCGTCCGGGTGCAGCAGGATCTGCCAGTCCATTCCTTCTCCCTGCTCCCGCGTAATTCCGATCAGCTCCTGATACGCTCGATTGACGAACTCAACCCGGCCCTCCGCATTGTTCATCCACATCGGCGCCGGGCATCCGTCGGCCATGATGCGGAAGCGGGACTCCTTCTCCTCGAGCCTCTCCTCGGTGCGCTTGCGTTCGTGGATATCGCGCAGAACAACGGAGATGGTGACGATGTCGCCCACCGCGTTTCTGATGGGACAAGCCGTGACGGACAGCAGAATCGTGGAGCCGTCCTTCCGCAAACCAGCAATTTCGCGTCGCGAGACCCGGCTGCCTTCGACCACCTGCTTCGTCAGCTGTTCCATCCGCGATAGCTCTTCGGGCGCTACCAGCGCGGAGAGCTGAACTCCTACCGCGTCCTGAACGGAATACCCGAAAATTCCCTCCGCGCCGCCGTTCCAGGTGAGGATAATACCCGCGGGTGTCGACGTGATGATGCCGTCCTCGGAACTTTCGACAATTGCATCGAGGATTCTTTGAGCGTCCGCAGCCTGCTCGATACTGCTAACCTCCGGATGAAGCATGGAAGCAACTGGGGCGCGGGTCGCGAGGAAACGGCTCTCGGACTAACACACTCAGTCTATCGTCCCCGAATCCGGCGATCTTTAGATAGACCTTTAGAATGAATCGAGTCCAGACTCCTCTAACTTCTTGGCGGACAGCATCAACTTCACCAGTTGCTCGGTTACATGGGGCTCCAGTCCCTCAGTGTGACCTTTCCCCATCCGGACCACGTCGGCGACCACCCGGCCGTCTTTGCAATGGGGATATTCGAAAACTTCAGCCGTGCCCGGCCTCGGCAGGCGTCCCCATGCGTCTGAGCCGGGATCCTGCCGCGTGGAGTCATAAACATAGCCGGCGGTGGTATCGACGATGTCAGCGTGCCGCACTCGCGGACGGCAGCCTAATTTCGTGGCCCAAGGCGAGGCGTCGGGAATAGGCTGATCGCCGAGTTCATGCTCGCCGGTCTCAAAGATAAAAGAGAACGTCGCGTCGGGAGGCTCGCGCAGTGGCGCCATCAATGCAGCCAGCCCCGCGGCGCCAGAGGGAACACCCGGAGGCGGAGCGGCAGCCGCATTGCCCGGCCGCGCGGCGGTGAAGAAGCTGACGGGAATCGGAGGAGTGGGTCCCAAACGCCCGCCCGACAAACTCAGCCAGCCCGTGATTCTGGTCTTAAAGAAATCAGTGCGCACCAAGCGGTTGGATGTCATGCCGCCCTGGGAGTGTCCAACCAGCCAAAACGCGCGGACATTGCCCTTGCCGATCTGATCGTAGACCAGATTCACGATGTTCTGAAGATACTCGTCGTCCATCGGCGACCAGACTCGCGTGGGCGTGTTCGGGGTGGCGATCACCAGCCGATATTTCTTCGCGTAGTCCATGATCGGGAAATAATGGCGCTGCCAGTTCCCGTAGGAGCCGGCGCCGTGCAAGCTCAGAATAAAGGTCACCTTTTCGCCGCGCTTCAAGTCGCACGGAAAATCGAGAAAGAATTTGCGGCCGGTCTTGGGTTCCACCGCACTTCCTTGCTCGATGACCAGAGGGCCTGGACAGTTGGCATCCGGACAATGCAGAGGAGGCGGAATCTGACAGCTAACTCCTCCGAGCGATGCGGGCGAAACTTCCTTAGCGTATTGAAAAGGAGCGGTGCTGGCCGCGAGGGCCAGCAAGTTGATCAGATGGTATGGGCTCTTCATGTCGAGGTCCTTCGGGGCTGGATTCTACCGGTCGATCGTTTGAGATAATAGCATGAGGCTCTGCTGAAAATGGGCGGACGCATCCCGGCTGCTGGACCATGATATTTTTAACTGAGCGGGAGGCAGAATGATTGAGGGCAAGACCAGCCGGCGTCAGGCCATCCAGTGGCTAGGCGCTTCCGCGATTTCCTGCTTCGCAATTGACGCCGCGCGCGCGGACGGCCTGCCGCTCACCACCACCGGCATCGAACATTTTGGGATGACCGTGCCTGACCCGGAAGCGACAGCCAAGTTCTACGGGCGCATTTTCGATGGCCAGCTATTTCAGGAAAAGGATCCTCCGCCCCGGTTCTATGTAAAGCTCGGCACCGGTTACCTGGCGTTCGGCGGAAAGCCGGATGCAGTTCCGAGCATCGATCACTTCTGCGCGCTCATCGAGAATTATCAGCCGGCGGAGATGCGCAAGAGCCTGGAAGCGGCCAACGTTCCGCTCGGAGCCGGACCATTTGGAATGGCCACCGATCCCGATGGGCTCCGTCTGCAGTTCTTGCGCGCCCCGGCCGGCTTGGCCAAAACCATTATCCCCGCGTACCGGCTCTCTCAGGAAGAATCGCTCTTTCAGGTGGTAGCGCCGGATCACGTGATGCTGCACGTGTCGGATTTGGATCATTCGGTGGAACATTATCAGAAGCTCTTCGGCGCTCCGTTATCGCGAGCCAAGAAGCCGGAGCGCGTCTGGTTTGGCGCCGCCAAAACCAAGCTTGGATTAGAGCTCGTCGCTGCAGGAGAAAAGCCCAGCATCCACCACATCTGCCTGCGTGTCGCGGGTTATGACAAGAAGGCGGCTGCGGAGAAACTGAAGCGGATCGACGTCGAGAGTGCTGTGGGCGACGAGGGTTTGCTGCGCTTCCACGATCCCAACGGAATCGTGATGGAATTGAAGGGCGAGGCATAGAGGGTCGTATGTGGTCTCGAATCGCCATTAGCGTGACTTTTGCGGTCGTATACTCGACGTTTGCGTTCTGCGATCCGGCAAGCGTGAACGCCCCGTCGCCGGACGGCACCACGCCTCTGCATTGGGCCGTGCGCGCGGATGATCTGCGAACGGTGGAATCGCTGCTCGCGTCTGGCGCCGACCCGAAAGCTTCGAATCGATACGGCGTCACCCCCGTCTCTCTGGCCTGCTCGAACGCCAACGCCGTGATCCTCAAGCGGCTGCTCGATGCCGGCGCCGATCCGAATTCACCCGACCCTCAAGGCACCACCGCGCTGATGATAGCTGCCCGCACCGAAGGCGGAACAGACGCAGTGAAGCTACTGCTGGAACGCGGGGCCAACGTCAACGCCAGGGATTCCGTCGAATCCACCGCGCTGATGTGGGCCGTGCGCGCCAACCATCCCGAAGCAGTCGACATTCTCATTCACCACGACGCCGAAATCAACGCTCGCACTCGCAAGGGCAACCCTCCGCCACGGCGCGGCCCAGATTCTGGCGGCGGATCGCATGGGCTCGGCATCGTGCGCAGTGGATGGCCCGAACGCGGATATCAGGAGCCCACGCCCGGCGAGATGACCGCGCTGCTTTACGCCGCCCGTGACGGACGCATCGAGATGGCGCGCACGCTCCTTGCCGCGAACGCGCAGGTGAACCAGGTGGAGGCCAACGGAGTGTCGCCGCTGGTGATGGCGACCGCGAATAATCACATCGATGTCGCGCAATTGTTGCTGGAACATGGCGCCGACGCGAACGCAACGGACTGGTGGGGCCGCACGCCGCTCTGGACCGCCGTGGATCTTCGCGATCTGGAAGTGAACAAGACCGACGACAATGGCGTGGACCGTGCCGCCGCATTGCAGCTGATTCGCGCGCTGCTCGATCGCGGCGCCAACGTGAACGCGAGAACCAAAGAAGTCCCTCCCTTACGCCGTTTTCTGATGCCCATCAGCGATCTTTCCTGGGTGGATGTCACCGGCCAAACCGCGTTCCTCCGCGCTTCCATGTCGGCCGACCTCACCGTCATGCGCTTGCTCCTGGAGAAAGGCGCCGACCCCAACCTCGCCACCTTCGCGGGAACAACTCCGTTGATGGCGGCGGCTGGAGTGAACTGGGTGGGCGGCCAGACCTACAGCGAAGGAAAACAATTCCTGGAAGCGGTAGAACTGTGTTTGGAAAAGGGCGCGGATGTGAACGCGGTGAACTCCATGGGAATCACCGCCGTGATCGGAGCGGCGAATCGCGGATCGAATGACATTCTGGAGCTTCTGGTGAAGAAGGGCGCTGCGCTGGACGTAAAGGATAAACAAGGCCGCACGCCGCTGGTTTGGGCCGAAGGCGTTTTTCTGGCCACCAATCCGCCGGAGAAGAAGCCCAGCACCATGGCGCTGATTCAAAAGTTGATGGGGCAATGAACAAAATCTTCGCGATCTTCGCGCTTGCCCTGTTGTTCGGGTTCGCGGGCGTCGCCCACGCCCAGGATCGCGCACTGCTCGATCGCTATTGCATCGGTTGCCACAACGATAAGACCCGAACCGCGGGTCTCGCCCTCGACAAATTGGATCTCGCCCACCCCGGCAACAACGCTGAAACCTGGGAAAAGGTGATACGAAAAATCCGCGCGGGGATGATGCCGCCCAGTGGTATCCCAAGGCCGGATCGCGCCACTCTGGACGCCTTTGCTTCGCAGTTGGAAGCGGGCTTAGACAGCGCCGCCGCGGCCAGACCAAATCCGGGAACCACCGGCCTGCATCGCCTGAATCGCACCGAATATGCCAACTCTATTCGCGATCTGTTGGCTCTCGAAATCGATCCAACCACCCTGCTCCCCGCCGACGATTCGAGCGAAGGTTTCGACAACATCGCGGACGCACTTGCCATCTCCCCTGCCCTGCTCGAACGCTACGCCGCCACGGCCGCGAAGCTCAGCCGCCTGGCAGTTGGCGACGCCACCATCAGCCCGTCCACGGTCACTTATCGCATTCCGTCCGATTTGTCGCAGACCGATCACATCGAAGGGCTGCCGCTCGGAACGCGCGGCGGAATTCTGGTGCGCAATGTCTTTCCGCTAGACGCCGAGTACGCTATCAAGGTGCATGCCAAGGCCGCGAACATTGGCCTTGGATCGCCCGGCTTCCTGGACGAAATGCTGGAAGTGACACTGAACGGCGAGCGCGTGAAGCTGGCAAAGGCCGCGCCTTCTCTGGATCTGCGGCTGACCGTGAAGGCCGGACCGCAAGAGCTGGGCGTCGCATTTATTCGCAAGAGCCCGCCCGGCGCCGACGACATCTGGCAGATCTACCCGAATAATTCGGCGGTACAAAGCGTCGCCATCACCGGACCATTCAACACCACGGGCGCGGGCGACACGCCCAGCCGGCAACGCATCTTTGTATGTCACCCGGCTACTACCGGCGATGAACCAGCCTGCGCCAAGACCATCCTGTCCACACTCGCGCGTCGCGCCTACCGGCGTCCGGTGACCGACGAGGATTTGAAGACGCTTCTGAGCTTTTACGAATCCGGACGGCGCGATGCCAACTTCGACACGGGAATCGAGCAGGCTTTGGCTCGAGTGCTGATCGATCCTCGTTTCGTTTTCCGCTTCGAGCGCGAGCCGGCCAATGTTGCGGCCGGTGGCGTCTATCGGATCACCGATCTGGAACTGGCTTCCCGCCTGTCGTTTTTCCTCTGGAGCAGCATCCCGGACGACGAACTTCTCGACCTGGCCATCCAGAACAAATTGCATGAGCCCGCGGTGCTCGATCGCGAAACGCGCCGCATGCTGGCGGACACGCGCTCAGAAACTCTGGCCACCAATTTTGCCGAGCAATGGCTGTACTTGCGCGAGCTCAAGAATCAGCATCCGCTGTCACCTGCCTTCAACGACAATCTGCGCGAGTCCTTCCGCCGCGAAACTGAGTTGTTGTTCGAGAGCATCGTGCGGGAAGATCGCAACGTGCTTGATCTGCTGAATGCCGATTACACCTTCGTCGACGAGCGCTTGGCGAAGCATTATGGAATGTCTGGGGTGCACGGCAGCCAGTTCCGCCGCGTGGCCATTCAAGACGATGCCCGCCGTGGACTGCTCGGCCAATCCAGTTTTCTTCTCGTCACCTCGGTAGCCAATCGAACGTCTCCAGTGGCGCGCGGCAAATGGATTTTAGAAAATATCCTCGGAGCGCCCGCGCCTTTGCCTCCGCCCAACGTGCCGCCGCTCAAAGAGAACGAGGGCGCGGTGCAGCCTGCTTCGCTGCGCGCAAGAATGGAAGAGCACCGGAAGAATCCCACCTGCGCGGCCTGCCACAAAATTATGGACCCGATCGGATTTTCTCTGGATAACTTTGACCTGATCGGAACCTGGCGTGGCGCCGAACTCGGCGCCAAGATCGATGCCACCGGCCAACTGGTGGACGGAACGCAACTGGACGGGCCCGCCAGCTTGCGCAAGGCGCTGCTCAGCCGCTCGGACGTCTTCGTCGGCACGGCCACCGAAAAGCTGCTGACCTACGCCACCGGCCGCGCGCTCAAGTATTACGATATGCCGGTGGTTCGCTCCATCGATCGGGAGGCCGCGAAGAGCGACAACCGTTTCTCGGCCCTGATTGAAGGCGTTGTGAAGAGCGACCCATTTCAGATGAGAATGAAGCAACCAACCGAGTCCCGACCCACAGGAGGACAGCCATGAGTTTCATCACCAGGAAGCATGTCCCGCGCCGGACGTTTTTGCGCGGCATGGGCGTAACAGTCGCGCTGCCGCTGCTCGATTCCATGGTCCCAGCGCAGACCCCGCTCTCGAAGACCGCCGCCAATCCGGCCAGCCGCTTGAGCTGCATCTACGTGCCGCACGGCGCCACGATGTACAAATGGACTCCGGAAGCCGAGGGCACAGGATTTACGTTCACCGAAACGCTGGCGCCGCTCGAGAAATTGCGGGACCGCATCACCGTGGTCTCAAACCTGGCGCATCCGGCGGCGGGTGGAGCGGGGTCCGACGCCGGGGCCGATCACGCGCGGTCGGCCGCGGTGTTCCTGAGCGGGGTGCATCCCGAGAAGGACTCCATCCGGGTGGGACCGACCATCGATCAGATCGTGGCGGAACACCTCGGCCAGGACACGCCGCTTCCGTCTCTCGAACTGTCCATCGAAGATGTGGCTCTGAGCTGCGGCTCCGGCTACGCTTGCGCGTATTCCAACACCATTTCCTGGAAGACGCCCACCACGCCGCTGCCCATGGAAAACAATCCGCAAGTGGTCTTCGAAAAGCTTTTCGGCGACGGCAGTAACGACGCCGATCGGCAGGCGCGCAAACAATTGAGCCGTAGTTTGCTGGACTCGGTGATGCAAGAAGCGGCTGCGCTCCAGCGCGATCTGCCGGCGGCCGACCGCACGCGTCTGGCCGAATATTTGGACGACATCCGCGAGATCGAACGCCGCATCCAAAAGGCCGAGCAGCAGGCGCGCAACGATGTGAAATTACCGGACTCGCCAACTGGCGTGCCCGAATCGCTCGACGAGCACTTCAAGATCATGTTCGACATGCAGGTGCTGGCGTTCCGGGCGCAGATCACGCGCGTAGCCACCATGATGTACGCTCGCGATACCAGCGGCGCGGTCTATCCGCAAAGCGGCGTGCGCGAAGGCTTTCACGTGGCATCGCACCACGCCAACAATCGCGCCAACATGGATAAATATGCGCTGATCAACAAATACCATGTGCAGATGCTGGCCTACTTCCTGGAGAAGCTGAAAGCCACTCCCGATGGCGACGGCAATCTGCTGGATCATTCCCTGGTGCTTTACGGCAGCAGCATGAGCAATGGCAATCAGCACGATCACGATCCCCTGCCCGTGGTGCTGGCTGGCGCCGCGTCCGGCCAATTGAAGGGCGGCCGGCACATGCAATATGCTCCTCACACGCCCATGTCGAATCTGCTGCTGAGCATGCTCGACAAGCTCGGCGTCCAAGCCGATCACCATGGCGATAGCACCGGCAAGCTGGAAATTTGAGCGCTGACCAGAGATAGCGTAGCGCTAGTCAGCGCGGCCCAACGATACTCAATGGAATCGAACTGCCCAGGGAGGAGGTGCCAAGCACGGTGGTACCTTGCGCGCCTCCCAGAAACCATACTTGACTCTCGCCGGTTACCGGATCCTGCCAGGCCACATCCGGGTGACCATCCAGATTAAAGTCGG
>Ga0302325_10002510_pt1 | contig 44518 bp, 36 predicted proteins | sample Palsa_T0_2_FD_201948 | JGI IMG/M metagenome (GOLD analysis project Ga0302325, IMG submission 201948) | Peat permafrost microbial communities from Stordalen Mire near Abisko, Sweden - Palsa_T0_2 | ecosystem: Environmental > Terrestrial > Soil > Palsa > Peat permafrost | place: Sweden: Abisko... | reverse complement strand
CTGCCGCAGCAACGGCGCCCCGCCCTGCTGCGCCATCAACAATCCGCATACCAGCGCGAGCACCCCCGCGCCGGCCGCGGCCCATCCGTATTTAGAAGCGGAAGCGTACATTTGTGAATACCGAAAATAGTGTGCGGCTGGTCAGTATATCCCGGAAGCCCTGGAACGGCGCGAACGCGTTCACGCCGCCCGTGATCACGATGTTCTCCGACAGCGGCGGCCGGTACGTCAACCCGATCCCGGAATCGGCCCCGATGCCGGCGTGGATTCCCGATTGGAACAGCAGCAGCTCCAGCGGCTCGGTGTCGGCGAAGCGCAGAAAATTCACGTTCACGAAACCTTTCAGCTTGGGCGTGATGTCGATGTCCACGCCCGCGTTGTATAAAAACAATCCCGGATTGACGAAGTTGGATTGCCCTTCGCCCTTGCTGGTCCGCAGATCCGGCACCAGGCTCCCCTCGTTCACCAGGCTCACGCCGGTGCTCAGCAGACCGATGCCCTCCCGGTCCCAGAAACTGAAAAAGCCCCCCGCGAAGTTCGGATTGTCGAATATGGTGTCGAAGCCGCGCGCCGATCCGCCCAGCGGATTCTTGTCCCCCGACGCGTAAAAGAACGACGCCCGGTAGCGCAGCCAGTCCTTGTCGATCGACAACTCCAGCGCCGCCATCTGCGCGTTGATGTCCACCCGCCGCTCGGCGATCTCGTTGAAGCTGTCGTGCCCCAGCGCCTGATAGAACGCGTGCGTCACGTTCAGCTTTCCGAAATGCCCGTCCCCGGTCAGCCCGTAATAATACGCCCGGATCGCATGCTCGGCCACCAAACCGATCGGCGCCGGACGCGCCAGAAAGTTATTGGTGTTCAACTGAAACGACGGATCGTCCTTGTTGTAATGGAAGCTGGCTTGAATCGTGTAGCCCGGCTTGATGAAATCCTGCCGGTACAAATTCGCGATCATCACCTGCTGGTGCCGGTAGGAAAACGTGTTCAACCCGCTGTTGGTGTCCTTTTCCAGCATCGCGAAATACGCCGCGTTGAACTGATACCGATTCGATCCCAAGGTGCCGAACAAACGCACGCCCGGCTCCTGATCGGAGAAAATGAAGCCGCGAAAATCGCTGTTGAAGGATTGAATGCCCGCCCGCAGGGAAATGAAATCGTAGTTGTCGCTCAGGTCCGCCAGCTTCGCTTCCACGAAGCCTTCCTGCAGCCCCACGTGCGTGTCCAGCCGCGTGGTCCCCTTGGTCGGGTCCACGTTCACGATCCCGTTTTCCTGCACGTTGAGGTAGTTGATATTGATCACCGGCATGAACTTGATTTGCCAGTCCACCGGCCGGAAGGTAGTGTCGCCATGGAACAGCGTCACCGACAAGCCGATATTTTCGGTCATGAAAAACTGTCCGAACCGTCCGTAGAAGTCCGTCGCGCCGGGACTGGACGAGCCCAGCCCGCTCGGGATCGGCAGGCGCCGGCCGTCGAAGAACGTGTCGCTGGTCAGATTCAAGTTCAGAAAGGTGCGGTTGCCGATGATCGGGTAGTCCCCCTTCAGCTTGTTGCGATTGAACGGATCGTACCAGTGGCCCTTCACGTACGGCACTTCGCCCACCGGGTAGCGATGATAGTCGGTGGGAAACGCATAATTCCAACGATCCGGAATCACCTCGAACAGCTCCGCGTCGGTGGCCAGCGGCGCCAGCGGCAGCGGCTCTCCGGTGGTCTCCGGCGGCGGCGGCTCGAGCAGGGCGCGATAGGGCGACGAGATCCTCGGCTCGGCCGGACCCCTTGCAGGCTTGGGACCGAGCGCCGGTTCGCGCGGAATCTCGCGCAGTCCTTCCAGGCCCGTGGGCGTAGTCTTCATGGCGAACTGGAGCGCGAACACGTCGCCGGCCGCCAGTCCGATTTCGTCGCGCTCAAACGGCTGGAATCCATCGCGCGCGGCGGTGAGCGCATAGCGGCCCGGCGCCAGGTCCAGGAATCGAAACGCCCCGTCGCCGGTGGTAGTGGTGGTGCGCTTGGCGCCGCCCGCGCCTTCCAGCGTGATCGCCACCCCGCCCAGACCCAATCCGGTGTCGGTTTCGACGATGCCTTCCACCGCCGCGTTGGTCGGCACCGACTGGCGTGGTATGCGCCGCGGCGTCCGCTCCAGCGTCTGGCCCGCCAGCGCCCCGCTCAACAACAGCACCGCCACCGTCCACCGCCAGTGCCCATTTGTTCGCTGCCCGAATCGCGCCATGACCTTGGACTTACGCGTTCACCGCGCGGGGCTCGGCAACCGGAGCGGCTAGAAATTCCATGAGCGCCCCATTGCATGCCAAAGTTTGATCTGTCGGAAAGATGTGACTGGCGTGCGGCAGCATCACCAGCCTTGCGCCCGGAATTCGCGAAGCGATCAGCTTGCCGTTTGCCGGATGCACCAGCCGATCCGTTTCGCCATGGATCACCAACGTCGGCACGTTAAGTTGAGGCAAGCGGCTATACGCCTCCCAACCCAGGATTCCCTGCAACTGAGCGAGGTACGCCTCAGGCCGCGGAAACCAGGCACGGCGCACCGCGAGATCTTCTTCGACGCGATCGCGCGAAGTGCGGGGATCGTAGATGTACGGAATCGCAGCCAGCGCTGCTTGCTCCGGCGTCATAGCGCCGCGGTTCATCAGCAGTTGCGTCACCTCGGGTTCGGCTTGCACGGCGGTGGGTCCGCCCGCGGCGGTGCAACCCAGGATGAGCGATCGCACTCGCTTCGGGTTTTGCAAAGCCAGTTCCTGCGCGATCATGCCGCCCATCGAAATTCCGAAAACGTGCGCGCTCGCGACGCCCGCCGCGTCCAGCACTGCCACGGTGTCAGAGGCCATCAGCGCGATAGGATACGGACCAGGCGGCATGTCGCTCCGGCCGACGCCGCGGTTATCTAGCACGATAGTCCGGTAACGTCCGTCCAGCACGGGGCGCGTGCGCCACCACATGTCCGACGGATAGCCGAGTCCCATAATCAGCAGGACCGGCTCGCCGACGCCGCGCTCGTCCCAATAGATCTTGGCGCCTTGGTTTTGGATGAATGGCATTGGATTGTTCTCGATTGTACCGCTCTTGAACGGGTAGTGGGAACTCAAATCGGGGCGTGTGGCATGATGTGATCTAATGTCGCTTGTGCGCGCCGCCTTACTGATCCTCGCCATCTCTCTGACCGCTTGCCGACCCGCCCAGCAGACCGCGCTGGATCGGCTGCATCCGTGCAAGATCGATGAAGGCCCCAGCGAGGCCTTCTGCGGCCAGTACAGCGTTTTCGAAAACCGCCAAACTAAAACAGGGCGGAAAATTCAGCTCAAGATCGTCGTCGCTCCGGCGCTTCAGCGCGATCCTAAGCCGGACCCAGTATTCGTCTTCGAAGGCGGCCCGGGCGGCGGCGCGGCCACGCTGGCGAAATATCATCTGCCCGCCTTTCACCGCTTCCAAGTAGACCGCGATATCGTCTTCGTTGATCAGCGTGGCACGGGCGGTTCCAATCCCCTGGACTGCGAGCCGGAAGATCGCGACGACGAGGATTTCTCGAAAGCCGACGACTATCCCGTCGAACGGCTTCGCAATTGTCTCGCGGGACTCCAAGCCGACGAGCGCCTTTACACGACAGCGATCGCCATGGACGACATCGACGATGTCCGCAGGTATTTGGGTTACGGCGCAATTAATCTCTGGGGCGCCTCGTACGGAACGCGTGCCGCGCTGGTGTATTTGAAACGGCATGAGGACTCGGTGCGGACAGTCGTTCTGGATGCGGTGGCGCCGCCCGACATGCGGATTCCGCTTTTCATGCCGCGCGACTCCGAGCGTGCACTAGACCTGATGATAGAAGACTGCGCCAAGGATACCGCCTGCAACAAGCAGTTTCCGCATCTGCGCGATTCCGTGAATACGCTGTTTGCGCACGCAGCGGCCAAGCCTCACATTCATTTCACCCATCCGCGCACCGGCAAGCCAGCCGAAATGACAATTTCGCAACGCTTGCTGGCATTCGTCATTTTCAATGCGCTCTACGACCCCACCGCCACTTCCTTGCTTCCGCGTTTGATCAACGATGCGGCCCAGGGAAATTATCAGGGGTTGCTGGCGCTGGCCTTCTCGCGCGACTTGCCGAAGGGCGCGATGAGCGAGGGCATGTTTCTTTCGGTGGTCTGCGCGGAAGACATGCCGCGCATCCACGAGGGCGAGATCGCGCGCGAAGCGCAAGGCCGATTCCTCGGCGCCGCCTTTTTCGACACGCGCATGAAGCCCTGCGAGTTCTGGCCGAAGGGCGACGTCAATGACGATTTCTATCAGCCTGTGGTTTCCGTCAAACCCGTGCTGCTCGTTTCCGGAACCGACGATCCTATCACTCCGCCTTCCTGGGGCGATCAAGTGGCCCGGTTCTTGACGAACGCGAAACATATCGTCGTGCCTGGATCCGGGCACGGGAGTACTGGGCGCGGCTGCGTCCCGCAACTCATCGACAAGTTCCTGGAGCAGGCTAGCGTCAAGGATCTGGACGCGACCTGCGTGCAATCGCAGCACCGGCCTCCGTTTTTTGTGAGTTATACCGGAGCCGATCTGCCGTGATCGAGATCCAGGGGCTGCGTAAGAAGTTTGGCGAAGTCGAGGCTGTGCGCGATGTGAGCTTTAGCGCCTTCGATGGAACCGTGGTCGGACTACTGGGACCGAACGGCGCGGGCAAGACCACCACTTTGCGAATGCTCTCGGGACTCATGCGCCCCGATGCCGGCACGATTCGCGTGGACAACGCCGACGTGGTGGCGGATCCGATCGGCGCGCAGACGCACATGGGTCTGCTACCGGACTCGCGCGGGCTCTACCCGCGCTTGACGCCCGTCGAGCACATCGAATATTTCGGCCGCTTGCACGGCATCGACGGCGACGCTCTCACCACGCAGGTCAAGGCGCTGATGGAACGTCTGGGTTTGAACGAACTGGCCAACCGCCGCGTTTCCGGCTTTTCTCAAGGCGAGCGGACAAAAGTGGCGTTGGCTCGTGCGCTGGTGCATCGGCCGCGCAACGTGATTCTGGACGAGCCCACCAATGGGCTCGACGTCATGAGCACGCGCGCCATGCGCGATTTGATCCGCGGGCTGCGCCGGGACGGTTGTTGCGTGCTATTTTCGAGCCACATCATGCAGGAGGTTTCCGCGCTGTGCGATCGCATCGTCGTCATCGCCCAAGGAAAAGTGGTGGCCGACGGAACGCCCGACGAGCTTCGCAGCCTCACCGGCCGCGATAATCTGGAAGACGCTTTCGTCGCCCTTTCCGGGCTGGAAGTGGAGGAAATATCGTGAGCTCGCTGCGCACGCTGTGGGTTGTCTGGACGAAAGAACTGCGCGACGGCAAGCGGGACCGCCGCGCGATCTTCTCGCTGCTGATCGGCGTGGTGCTCACTCCCGCCATCTTCGGCGGCATGTTTACCGTAATGGCGGGCCGCGAAAAGAATGCGCAGGAGATCAAGCTGCCGGTCGCCGGCGCCCAGAACGCGCCCGCCTTTGTCGATTGGCTCAAGCAGCAATCCGGCGTCGAGATCGTGCCGGCGCCGGCCGATCCGGAGCAGGCCGTTCGGGATCGAATCGAAGATGTCGTTCTGGTCATCGACAAGGATTTTTCGAAAGACATCGCGCGCGCCATTCCGGCGCCCGTCAAGCTGATCAGCGACTCCACTCGCGACACTGCGCGGCCCAAGGTCGCCCGCGTGCGGTCGCTGGTCACCCTCTACTCCAGCCAAATGGCGGCCTTGCGGTTGATCGCGCGCGGCGTGGCTCCCTCAATCGCCTTGCCGATTCGGGTGGAGGAACTGGAGGTTTCAAGCGCCCAGCAGCGATTGGCGACGCTGCTCGGCATCCTGCCGTTGACTTTGGTCTTAGCCGCGCTGACGGGAGGAATGCAAATCGCCATCGACACCACCGCCGGAGAACGTGAGCGCGGATCGCTCGAGCCGCTGCTGCTCAGCCCCGTTCCTCGCGTCGTGCTGGCGGCGGGTAAATGGCTGGCTGCAGCGACCTTCGGTTGCGGCTCGGTCCTATTCTCGATGCTGCTGACGGTGAATGTGCTCCGGCGGGTACCGTGGCAGGATATGGGAATCCGCTTTCGAGTAACGGACGGAGAATTGATGAGCTTGTTAGCGCTTCTGCTGCCGCTGGTCTTTTTGCTGAGCGCGGTGGTGATGTTCGCTTCCACCTTCGCCCGGTCGTTCAAAGAAGCGCAAGGCTACATCGGCGTTCTGATTCTATTGCCGATGGTGCCCGGTTTGATTTCCACGCTCTACCCGCTTTCAAACCGGCCTTGGCTGGCGCCGATACCGATCCTAGGTCAATATGCGCTCGCCGCGGACGTGTTGGGCGGCAAGCCACCCGCCGCATCTTTCTACGTGTTGGCCGGCGTAACCACACTGGCCTGCGCGCTCGCGCTGCTGGCGCTGATATCGCAGCTCTTGAAACGAGAGGCTATTATTTTCGGGCGTTAGGACCCTACTTCTTGCCGGAAGCTTCTTCCGCTTCGGTTTTTCGCGCTCCCCCAAGGATATCCACGATCGCGTAGTTGCCTTCGTGGCAGGCGTATTCGTAAATTGGCCCAGCCGTCGCCAAGAACGGCATTTCCAACGTCCATGGCTTGGTCCACGTAGAAGCGTCTTCCATGGTCGCTTTGTAGACGATGTTGTTGGCGTCGGCGCGCCTGAAGCGCTCGGTTATTTTCAGGTCTCTGGAGGAGCCTCGGAAACGGGTCTGGTCGTTGAAATTCGTGGTTTCCACCACCAGCGTGTCGCCCTCCCAGTGGCCGATCGAATCGCCGAACCAGCGCCGAATATTTGGCGGCAGGTGGGTCGCGTTCATTCGGATGACGCGCACGTCGTGGATCATCTCCACCATGATCATAATCGCGTCCGGCGTCTGGACAATCTGATAGTTGTTGTTATAAAGCACCGGCAGCATGGGCGGGCCCGTTGTGCCAACCAGGCAGCGCTCCGTCAGCGGGCGGTCCTTCACGCCGTCAAAGGATCTTGTGGCCGCGCGATTGCGTTCGCGGGCCTGCGGCGTCATCGGCGGTATTTTGCCATCCGGCGGATCGATCACCAAGGAGGTCCGCTTCACGCCGTCCACTCGCGCTAGTTCCGATCCCATGTCATAGAAGAGGACGTTGTACGCGCCCGTGCCCACCGACCCTTTCGTCGCATGCAGCGGACCTTCCGACGTCCCGTCCAGTTGCTGCCACGATTCCGAATCTCGCTTTTCGTAGGCTGTCGCCTCTGCCTCCGTAAGCGTCGCCTTCCCGGCAAACGCAGCCGGACGCTCGAGCGGCGTTCGCGTCGCGTTGCTCCAGAGCCCCGAAAGGTCGGGGTGACCCTCCGCCGTTCGAGGTATCTGCCCTGCCGACTTATTCTGCGCGGAGAGCGCGGCAGCCGCAAAGAGCGCCAGCGCGGCGATTGTCATCGGATTTCGGTAGGTCATAACTTGCCCTCAGCTAGAGCATACCGCTATTTTTACGGCGCGCCGACGTCTGCCCTCAAGACGCTGCCTATGTCGTCCCAAACCAGCCAATGCGCGTTGATCGCGCGAGCGCCATGCTTATCGTAAGAACCTCTTATAGGGGTTCTTGGGATTGATTCCGACGCAGACACACCGCCGTTTGTTTCCAACGAACCATTCCGCCAACCGCGTCAGCAATGCGGTGCCGATCCCTCGCCCTTGGAATTCCTTAAGCACGTAGATCGACTGGAGTTCGCCCTCAGTGTCATGTCGCCGCGAAAAGTGTCCGGCGATATAGCCGACCAAGAAACCATCCGCAACCGATGCAAACAAAATGCGCGGCTCCAGCGCCTGGCGCGGGTGATGGATTCGCCGCACATAGCCATCCCACCGCCTCCGAAGCCGTTGAAAATCGTAAATGTCGGGCGTCTCCAATCCGCTCTCGCGCATGGTGTCGCTGTTGATCCGCGCGATGGCGAAAACGTCTTCGATTCCGGCCTCACGGTACTCGATCATATTTACAATTTCCGGCGTTCCCCGTTGCACACGCAGCGCCGCGCCACGCCCCAGCGTACTGTATGCTGTATCGTATCGGCTAACTATCACGCCGACACCCGCGAGCTCTTTTGGGTCCGCGGATTCGTGGGCGCGTTCATCGATTAGGGATTAGGAAAAACCATGCTCAGCCAAAAACTTGACCCCAACGTTCGCTCTCTATTAGAAATGTTCGAAGCCCAGGGCGGCCCTCCGCTCGAGAGCTTTCCGCCCGCCGAGGCGCGCAAGCTGATCCGCCAGATGACCGACCAGATCGGCGGGACTCCCGAACCGGTCCAATCCATCGAAAACCTGCGGATCCCCGGCCCCGACGGCGACATTCCCATCCGCATCTACACCCCCGCGTCACCGGCGCCCCGGCCTGCCATGGTGTATTTTCATGGCGGAGGCTGGGTGATCTGCGATCTCGACACGCACGAGGTGCAATGCAGCGCGATCGCTCGACGCGCCGGCGCCGTGGTCGTGTCGGTGGATTACCGTCTCGCGCCCGAACACAAGTTCCCGGCCGCGGTGACCGACAGCTACGCCGCGACTATCTGGGTAGCTGCGAATGCGGGCCGGCTGGGCATCGACCCGCGCCGGATTTCCGTGGGCGGCGACAGCGCCGGCGGCAACCTCGCCGCTGTCGTTTCGCTCAAGAGCCGCGACGAACGCGGGCCCGCCATCGCTCTGCAGGCGTTGGTCTATCCGGTGACCGATCTCTCGTCGTTCGATACCGGATCGTATCGGGAGTTCGCCCAGGGTTACCAGCTCACCAAGCCTGAAATGGAGTGGTTTCGCGACCAATACCTGTCGAGCGCCGAAGACCGCCGCCACCCGCACGCTTCGCCCCTGCTGGAGCGCAATCTCCGAGGATTGCCCCCGGCGCTGATCATCACCGCGGAATGCGATCCGTTGCGCGACGAGGGCGAGGCGTACGCGAAGCGCCTGGAAGAAGCAGGCGTCACCGTTACATCCACGCGCTACGCGGGCATGATCCATCCGTTCTTTTCCCTCACCGCCGTCATACCGCAGGCCTTCGATGCAATCCAGCAAGTGGCCGATGCGGTCCAGCGAGCCGGGTTGCGAACTGCCGTCGGCGCAGTGTAAAAGACTTCCGACCGATCAATACCGAGCGTCATTTAAGAAGCGGTTTCAGCGCGCGGAACACGGTTTGCGCCACCATCGCGTTGCCCTGCGCCGTTGGATGCAGTCCGTCGCGCTGCATCAGGTTCGGACGCGTCGCGACGCCTTCCAGCAAAAACGGAATCCGCGCGAGTTTGTACTTAGCGGCCAGATCTATGTAGATGTTTTCGAACTGCCGAATGTATTGCGGGCCGTAGTTGGGCGGCAGAGTCATTCCGGCGAGCACTACAGTGGCGCCGGCACGTCGCAGAGTGGTGACCATCTGATCGAGATTGGCGCGTGTGGTCTCGATGGGCAGGCCCCGCAATCCGTCGTTGCCTCCAAACTCGACAATCACGATCCGAGGCCTCTCTCGTAGCGCTTCATCCAAGCGGTTGACTCCGTCCGTGGTGGTGTCGCCGCTCACACCCGCATTCACGACGCGCCACCGGAGCCCGCTACGGTCCATTTCCTTCTGCAGATAGTCCGGGAAACTATTGCCTGGCTCCGCGCCGAATCCCGCAGTCAGGCTGTCTCCAAAGGCCACGATCACCGGCCGCGAGTCCGGAGGCGCACAAAGTAAACCGGCGGCCGCCGCGCAGCATCCAATTGATAAGAAGATGAATCTCACCCAATGCCATAATAGAAGTTTGCAAGACCCTTCTATCCGAACGCCCGCAATCCGGGTTTCGGGCGTCACCAAAAGCATCCAAACCGCCACGCACAAAGTGGACATCCTGCGCGGTATCGATTTCGAGATCGCGGCCGGTGAATTCGCCGCCATCATGGGACCGTCCGGCAGCGGCAAGAGCACTTTGCTGGGTCTTTTGGCGGGCCTTGACACGCCCACCACCGGCCAAATTGTCTTGGACGGCGTGGACATCACAGGGCTGGACGAGGATCGCATGGCGCTGCTGCGCGGCCGCAAGATCGGGTTCGTTTTTCAGTCGTATCATCTGTTGCCGACATTGACCGCCGAGGAAAACGTGCTGCTGCCCTTCGAATTAACCGGCGGAGGCAACGGCTCGGCTGGCCGAAAGCGCGCGCGAGAGTTGCTCGAAAGCGTGGGGCTGCCCGATCGGCGCGATCATTATCCCGTTCAGCTTTCTGGCGGCGAGCAACAGCGCGTTGCCCTGGCGCGCGCGTTCATGGTGCGTCCGCCGATTCTGTTGGCCGACGAGCCCACTGGGAACCTGGACACGCAGAACGGCCAGCACGTTCTCGAGTTGCTGATATCGCTGAACCAGCGCGAGGGCACGACGCTGGTTTTGGTTACGCACGATCCCGCGTTATCCAGCCGCGCCAATCGCTGTATCCAATTGCGCGACGGCCTGGTAGTGAGCGAAGACTGATATGCGATTCTCCTGGTCCACCGCGTTCAAGATCGCCTGGCGCGAGGGGCGTTCGTCGTCGTTCAAATTCTTCTTTGTCATTCTCGCGGTGGCCGTGGGCGTGGGCTCTCTCACCGGTGTGCGAGGCTTCAGCCGCGCGTTCCACGGAATGCTTCTGGATCAGGCCCGCACGCTTATGGCCGCCGACCTCTCGTTGCGCGTCTTCGAATTGCCAACTGAAGAGCAGGACGCCGTGCTCAACGACCTGGCCAAGCATCGCGTGGAACGAACCTGGATCACCGAAACGTTAACCATGGCGTCCGCGGGCGAATCCCATACTCCGATGCTGGTTTCCATCAAAGCCGTGGACCCGAAGGTCTATCCGTTCTACGGCGAGATCCGCCTGTCGCCCGCCGCGCCGCTCGCGAGTGTCTTGGCCGACGGCACGGTCGCGGTTTCGGACGACATTCTGCTGCGTCTGAACCTGAAAGTCGGCGACACGCTGCAACTCGGCGGCCAGCCTTTTCGCATCATCGGCCAAGTGACGTTCGAGCCGGATCGCATGCTAGGCAGCCTGAACGTCGGCCCGCGCGTGATGATGACGCGCGACGGTTTGGAGCGCACCGGCCTGATGCAGCCGGGCAGCCGCGCCGCCGAGCGGTTCATCTTCCGCCTCCACCCTGGATCGCCGGACATCGAGAACGTTCGGCGCCAGTTAAAGCAAGCCTTTCCCGACGCGCTGATCGCCGATTATCGCGAGTCGCATCCCATCATCACCCAAAGCTTGAATCGCGCCACCATGTTTCTGAGCCTGGTGAGTCTGATCACCTTGATCGTCGGCGCGATCGGCGTGTCCACCGCGATTCATGCGCACATTCAGCAGCGCATGGATTCCATCGCGATCATGAAATGTCTGGGCGCGCGCTCCAGCCACTTGATGCGGATCTACCTGATCCAGACCCTCGCGCTCGGATTGGCCGGCGGACTGGCGGGCGCGGCGCTCGGCTTGGTGGTCCAGCGGGCCTTTCCTCAATTCCTGGCGCGTTATTTTCAAATCGAACCCACTGCGCAGTGGGACTTTCTGACGGCCGCCCAAGGCATCGGCATTGCCATACTGGCGACGCTTTTGTTCACGCTGCCGCCGCTGCTGGCCATCCGCCGCATTCGCCCGAACCTGATTCTGCGCCGCGAAATGGAGGGATCGAGATCGACCTGGCGGGCTCGCTGGAGCGAGCAGCGCGCCTCCCTACTGGCGGGCGTTTTCATCGTGATCGGTTTCGCCGGAATCGCGATGTCGTTCGCCACCGGCACTCGAGCCGACATGTGGAAGACCGGCGAATACTTCGCGGGCGCGCTGGCGGGCGGCCTGGCCGCGCTGTCCGGCATCGCGTGGTTGATGTTGCGCGGGCTGAAATCGATGGGCCGCCGCAATTTTCCCACCGCCGTCCGACACGGCATCGCGAATCTCTATCGCCCCGGAAATCAAGCGCAATCGGTGCTGGTGGCGCTCGGCATCGGCGTGATGTTCACGCTCACCGTGTATTTGATCGAGCGCGGCGTCATTGCCGAAATGCATCGCACCGCGCCGCCCGGCATGCCGAACATTTTCCTGATCGACATCGCGCCCAAGGATCGCGATGCCGTGGTCAATCTGGTGAAGCAGCAGCATGGTGTCGAAGGCGCGCCGGAGCTGATCGGGACCGCGGCCGCCAAGCTAATCGATGTCGATGGCCGCGAGATTATCCAAATGCCGCTGAAAGGCTGGGCTCGCCGTTTCCGCTCGGCGCGCCCGGTGACGTCGGAGGAAGCCATGTCGAGCGAAGTGCAGGTGGTCGATGGAAAGTGGCTGGGTGCTTCGAAGCCTTCCGGCGGCCCGCAACTGTGCGTGTCCGAGGAAGTCGCCAAGACGCTGGATATCCGCCCGGGAGCGATGCTGCACTGGTCCATCGCGGGCAAGGATCTGACATCGCGTGTGGCCTGCGTTCATCGCATCGACACGATTCACCTGGCCGGCCGCGTCGAATTCATCTTCAGCAAAGGCGCGCTGGATGGTTTCCCGCTCATCTACTACGGGAGCCTTCGGGCCGATCCCACCGCCGTCCCGGTGTTCCAAGAAGCTTTGTACCGCCGCTTTCCCACAGTCACGGTTGTGAACATGGCGGATGTGCTGCAAACCTTCCAGGGCGTCGTTGATCAAATCGCCACGGTGATCCGCTTCATATCGGCGTTCGCCATTCTGGCGGGAGCGATTATTCTCTCTTCGAGCGTGGCGGGCACTCGTTTCCGGCGCATGCGCGAGGTGGTGATCTTGAAGACGCTGGGCGCCACGCGCTGGCGGGTCAGCCGGATTTTCTCGGTGGAGTTCTTGATTCTTGGCGCGGTGGCCGGAACCATGGGAGTCCTGCTGGCCAATGCGTTCGCAGGCCTGCTGCTCAAACGGATGCTGGACGCCCCAGTGTCCTTCTTTTGGCTTCCAAGCGTCCTTAGCATTGTTCTGACGGCGCTGATCGCTAATATCGCCGGATGGATGGCCAGCTTCCGCATCCTGGGCCAGAAGCCGCTCGAGATCCTGCGCGAAGAATAGCGCGGATCACGGATTCGTCGAATTCGCGCCGTCCAGGAGCGCGCGAAGCTGCGATGCCAGTTCTCCGACATTCGGCGGCTTGAAAATCGCGTCCGCTACTCCCGGAACCTTGCGAACTGAAAACCCTGGGCCGGTCACGTCGCGCCATCCCAACCTTGGATCGTCCAGAATCACGGTGCTGTGGTGTTGATCGCCCGCGAGAAAATGAACTACGTTGCAGCGGAGTTTGCCGGGCGCATATGCGCGGCCCGCTCTTTCGTTGCGAATGTCGATGGGTTCCCTCGGCTCGACTACCGCTTGCATTCCGGCCGCAACCAGAGCGCGCCGGGTCAACGCCTGTTTTTTCCGTCGGAACAAGCTCCGCCAAACATCGATGTGCGAGCGGATCTGGCCCCAATCCACATGGCCTTCCCGACGCACTAGAGCCGAGAGAAGCGCCGCCGATTGCCGAAAATACTTCCTCCAATGGCGCGCCACTTTGGGATATCCGGGAGTCGGGACCTCGAACAACGCGAGCAAAGCAACATCCTGGCCGTCGGCGACAAGCTGCCGCGCCACTTCAAAAGCAACGATTCCACCGTAGCAGTGCCCGCCCAGAAGATAGGGGCCTTCCGGACGCAGCGAACGGATCGACGCTCCGAAACGCTCCGCTTGCTCTTCGATGCTGTACACTCCGCGGTTCTCGATGCGGCGCGGGTCGCGAACAATGAAGAATGGTTGATCCTCGCCGAGTCCCTTGGCCAGATCCATAAAATAGTACGGGTTTTCGCAGGCGCCGGGAATGCAGAAGAAGGGAACGCGCGAGCCCCGCGGCTGGAGCGCGACCACGGGAGTGTTTTCGCGCCCGATCGGGGACCTGGTCATGATCCGCGCCAACGTTTCGATAGTGGGGCTCGAGAGGAACTCCGCCCTCTCTTCGGAAACCAGATCGATCTTCGCTTCCGCCAGCAACTGGGCCAATGCGAGCGAATCGCCGCCCAATTCAAAGAAATCGTCTCGGATGCCGGCGCGTTCGATTTTGAGAATCCGCTGCCAGATTCCGGCCAGCCCCGTCTCGGTTTCGTTCGCCGCGCCGGACACGTCCCGAACGGCATCCGTTCCCCGCTGAAACTGCTCGGCGAGCTCGGCCCGTGCCGGTTTGCCGGTGGGGCCTTTCGGAATCGCATCCATGAAAACGACGCGGCGCGGGACTTTGAAATCCGCGATCCGCTCCGCCGCGAACCTGCGCAGTTCCGGCTCGCTCGTCGCCATGCCCGGCCGCGCGACCACGGCCGCCGCGGCTTCTTCGCCAAGCGTCGCATGCGCAATGCCGAAAGCCGCCACCTCCGCAACCGCCGGATGCGCTCTCAGCGCGTCCTCGATTTCGCCGGGCAGGACTTTCTCTCCGCCGCGATTGATGATCTCCTTGAGCCGCCCGGTCACGAACAGAAAACCGTCCGAGTCCAGACGGCCCAGATCTCCCGTCCGGAACCAGTCGTCTCGAAAAGCAACGCGGTTCGCTTCGGGATTGTTCCGATACGAACTCATCACGGCGGCGCCTCGGACGACGATCTCACCCTCGCAGCCCGGCGCCAGGAGCTGACCGGTTTCGCTCATGATACCGATTTCCGACCCCGTGCTTCGGCCGGCCGATCCCGGCTTGCGCCGATTTGGAGGTGGCGCGTTGCTGGTGATCGCGCCCGCTTCCGTCATCCCGTATCCTTCCAGCACGGGAGCATGCAGCGCCCGCTCGATTTCCTCCCTCAAGGCAGACGGCAGCGAAGCGCCGATCGAACGGACGAAGCGCAACGGCGATCGTTCGAGAACCTCCGGCTGCGACTCGATCAAGGGCAGAATGGCATTATGCAAAGTCGGCCCCGCCGTGTACCAGGTGGGGCGATACCGTTCCAGCCAGCCCAGGAACGCGCTCGCATCGAAACCGGCGGTGCAGATGACGGTTCCGCCGGCCAGGAGCTGGGCCAACGAACTCAGCAATCCTTGCAGATGAAACAGCGGCATCATACTCAAGAAGCGATCCGTGGCAGTCAGATTCAGAATCCCGCGCGTGTTGGCCGCCATCGCGCGAAGGTTCGAATGCGTCAATGGAACGATTCGAGCCTTACCGGTAGTCGCTGACGTGTGTAGAAGCAACGCCACCTGCCCGCCATCGGCCTCTGGGACAAAGTCAGGGCACGCGGCGTCGCGCGAGACTTCCAGAACGATGATTCCGCGCTTCCGGGCAATGTCGGCAACTGGCGAAGAAACCGAGGGAGCGAAGATCACCGCGCGCGCTTCAAGATCGGCGAGCGCGGACTCGATCTCGGGCTCGCGCAGCGCCGGATTGACGACAGCGCAGCCGGCAACCGAAGCGATGCCAAGAAAGTTTGCAATCAAACCGGCGCCGTCCGGCATTACCAAGGCCACCACATCTTCGCGCGTTATTCCCGCAGCCGCCACCGCGCGTGCCGCCGCTTGGATTCGTTTCTGAAGCGCGGCGAATGTGAGACTCTCTCGGCCCGGCTCGATCAGAGCAGCCGCATCGGGAGTGGCGGCCCCGCGCAGCCGGAGTGCATCCAAGAGTTGCGTTTCTTCGCGGAGCGCTTCAAGTATTGCCGCAGCCATAAACGGGGAACTATCCCGATCCTAGTCCTTCCAAGCGCCGAGCAAACGCCGCAGAAGGAGCAGTTGGCCTAGGTGATACGCGTTGTGGTCGGCCACCAGCAACGCTTCGCGCAGGATGGTCTGGCCGTCCCCGTGCGGTATGCGGGCAAACAGATCCGTGTTCTTCGCGGCCACCAGCTTGGCCATCGACTTGAGATCCGCGCGGAAGCTTCGGATGCCGTTGGTCCAGGCCCCCGCGTTCGGCGGAGCTTCGGTTTTCGGCCAATACCCGGCGGGCCACGCCGGCGAAACATGCTTCGAGTTGCGGCTGAATTCCAAAATGTCCCATTGCGCGATGCGCATGTGTTCGAGCAGTTGCCAAGCGGTGTGCGGCGCGCCTTTCACTTTCTTGCCGCGCAGGTTGGCCGGAAGGTTCGCCACCGTCTTGTCAAAATCGGCGTGCGCGTGACCGCCGGTTAGCAGCTCGAGTACGTGTTGGCGAAGTGCGTCCGATTCTTTCATGATCATCTCGGGTATCCCGGCGTGGCTTTGACTTCCGCGATCTGCTTGTCATGCCGCATGGTGTGCAGCGGCACGTAGATGAGCCATTGGTACGCGTTCAGAGTGCCGAAGACCGGGAAGGGATGCACGGCAGTGTGTTCCTTGATCGGAAGCTGAGTCTCGCCGGCGAACCTCACGATGTTCTCGCGCTGCTTTTCGAAGCGGATCTTGACCTCTGCCTGGGTCAACTTGGCCGTCGGGACGATAGGCTCGGGGGCTTGCGCCTTGCCGAGACGCGGCGCCATGACGCGCTCTATGAATTCGGTTTTGCCCTTGGTCTGCTCCTCCCAATCCGGGTTAGCGGCGGAGGCCATGGCCTTTTGGACGAAATCGAAGAGAAAAGCCTCGGCCAGGACGATGTGTTCGGCGGTCTCGCCCACCGACCAACGTTCGGGCGCCGGCTTCCACTTCCACTGCTCCTCGCTTACGCCGTCGATGGCGGCGAAAAACTCCTGCCGCGATTGCTGGAGCCAATCGAGCGCCTGCTTGCGTTCGAGGTCCGACAAATGAGCATCTGCGGCACAAAGCGGCACGCACGACAAAAGCGACAAGGCGATCCATTTCATGGTGTCTTACAGGGTACCGCGCGAGGTGACGATGTACAATATACATCATGAGACGCACGCAGCTCTATCTGGAAGAGGACATCTGGAAGATGTTGAAGGTGAAGGCTCGGCTGAATGGAACGACAGTTTCGGATCTGGTGCGCGCGGCCGTTCGCGAGAAGTACCTTGTCGGCGGACCCGAACGAAAGGACGCGATGTTGGCTGCGTTGGGAGTCTGGCGGGACCGGAAGGACCTCCCTGATACGCAGACATATCTGCGGCGGCTCAGAAAAGGCGGCCGTCTAAAACGAGTTCTCCGATGAGCGGCGTGCTGGTGGATTCGGACGTGCTGATCGACGTCCTGCGGCAGCGCAAGCCGGACATTGCCCGGGATTGGCGGGATCTAGCCGGCTCGAATGAGGCGGTTTACTATTCGCCGGTGTCGGTGGCTGAGGTTTTTCATGGCATGCGCGAGCACGAACGCGAGGTCATTGAGCGGCTCTTCTCTGCGATCATCTGTCTGCCCATCGGCGAAGAGATCGGACGAGCCGCCGGAAGGTATCTCCGTGCCTTCCACGCGAGTCATACCATGGCGTTGGGTGACGCCGTGATTGGAGCAAGCGCCTCGGTCTATGGCTTGATGCTCTGGACTCGGAACCGTAATCATTTCCCCATGAAGGATGTCCGATTCTTCCGCGATCATTTGCGGAACGCTCCCGGCGCCTCCGATGCCTGATCCAAATCGAAACCCGCCGGCGATCGGTTCCGTTAAACTAAGAGGGGGGAATCAACATGCACCTGCGCGGACTCTTGATCGCCTTGCCGTTCACTCTCTGGATCGGCGCGCAGGATCAGCCGCCGAACCCGGCTGCCCCGCTTCCCGCCGCGCCCTCGGAACCCGTAAAAGACGCGGTCGCGCGGCCGGCCGCTCCCAATCCCGACGAATTCGTGGTGCCCACCGGCACCAAGGTTCCGCTCAGCATGATCAATAGCGTCAGCACCAAGACCGCCAGCGAAGGCGACCGCATTTATCTGGAAACCGTATTCCCGATTCTGGCCAATGGCCGCGTGGCCATTCCTCCCGGCAGCTACGTGGCGGGCACCGTCACCGAAATCAAGCGGCCCGGCCGAGTCAAAGGGCGCGGCGAGCTGTATGTTCGATTCGATTCGCTCACTCTGCCCAACGGCGTAACGCGCGATTTCCGAGCCCGCGTCGGCAGCCTCGACGGTCGAGCATCGGAAACCCTGGACAAGAACGAAGGCAAGATCAAGAGCGAGGGCAACAAGGCCGGCGATGTCAAAACGGTGGGCGAATCGGCCGGAGCTGGCGCTACGGTAGGCGGTCTGGCGGGCGCGGCGGCTGGACGCGCGGGCCTCGGTGCGGGCATCGGCGCAGCGGCCGGAGCCACCGCCGGACTAGTCGGCGTGCTTCTTTCGCGCGGCCCCGAAGCCGTCCTCGCCAAGGGAACCACCATGGAGATGGTGCTCGATAGGCCCTTGCAATTCAATCTCACCGAACTCGACTTCAGCAACTCCATGAATTCCTCCCATCCTAGCGACGGTCCCGGCCCATTGCCCAGCAAGAAATCGTCTTCCTACCCGAATCACCACTATCCGCTGTGAATCCGGGCCCTGACTAGTCCCTTAGTACCTGCGATTAGTTACTTCCGCCACGCTTCGTACCACTCCGTTTGATGCTGCGCGGCTATTCTCGGCGCGCTTTGCCGGCTTTACAATCAGGTCGAAATGCAACTGAGCGCACTCCAGATCTCCTATATTGCGCTGCCCATCCTGATCGTGGCGCTGGTCGCGCTGCTACGCGACTTGTTTAAGAAACGGCGCGTTCGGGTTGACAGAGCGGCCGGGGAGCTGACGGCGCGCCTCAACGAAGCGCAGCGTTCTCCGGATGACCCCGCGGCGAAGGTCCAACCCATCGATGGTCTATTCTCGAAACGCCGGTCTGCTTCAAAAACTTGGCCCGAGGACAACGTCTTGAGCATCGTTCATGCCGGTCCACGTATTAGTAGCAAACCGCCGTCCCCGCTTCCGTCGCCTGAACCCGCCGCCCCGATATCCACGTGCACCGCTCTCATGCTGCCGCCCGTCACCGTCGACGCGCTGCTGTGGGAGCGCCTGCTTGCCATGCCGACGCCCGCCGAAATTCGAGCGGCCACAACTCGTCGGGTGGAGCCGCCTCCAGACGCCGTCGTAGATCTCGGCTCGGCCCAGTCGGAAACTCCGGCGGGCATGATCGAGGAACCGGCTCTCAAGGAAATGCTCGCCCGCGCAAAACCCTTCAGCGGTTTGGTGATGTCCATCGGTCTGAACGAACCCGACGAGGGCGTGTGGCGCGGCGAGGGGCTGTATCAGTCGATCACGAACTTCGTCGCCGGCGTGCTGGGCGCGAACGACTTCGGCTGCCGCACCGCTATCGACGAATTTCTGGTGATCGCTCCCGATAAACTGGGCGCCGATGCCCAGAATCATCTGAATAGCGTCGCCGATCGATTGTGGGACTTCCAGCTCCGCGGTATCGGAGCGTGCGCCATTCTCTTTAGCTGGGGCGGCGCCACCTGTGACGGACAGTCGTTGTCCAGCGCCATCACTTCGGCCACCCAACGCATGCGCCAAGCTAAGCAGCGCCGCAATCTGTCGCCGGCGCTCCCACTGAGGTCCTTTCCACGAGCCAATTGATTTCCCCCTTCTCCTAGGGTTTCTTACTCCGGCGGCCGCGCACCTATTTATCATTCCGCGCGGCTTCCGGAGATTTTTTCTGGGATAATTAAAACAGATCGCGGGTCCCGCCCGTCGCTCTGTCACGCCTTTGGAAGATTCCATCCTCATCCGTGGTGCGCGAGTTCACAACCTCAAGAATATTTCGCTCGCGATTCCACACAACCTGCTGACTGTCGTCACCGGCGTCTCGGGCTCCGGCAAATCGTCGCTGGTCTTCGACACCGTCTACGCCGAAGGACAGCGCCGCTACGTCGAATCTTTGTCGGCCTACGCGCGTCAGTTCCTGGAGCGCATGGAAAAGCCGGACGTGGACGAAATCTCGGGTATCGCGCCGCCCATCGCCATCCGGCAGAAGAACACCACTCGGAATCCGCGCTCCACCGTCGCCACCTCCACCGAGATCTACGATTTCTTGCGTCTGCTGTACGCCCGCGTGGGACGCAGCTACTGCCCCAATTGCGGCCGCGAGGTGCGGCGCGACACGGTGGATCAGGTCGCGCAGCAAATGCTCGCGCAGCCCGAAGGCTCCCGATGGTACGCGCTGTTCCCGGTGCGCGGCGGCTCCACCACCGAAGCCCTGCGCGATCGCCTCTTCGAGCTGCGTAAGAAAGGCTTCAACCGGCTCTATCAGAACGGCCGAATGTTTGAGTTCTCGAGCCCCGAATCCCTGCTCGACATCGATTTCAACCAGCCGCTTTTCGTACTGGTGGATCGGCTAGTGATCGCCTCCGACCTGCACCAGCGCTTGGTGGACACGATGGAAATTTGTTACCGCGAAGCCGGCGAAGTGGTTTTCGAAGAAGCCACGCCCGCTAATCCCCCGCCCACGATCCTTCGCTTCAGCGAGAAGTTCGCTTGCAAACAGTGCGGAATCGAGCTGGCGACGCCAGAGCCCGGATTGTTCAGTTTTAACAATCCCATGGGCGCATGCCCGCGCTGCCAAGGCTTCGGCAATACCATCGATTACGACATGCAGCTGGTCATCCCCGATCCCGGCCTTTCGCTTCAGGAGGGCGCGGTCGAGCCCTGGACCAAGGAGCAGTACCAATGGTTCGCCGCCAACGTTCGAAAGTCCTCGCGCGGCAAGCTGCGTTGGAACGTGCCCTTCGGCGATCTCAGCGCGGAAGAGAAGGCGCTGGTCCACGAAAACGTACACCGCTTTTTCGACGAGGTCGAAACCAAGAAGTACAAGGTTCACGTCCGCGTGTTCCTGAGCCGCTACCGAGGCTACGCCGAATGCCCGGATTGCAAGGGCTCCAGGTTGCGCCGGGAGGCCTTGAACGTACGCATCGCCGACGCGACCATCGCCGCGGTCGCAAAGCTGAACATCGAACAAGCCTGGAGGTTTTTCGACTCGCTGGATCTGACGCCCGAAGAATCGGCCATCGCCGACAAGATTCTGATCGAAATCCGGCAGCGGCTCAAGTTCTTGAACGATGTTGGACTGGAATATCTGACGCTCGATCGCCTTGCGTCCACGCTTTCGGGCGGCGAAGCGCAGCGCATCCAGCTCGCCACCTGCCTGGGGTCCCGGTTGGTGGGCGCCTGCTACGTGCTCGACGAGCCTTCCATCGGACTGCACAGCCGCGATACCGGACGCCTGATCCGCATCCTCGAGGAACTCCGCGATCTCGGCAACACCATCGTGGTGGTGGAGCACGACGCCGACCTGATGCGCGCCGCCGATCACATCATCGATATGGGGCCGGGCGCCGGAGAATTGGGTGGAGAAATCGTTTTCGAAGGATCGTATCGCAAGATACTCGCCGACGGAAACCAGTCGCTGACAGCGCGCTATCTGCGCGGCGATTTGCAGGCCGCTCGCATCACGCCGCGCCGCCCGGTGGATCCAAGGAAAACCGTCAAGTTCTACGGCGCCCGCGCGCACAACCTCAAGGGCATCGACGTTTCGATTCCTCTCGACATGATGGTCGCCGTCACCGGAGTCTCCGGATCGGGCAAGTCGACGCTGGTCCACGATGTCATTTATCAATCGCTGATCCAGCGGCTTCGGCAGCCGGTGACCGAGGGGTTCGCTGAAGACTTCGCGGACAAGGCCGAAAGAATTACCTGCCGCCGCGTGGAAAGAGGGGAACTGCTGCGCGAGGTGATTCTGGTGGATCAGTCGCCCATCGGACGCACTCCGCGATCCAACCCGGTGACTTACATCAAAGCCTTCGACATCATTCGCGAGATCTTCGCTTCCACGCCCGACGCGAAGAAGCGCGGCTATCACTCCGGGCATTTTTCCTTCAACATTCCTGGCGGACGCTGCGAGAACTGCCAGGGCGACGGCACGGTCACTGTCGAGATGCAGTTTCTGGCGGACGTGGAACTGATCTGCGAGGAGTGCAAAGGCACGCGCTTCAAGAGCGCCATTCTGGACATTCGCTATCGCGGTTTGAACATTCACGAAGTTCTGCGTCTGACGGTGAAGGAAGCTCTGTCTTTTTTTTCGGAGCACAAGCGCCTGGTCGGCAAGCTCAAGGTATTGGCCGACGTCGGGCTCGGCTATCTCCGACTTGGTCAATCCGCCACCACGTTGAGCGGAGGCGAGGCGCAACGGGTAAAGCTGGCCGCGCACCTCGCGCAAGCCACGTGCAGCGGAGCGCTCTACATCTTCGACGAACCTACCACCGGTCTTCATTTCGACGACATCGCGAAGCTGCTGGCAGCTTTTGAGCGCTTGATCGAGAACGGCGCAAGCATCTTAATCATCGAGCACAACCTGGACGTGATCCGCAGCGCCGACTGGGTGATCGATCTTGGACCGGAAGGCGGCGATCGCGGGGGCCGGATCGTCGCAGAGGGAACGCCCGAGCAAATCGCTGCGGCCAAGAGTTCCTACACCGGGCGCTACCTGAAGCAAGAGGGCGCCAGCGCTACGGCCGCTCGTTCTGCGAGAAAATGAAAGCATACGCCTATGTGGCTTCCCGTCACGCTCGTTTTGTTCCTCGCCTTTCAGGGCAATTTCTACGAGCAGGGTATGAAAGCGCTCGACGAGAAGCGTTACCAGGACGCGGTGCAGAGCTTCACCAGCGCAATTGCGGCCGAGCCCAAGGACTACAGCCTGTACTTCAATCTGGCGCTGGCCTACAGTCTGATGGGCAAAGACGCCGATGCAATTCCTCAGTACCAGAAGGCGCTGGAATTGAAGCCCGACCTTTACCAGGCGAACCTCAACATCGGCATTTCCCTGCTGCGCGGCAAGCGCGGCGCCGAGGCGGTCCCATATCTCACCAGCGCGGTCTCCGAGAAGCCCAAGGAATACCGGCCGAACTACTATCTCGGCGCGGCGCTCCTGGCTTCCGGGGAATTCGCGAAGGCTGAAACGGCTTACACGGCGGCGCTCGCAATCGATCCGAAATCGCCCGATACCGAGCTCGGCTTGGCGCACGCGCTCGAGAAACAGAACCGGCTGGCCGACGCCGCGCCGCACTTCCAGAAGGCCGCGGATGCGAATCCAAACTACCGCGATGACCTGCTCGAGCTGGCCGCTTTATACGAAGCCCAGCAGCCCGCCGAAGCCATCGCTCTTTATCAACAATTCCCCGAGAACCCGGGTGCGCAGGAGCGATTGGGGGCGCTGCTGCTCCAGTCGGGGAAAGTCGCCGACGCGATCCCGCATTTCGAAGCCGCGGTCGCGAAATCCCCGACGGTAGCGAACCGCGCCGCGCTTGCCACCGGATACTTGAAGAATAACGAGCCGGACAAAGCGCTCCCGGTGGTGGAGAAGATCCTCTCCGCCGATCCGAATGACTTCGATATTCGGATGCTGCACGCTCGCATCATTCGAGACCAGCGTAAGTTTCCGGAGGCCGCGACAGAATTCCTTCGGGCCACCCAAATGCGGCCGGATTCGCCGCAAGCCTGGAGCGAGCTTGCCAATGTCGAAGTGATGGCCGAGGATTTTCCGGCAGCGCTCAACGCGCTCGATCGCGTAGCGGCGCTCCACGCCGAAAAGCCCGGTCACGTTTTCCTGCGCGCCATCGTCTTGGATAAGATCAAGGACCGGAAGCCGGCGCTCGAAAACTATGAGCGGTTCCTGACGCTGAGTAACGGCCAGTTTCCCGACGAGGAGTTCAAGGCGCGGCAGCGAGCTCGAATTCTCAAGAGAGAGCTGAATAAGTAAGTGACGTTCATACTCATATTGGCGATGGCTTTCGGCGATATTACGGCGCTGAAGTCGGAGCCCGATCTGGAGAAGCGCTCCGAGTTGGCTTTAGCCGAAGCCGACCAGCATATCGACGATGCGCGCAAAGCCTATTCGGCGGGCGACGACAAAGCCGCAACGGCCGCGCTGGACGAGGTTGCGATCGCGGTGGATGTCTCCTACGACGCGCTAGAGCATGCGCACACGCCGCCGCGCAAGAGCAAGTATTACAAGCGGGCGGAACTCAAGGTGCGGGCGCTCATGCGCAGGCTCGCCAGTTTTCGAGATGAAGTCGGCTTCGACGCCCGGCCGTCGGTCGAAGCTGTAATCAAAAAGCTATCGGACGTCAACGATCAATTGGTCGCCGACATTATGAGCAAGAAAAGGTAAGCGACGGGAGGTTAGGCCTATGCGAATCATGATTGCGTTGTTGTTAGCCGCGGGCGCGTTCGCCCAGGAGCGCGACTTTCTCACCGCGGACGAAGCCGACCAGATACGGGAGATCCAGGAGCCGAACGAAAGGTTGAAGCTATATGTCCACTTCGCCCGGCAGCGACTTTCGCTAGTGCAGCAGTTTTTGAGCAAAGATAAACCCGGGCGCTCCGCGTTGGTCCACGACGCGCTGGAAGATTACGGGCACATCATCGAAGCCATCGATACCGTCGCCGACGATGCGCTCAAACGCAAAGTTCCGATTGACGTTGGAATGAAACTGGTGGCCGGCGCGGAAGCCGAGATGCTGACGACTCTTCAGAAACTGGAGGAGTCGAGCCCCAAGGATCTGGCGCGCTACGAATTCGTCTTGAAGAACGCAATCGATACCACTTCCGACAGTAAAGAGCTTTCCGAAGAAGACCTGCACACTCGAGCGGGCGCACTGGCCGCCGAGGAGAAAAAGGAAAAGCAAGAGAAGCGGGCGCTGATGGGCGACAAGGAAAAAGCCGAGCAAACCAAGAAGGACACCGCCGCCCAAAACGCCGACATCAACAAGCGCAAGCCGCCGACGCTTTACAAGCCCGGCGAAAAGAAGCCCGACGACGATCAGCAGTAGCCTAGTTGCTTACGCCGTACGCATCAGCTCGGATTTGTCGCTGCTGATGGCGGCTTGCGCGGCGGCGAGGCGCGCGATGGGAACGCGATAGGGCGAGCAGGATACGTAATCCATTCCAACGCGGTAGCAGAACTCCACCGAATTCGGATCGCCGCCGTGCTCGCCGCAAATCCCGATTTCGAGCTTGGGCTTAGCGGCGCGACCGAGCTTCACTGCTTGCTCGATCAGCTTGCCGACGCCCTCCTGATCGATGGTCTGGAACGGATCGGCCTTGAAGATCTTCAGCTCTTCGTAGCGCTTCGAGAATTTGGTGTAGTCGTCGCGCGACATGCCGAGCGTGGTTTGGGTCAGATCGTTCGTACCGAAGCTGAAGAACTCGGCTGATTCGGCGATGCGGTCCGCAGTCAGCGCGCCGCGCGGGATCTCGATCATGGTGCCGATCATGTATTTAAGATTTTTCATGCCGCCCTTTGCGAGAACTTCCCTGGCGACGCGATCGACGATCTCCCGTTGCATCTCGAGTTCGCGCTGGAACCCGACCAGCGGGATCATGACTTCGGGAATCACCTTGATCCCTTTCTTCGCCACTTGCACGGCGGCTTCAAAAATAGCGCGGGCCTGCATCTCCGTGATGTCGGGATAAATGATGCCGAGCCGGCAGCCGCGGAAGCCGAGCATGGGATTGAACTCGTGGAGATCCTCGACGCGCTTGAGCAATATCGGCAGCTTCTTCTTCAGTTCGCCCACTGGAATGCCGTAGCCTTCCGACATTGCTTTCTTGGTCTTCGAATCGGCATGCGGAAGCCGCGCCAGATCCACCATGAGGTTTTCGCGTTTGGGAAGAAACTCGTGCAGCGGAGGATCCAGCGTACGGATGATCACCGGATAGCCGTTCATGGCTTCGAACAGGCCGGCGAAATCCTTGCGCTGCATGGGGAGCAATTTGTCGAGAGCTTTTTTGCGGGTCTTCTCGTCTTCGGCCAGGATCATGGCCTGCATGTGAGCGATGCGGTCGGCCGCGAAGAACATGTGCTCGGTGCGGCACAGGCCGATGCCTTCGGCGCCGAACTCGCGGGCTGCGATGGCGTCGCGCGGGATGTCGGCGTTGGCGCGCACGCCGAACTTGCCGCGAAACTCGTCGGCCCACTTCATGAACTCGACGAAGAGCGGCGATTTCGGATCCGGCTCTTTGGTTTTGGCTTGGCCCGCGTAGACATCGGCGGTAGCGCCGTCGAAAGAAATCCAGTCGCCGTCCTTTACGACAACTTCCTTGACGCCCACCGTAACGGTGAACTGTTTCTTATGTTCGTCGATATGCAGTCCGCCGGCGCCTACAACGCAGGGAAGTCCCATACCGCGGGCAACCACGGCGGCGTGGCTCGATTTCCCGCCGACCGCTGTCAGGATGCCTTGGGCGACCTCCATGCCGTGGATGTCGTCGGGCGTGGTCTCCTTGCGGATCAGGATCACCGGTCCGGCTTTGGCTTTTTCGACAGCCTCTTCGGCCGTGAAAACGGCGCGGCCCACCGCTGCGCCCGGTGACGCATCAATCCCGGTTGCGAGCTTGGTGAGCGATTTCAGCGACGCGGCGTCGAACAACGGATGCAAGAGTTGATCGAGTTGCTGAGGCGCCACGCGCAGGATCGCTTCGCGTTTATCGATGAGCTTTTCCTTGGTCATCTCGACGGCGATGCGCACGGCCGCGGCGCCGGTCCGCTTACCGTTGCGCGTTTGCAGCATGAAAAGCTTGCCGTGCTCGATGGTGAACTCGAAATCCTGCATGTCGCGGTAATGGTTTTCGAGATTGGTGGTGATGCTGCGTAACTGCCGGTAGGCGTCCGGCATGATGGATTCGAGATCCTTGATCGGGTGCGGCGTTCGGATGCCGGCCACCACGTCCTCGCCCTGGGCGTTGAGCAGGAACTCGCCCCAGAACACTTTTTCACCGGTGGCGGGATCGCGTGTGAAGCCGACACCGGTACCGGAATCGTCACCCACATTTCCGAACACCATGCTTTGGACGTTGGCGGCGGTGCCGAGCTCGTCCGGAATTTTCTCCATGCGCCGGTAATTGATTGCGTTCCTGCCCCACCAGGAACGGAACACGGCATCGCGGGACATGGCGAGCTGCACGCGCGCGTCCTGCGGGAACGGCTTTCCGGTCTCTTTCTTGACGATCGCTTTATACCCGTCGATGACAACTTTGAGGTCGTCGGCGGAAAGATCGGTATCGAGCTTGGCCTTGGCTTTCCTTTTGCGCTCGTCGAATACGTGGTCGAATTTGTGCATGTCGATGTCGAGCGCGACTTCGCCGAACATCTGAATGAAGCGGCGATAGCAATCATAGGCGAACCGCGGATTACCGCTGTTCTTGGCGAGGCCTTCGACGGTCTGATCGTTGAGGCCGAGGTTTAGGATGGTGTTCATCATTCCGGGCATGGAGAATTTCGCTCCGGAACGGACGCTCATCAGTAGCGGATTGGCAGGATCGCCGAGCTTCTTGCCGGTCTCGTTTTCGAGCTGCGCGAGCGCCTGCGCGATTTCCTGTTCGATCTCCTTGGGGATACTGTTTTTGTTTTGAAAATAAATGTTGCAGACTTCCGTCGAGATAGTGAATCCGGGGGGCACGGGCACGCCGGCCCGGCTCATTTCGGCAAGGCCCGCGCCTTTGCCGCCGAGCACGTCTTTCATCTTGCCGTCGCCGTCGGCTTTACCGTTGCCGAAAGCGTAAACGTATTTTTTCATCAGGATTGCCTTTCTGTGACGATTTCCGAGAAGTCGGCGATCGTGGAAAACTCCTGCAAAAGACTATGCAGGAGCGCGAGCCGGTTGCGCCGGATTTCGGGGTCTGGCGCGTTGACGAGAACTTTGTCGAAGAAGAGGTCGACTTTGGGGCGAAGCGGGCCGATACGGGACTCGATAGGCTGACCAAAGCTCCGTTGATATTCGTCGAATAGATCTCGCTCTGGGCCTTGTTCAAGTAAGGACACTTTAAGGGCCGTGGTTGGTTCGAACTCGGCCTGCTTCAGAATGTTCTTAATGCGTTTGAAGCTGGCGGCGATGGGCTCGAAGTCAGGCGTGGTTCGAATAGCTTGTACGTGTTTCAGGCGATCTTCGAGGTCGAGCAGGTCAGTCCATCCGGACGTCGCGAGCATGCAAGCGCGGACGTCGTCGTAGGCGAATCCGCGAACGTCGCGGAAATAGTATTCGATGCGGTCGCGCATGAATTCTCGGAGTTCGTCATTGGCGTTCGGGAACCGGAACTTCATCTGGCCTTCGACTACGATTCTCACTACGCCTTGGGCTGCGCGGCGGAGCGCGAACGGATCCTTTGAGCCGGTCGGAATCAGGCCGACCCGAAAACATTCAGTCAGCGTGCCCCACTTGTCGGCCAAGCTCAGAAGCCGGCCCTCCGCGGTGGAGGGAATTTCGCCGTCCATGCTGAGCGGTTTGTAGTGATCGTAGATCGCGCGCCAGACGGACTCGGGTTCGCCCTGAGCCTTCGCGTAAAGTCCGCCGACGATGCCCTGAAGATCTGTGAACTCTTTCACCATGTCGGTAGTGAGGTCGCACTTCGAGAGCAGAGCGGCCCGTTCCGCATGCGGGTTGCCGCGGACCTGTTCGACAATCCGCTGCGTCTTTTCGTAATACGAACCCACCTTGGCCTGGAAAGTGACGTTCTTCAGGTCGTCCACGCGATCCGCTAGCTTCTTCTTATGATCCTGCTGCCAGAAAAAGCGCGCGTCGTTGAACCTTGCTCGCAACACTCGCTCGTTGCCTTGACGAACCAGCCCATCGGGGTCGGCACTGGTGTTCATTACAGCTATGAAGTGCGGCGCGAGGTTACCGGTGCTATCTTCAACGGATAAATACTTTTGATGATGCCGCATCACTTCGACCAGGACCTCTTGCGGCAACTCCAAATATTGCGAATCGAACCCACCGAGGATCGCGGTCGGACATTCGGTGATGTAGACCAGCGTATGGAGAAGATCGGGGTCCGGTTTCGTCCGCAGTCCTTTGTATGTCAGCAAACCCGCGATTTCCTCTTCGATCTTTTTTCGCCGTGCCGACGCGCGAAGGATGACGCCGTTCGCCTTCAGTTGCGCTTCGAAATTTTCGATGGTGACCGGGATCGACGGCTTGCCGAGTATGCGATGGCCCACTGTCGCGTTGCCGCTGTGCACGCCCGCGATTTCAAAAGGAACCACGTCGCCCGCGAGCAGCGCGACGATCCAGCGAATGGGCCGGATGAAGCGCTCGCTGCCCTTGCCGTTCCAGTACATCGTTTTCGGCCATTGAATCTTGAGGATAAGAGTGGGAAGCTCGCGCGCCAGGATCGCGGCGGTGGCTTGGCCTTGGGTTCGTTTTGTAAAAATAACGTACTCGCCCTTGGCTGTGGTTTCGGTTCGCAACTGGTCGGGCGTCGTTCCCATTTTCTTTGCGAACCCAGCCGCCGCGCCCGGCCCGGCCGATTTCGGGGGACCGAATACCTGCTCTTCGCCGTCGGCCTGACGCTCGATCAACCCATCTGCTTGCAAGACCAGGCGTCGCGGCGTCGCGTCGGCGGTAGTCACGCGACCGGCCAGACCGTGCTGGTCAAGCATCCCTTGAAACATATCCTGCAAGTTGTTCAGGGCGGGAATGATCATCCAATCCGGAATCTCTTCGGTGCCGATTTCAAGCAGGAACGGGAGGCTCACGCGATCGCCTCAACTTTGGGTTCGTTTTGCAACATCCATGCTTGCGCGACGCCCAACGCCAGCCTTCGGACGCGCGCGATGACGCCCACCCGCTCGGTGACGCTGATCGCGCCTCGGGAGTCGAGCAAGTTAAACAAATGCGAGCACTTTAGCACTTGATCGTAGGCCGGCAGAACGACGTCGGCGAGTTTCAACAGGCGCTGGCATTCCTTTTCGTGCAGGTCGAAGAGCTTCCAAAGCATGTCGACGTCGGCGATCTCGAAGTTGTATTTCGAAAACTCGTATTCCTCGCGCAGACGCACCGCGCGATAGGGAACGCCGGGGGTCCACTCGATGTCGTAGATGCTGTCGACGTTTTGCAGGAACGCGACGATCCGCTCCAGCCCGTAGGTCAGCTCGGCGGGAACCAAATCCAAATCGAACCCACCGCACTGCTGGAAGTAGGTGAACTGCGTGATTTCCAGGCCGTCCAGCATCACCTGCCAGCCGATGCCCCAAGCGCCGAGCGTGGGCGCTTCCCAGTTGTCCTCTTCGAACTTGATGTCGTGCTTCGCGAGATCGATGCCGATGGCTTTGAGACTGCCCAGGTATTGATCGATCACGTCGGCGGGAGAGGGCTTCAGAATCACCTGGAGCTGCTGGTGTTTATAGAGACGATTCGGATTATCGCCGTAGCGGCCGTCGGCGGGGCGGCGGCTGGGCTGGACATAGGCGACGCGATACGGGTCGGGTCCGAGCACGCGCAGGAAAGTCTCGGGCGCCATGGTTCCGGCACCCACTTCGACATCGTAGGGCTCCTGGATGATCGCGCCGCGGTCAGACCAATATTTCTTGAGGCGGAAGACCGTCTCTTGAAACGACAGGCCGCTCATAGTGCCTCCAGGATGGCCGTGGTGCGGAGCTTCCGCTCGACGTGCTCTTCGATCAGGCGGTTGACGACGCGGCGGAGGTCGGCGGCGGTTTCCTTGGTCCAGGAGCGAGCGGCGAGCTGCTGGATGGGCGTGACCAGCATCTCTTCGGCTATGGCGCGCGACTCGGCGCCGATTCGCAGGTCGGGCAGGAATCCGGCAAGGCGCACGGCCCAGAGGCCGAAATAAGTGGCGGTGGTCCAGACGTTTCCGGCGGCGCGCAGATGTTCCAAGACGGCGATGAGGAGGCGAAAATGGCGCTCGTTGGCTTCGTTGAGAGGCAACAATTGTTCGGTGACTTCGGCGAGATAGTCGAGCGCGACGCTCGATTCGTAATTTGCGGCTAATGCGAACTGTGAATGGATCAGTTCGCAGGAATTGAGGCTGACCAACTCGCGATTCTCCTTTTGATAGTAAGACACGGTAGCGTGCGACAGCCGCTCGAGGCCGGAGCCGAAGCTGCTCTTAGGCCGGCGCGCCCGCCTGGCCACCCCTCTGAGCTTGCCCTGATCGCGAGTAAAGAAGCTGACCACGAGATCAGCTTCGCGGAACGGATAAGTCTGCAGGATGAAGCTTTCGCTCATTCGAGCGGGCATTCGGGCGAAGGCGCTTTACGTGACTAGGGTAGCAGGTTTGCCGGGGTAGGAGAATCATGCGTCGGCCGAAACGCCAAATAAAGTGCGGTTCACACCCACTTCTTTTCGCGCCAGTGCTCGAATCCCGCCGCGGTCAGCCGCGTCAGATCCCGGATCAGCTCCGGTTCCGGCACGGCCTTGAAGTTGAAACACGTCTTGCCCTGCATGCGTTTCTTCAATGCGGGCGAGATGCTCTTCGTCATCACCGGAGACATGTAAAGTGGCATCAGATGAAAGCTGACGTATGCCTTACCCAAGCGTACGGAGCCGAAGTACATGGGACTCCCTTTATGTTGCGGGAACGGTGACGCGGGTTTCGTGAGTAGAGTGTACTCCTTGGCCGTGTCCGCCATCACCACCAGTCGATCCGCAAATTTAGCGAACACGCTTTTGAGGGCGGCGAATGCGGCGGGGAAATCGTCAGGCATAAGTCATCTTGACGGCGCCTCCGGGTTGTGGAACTCTTCCTGAATGACGCGCGGGTTGTCCACCTCCCGCAGCTTGCGCGCTTCCTCTTTGGTCTTGGGCTTTGCGAATCGAGCGCGCGCCGGATCGAAGACGCGCGGATCCGACGGCAGGAAAGTGAACGGGGCCAGGTCGGGACTGTCGGTGAACATGTCGCTCATGTCCGCCGCCAGGGCGTCTTCCAAATTCAGCGGACCCAGGCCTAATAGTTCGTAGATGGTTTTCTGGACGCTCCCCATGCTGGAATGCCGGTGCGAAACGAAACCGCGCCGCACATAGGGACCGATCACCAGCACCGGACTGCGGTGCGCGTCCACGTGATCTCCCCCGTCCTGAGCGTCGTCCTCGATCACGAAAATGGCGCTGTCCTTCCATATCGAACTGTGCGTGATCTTGTCCACGATCAGGCCCAGCGCCAAATCGTTGTCGGCGACGAAAGACGCGCGGTAGGGATAGCCGTCCGACGGACGCGGATCGGAGGTGTGATCGTTCGGAAGCCGAATGACGGTGAGCGCGGCGATCTTCCCTTTCGCCAGGCGGCGATCCATATCCTTGGCGAATTCCTGGTAGCGGAACTGATCGGGAATGCCGAGGTTGAAGGTGGGATAAGCTCGATCACTCGATTCGAACACCGGCTTTGGCACGGGAGCGTTCAGGACCAAGCGCTGTCCTTCCGGTTGGGTGCCCTCGCGCTCGTCGGCGCCCTCAAGTTCGAGCCCTTCGCCATAATTCCGAACGCTCAGGCCCGCGCCCGCGATGTACTCCCAGAGCGAGCCGTACTCGGGTTCATCCTCGGGCATGGGGCTATCGGCGCCGCCGCCCAGAGCGCGACGTCCAGGAGCGGAGCTGAAGGGGCTCGAATCGCGGCGGCCGCCGTATCCGGAAGTCCAGGCCATGTTGAACCACGGCGTGGGCGCCATGCCAACGGCCCAACGATGGCCGTCGGCGGAGACGTCGCTGTCGACGAAGAATCTATCACTAGTGGCGAATCGGCCGGTGAGCGCATGCGCATTCGGCGTCACGCTCACATCCTTCTGCTTGGGTTCTTCCTCTGTCCAGCCATGCAATCCGAAGCGCGCCAGCCGTGGTTCGCCGTCCACGCCGGGCAGATCGCCGAGGATTTCGTCGAAGGTGCGGTTCTCGCGAACTACGAAGAAAACGTGCTTCAAGCGGGGCGGTTGCGGACCGGGCGCGAGCGCCGATTGATTGTTGCGCAGCACGGCCGCGGTGGATTCGGCGAGCGCGGATTCGACAATCGGCAACGGGAGCACGGAGATGCTTCCCAACTCGAGTTCGCCGATGTAGCGCCGATCGCCGTTCGCCAGCCCGTTCGGACCGGCTCCCCTGCCCTTGTTGTTGACCACGTAGAGCGCTTCCTGGTTGGGAGCGAGAGCGAGCGCGGCCGGATACCATCCGGTGTTGACGTGGCCCTGTACCCTGCCCGAGATCTTGTCGACCACCGCCACCGCGCTCAAGCCGGCTTCCGCCACGTAGAGATTTTTCGCATCTTGCGCCATGCCGACCGGCATCACGCCGCGCAGCGGGCGACCTTTGCCGTCTTCGAACGTCGCGCCGGAGAAAGGCGACAGCGCGATCTGGCGCTGAATCTCGCGGCCATCCGGAGAAATCACCGCGACCGAATCTTCATGTGACAGCGAGACGTAGACTTGTTGCGCGTCTACGATGACGCCGGAGGGAGCTGCGCCGCCGATGACGCCGCCTTTGGAATCCGCTTGTATCGGGTCGCCGAGGCGCAGCTTCGCGGTTACGGCGGGCTTGGCCGGATTGCTGATGTCGGCGGTCCACAGCGAGCTTCCGCGGACATCGTTTTCGTTGCCGAGTCCGGGAACGCGACGGCCCTCTGCTCGAACGCCCTTGCGCGCGCCGGCGGACGGATAGGCGAACGGAGGAAATCGCAGACCGGTGTGGAGCGTGTCTTCTTTGCGGACGCCGGGGATCAGCTTGTACTCGAACAATCCCGAATTGGTGAAGTACAACCGCTTTCCATCTTCCGAGAGCGCCATCGCCAGCGGATTCGCTCCCGTGGGGATGGAAGCGATGCGTTCTCGAGACGCGGTATCGATGACAACGACGCGCCAGTTGCCCTGATCGATCACGTAAAGAAAGCGACCGTCGCGCGAAAGAGCCAGATTGGCCGCGAAGCTTTGGGAATAATTCGCGCCCGCGGTGGGTCCGTTCAGCTCGATGCGCGCTGCTCGACGCCACGTGCCCGTGGACCAGATCTCTACCGCGCCGGAATCGCCGGTGGCATCGTAAAGCGACTGGCCGTCGGGCGAGTAGGCGACGCCCGCGTGCACCTGCACCTGGGGATCTTTCTTGTCGGTGGCGGCTATGGTGGTAACGCGCGGATCGCCCGAGTCGGGACGATCGACGATATTCAAAGAGAACGGAAAGCCGATGCACGGCACGGCGATTTGGCGCCCATCCGGGCTAACGGCGAGAGCGAACGGAAAGGGCGCGAGCGTAATCCAGGCGCCCTGCGGCGTGATGAGACGGCCGTTGGGAAGGCGCGCTTCGATGGCCGCCGCGCTCAGCGCGCCCGCGACGGCCAGAAGTACACAGCAGAAATGTAGCCGGTCCGAAAGTATCCGCAATCGCTAAGACTCCGAATCGAATTTTAGTTTACCGTTCTGGGACGCGTTGCGCTGCCCATTCTCGCGCTGCCTTATCCTGAAGCCAACATGCTCAGCGAACCGCTCTCTTATATCTCGCCCAAGGCGGCGGTGCGGAACAGCCCGATTCACGGCCGCGGACTCTTTGCCGTCGACGGATTCCGGGCGGGCGAGATCGTCTGTGTCAAGGGCGGATATATCTTCACACGCGCCGCGCTCGAGCGGATCGCGCCGGTGCTTGGTCCGGCGGAAATCCAAATCGCGGACGATCTTTTCATAGGGCCGAGACATCCCGACGAACGGGAGCTGGGCATGCTGTTCACCAATCATTCGTGCGATCCGAACATCGGCGTGCAAGGGCAGATCGTGTTCGTGGCGTTGCGCGACATCACGCCGGGCGAGGAACTGACCCACGATTGGGCGACTACCGACGATGACGATTACACGATGAAGTGCCATTGCGGCGCGGCTCGCTGTCGCGGGACGATCACGGGCAAGGACTGGCAAAACCCAGAACTGCAATGCAAATATCGAGGCGTGTTTTCCTGGTATCTCCAAAGGAAAATCGATGCGGGCGGCACGGTCCTGTTATAAATAACCGCGTGGTAACCTGCGGACAAGGGCGATCAATGACGCGCGGGCTGTGGGTTCTGTGTCTGGCAACGTGCGCCCAAGCGCAAACCGGCTACTTGACATATCCCACCGGCGTCGCTCCCAGCGGCGTTACGGCGGCGGACTTGAACAGCGATGGCAATCCTGATGTCGTGGTGGCAAATACCGGATCCAATTCGCTTACAATCCTGCTCAACAACGGCGCGGGCGGTTTCGCGGCGCTTCCGCCGCTGATCCTCGGCCAAGCCAACTCCGCATTGGCGACGCTGGCGCCAATTACAATCGCGGCGGGGGACCTCAACGGCGATCACAAAATTGATTTGGTGGTGAGCGGCACAACATCCTTTCCAACATCGCAGACTGCTGGACTGGCAGTCCTACTCGGCAACGGCGACGGCACCTTTCAGCCGCCGCAGCCAGTCTCAGGCTGCTCGCAATCTACTGGAATCCAGGTCGCCGACCTGAATGGCGACGGAATTCCGGACTTGGCCGTCACGTGTTTGACCGGCGGCGGCCTGGTTCCGACCGGGGCCTATGCCGCGATCCTGACAGGAAACGGGGACGGTACGTTCGCCCAAGGCCCAGGATTCGATTTGGGGTTCACACCTTGGGCGGTACTCACAATTGGGGATTTCAATGGGGACGGCAAGCCCGACGTCGCGATTGCCGTCGGCCAGGGTCTGACCGTACTCCTGAACGACGGAAAGGCGAACTTCCAGGGGTCTTCCACCGCGGGCGAACCGTGGAACTTCGCGCCAGGGATCGCGGCGAGCGACTTCAACGGTGACGGCGTTCTCGACTTGGCGGTGGCGGGCCAGTCTTTGGCGTCACTGACAGGTCCCCTACCCAGCCCCGATGGTGGAATCGTCGCTGTATTGCTTGGCAACGGTGATGGAACCTTCCAAACGGGCTCCAGTCTGGCGACAATAGGATTCGGCCAGCTCGCCGCGATGGATCTGAACGGCGACGGCCATATCGACCTTGCGGAGGGGCTTCCCGCGCTTGTGTTCTTCGCAGGCCGCGGGGATGGAACTTTTGAAAGCGGGTATCCGTTTGGCGGCTCGGGGAGCACGGGCTATTTTGCGCTCGCCGATTTCACAGGTAGCGGAGTGCTGGGTTTCGCCGGAGCCAACGATCTCGCGGCGCCTAGCGCGGTTCAAATCGCCGGAAACGCCGTGATACTTCCGCGCGCCGTTTGGCCTTCGCTGACTGTGGCGAACGTGTCGGGGGCCGGCTTCGGTTTAGGCCCGCTGGCGCCGGGAAGTATCGCGACCGCGTTCGGTTCTAATCTGGCTACGCTGTCCTCTACGGCGACTGGGCCACCGCCGCTGTCGCTCGGAGGCGCCACCATCTCGGTAACCGATTTGGCGGGCACGGCTGACGCGGCCGACCTTTTCTATGTCTCGCCGGGGCAGTTGAATTATCTGATCCCGGCTGATTCAGCGCCTGGGTTGGCGACCGTCAGCATAATGGCGAATGGGAACGTGACGGCAACAGGTCAGATCGAGATCGTATCAGTGGCGCCGGCCATATTCACCGTAAACTCGGATTACCTGGTTGCGGCGACCGTGGTAAAGGTTAGCCAGAACGGCGACCAAACCTTCGAAACTATTTATCAAACCGGTCAGAACGGCAATATCACCGCGCTGCCGATCGACCTTGGCGCCGAAACCGATACGGTGTACCTGAGTCTCTATGGAACGGGAATTCGGAACCTTGCGAGCCTGAGCGCGGTGTCGGCTACGATCGGCCGGACGTTTAGCGCGCCGGTCACCTATGCTGGGCCTGAGGGGAATTTTGAGGGTCTCGACCAAGTCAATCTTCAATTGCCCAGGACGATCGCCTCGCCGACTGCGTATAGCACGGTCCTCGAAATCACCGTGGACGGGCAGCCATCGAATCAGGTAACGCTGTTGATCCAGTAGCGCGCCATCGCAAGAGAGCGCTGCGCACTCGAAGGCTCAAGTTACAATAGAAGAAACTAAATGAAATCCGGCATCGCTCAGTCTACCTTTTTGCTCCTGGTGTGTCCTTGGCTCGCGCCCGCGCAGTCGTTGCAAGACTTCGAGAAGCACGTCACGGAGTTCACGCTCGGCAATGGGCTGCACTTCATCGTTTTCGAGCGCCACGAAGCGCCGGTGGTTTCGTTCCACTCCTATGTAAACGCCGGTTCGGTGGACGATCCCGGCGGCGAGACCGGCATCGCGCACATGTTCGAACACATGGCGTTCAAGGGCACGGAGACCATCGGAAGCAAGAACTACCCGCTCGAACGTCAAGCCATGGATGCGGTGGAGCACATCTACGATCTTTACGATGCGGAGCGCAACAAGGGCGCGAAAGCCGACCCGAAGAAGGTGGCGGAGCTCGAGCAGCAGCTCAAGGCCGCTATGGAAAAGGCCAACAGCTTCGTGATTCCGAATGCGTATCCGCAAGTGATCGAGGAAAACGGGGGAGTGGGAATGAACGCGGGGACGGGCGAGGATTCGACCAACTATTTTTATAACTTCCCGCGCAACCGGCTGGAGCTTTGGTTTCTTTTGGAATCGCAGCGATTTTACGACCCGGTGTTTCGCGAGTTTTACAAAGAGCGTGACGTGGTGAGGGAAGAGCGGCGTATGCGCGTGGAATCCAGTCCGCAAGGAATGCTCGAAGAGGCGCTGCTGGCCACCGCGTTCGAAGCGCACCCCTACCGCAACATGCCGGGCGGCTGGGCCAGCGACATCGAGAACTTCCGGCTGCCGGAAGCCATCCAGTTCTACAAACAATACTACGTGCCGGCGAACATCACCATCAGCATCGCGGGCGACGTGGATCCAAAGGAATGCCAGCGGCTGGCCGACAAATATTTCTCGATCCTGCCGTCGGGCCCGCTGCCGAGCGGGCCGCGCACGGTGGAACCGGTCCAGAAAGGCGAGAAGCGCGTGCAAGTGGAATCGCCCGCGCAGCCCTTCATGGCGATCGGTTACAAGCGGCCGAACGAAAACGATAAGGACGACCCGGTGTTCGACGTGCTGGGCGAAATTCTGGCGGGCGAGCGCACGGGGTTGCTGTACACCGAGCTGGTTCGCGACAAGAAGATCGCGCTGGAAGCTTTCGCGGACCCCACGTTTCCGGGCGGCAAATATCCGTCGCTGTTTCTGTTCTTCCTGGTCCCGAACATGGGCCACACCGTCGAGGAGAACGAGAAGGCTTGCTATCAGATTATCGAGCGTCTGAAGACGGAGAAGGTGAACGACGCCACTCTGAACCGCATCAAGATCAAGGAGCGGGCTGCGCTGATTCGCCGATTGGACAGCAATTCCGGAATGGCGGAGGCGCTGACCTTTTACCACGTGAACTACGGCGATTGGCGCAAGATGTTCACCGGGATCGACGACCTCGCGAAGGTGACCGCGGACGATGTGATGCGCGTGGCGCGACAATATTTAGTTCCCGACGCCCGCACGGTGGCGTACACTTCTCGGCCGCCAGGCGCAGCGGCGCGCGCGCAGAAGCGGGAGGCACAATGAGGCTGCTGATCGCGTCGGTAATCGCGGTGGGGACGTTGCTGGCGCAAACGGAAGTTCGCCATGGGACGGTTTCCAATCTGCCGTCTTACAAGGATTTGAAATACGGGCCGCTGCCGCCCATTAAGCCGCCCGTACCCGTCGAAGTTACGCTTTCAAACGATCTCAAGGTTTTCCTGCTGGAAGATCACGAGCTGCCGCTGGTGCGAGGCTCGGCGCTGATCCGCACCGGCAATCTGTTCGATCCGGCGGACAAGCGCGGGTTGGCGGAGATCACCGGGGACGTTCTGCGCTCGGGTGGGACGCCTTCGAAGACCGGCGACGAAATCGACGTCGAGCTGGAGAACGTCGCGGCGTCGGTGGAAAGCTCGATCGGGGAGACGTCGGGGACGCTGTCGTTTTCATGTCTAAAAGACAACACCGACGAGGTGTTGGGGATTTTCAAGGACTTCTTGAGCGCGGCGCAATTTCGCCAGGACAAGGTGGATCTGGTAAAGACGCAAATCCGCAGCGCGATTTCCAGGCGCAACGATAACGCGCACGGAGTGGTGCAGCGGGAGTTCCGCGACATCGTGTACGGCCGCAGCACTCCTTTTGGTTGGCGAACGGAATATTCGGACATCGACAACATCCAGCGCCAGGACTTGTTGAGCTTTTACCAGCGCTACTATTTCCCGTCGAACATCCTGCTGCAGATCTACGGCGATTTTTCGGCTTCGGAAATGAAGGCCAAACTGGAACAGATCTTCGGCGCTTGGAAATCCACGCAGCCGGCGGTTCCGGAGTTTCCGAAAGTCTCCAGCAAGGCGGCGCCGGGAATGTTTCTCGCGGCCAAAACCGACGTTACGCAGACGTTCTTCGACGTCGGACATCTGGGCGGCGAGCTGCGCGACAAGGATTATCCCGCGCTGGAGGTGGCGGCGGAGATATTGGGCGGCAGTTTCTCGAGTCGGCTGTTTCAAAGCGTGCGGACGAAACATGGCTGGGCCTACAGCATCGGCGCGTCCTGGAGCGCGCAGTACGATCATCCGGGACTGTTTCACATCAGCGGCAGCACGCAATCGGCGCACACCGTGGATACGCTGAAGGCGGTCCGCGAAGAGCTGGACAAAATCCGGAGCAGTGAAGTTACCGACCAGGAACTGCAGACGGCGAAGGATACGGTGCTCAACGGGTTCGTGTTTTTCTTCGACCGTCCGAGCAAGACGCTGAACCGGCTGGTGCAGTACCAATACTACGGTTACCCTCGCGATTTCATTTTCCAGTATCAGAAGGCCATTGCCGCGGTGACGAAGGCCGACGTCCTGCGGGTTGCCAAGGAACATTTCAAGCCGGAGGAATTGACTTTCGTCGCGGTGGGGAATCCGAGCGAGTTCGGAACTCCGCTTAGCGCGCTGGGCCTGCCGGTGTCGCCGATCGACCTCACTATTCCCGAACCGAAGCAGACCACCGCGAAGGCCGATCCGGCCAGTCTCACGAAAGGCAAGCAGGAATTGCAGCTCGCTCAAAAAGCGCTGGGCGGGGTGGAAAAGCTGGCGGCGGTGAAGGATCTCGAATACCACGCGGACGTCGAGGTGCAAAGCCCCGGCGGCCCGGTGATGCAGGTGAAGCAGACCAATTCGTACCTGGCGTCCGGCGCGATGCGCCAGGAGATCGAACTGCCGTTCGGGAAGCAGTACATTTACTCGGACGGCAATACGGGCTGGCTGAAGGGGATGCAAGGCCCGCAGAACCTGCCTCCCGCGGTGCTGAGGCAAGTGCGGGGCGAGATATTCCGTCAGATTGCGCGATTGATGCTGAGCGATCGCGATGCGGATCGCACGGTGAATTATGGGGGCGACGGGGTGATCGAAATCTCGGCGAAGGACGGGCCTAGCGTCCAGCTTCAAGTGGATGAGACCAGCGGTTTGCCGCTCAAACTCGCATATCAAGAGAACGGGGCGGGCGGACCGGGTTCGGTGGAACAGACCTACTCGGACTGGCGCGATGTGGATGGGCTCCGTCTGCCGTTTCAATGGACGGTGGTGCAAGGCGGGAAGAAGTTCGCCGAAGTGAAGATTCAGGATTACAAGATCAATTCCGGGCTCACCGAGGAGATGCTGAGCAAGAAGCCATGAAGCGATTTGTTTGGGCCGCGGCGTGCGCGCTTTCGTTGCACGCCGAAACCGCGCTGGAGCGGGGCAAGCGCGTAGTGAACGAATGCGTGGAGGCGCTGGGCGGCGACCAATACCTGCACATGGAAAACCGCGTGGAATCGGGCCGTGCGTACTCGTTTTATCGCGAGCGAATATCGGGCTTAAGCATCGCCAAGATCTACACGCGCTACTATTCCAGCGTCGACGACACCGCGCATGAGCTGGCCCAGCGCGTTCGGCAGAACTTCGGCAAGAAGCAGGACTACGGCGCGCTCTTCACGGAAAAGGAAGCCTGGGACATCACCTTCCGCGGCGCGCGGACGCTTCCGAACGAGACCTTCGACCGCTACAAGGAAACGACGCTGCGCGACGTGTTCTACATTCTGCGCGTGCGTCTGCACGAAGCCGGCATGACGTTCGAATCCCGGGGCGCGGACGTGCTGGAAAACTCGCCGGTCGAGATCGTGGATATCACCGATGCCGACAATCGCGTGACCACGGTCTATTTCCACCAGATCACGAAGCTGCCGGTGCGGCAGGTTTTCTATCGGCGCGATCCGAAGACGAAAGACCGGAACGAGGAGATCACGCTGTACACCAAATATCGCGACGTGGGCGGCGGGGTCCAATGGCCATACGCCATCGAGCGCGACCGCAACGGCGAAAAGATCTACGAGATCTTCTCGGATTCGGTTGAGCTGAGCGACAAGAAAATCACGGACAATTTGTTCGAATTGCCTTCCACCATCAAGCTGCTGAAACCGGAGTAGGCGCCGGAGGCGGAGGCGCGGCGGACGCTTCCGGTTCGGCGGTGACCGGGAGATCGATGGTGACCAGCAATCCCGGATTCATATTTTGAGCCTGGAGTTTGCCGCTATGCAGCTCCACCGACCGGCGGGCGATGGCGAGTCCCAGGCCCACGCCGCCGCTGGTCCGGTTGCGATCGGAATCCACGCGGTAGAACGGATCGAAAATACGCGCCAGGGCTTCCTCGGGAACTCCTGGACCGTAATCTCGAACGGAGATTTGGGCGACACGGTCCGTGCGGCGCAGTTCGATCTCGATGGAGGTGCCGCGCGGCGCGTACCGAATCGCATTGCGGATCACGTTTTCGGCGGCGCGGCGGATCAGCTCTTCGTCTGCGGGCAAGGCGACTGCGTCGGGCGCTTTGAGCAACAGCGTGCAGTCCTTGGCCTTGGCTTCGAGCAGGGAGTCGTAAACCAAGTCGGCCAGGAGCTCGTCCAGGCGAACGGTTTCGGTCTTCCGCCGGGAGGGATCGCCTTCGGCCCGGGTGACTTCGAGCAGCTCGGCCACCAGCTCGTTGAGCCGGTCGGCTTCTTTTTGAATCCGGTCCAGCATGTGCGCGCGATCCTCGCCGGAGCGGGCCAGCTCGATGGCGACGCCGAGCCGCGCGAGCGGGCTTCGAAGCTCGTGCGAAATATCCAGCAACAATCGGCGTTCGGCGGCAAGCAGGGTCTGGATTCGATCCGCCATGTGGTTGAAGCTCTTGGCGAGCTGACCGATCTCGTCGCTGCGGGTGGTGGTGGCGCGCGCGGAGAAATCGCCGCGGCCGAAGCAGTCGACTGCGGCGCGCAGCCGCCTAACCGGCGACGTGAGATGGTAAGCAAATCCGTAGCACAGTAATATGACCAGCGCGAAGATCCACAGATGTTGGGGCTGAATAAAGAACGCCCAATCGCTGCGGGGATTAATGAGAAACAACCAGTACTTGAGGCTGGGATCCGGCCGCGCCAGGATGGGCGGGCCACCGCCCAGCGAGAGCGGAAGACGCCAGCGGCTGCGGCGGGGCCTGCGCAGCAGCTCGGGGCGGGGTTTGCCGGTAAGCAGATCGGTGCCCTGCGCGTCGGTGAAGACGACGTGCATCTGGGTGATCTGCTGGAATTTCGAGAGGACCGCGCCCAACGCCTCGCGGCCTCCCGTTTCATAGGCGCGCTTGGCTTCGGCGACTTGCACGTTCAAGAGCATCCCGAGCGGAGCGCGCGGCGACGAAGAGTTGAAGCTGAGCGCGGTGGCAACAATAATCCCGCCGATGGCCACCGCCGTAGTGGCCAGGAACCACAGCAGGGTTTTGGCGAACAGCGATCTCATCCGGCGGCTACCTCGTCCTCCGGCCGTTGGGCCTCCGGGCTCTGGCAGAACTGGTAACCCGAGCCTCGAATAGTTTTGATCAGCGGACTAGCGCCCTCTAATTTCTTCCGCAGATGGCTGACGTGCATGTCGATGGAACGATCGAAGGGCGTGGCTTTGCGATTGTACAAGCTCTCCATCAAGCCATCGCGCGAAACGACGTGACCGGCATTGCGCATGAGCTGTTCCAGAATATCGAATTCCAGGGTGGTGACATCCACGGGTTTACCGTCGCGGGTGACGGAGCGTGTCCCAGGATCGAGCGCGACGCCGTTCACCTCGATTCGGCCGCGAGTGGCTCGGGCTTCAGTTCGCCGCAGGATGGCCTTGACGCGAGCCGCCAGCTCCCGCGGATTAAAAGGCTTAGGAAGATAATCGTCGGCGCCGAGTTCCAGCCCGATGATGCGATCCACGTCTTCGCCGCGAGCAGTGAGCATCAACACGGGAACGCGACTGCTCAGGCGCAAACGCTTGAGAATCTGGAACCCGTCCAGCCCCGGAAGCATGACATCCAGGATCACCAGGTCATAGCTGCCCTGCTGCGCTTGCTCGAGGCCGCTATGGCCGTCCAAGGCGCAATCCACCGAGAAGCCTTCGCGCTCCAGGAACTCTTTGATTAAGGCCCCGAGCTCGGCGTCGTCATCGACGATCAACAACCGCATCCAATTTCATGGTATCGCATGACGGCGAGATTACCATCCCTTAGTGCGGGCCTGAGTTTAGGCCGGAGAGCGGAAGAATCCGCCCTCCGGGTAACTGACTCTACTACTTAGCTTTGCAGCAGGCTCGTCCGTCGCAGCAAGACGAGCCATCACAGCAAGTCTTCGCGCCGAAAGCGCTGGCCGTCAAAGCCAATATCAAGGCAAGGCTCATGAGAGCCGTGCTGAGTTTCTTCATTGTGATTCTCCTTCTGAAAATTAGTGAGTTATTTTTGGGCGACGAATCGCCGGGTTGCGGGAAGCAGCGCTCTCTAAATCAAAAGGACACGAATGCGGATGTGCAGATCTGTTAGCGACGGCGTCCAAGCGACGGGCTCCCCTTCAAATTGAACCGAGGGGAGAATCGCTTTACTGAGTACGATAGCCGGAGATGGAGCGGCAAAAACCTTGCCGTCACTCTGCTCCATCTTGCTATCGGGCGCGACATACGGGCAGGTTTCGAAACTAGTTGAGAGCGGGCATTTCTTCGGCGCGGCGTTGCCGTGGCAGCAGGACGGATGTTCCGCTGAAATAAGAAATGGGCAGTTGAGGAGCGCCAGCCCTGAAGCCAGGCCGAGGAAAGTTATCGCGACGCAGTATGCAACTGCCGACCGCATGGCATTAAGAGTAGCATCTCCGCCGGAGACAGTAGTCGCTGAACTGTGCGTTCCGCACTGTTAGGAGACTGCCTACCATTCGACGGGTTTTCCGATCTCGAGCGGCCAGATTTCGGTTTGCGGGAAACCTTTCAGCAGAGCGGACAGCTCGGTTGGAGTGCCGGTCAAAGCGGGGAACGTCCCGAAATGCATGGGAATAACCTTCTTGGCGTTCAACAAGCGGCAGGCGAGCGCGGCTTCATTCGGACCCATGGTGTAAAAATCGCCGATCGGCAGGAACGCCAGGTCGGGGCGATACAGCTTTTCGATCAATTGCATGTCGGAAAATACGTTGGTATCGCCCGCGAAGTAGAGCGTGCGCCCGTCCTGGAAGTGGAGGACGTAGCCGGCCGCCTCGCCGCCGTACAGAATCTGATCGCCGTCCTGGATGCCGCAACTGTGGACCGCGTGAGTCATGGTGACCTTCACCGGGCCGACATCCTGCGTGCCTCCTTTATTCATGCCGCTGCAATTTTCGACGCCTTTGGAAGTGAGCCACACGCAGGTCTCGAAAATCGCCACCACTTTGGGCTTGAACTTCTTGGCCAAAGGCATGGCGTCGTGGATGTGATCGAAGTGGGCGTGAGAAATCAGAATCGCGTCGACGCGCTGAATCTGATGGCCCTTGGGGTACATGGGATTGCCCTCGATCCAAGGGTCCATGATAAAAACCTCGCCCGTCTTCAGGCGCAATTGAAAAGTGGCGTGGCCCAGCCACGTGATCTC
>Ga0302325_10002509_pt1 | contig 44526 bp, 36 predicted proteins | sample Palsa_T0_2_FD_201948 | JGI IMG/M metagenome (GOLD analysis project Ga0302325, IMG submission 201948) | Peat permafrost microbial communities from Stordalen Mire near Abisko, Sweden - Palsa_T0_2 | ecosystem: Environmental > Terrestrial > Soil > Palsa > Peat permafrost | place: Sweden: Abisko... | reverse complement strand
TAGTCAAAGACTTGGCCGAGCGGCCAGAACGAAAGGCGCAGGTACCGCGTGACCGCGGGAAATTGCGTCAGGATATAATCCCACCAGCTGACACCGGTCCCGAAGCCGGCCGTGCCATTTCGGCTTTTGGTCCCGAAGGCCAGCCAGGCGACCAGCAGCCAGCTGGAAGCCAGGCCGAGATAATAGCCCCGGCGCCGGCGCCAGGCCTCGCGGAAATTCCCGGCGACAAAGGTCCGGTCGTAGAGCAGCACGATGATGGGCGCCGAGACCATCACCTCCTTGGTCGCCATGCCGAGGAAACACGCGCCAGTCGACAACAGCCACCAGCCCCGGCGTCCGCCGAGGTAGGGCTGGTTGTCCCCAACCAGCCGGTTCCAGTCTTGGGCCGGTCCAACATCCGGCGCCTTGGGGACAAGGCGCTCTACCTTGTCCGGGCCCTCCGCTCCTCTGACGAAACAATACAGCGTCAGCAGGTAGAACAGGCCCATCAGCGACTCGGCCCGCTGGACGACATACGTGACCGACTCGGTCTGAAGCGGATGGACGATCCAGAGCAAAGCCACGGCAAAGGCCACGAGGGTGCACTCGCCAGGTCCATACTTCCCGGAGACACGCGCCAAGGTGCGCCGCACAAGTCCGAACAGCGTCAATCCCGCCAGGACATGGATCAGAAGGTTGCCGATATGGTAGCCTTGGACCCGCAATCGGCCGAGCGCATAGTTTACCGCAAACGAAAGGTTCAGCACCGGTCGTCCGGTGACGGAAGTGTCGAAAGGCGGTTGCAAGACCCCGGCGGGCGGCCAGAGCTGCCGGATCGAATCGTTCCGCTGGATCGCCATGGCGTCGTCAAAGACGAACGGGACGGTCAGGCTGTTGCCGTACGCCAAAATGGCGGCTTCGGCCAAAACAAGGGCCGCCAGCCCGACCAGCCAAGCTGGCGTCGGGCGGTCACTCAGGGGTCTCACGGCACTAACCCAAACCCGGCCCGCAATTCAATTCAAGCTGTCCTGCGCAGCGGAAGGGGCGGCGCTGGCAGGACGCAGGCGGCCAGGAGGTATTTGTTCCGATGGTTCATAAGATCAACGCGGCAAAAAATCCTCGGCCGGAATTACGTCCTTGAGGCCTTTCAGTCCGGCCACGACCAGGGAGGCGTTCAGGGTGGCGCCCGCCTCGCTCGTATGGGTGTGATCCCGCGGGAAGAATGCCTTCACCTTGTCCTCCCCCAGCTTTTCATAGGCGTTGGCCACCGCGCTCGTGAGATCCAGGAATTCCAGCTGGTGCATCCGCGCGAGCTGGGCGGACCAGTCGCTGTAGTGGCCCGGCCCGCGCTCGACGAGCGCTCCATGCCAGATGTCGCGGACGGTCAGGCCCAGGACGATGACCCTAGCGCCCTTGGCCTCAGCCTCGGCGATCATCTTGCCCATGTACCACCCGAAGGTGTGCACCACCTCGTGTTTCTTCGTCAGCTGATTGTCGATTGCCTGCGTCTCCGCGCCCAGGCCGGGGATCGAGCCCCGGGCGCGCGAATTGTCGTTGATGGCGCTTCCGTCGTTGTGCCCCATCTGCAGGAGGACGATGTCACCGGGTTTGATCTCGCCGAGCACCCCCTCCCAAAGGCCCTCCGTGATAAAAGTGCGGCTGCTGCGGCCGCCGCGCGCCCGGTTGGCGATATTGATCCGGGTCGGATCGAAATACGCGGCGAACGGGACGCCCCACCCGACGGCATTCGGGTCGCCGTTGTTGGCCGCCGTCGAGTCGCCCACGATGAACAACGTCGGCAACTTGGGATTGAGTGCGACGGAGCTGCCCAGGGCCGCTTCCGCGCCCGCCAGGCCTTCGGATTGCGCGCGGACGCTGATCGCCCCGGCCTGACCCGGCCGCGTCCGCACGACGACGAGCGCCAGCCCGTTGAAGGCGGCGTGCTCCGCCGCCTGGAAGGGCTCGAAGCTCGTGGGATCCCCGTTGTCCACGGCGATGATTTCACCCGGACCGGAGACCGAGAATCTCACGCTGTTCTTGGCCTCGGGCGCCCGGACCCCATCGCGGTCCATGACGGTCGCGGTGATGAAGGCGAGGTCGCTGCCGTCGGCCGCGAGAGCGGTGCGGTCGGCCTTGAGCGCGAGCTTCGTCGCGGGGCCCGCCGTGCGCTCGCGGTCCTCGGCCCATTTTCGGCCGTTCTTGTAGGCCACGACGGCGAGTTCGCCCGGCTGATAGACGACATCGTCCCAGCGGATCCGGTATTCCAGCGGGCCCCTCTTTTTCCGGCCGAGCGACCGACCGTTGAGAAAGAGCTCGGCCTCGTCGCCCGAGGTGTACACATGCACGGGCGTGACCTGTCCCACCCGCTCGGGCCAGGTCCAGTGGGGCAGCAGGTGCGCCATCGGGAGATCCGGCCGCCAGCGGGCCTGGTAGAGGTAGAAACGGTCCTTCTTGAAGCCCGCGAGATCGATAATGCCGAAGTAGGAGCTGCGGGCCGTGTCGTCCGCATGCCCGTAGGGCGTGGGCTCGCCGAGATAATCCCATCCGGTCCAGACAAATTCGCCGGCGACGAACGGATTCGCCTCCTGGCCCCTGAACTCCGCGTCCGGGGAAGTGGCCCAGCGCGGCGCATAAAGATCGTAGGAGCTCATCTGGTGGTCGGCGGAGTGGCCCTGCGACTTGTCCGCGACCACCGGGAAGGCGTAGGCGCCGCGGGAGCTGATCGTGGAGGCGGTCTCGCTGCCGAAAATCGGCAGCAGCGGATTCTGCCGATGGACCTTGGCGTATTCATCCGGCTTGTAGTTATAGCCGAAGACGTCGACGGCGGTCTGCATCCCGTTGTAACCGGATTCCACCTCATTGTAGGCCGCCGTGACCGGACGGGTCCGGTCCTCCTCCCGCACGATGCCGGCCAGGTGCTGGGCGAGCTTCCAGCCCTCCGGCTGCCGCTGCTCCCCGATCTCGTTGCCGATGCTCCAGAGGATCACCGAGGGATGGTTGCGATCGCGGCGGACCAGGGCGCGCAGGTCCTTCTCGTGCCAGTCGGCAAAGAGGAGGTGGTAGTCGTTCGGCCGCTTGCCGCTCAGCCAGCAGTCGAAGGACTCGTCCATGACCAGCATGCCCAGGCGGTCGCAGAGGTCGAGCAGCTCGGGAGCGGGCGGATTGTGGCTGGTGCGAATCGCGTTGCAGCCCATCTCGCGCAGCAGCTCGATCTGGCGCTCGAGGGCGCGGAGATTGAGGGCCGTCCCCAGGGAACCGAGGTCGGCGTGGTCGCAGACCCCGTTGAGCGGGACGTGCTGGCCGTTGAGGAAGAAGCCGCCGTCGGCGGTGAACGCGATCGTGCGGATGCCGAAGGGAGTTTCGTAGACGTCGGCGAGGCCGTCCGCCACCGCCACGGCCGTCACCGCCAAGTAACGCCGCGGCGTCTCAAGGCTCCAGCGCTTCGGGTGGGGCACGATCAGGCTTTGCTCGCTCAAGGCCAGTCGTCCCGCGGCGATGCGCACGGTCGCCGGCGCCGCCGCGGCCACCGGGCCGCCGGATCTGCGCCCGTCCGCCCCGATTTCGTAGAGGGTCGTGGTCACCTGGGCGGTCGCCGGAGTCGTCAGCGGATTTTGCAGGGTCACCTGGACGTCGACGGTCGCCGCGTCGGCAGTGACCTGCGGCGTCGTGACATACGTGCCCCAGTGCGCGACGTGCACCGGCGCCGTCTTGACCAGCCAGACATTGCGGTAGATGCCCCCGCCCGGATACCACCGGGACGAGAGCGGCGGGTTGTCGAGGCGGATCGCCACCACGTTTTCGCGGCCCGGCACGAGGTAGGGCGTGAGATCCAATTCGAAGGAGGCGTAACCGTAGGGCCAGCCGCCGACGAACCGCCCGTTGAGCCAGACCATCGCGTACGCCATGGCGCCATCGATATCGAGATAGACCCGCCGCCCGCTGTCCTCCGCCGGGACCGCGAAATGCTTCCGGTACCAACCCACGCCCCACCAGGGAAGCCGGCCGGTCGCGCTGTCGTACTCCTGCTTGAACGCTCCCTCGACGCCCCAGTCGTGCGGCAGGTTTAGCCGGCGCCAGGCGCCGTCATCGAAGCCCGGCTGGGCATACGAGACATCGCCGCCCAGATTGCCGGCGGGGCGCGCCGCCTTCGGGGCGGCGGCATTGAGGAATTCGTCGCCGGTCGCCGCCATCCAGTCCTTCGCCGCGGCATAGGCCAGCCGGCCCTGGACCTCGGCGGGATCGGCCGGGGCGAAGCGCCAGTCGAGGTCGAAGGAAACCCGCTCGCGGGGGCCCGTCGCGTCCGCCGCCGCCGCGGCGGAGACCCCGACCGCCAGCGCGCCGGCGAGCATGAGCCCGGCCCGCATCATTTCAATTGCACATCCCAGACCTTGGAGCGGCGGGAGTGGCCGGCGGGTCCGTCGACCTCGAGCACGACCACCAGGTTGCCGGGCTGCTTGTATTGGTGAATCGGATTCTGCTCGGTGGACGTCGTGCCGTCGCCGAAGTCCCACTTCCACGAGGTGACCTGGCCGACCGAAAGATCGCTGAAGGCGACGAGCCGCCGAGCCATGTCGACCACCTTCCAGGACCACTGGGCCCCAATCGGCTTCAGGAACTGCGGCTCGAGGGGCATGAGCCGGAAAGCGCAGAGTTCGGAGGCGTCGCCGTACATGGTGAAATGCCGCGAGAGGTTCCAGAAGTGCAGGTGATGATTGTTCGTCGCGTTGCCGTATTCCATCAGGGCCCAGGACAGCCCGATGATCTTGTTCTCGCTCAGCACGGAAGCCACCGCCCGCTGGGGCCCCTCGGGGCCGGCATAGTCAAATGGGGTGATCCAGAACTCGAGCGTCAGCTTGCCGCCCTCCCCCGGCCGGAAATCGTAATGGGTGGCGGCGTTGGCGAAGGGAAATTCCTTGGTCCAGGTCGGCGAACCCCACGCCATGCACCAGTCCTTTCCCTCGGCCGGCGTGAAGATGTGGTAGTTCTGGGCCTGGACCCCGTGGATGGCCCAATGGGCTTCGTTGACGCTGATCCGGTCGTCGGGCACGGCTCGCGAGGCCCCGACGTGCTCCGGAGTCCAGAATTCAGCGTGCCCCTTGTCGATCAGCGGACCGCCGGAGGCGTCTCCGTCGACCACGACCTCAAAGGTGTCCGCGCGGAGCCCCGGGCTGCCAAAATCCCATTTCGGCTTGGTGGCCTCATAGAGAAAATACAGCCGGTTGAGGCCCTTGACCCAGCCGACCTTGATGCGCACCACGCAATCCTTCGGGTTGGGCGGCAGGTGCGGCTCCTCGACATCCAGCAACTGGCTGCCGTCCACCGCGTAGGAATCGGGCACCAGCGCCCAGTCGCTGGCGTCGCCGTCGATCCGTGGGATTTGGTCAGCGGGAAACTGGAACACCTTGAAGGTGACCTCCGGCCGGTCCAGGGCGGTCGCGCGCCCGGCGCCGATCGCCAGCAAAGCGAGGCCGGCCAGGAGGATTCGGGGAGCGGGCATGGGAATGGGGCAGCGGAGGTTGGGACGCCTATTTCAGCTGCACGTCCCAGACCTTGGAGCGGTGGGAGCGGCCGGCGGGTCCGGTGACCTCGAGGATGACGACGAGACTGCCCGGCTTCTTGTATTGGTGGACGGGATTCTGCTCGGTGGACGTCGTGCCGTCGCCGAAGTCCCATTTCCACGAGGTGACCTGGCCCACCGAAAGATCCTTGAAGGCGACGACGCGCCGATCCATGTCGACCACCTTCCACGACCATTGGGCTCCGATGGCCGGAAGGAACTGCGGCTCGAGGGGCATGAGCCGGAAGGCGCAGAGCTGGGAAGCGTCGCCATACATCGTATGGTGCCGGGAGAGATTCCAGAAATGGTGCTTATCCCCCGGCGCGTCGCCAAAATCTATGATGGCCCACGACAGCCCGATGATCTTGTTTTCGGTCAGGACCGACTCCACCGCCCGCTGGGGACCCTCGGGGCCGGCATAGTCAAACGGGGTGATCCAGAACTCGAGCGTCAGCTGTCCGGCTTCACCCGAGTGGAAATTGTAGCGGGTGGCGGCATTGGCGTAGGGCAATTCCTTGATCCAAGTGGGAGAGCCCCATGCCATGCACCAATCCCGGTCCCCCGGCGGGGTGAAGATGTGGTAATTCTGCGCCTGGACTCCGTGAATGGCCCAATGGGCTTCGTCCGGGCTGATCCGGCTGTCGGCGGCCAGCCCGGGCGGCTGGGCGCCGGAATCACCGCGGCCCCGGTAGATGAGGGGACCGCCCGAGGCATCTCCATCCACGACAACTTCAAAGATGTCGCCCGGGAGGGCCGTCGAGGCGAAATCCCACCGGCCCTTGGTGGCCTGATAAAGGAAGAAAAGCCGGTTAAGCCCCTTGACCCAGCCCACCTTGACCTTGAGGTCCAACGTCTTCGGATCGGGCCGGCCATGCTGGCCTCCGTCCTCGATAAGCTGATCCGAGCCGACGGCGTAGGAATCCGGCACCAGCGCCCAGTCGCTGGCGTCGCCATCGATCCGCGGGATCTGGTCGGGGGGGAACTGGAAGACCTTGAAGGTGACTTCGGGCCGGTCCAGGGCCGCGGCCGGACGCAGGCCAAGCGTCGCGACGGCCAAGGCCGCCAGAAAGATGCGAAGGGGGTTCATGGGGACACTCCCGGACAGGGTTCCGGGACCGAGCGGGTAGGCGCGTGCTTGCGCCCATCGCTGTGCAAAGTGAAGCATGGGACCATCAGACAGTCCAGCCTCCTCGCCACCGTCCGCCCCCTCGCAGCTTGAATATTTCCGGGCGGCGGCATTGCCTCCCTCCCCATGGAGTACCGCCCGCTTGGCCGCACCGGCCTCAAGGTGTCCGCCCTCAGCTTTGGCGCCTCCCCGCTCGGCGGCGCCTTTCGCGAGATCGACGAGGGCGAAGGCATACGCGCCGTGCATGCCGCGCTCGATCTGGGCGTCAATTTCATCGACACCTCTCCTTTCTACGGCGTGACGAAATCCGAGACCGTCCTGGGCCGGGCCCTGCGCGGCGTGGCCCGCGATCGCTACCTTCTCGGCACCAAGGTCGGCCAGTACGCCGAGGGCCAGTTTGATTTCTCCGCCGCGCGCGTCCGGCGCAGCCTCGATGAGAGCTGCGCCCGGCTGGGCGTCGACACTATCGACATCCTGCAATGCCACGATGTCGAATTCGTCGACCTCGGCCAGATCGTGGACGAGACGCTGCCGGCGCTGGTCCAGCTGCGGAAGGAGGGCCGGATCCGCGCCGTCGGCCTGACCGGCCTCCCGCTGAAGATCTTTCCCGCCGTGATCGACCGCGTCGCGGCTGGCACGGTGGACGTCATCCTCTCGTTCTGCCACTACGAGCTCAACGACACGACGCTCGCGTCCCTCCTGCCCTATTTCGCGCAGCGGGGCATCGGCGTGATCAACGCCGCCCCGACCGGCATGGGCCTGCTCGCCGATCGGCCCGCGCCCTCCTGGCATCCGGCCTCGCCCGCGATCATCGCGGGCTGCCGCCGCGCGGCGGAGTTCTGCCGCGCGCGCGGGGTCGACATCGTCAAGCTGGCCGTGCAGTTCGCCGTCGCCCAGCCTGGCATCGCGACCACGGTGATCGGCACGGCCAACCCGGAGAATATGCGAAAGAACATCGCCTACGCGGAGGAGCCCGTCGACGCCGCGCTGCTGGCCGAGGTCCTGGCGGTCCTGCGGCCGATCCAGGATCATAATTTCACGCGGGGCCGGCCCGAAAACCGCGACCCGCTTTACCCCTAGCGGAGGTTCAGTGGAGCACCGCGTGCGGATCGGGCAGATCGTGCGCGCTCCAGCCCCCGCCCAGGGCGGCCATCAGGGTGACGCTCGAGACCAGGCGCGTCTGCAGGATGCTCAGCGCCGTCTCCTGATTGTTCAATGCGGTCACCTGAGCGGTCACGACCGTCGTGTAGTCGACGGTGCCCGCGTTGTATTCATTGAGGGCGATCTGCGCCCCCTGCGTCGCTTCCGCGACCGCCGCGCTCTCCACCTCCGCCTCCCGCGCGAGAATTCCCAGGCTGGCCAGGCTGTCCTCCACCTGCTGGAAGGCGCTGAGCACGGTCTGGCGGTAGTTGGCCACGCTGGCATCGTAATTGGCCCGCGCCTCCCGGACCAGATCCCGGCGCAGGCCCGCGTCGAAGAGGGTGTCGCTCAATTGCGAACCGAGGGACCAAAACTCGGTCGGCGCGGTGAAAAGCCGGTGCAGCGGGTTGCCCTCGAAACCGCCCTGCGCGGAGAGCGAAAGATTCGGATAGTAGGCGGCGGTCGCCACCCCGATCCGGGCGTTGGCCGCGGCGACTTGGCGCTCGGCCTCGGCGATGTCGGGCCGGCGCTCGAGGAGCGTGGAGGGAAGCTGCGCCGGCACCTCGGCCGGGGCCAGCGTCAGGCTGGGTTGCGCCGCGACGTCGAAATCTCCCGGGGCCTGGCCGATCAGGACGGCGATGGCATGCTCCATCTGCGCGTGCTGCACGCCGAGCGCAATCAGTTGCGCCCGGGTCGAGTCGACCTGCGTTTCCGCCTGGATCACGTCGCTGCGCGCGGCCACTCCGACCGCATATTTATTCTTCGTGATCGCCAGCGAGTGCTGATAATTGTCGATCGAATTCTGCAGCAGGCGCACGTTGGCATCGAGCACCCGCAGGATGATGTAATCCTGGGCCAGGGAGGACTGGAGGGAAAGACGGGCTGAGGCCACCAGCGCGGCGTCGGCCTGGGCGGTCGACACGTCGGCCTCGGTTTGCCGGCGGACCTTGCCCCACAAGTCCGGCTCCCACGCGGCCTGGAGGGAGGCGGAGTACGTCGTGACGGGCTGCGACCTCCCGGTCGGGCTCAACAAGGGGGCTGACTTCGACTTATCCGCCGAGCCCAGGGCCCCGAGCGTCGGGAAGAGACTCGCCTGATCCGAGCGGGCGATCTGCCGCGCCGCCTCATAGTTCGCCTTGTCCTGCAGCAGCGATTGGTTGGAGACGTCCACCCGGGCCTCGAGGTCATTGAGCACCGGGTCGCCCAGGAAGGTCCACCAGGGCCCGCGATCGGCGCCATCATTCGGGGCGGCGGGTTTCCACCCCTCGACTTCCTTGAAAGCCGCCGGCGCCGCCGCCGTCGGGCGCTGGTAATTCGGGCCGACCGCACAGCCGGCGATGAGGAGCAGCGCGGTCGTGGAGCCGGCCAGGCGCAGGACGCCGGCGAACGTCCTTCCCGGCCGGGATTTCGTCAGGATCAAGGGCATAGTTTGCGTCGAGAAGGGGGAGAGCTCCGGATCAGATCTCGGCGGGAATCGCCTTCGCGCCGTGGGTACCGCGGTGAAACCACGCCGTCCGCCGCTCACACCACAGACGGAGGCTGTTGATGTAGAGATAGACCACCGGCGTGGTGTAGAGTGTGAGCAGCTGGCTCAGGATCAACCCGCCCACGATCGAGATTCCGAGCGGCTGCCGCAGTTCCGCGCCATTGCCCTGGCCAATCGCCAGCGGCACGGCGCCGAGCAGCGCCGCCATCGTGGTCATCATGATGGGGCGAAAACGCAGCAGGCTCGCCTTGTAGATCGCCTCGCTCGGGCTCAGGCCGCCATTGCGCTCGGCGTCGATCGCAAAGTCGATCATCATGATCGCGTTCTTCTTCACGATGCCGATGAGCAGGACGACGCCGATCAGGGCGATCACGCTGAACTCCGCCTTGAAAAGCATGAGCGCGAGGACGGCGCCGACGCCGGCGGAGGGCAGCGTGGAGAGGATCGTGATCGGATGCCAGTAGCTCTCATACAGCACGCCGAGCACGAGGTAGATCGCGACGATCGCGGCCAGGATCAGGATGAGCTCATTGCTGACCTGTTGCTGGTAGGTCAGCGCCGTTCCCGCGAAGCTGCCGTGAACGGAGGTTGGCATGTGGATCAGGGCGCTCTCGCGGTTGACCGCCTCCACCGCTTCGCTGAGCGAGGCGCCCTCGGCCAGATTGAATGAAATGGTCGCGGCGGCGAATTGCCCCTGGTGGTTGACCGCCAACGGGGTCACGCCCATCTGGTAGTGCGCGAAAGCCGACAGGGGGATCATGGTTTCCACGCCGGTGCTGACCGCCTGTCCGGTCGAAGCGGAGCCCTTGCCGGTGGTGGCGATGGAATTGGAGGCGGCGTTGCGAGCGGAGTCGGCGGCCACTGCGGCGGCGCTGCCGGTGGAAGCCCCCGACACCACGGTGCCGGCCACGGCGTTGGTCGATTGCGTCCCCGTGACCGCGCCCCCGGACTTGCTGACATAGATGTTATTGAGGCTGGATGGGTTCTGCCAATCGCGGGTGGCAACCACCATGATCACATGATACTGGTTTCGCTCCTCGTACATGGTCGAGACCACCCGTTGGCCGAAGGCGTCGTAGAGGGTGTTGTCGACCTGGCTGGCGGTGAGCCCCAGCCGGGAGGCGGTATTGCGATCGATCACCAGATCCGTCTCGAGTCCGGAGTTCTGCTGGTCGGAGTTGAGATCCTGGAGGACGGGCTCGTTTTTCAGGGCCTCGAGCAATTTTGGGGTCCAGACGGTGAGATCCGCCAGCTCGTCCGCCTGCAGGGTGTATTGATAGAGCGAGTTGCCCTGCCGGCCCCCGACGCGAAAGTCCTGCGCCGGCTGGAGAAAAAGCGTCGCGCCGGCCACGCGCGCGAGCTTGGGGCGCAACCGCGTGAGCACGGTCTCGGCCGAAATCTTGCGGACCTCCAGGGGTTTGAGGCCGATGAAGATCTGGGCGGTGTTGGTCCCGCCGCCAAAACCTCCTCCTCCTCCGATCGTGCCGACGACCGTGTCCACCGCCGGGTCGGCCTGCACCAGGTCGACGAATTGCCTCATCTTCTGCGAGGTCCGCTGGAAGGAACTGCTTTGGTCCGCCTGGAGTCCGCCCTGGAGGATACCCGTGTCCTGTTCGGGAAACAGGCCCTTGGGGATGCGGGCGAACAGATAAACGTTCGACGCCACCGTGACGGCCAGGATCAGCATCATGGCGGGCCCATGGCGGAGCGCCCATTGCAGCGAATGGTCGTAGGTATCGAGCAAGTCGTTGAAAAAGCCCTGGCTCCAGCGATAGAGACGGCCGTGCTTGCGCTCCGAGCCGGCGTCATGCCGGCCGAGCAGGCGGGAGCACATCATCGGCGTGGTCGTGAGCGAGACGACCAGCGAGATCGCGATCGCCACCGAGAGGGTGATGGTGAACTCGCGGAAATAGCGCCCGACGTTGCCGGGATAGAAGAGGATGGGAATAAAGACGGCGATCAGCGAAAGGCTCATCGCCACCACGGTAAAGCCGACTTCCTGCACGCCGAGCAGGGCCGCCTGAAAGCGGGGGACGCCGGCCTCCATGTGCCGCACGATGTTCTCCATCACGACGATGGCGTCGTCGACGACAAAGCCGGTGGCGACGGTCAGGGCCATCAGGGACATGTTGTCGAGGCTGTAGCCCAGCAGGTACATGACGCCAAAGGTGCCGATGAGGGAAATGGGGACCGCCACGCTCGGAATCAGCGTGGCGCGCCCGTCGCCCAGGAAAAAGAAGACCACCAGCACCACCAGGATCACGGCGATGATCAGCGTCCGCTCCACGTCGCGCAGCGAGGCCCGGATGGTGACGCTGCGGTCCAGCGCCACTGAGAGCTCCACCGCTCCATTGATGGAGGCCTGCAGCTGCGGCAGCAGGGCCCGCACCCGGTCCACGGTATCGATGATGTTGGCCCCGGGCTCCCGCGAGATTTGCACCAGCACGGCCGGGCGATCCCGCGAGAGGCCCCCGTTGCGGATATCCTCGACCGACTGCTTGACGTCGGCCACGTCCGAGAGGCGGATGGCGGCCCCGTGGCGGTAGGCGACGATGAGCGGCTTATAGGACTCGGCGGTCCGGGCCTGGTCATTGCTGTAAATCTGCCAATGCCGGTCGTCGTCCTCGATCGCGCCCTTCGGGCTGTTGGCGTTGGCATTCGTGAGCGCCGCCCGCACGTCCTCCATGCCGACCCCGTACTTGAAAAGGGCGGCGGGATTCATTTCCACCCGCACCGCCGGCAGGGAGCTGCCGCTGACTCCGACGTTCCCCACGCCCAGCACCTGGGACAGCTTCTGCGCCAGGACCGTGGAGGCGTCGTCATAGAGTTGGCCCTGGGTCAGCGTCTTGGAGGTGAGCACCAGGACCAGAATGGGCAGGTCGTTGGGATTTTGCTTGCGGTAGGTGGGGTTGCTCTTGAGGGCGGCCGGCAGGTCGACGCGGGCGGCGACGATCGCCGCCTGCACGTCGCGCGCGGCGCCGTCGATGTTCCGGTCGAGGCCGAATTGCAGGACGATCCGCGAGCTGCCGACGGCGCTCTGCGAGGTCATTTCCGTGACATCCGCGATCTGTCCCAGATGGCGTTCCAGGGGCGTGGCCACGCTGCTCGCCATGGTCTCCGGACTCGCGCCGGCCATCGAGGCCGATACCGTGATCGTGGGCGAGTCGACCTGGGGCAACGGGGACACCGGCAGCTGGAGATAGCCGGCCGCTCCGGCCAGGGCGATTCCGATCGTCAGCAGCGTGGTCGCCACCGGCCGATGGACGAAGGGTTCCGAGATATTCACCGGGCCGCCTCCCCGGCGGCCGCCGGATGCACCTCCGAGCGCGCGCGCATGCGCGCGGCGAGACGGTCGAAGGCCAGGTAGATGACCGGCGTCGTGAACAGGGTCAGCACCTGGCTGACGATCAGGCCGCCCACGATGGTGACGCCGAGCGGGTGGCGCAGCTCCGATCCCGTGCCGGTGCCGAGCATCAGCGGCACCGCCCCAAGCAAGGCGGCCATCGTCGTCATCAGGATCGGACGAAATCTCAGCAGGCACGCCTGGTAGATCGCGTCCCGCGGCGCGAGCCCGTCGTTGCGCTCGGCGTCCAGGGCAAAGTCGATCATCATGATCGCGTTCTTCTTCACGATGCCGATGAGCAGAATGATGCCAATGATGCCGATCACGCCCAGATCGCTCCCCACGAGCATGAGGGCGAGCAGGGCGCCCACGCCGGCCGACGGGAGCGTGGACAGGATCGTGATCGGATGGATGAAGCTCTCGTAGAGGACGCCCAGGATGATGTACATGAACACGACCGACGCCAAAATGAGGAAGAGCTCATTGTTCAGGGATTTCTCGAAGGCCGAGGCCGCGCCCTGGAAGCTGGTGACGATGCTGGCGGGAATGCCGATGTCCGACTCCGCCCGCCGGATGGCGGCGACCGCATCGCCGAGCGAGCCGCCCCGGGGCACGTTGAATGAAATCGTATTGGCGGAAAATTGGCTCAGATGATCGATGAGCAGGGGCTCGGCGCGCTGCTCCAGGTGCGCGATGGCCGAGAGCGGCACCTGCCCGCCCCCGGCCGCGGGCACGTAGATCTGATACAGCGACTCCGGCGAGCGCTGCATGGAGGGGCTGGCCTCCATGATCACCCGGTACTGGTTCGACTGGGTGAAGATGGTGGAGACGATCCGTTGCCCAAACGCGTCGTAGAGCGCCCCGTCGATGGTGGCGGCGGTGATGCCGAGGCGGGCGGCGGTGTCGCGGTCGACCACGACGTAGGCCCCCAGTCCCTGTTGCGCCAGGTCGGTCGCGACGTCCGCCAGCTCCGGGAGCTGCTGCAGCCGGTCCATGAGCTTCGGGATCCATTCGGTCAGCGCGGCGGAATTCGCGCTCTCGAAGACCATCTGGTATTGGGTCCGGCTGACGCGGTCGTCGATCGTGAGGTCCTGGATCGGCTGCATGTAGGCGGTGATGCCGACGACGCCGGCGACCTCCGTCTGCAGGCGAGTGATGATTTGGGAGGCGCTGAGCTTTCGCTGATCATGCGACTTGAGATTCACCAGCATGCGGCCGGTGTTGACCGTCGAGTTGGACCCGTCGATGCCGACAAAGGACGCCAGGCTGACCACGTCGGGATCCTTGAGCACCGCCTCCGCCAGGTTCACCTGCAGGCGGGCCGTCGCGGCAAATGAGGCGGATTGCGACGCCTCGGTGATCACCTGGATCAGGCCGGTGTCCTGGACCGGGAAGAAGCCCTTGGGAATGACCACATAGAGGAGGGCGGTGAGCGCCAGCGTGCAGACGGCCACGGTGAGCGTCAGGGTTTGGTGGTCGAGCACCCACTTCAGCAGCCGGCCATAATGCGCGATGAGGCCGTCGAACCAGGCGCCCGCCTTTCGGCTCCAGGCGGGCTCCTCCTCCGGGGTGTGATGCCGCACCAGCTTGGCGCACATCATCGGCACGAGGGTCAGGGACACGACGGCCGAGATCAGGATGGTGACGGCGAGCGTGATGGCAAACTCCCGAAAGAGCCGTCCGACCACGTCGCTCATGAAGAGCAGCGGGATCAGCACGGCGATGAGGGAGATCGTCAGCGAAATGATCGTGAAGCCGATCTGCTCCGATCCCTTCAGGGCCGCCTCGAGGGGCGACTCGCCCATCTCCACGTAGCGCGCGATGTTCTCGATCATGACGATGGCGTCGTCCACCACGAATCCGGCCGCAATCGTCAGCGACATCAGCGAGAGATTGTTCAGGCTGAAGCCCAGCGCGTACATCACGGCAAAGGTCCCGACCAGCGAGAGCGGAACCGAAAGGCTCGGGATGATCGTCGCGGGAATATTGCGGAGGAAAACGAAGATCACCATCACGACCAGGATGACCGCGAGGGTGAGTTCGAATTCGACGTCCCGGACGGAGGCGCGGATCGTGTCGGTGCGGTCGGTGAGGATGCTCACGACCACCGGCGGCGGCAGGGACGCCTGCAGCGCCGGCAGCAGGGCGCGGACGCTCTCGACCACGTTGATCACGTTGGCCCCCGGCTGGCGCTGAATGTTGAGGATGATGGCGGGAGTGGTGTTAAACCAAGCCGCCAGCTTGTTGTTCTCCGGGGCGCTTTCCACCGTGGCGACGTCGGAGAGCCGGACCGCCGCCCCGCCCTTATAGGCGATGATCAGGTTCTTGTAATCCTGGGGCGACTTGAGCTGGTCATTGGCATCGATCGTGAAGGCCCGGGAAGGCCCGTCGAAGTTGCCCTTCGCCGTGTTGACGTTGCCGTTGCTGATCGTGGTGCGCAGGTCGTCGATGTTGAGCCCGTACGCCGCGAGGGCCCGGGGATTCACGCGGACGCGCATCGATTCGCGCTGGCCACCGCCGATGCTGACCAAGCCGACGCCCGGCAACTGGGATATCTTTTGCGCGAGCCGGGTGTCGGCCAGGTCCTCGACCTGCGTCAGCGGCAGCGTCTTCGAAGTGAGGGCCAGGGATAGGACGGGGGCGTCGGCCGGGTTGACCTTGTTGTAGATCGGCGGCGCCGGCAGGTCCGAGGGCAGCAGGCTTTGCGCCGCGTTGATCGCCGCCTGCACCTCCTGCTCGGCCACGTCCAAACTCAGGGCCAGGTTGAACTGGAGCGTGATCACGGAGGCGCCGGCGGAGCTGGTCGACGACATCTGGTTCAGGCCCGGCATCTGGCCCAGCTGCCTTTCCAGCGGCGCGGTGACCGAAGAGGTCATGACGTCCGGACTGGCGCCCGGATAGAAGGTCTGCACCTCGATCGTCGGATAGTCCACCTCCGGCAAAGCGGAGAGCGGCAGGAAGCGGTAGGCCACGATCCCGACGATCAGGATCGCCGCCATGAACAGCGTCGTCGCGACGGGCCGCAGGATGAAAATACGGGAGGGGCTCATCGCCGGAAACCCTGCGCGAAGATGTTGCTTGGGCCCGGACTCATTCCGCGCCGCCCGGGCGACCCGGCCGCTGGGCCCCGCCCGCGTCGCCGCCACGACCGCGGCGGCGAGCCGGCGCGTCCGTCGGAGCATTCGGATCCTGCACGATCACCGCCTGACCTTCCTTGAGTTTGTCCGCGCCGTCGATCACGACGCGATCGCCCGGGGCCAGTCCGGATATGACCGCCTGGCGCTCACCCTCCGAGGGACCCAGCGTGACCGTGCGCGCGGTCACGGTGCTATCCGGGCCCACGACGTAGACGAAGGATCCCTGCTGGCCCAATTCGATGGCCGAGGTTGGAATCACGATGGCGCCCTGATCGATGTCCACTAGCATCCGCACGTTGACGAACTGATTGGCGAACAAGGTCCCATCGGGATTGGCAAAAAGGGCGCGCAGTTTGATCGTGCCGGTGGCGGAATCCACCTCGTTGTCGATCGTCGCGAGCGTGCCCGACGCCAGCTGGTGGGTTTGGGTGCGATCATACGCAATGACAGGGATTTTGGCGCCCGCATTCAAACGGGACACCACCTGCGGAATATTGTCCTCGGGCAGCGTGAAGATCACGGAGATCGGCTGGACCTGAGCGAGGACCACCAGGCCGTTGGCATCCCCCGGGGTCACGTAATTGCCCGGATCCACCTGCCGGAGACCGACGCGGCCGGCGACGGGCGCGATGATATGGCAATAGGTCATGTTGAGCTTGGCGCTGTCCACCGCCGCCTGATAAGTTTTGACCATGCCGCCGTCCTGCGAGACCAAGGCCCGCTGCGCATCCACCTGCTGCTTGGAGATGGAGTCCTGCTGGGAAAGGGTGACGTAACGCGAGAGATCAGCCTGCGCTTCCGTGAGCTGCGCCTGGGCCTGCTGGAGCTGCCCCTCGGCCTGCTCGAGCGCCACCTCATACGGGCGCGAATCGATCACCGCGAGAAGATCGCCCTTTTTCACCATCTGGCCCTCCTCGAAATTGACCTGATTGAGCTGGCCGCTGATCTGCGTCCGAAGGGTCACATTGGCCAGAGGGGTCACGGTCCCGAGTCCGTCCAGGTTGATGTCGATGTTGCCCTTGGCGGCGGTCCGAACCAACACCGGCAAGGGGCCGCCCCCGCCGAAGCGGCGTCCGCGACCTCCCGGTCCCCCGCCCGGCCTGCTCGCGGTTAGGTTCTCACCGTGATTCATCCACCAAACTCCGCCCAAAACCAGCACGAGGCCGCCAATGATCACAAGAACGGGGCCCATCCGCCGCCTGCGCCCTGGATTGGCCGGGGTGGTCATCGGGGCGGCGACGGGGTCTGATACTAGGGTGTGCCGTTTTTCGGCGGGGCTATCTTTCATGAGGTTGTGGGATCAAGCTAGTATCGTGCCTGACGCGGAGCGTTGTAAATTCTTGCAGCATTTCGGGTCGATTTGGACCCTGGCCAGTCGCACCGGAGGCCGCGCGCCTCCAGCGGGACGACCCCCATGGGGCCGACACAGGCCCCGGTCAAAAAATGCCGGAAGGTCGAATCGTATTTATAAGTCATTATTGAATTTATCCTTACGCAAGATTGATTTAGCCAGCCCCATTTTGGGCGTGTGCCCTGAAAGACGCGAAACCGGCGAAAAAGAGCCGCAAAAAAATCCTTGGGGGCGTGTTTTAAAAAGCGCGATATAAATTTCCTCGGCTAATCGCCTTCCATCCGTCTCCATCGACTTCCGCATGAAGATCATCCCCGCCTTCACGTTCTGCCCCGCGCTCGCCCTTCTGCTCACCGTCTCCGGCCGGGCCGCGGCCGCCCCCCTCACGGTCGGCTTCTCGCAGATCGGAGCCGAGAGCGGCTGGCGCACCGCCAATACCGACTCGATCAAGGCCGAGGCCGCCAAGCGGCACATCAATCTTCGTTTCTCCGACGCGCAGCAGAAGCAGGAAAATCAGATCAAGGCGCTGCGCTCCTTCGTCGCCCAAGGCGTCGACGTCATCGCCTTCTCGCCGGTGGTTGAGACGGGCTGGGAGCCGGTCCTCCGCGAGATCAAGCAGGCTGGCATCCCCGTCGTGCTCACCGACCGGGGGGTGGCGGTCTCGGATCCAAGCCTGTATGTCACCTTTATCGGCGCGGATTTCGTCGAGGAAGGCCGCCGCGCCGGCCGCTGGCTCGCGCAGAAGACGAACGGCCAGGCGGTGATCGCCGAGCTCGTGGGGACGCCGGGTTCCGCCCCCGCGATCGACCGCAAGAAAGGCTTCGAGGAGATCCTGGCGGGCAATCCCGGAATGAAGATCGTGCTCTCGCAAAGCGGCGATTTCACGCGCGCGGGCGGCAAGGAAGTCATGGAGGCCTTTCTCAAGTCGCCCCAGGGCCATCGGATAAACGCTCTCTTCGCCCACAATGACGACATGGCGCTGGGCGCCATCCAGGCGATCGAGGAGGCCGGGCTCAAGCCGGGCAAGGACATCACGATCATCTCGATCGACGGCGTGCGCGGCGCCTTTGAGGCCATGGTGGCGGGAAAGCTCAACTGCACAGTCGAGTGCAACCCGTTGATCGGGCCCCAGCTTTTTGACCTGGTCGAGTCGGTCGCCGCCGGCAAGCCGGTGCCGAGGAACGTCAGGGTGAAGGAAAGCGTCTACGATCAATCCGAGGCCGCGGCCGCGCTGCCGACCCGGCAATATTAAACATCCTCGGCAATGACCCGGGCCGTCCTGGAAGCTAGCGGCATCACCAAGCGCTTCCCCGGGGTCACCGCCCTGGACGGCGTCGATTTCGCCGCCCGGGCCGGCGAGGTTCACGCCCTGATGGGCGAAAACGGCGCCGGCAAGAGCACGTTGATCAAGGTCCTAACCGGAGCCTACCCGCGCGATGCCGGAGCGGTGGCGATCGAGGGTCGGCCGATTGATCCCCGCTCCCCACGTGAGGCCGAGGCCGCCGGCATCGCCACGGTGTATCAGGAGATCAATCTCGTCCCCGATCTCTCGGTCGCCGAGAATATCTGCCTGGGACGCCAGCCGATGCGGGCCGGCTGCATTCGCTGGGGCGCCTTGCGCGAACGCGCCCGCCGGGCCCTGGCTCGCTTGGGCCTCGCCTTCGATGTCGATCGTCCGCTCTCGGCCTGCTCGATCGCGGTGCAGCAGCTGGTGGCGGTGGCCCGGGCGCTCGACGTGTCGGCGCGCGTGCTGATCCTCGACGAACCGACCTCGAGCCTCGACGAAAAGGAGGTGGCGGAGCTCTTCGGAATTGTTCGCCGGCTCCGCTCCGAGGGAATGGCGATCGTATTTGTCACCCATTTTCTCGACCAGGTGTATGCGGTCTCCGACCGGATCACGGTCCTGCGCAACGGCCGCCGGGTCGGTGAATTCACCGCGGCCGAGCTCCCGCGAATCCAGCTGGTCGCGCATATGCTGGGGCGCTCCGCCGGCGAGCTGCAGGCGGAGCGGCGGCCGCCGCCTCCCCCGAATCTTGCGGGCGAACCCGTGCTGGCGGTGCGCAATTTTGGGCGCCGTAACGTGCTGCGACCCATTGACCTGCATGTCCAGGCTGGAGAGGTGCTCGGATTCGCCGGCCTGCTCGGTTCGGGCCGCTCCGAGCTCGCGCGCCTCCTCTTCGGCATCGACCGCGCCGACTCCGGCGAGGTGCGCGTGTCCGGTCGGCTGGGCAAGATCGGGTCCCCCCGCGCCTCGCTCCGGCGCGGCTTCGGTTTCACGCCGGAGGACCGGAAGGCGCAGGCCATCCTCCCTAACCTCAGCGTGCGCGAAAACCTGGTTGTGGCGCTGCAGGTGCGTCGCGGCCTTTGGCGGCGCGTCCCCCGGGCGGAGCAGGAGCGGCTGGCCCAGCGCTTCATCCAGGCCCTTGGGATCAAGACCAGCGGACCCGGGCAGCTGATCAAGAATCTCAGCGGGGGCAACCAGCAGAAGGTGATCCTCGCACGCTGGCTCGCGATCGAGCCGCGCCTGCTGATCCTGGACGAACCCACCCGCGGCATCGACGTGGGAGCCCAGGCCGACCTGGAAACGCTGCTCGCGAAACTGAGGACAGAGGGCCTGGCCCTCATTTTTATCAGCTCGGAAATCGCCGAACTGGCCCGCAGCAGCCAGCGGATCATCGTCCTGCGGGACCGCGCCAAGGTCGCGGAATTGTCCGGCGCCGGAATTGAAGAGGCCGCCGTGATGCACGCCATCGCCGACGCTGGCCCGTCGTCCGCTCCCCGTGGGTAACTGGACCGTTTTGTCTTTCTGGGCCGCCCTTGTGGCCATCCTTTGGGCGGGGCGCCGCCACACGGTCTTCTGGCCGCTGCTCGCGCTCGGCCTTCTCCTCGTGTTCAACCAAGCCTTCACCCCGGGCTTCTTTGCCCTCGAGGTGCGCGGCGGCCACCTCTATGGCGCGCGCATCGACATTCTCAACGAGGGAGCCAAGGTCATGCTCCTTAGCCTCGGCATGACGCTCGTCATCGCCACCGGCGGCGTCGACCTGTCCGTCGGCGCGACCATGGCCATCGCCGGCGCCGTCGCGGCGCAGGGCGTCGTCGCCTCGCACCTTCCCGCCCCGATCGCCATCGCCGCCGCCCTGGGTGTTTCCGCGCTCGCCGGAGCCTGGAACGGCCTCCTCGTCGCGGTTTTGCGCATCCCGCCCATCGTCGCCACCCTGATCCTCATGGTCGCTGGGCGCGGCATTGCCCAGCTGATCACCGCCGGCCAGATCATCACTTTCAACGATCCCCTGCTGAGCTACCTCGGCAACGGATGGCTCTTCGGCCTGCCCTTCACGCTGACGATCGTCCTGCTGGCGTTTGGGCTCACGGCGCTGCTGACGCGCCGGACGGCCCTGGGACTTTTCATCGAGGCGATCGGTGACAACGAGACCGCCAGCCGCTTCACCGGACTGCCGGCGGCAACCGTGAAATTCTTTGTCTACGTGTTCTCGGGCCTTTGCGCCGGGCTGGCCGGCCTCGTGGCCGCCGGCAATATCCGCAGCGCCGACGCCAACCACGCCGGCCTCTATCTGGAGCTGGACGCCATCATTGCGGTCGTGGTCGGAGGCACGGCGCTGGCGGGCGGACGCTTTTACCTGGCCGGATCGCTCGTCGGCGCGCTGCTGATGCAGACCCTGACGACAACGCTCTATGCCCTCGACGTCAGCGCCGACGTCGCCACCGTGCCGAAGGCGCTGGTGATCCTCGCGGCCTGCCTGCTCCAGTCTCCCAACTTCCGCGCCCGGCTGGTGCGCCTCCGGCCCCGCCGCGCATCATGAAACCGCGCCTGTCCCAGCAGAAAATTCCGGTGGCCGCATCCCTGGCGGTCCTGCTCCTCCTCTATGGCGCCGGCTGCGCGGCGTTTCCCCGGTTCGGTTCGCTGCGCGTGCTGATAAACCTCCTCGGCGACAATGGCTTTGTGGGCATCGCCGCGGTCGGCACGACCTTCGTCATCCTGTCCGGGGGCATCGATCTTTCGGTCGGCTCGCTGGTCGCGTTCACCGGGATCCTGATCGCGCAGCTCATCGCCCATGGGCTCCCTCCCCTCGCGGCCCTCGCGCTCGCCCTCCTCTTTGGCGCCGCCTTTGGCGCCCTGCTGGGCACCCTGATACATTTTTTTGAGCTGCCTCCCTTCCTGGTCACGCTCGGCGGCATGTTCCTCGCGCGGGGTCTCAGCTTCGTCGTGCATCCGGAGTCCCTGGCCATCACCGATCCCTTCTACGACCGTTTCATCGCGCAGTCGCTTGCGATCCACGTCTCGAGCCGCCTCTCGATCCCCTTCACGGCCGTGTGCCTGGTCGCAGTCGTCCTCGCCGGCACCGCGCTGGCCCGCTGGACCCGCTTCGGACGCAACGTCTATGCGCTTGGCTCCAATGAAGCCTCCGCACGGCTGATGGGCCTGCCGGTCGGGCGGACCAAGATTCTCGTCTATACGTTGGCCGGCCTCCTTTCCGCCCTCGGCGGCTGCGTCGCGACTTTCTACATGCAATCGGGCAACCCGGCGTCCTTCGTCGGCCTCGAGCTGGACGCCATCGCCGCCGCCGTGATCGGAGGCACGATGCTCCGGGGCGGCGTGGGTTTCATCCCCGGGACCCTCATCGGCGTCCTCATCCTCGGCCTCATCCAGACCCTCATCACTTTCCAGGGCGACCTCAACACCTGGTGGACCCGCATCATCATCGGCGCCCTCCTCTTCGTCTTCATCCTCCTCCAGGAAGTGATCTCGCGCTTGGCCCGGCGGGAGTGACTCTCCACGGTGGCACCCGGATCATGAAGTCCCGCTTCACCGCCGCCGACCTGCGCTTCATCGGATTCTGCGCGATCCTTCTGGCCGGCAGCACGTGGTTTTCGGTTAGGTATTTTTACACGGCCTTTCCCGAGGCCTCGATCGACTTTCGGGTGAACCGGGAGGAGGCCGGGGCGATCGCGGAGGCGAAACTCGAGGCCCAGGGAAACCGGCTTGCCGGCTTTCGGTCCGCCTCAAACTTTGGCTACGACGACGAGGCCAAGACGTTCCTGGAGCGCGAAGTCGGCCTGACGGAGGCCAACCGGCTCATGGGAGGCGAGATCCGGCTGTGGCGCTGGTCCTACCGCTGGTTCCGTCCGAAGCAGAAGGAGGAATTCGACGCGGAGGTGACTCCCCGCGGCGATTGGGTCGGTTTTGAGCACGCCGTTCCCGAGGATGCGCCCCGGCCGTCGGTGACCGACCCGGAGGCGCGCACCCTGGCGGAGGCGTTCCTGAAGCTTCGCTTCGGCCGCGACCCCGAGAAATTGGACTTCGTCGAAATGTCCAGCGTGAAGCGGCCCAGTCGGGTGGACCGGGCCTTCACCTGGAAATCCCGCGATTTCGACGTCCAGGGCGCCAGCTATCGCTTTGAGGTCGACCTGCTGGGCAACGAGCCGGGCGCATACCGGGAGTATCTCAAGGTGCCGGAACAATGGAGCCGCGACTACGAGCGCCTTCGGTCGAAAAACGAAGTGACGTCGATCCTCGACGGGGCTCTGATGGTGCTGCTCGTCGCGGGACTCGTGGTGGTACTGGTCCAGCGGGCGCGGCGGCACGACGTGCGCTGGAAACTGGCGCTCGGCATCGGGGGCTTCGTGGCCGTGCTCACGCTCTTCGCGCGCCTCAATGAATTCCCCGTGCGCGAGTTCGAGTATCCGACGACCGACGGGTACCCGAGCTTCATCATCCGGCAGCTGCTCCAGGCCTTGCTGGCCGCGGTGGGATCCGGCGCCGGGATCTTCCTCCTGACGGCGGGCGCGGAGCCGGTGTATCGCGAAGGGTTCGGCTGGCAGCTATCCCTCGGCAGCCTCTGCCGGCTGCGGGGCCTGCGCACCCGGACCTTCTTTCTTGGCTCCTGTCTCGGCCTCGCCCTCGCCGGCGCCTTTCTCGCCTACCAGATCATTTTTTACCGGGTCGCCAACCACTTCGGAGCTTGGGCGCCGGCCGACGTGCCGTACGACGATCTCCTGAACACGCGTTTTCCGTGGCTCTTCGTCCTGTTGGGAGGTCTCTTCCCCGCCGTTTCCGAGGAGTTTCTCTTCCGGATGTTCGCGGTGCCGTTTCTGCGCAAGCTCGTTCGCTCGGCGGCCGTGAGTGTGGTCCTCGCTGGATTCATCTGGGGATTCGGCCACGCGGGCTATCCCAACCAGCCCTTCTATATTCGCGGCGTGGAGGTCGGCCTCGTCGGGATCGTCCTGGGATGCATCATGCTTCGCTGGGGCGTGCTGGTCGGCTTGGTCTGGCACTATTCGATCGATGCGGTCTATTCGGCGCTGCTCCTCCTCCGCTCCCCGAGCTGGTATTTCCGGCTCTCCGGGGCGGCCTGCGCCGGAATCATGCTGCTGCCAGTCCTGATCGCTCTGGCGGCCTATTGGCGCCGCGGAGGCTTTGAACCCGAGGTCGGCGCGCGCAATCAGGACGAGTCAGGAAACTCCACGGCCGCCCCGGCAGAGACGCCGACCGAGGCGGCTCAGTCTCTCTTGATCAATTATACCCCCCTTGCGACCAAACTGCGCTGGGCGGCGGTCGTGATTCTCGGCGTGGGCCTTTTGCTCTCCTTGCTGCCAATCGGTCAGCTCGCTGCTTCGCCCCGCTACGCGCTCGGCGCCGAGGCCGCGCTGGCGGCGGCCGACGCCTTTGTCCGGACCCAGCAGGTCGATCCCGGCGCCTACAGCCACTTCGTGTTTCCCACCGCGGACACGGAGCCGCTGGCGGGAAAATATTTTCTCGATCACGGGTCGGTCGGCCTAGCAGCAGGGCTCTTCCAGCGAAACCGGCCCATGCAGCAATGGACCATCCGCTACTACCGGCCGCTCGACCGAGAGGAATTGACCGTCGTGGTGCATCCGGAATCGGGCGCGATCCTCGCTTACGCGCATACCGTGCCGGAAGAGCAGGCGGGCGCCGACCTGCCCGAAGCCGAGGCGCGGCAGCGGGCTGAATCCCTGGCGCGGGGCCTTGGCTGGGACGTATCGGGGATGGAGCTGAAGGTGCACACCTCGGAAAAGAAGCCGCACCGCCGAGACTACGAGGTCACCTGGGAGGCGAAGCCCGGCGACCCGCGGAACCTGGCGGAGTCCCGGTTTCGCGTGTCGGCGGATGTCCGCGGCGCGATCCCGGCCGGGCTGAGGACCTATTGGAAGATCCCCGAGGATTATGCGCGCAAGCGCGAAACCCAGACGGTCTTTTCCATTCTTGTCCTCGTGGTGCGAATCGTCGTCGTGCTCGGGGTCATTGTGGGGATCGTTTGGTTTTTGATCCATCGCACCCGTCAGCATGGCAATTTTTGGCCATCCGCGCTGAAGTTCGCCATTCCCGCCGCCCTGCTCGCAGCCGCGGCCCCCCTGTTATCGCCTGACGAGCTTCTAAGGCCGTACCCGACCTCGATTCCGTTCATCAGTTATGAAGTCACCCTGATCGCAGTCGGATTGATCGCCCTGGTGGGCCGGGCCATCGCCCTCACCGGGATTGCCGGCCTGATTTTTGCGCTATTCCCCAATGCCCTGTCCTCGTTGGGCGCAGCCAACCGGCGCCGGTTGGGTTTCGACGCCACCGTCGCCCTCCTCGCAGCTTTCGGATTCCAACTCGTGCGCCGGTGGCTCGTCGGCGCGTATGCCGATCGATTTCCCGCGAGCACCCTCTTTCAAATCTCGGGGCACGATCTGGTAGCCAGCTCCGTTCCTGCGCTGTCGATCCTGCTCGGCAGTGCGTCGGCCGTGCTCACCTGGCTTGCGAGCGTGGCGGCGGTGGTCCTCGCCTTCCGTTGGATTCGCCCGAAATGGGCTCTCGCCCTGGTCGCCGTGCTCGTCGCCGTGGCCGCAATCCCAGGAGGAGTGCGCACGGCCGGTGAATTCGCCTCAGCTTTTGGATTTGGCCTCCTCGGCATCGCGTGGATCGCGGTGTTTTGCCGTTGGTTCGCGCGCGACAACTGCCTCGCCTACCTGGTGACGGCCTGGGCGCTCGCCCTCGCTCCATCAGTCCACGAGCTGATGGATACCTCCGCAGTCTTCTGGCATATGCAGGGCTGGATCGTCGTCGCCACCTTCGCAGCGGTTTTCTTCTGGCTGGTGCGGCCGAAATTGGCTGGCCGCTAGGCCACGAGGGACGGCGCCGGTTGCCAGCCCCAAATCCAGGTGGCCCGGCTCGGGGAAATTGGTGCAGTGCAACCAATCTCACTCAAGGCGCCTCGATATCCCGCGCTCGCTAACGTCACAATATGTTATCCGGCAATTTGATACGATATATCAATTGGATCTGGCACAGGCCAAGCGAAGAAGGATGGCATGAAAACGACAACTGCACTTCTCGGTGTACTCGGCCTGGCCATGGCCTTGGCCGCCGGGGGTTGCGCCTCGGCACCTCAGCCATGCAGTCTCGTCTACTACGATGCCGGAGCCGCTTGGGGCTGGAGGGATGGGTATGGTTGGAATTACCTGGGCGAGCGGCGGATTAGGGTTTCACACAACCAAGTTCTCCTTCCCTCCCATCCCCCGGCGCCGATTCAAGGTCACCCTCCGGGCGCAGGGAAGCCTCCTGCAGGGGGACAGACCTGCTACTTTTTCATCGCGGCCGATGGCTCGGTCCTGACGAGCCAAGATGGGATCGCGTTTTGGCCCATCGGTCATCTTGGGCCAAATGAGGAGTTTTTACCTGGGGGAGGCTCCTCGGGCGGGGCGGCCTCGTTTCGCGGCACATTCAACAGCGCCGACAGTTCATTCAAAATCGCATCCAGTCCGACCGGAGGATTTCACAATTTGGTCATAAGCATCCTCGGCAGCGCCCCGGGCGGAAACGGCGGGGGCAACGGTTACTATCGCAACAGCACCAGTTCGTACAGAGGGGGAAGTCACTCTGGGAGCGGAGGCAGCTATCGCAGTAGTGGAGGAGGTGGGGGTGGCGGCCGGAGTTTCTCGGGCAGTGGCGGCAGCGGAGGAGGGAACAGAAGTGGTGGCGGCGGCGGTGAAAGAAGCGATCGCCAACGTTGATTCGCGTCAGGGAATCAGCGACTCGGCTGTCGATATGTTAAGCGAGCCAGCAGAGGCGTACAGTTTCCGCCGGATCGCGCAATGGCTGATCTCATTGCAGGGTCAAGCGCGGGCTTGTTGGAATTGACATATCGCTTTCATGACGCTGCCAATGATTGATCGCAGCCGGCAGGCGAGAAGCCACAGCTCCACCTTGAGGACCCTTCGTGAAATTATTCCCATAGGCTGGAAGGTGGCTTTCCGTCGGCTGCGCGCTCGTGTTCTCGACCCACTGGACCGAGGCATATTCGTCACGATCAGCGGTCAGAAGGTGCGCGTGCCCGCCTATTTCCGTGGAGGTGGGCGCGAGGATTATGAAACGGTCGCGGTCGAACGGCTGTTATCCTGGCTCGAGACCCACCGCGACGCGGAGATCGTGGACGTCGGCTGTTCAATCTGCCTCTACGGACTGATCGCCCTCGGACAACAGCCCAATGCCACAGTCATTGGGATTGATCCAGACCTGCCTAGCCTCAAGTGCGGACGCTGGATCTGCGAGAAGGTCGGCCCGGAGCGCCTGGGTCTTGTGCACGGATTCGTGTGCGCAGCTGATCCTTCCGGCGTCACCCTGACGGCCGCTCTGGCAACCACTGCCGCGGAACTAATGGATCGTGCCGTTCCCAAACTGGTGGAAATGACGGATTATCGCTCAATGGCGGAGAGCGGTCCAACCCGCATCCCATTTTTCTCGCTCGACACTCTTTTTCGCGGCATAGCCCGCGACAAGGCACGACTGCTCAAGATCGACGTCGAAGGCCATGAACTCGCCGTGCTTGAGGGCGCCCGTGATTTTCTCGCCCGTCTGCGGCCGGTTATCCTCTTGAGCGCCCATCCCCAATTCTTTCCAAGACTGGGCGTCGATCCGGCGGCGCTGAATGCCTTTCTCGATTCCGCGGGCTATGAGAAACAGTTGATCGCCGTCGACCACGAAGAGCATTGGTGGTGCGAACCACTGCCGACCAATTAACCTGGCCTACCTCAAAAATGGCGCATGGGTTCGCCGCAGCGATGGCCGAGGGCGGCCAGATGGGCTTCCAGCCCGTCTTCGCTCGCTGGACCTGTCTTCGCCAAGGCTACGCCGTGGCAATTTTCAGTGCGGGGTCTGCCGCGCCGAAAATTGGTGGACCAGATCGGGATTAAACCGACGACCTCCTCGTTGCGAACGAGGCGCTCTATCAACTGAGCTACTGGCCCGGGTGAAGGGAAAATCTTGGAAATTGGCTGGGCCCAAGTCCACTTAATTTCGCTTCGCTGCGGGCGCGAAATTACCCTCCAAAGCCATAGCGACGGAGGGCTTCACCGCCTCCGCAGCCAGTAGATGACCAGGGGGGCGAAGATGAAGATCCCCATGATCAGATAGAGGAGAAGTTGGTAGCGGAAGACTTTGGCCGCTTTGGCCTTTTCGGCCTCGGTCTGATCCATAATAACTCTCCGGCATGAAGCACCAACACTGGCTGGTAAAGCAAGAACCCGAATCCTATTCCTGGGACGATTTCATGCGCGACAAGACCACCATCTGGGACGGGGTACGCAGCTACGCGGCCCGTCTTCATCTTAACGGGATGCGCCCGGGAGATCGGGTGCTCTTCTACGCCAGCGGCGAGCCCAAGTCGGTCATCGGCCTCGCCGAGGTCACGAAGGCCGGCTTCCCCGACACCACCGCGGACGAACCGGGCTGGGTCGCCGTGGAACTGAAGGCGGTGCGGGCCCTCCCCCGCCCCGTCACCCTGGCCGAGATCAAGGCGGCCCCCGCCCTGGCGAAAATAGCCCTCGTCCGCCAAGGCCGCCTTTCCGTCATGCCCCTTTCCGGCGAGGAGTTCGACCGCATCGTGCGGATGGGAAAGTAGAAAGGGAATTCACCGGGCGCGGAAAGACTGGCTAGTTTGGGGACTTTTTGGTGGGTTGCTGGCAAGACTGCCGCCATGCCCATCGAACAGCTCACCATCCTGGCACCCGGCCTGATCGGCGGGTCTGTCGCCCGCGCCGTGCGGGCGCGAGGCGTGGCCGGGCGGATCGTGATCTGGGCGCGCAAGCCGGAGACGCGGCGCGCCGTGACCGAGGCCAAGCTGGGCGACTGCGTGGTCGATACGCCGGAGGCCGCGGTGAAGGACTCCGACTTCGTCGTGATCGCCGCGCCCGTGGATGCGATCGTTTCCCTCACGAGGCAAATTGCCCCATATCTGTCAACGGGAGCCACCGTCACCGACGTGGGGAGCGTCAAGAGCGAGATCGTGCGCGAGGGCCAGGCAGCCCTCGCCGGAGGCGGCGCCCATTTTGTCGGCGCCCACCCCATGGCCGGCTCGGAAAAGACCGGGTGGGAATACGGCAATGCCGCCCTTTTCGCCAGCCGCACCTGCTTCGTGACTCCCCGGAAGGACACCGACAAGCGCGCGCTGAAGGTCGTCTCCAATTTTTGGTCCAGCCTCGGCGGCAACGTGGTCATCGTGGATCCCGAGGCCCACGACCGGATCGTCGCTCATATCAGCCACCTGCCGCAGGTGGTGGCCTCCGTGCTCTGCGCGTTCCTGTCCACCCAGGATCCGGGTTGGCGGGACTTCGCGGGCGGGGGCCTGCGGGACACAACCCGGATCGCCGCGAGCGATCCGGCGCTCTGGACGAGGATCCTGGAGCAAAATCGCCCGGAGGTGCTGAAGGCCGTGGAGGGATTGAGGAAGGAATTGGAGGGATTCGAGTCAGCGCTCAAGCGGAGCCATTGGCCGGAGGTTACCAAGCGCCTCGAACGAGGCCGGGCCTACCGGAAGGGGATCAGCTGAATGCTGGCCGATCCTCTCCCCATTCAGCCGTTTACGCGTCCCGTGAGCGGCGAGGTCGAACTGCCCGGATCGAAGAGCATCACCAACCGGGCGCTGCTGCTGGCGGCGCTGTGCGATGGACCCACGACCCTTACTGGCGCCCTCTTCAGCGAAGACACGCGCATTATGACCGACGCCCTCCGGAGGCTAGGGTTCGTTACCAGGGAGGATAAGAGGCAGAAGACGATCTATGTGGAGGGGCGCGGCGGCAAGATCCCCGCACCCCAGGCGGACCTCTTCGTCGGTCTGGCCGGAACCGCCGCCCGGTTTCTGACGGCTCTGTGCGCCATCGCCAAACGGGGCGTCTATCGACTCGATGGTGTCCAGCAGATGCGCCGGCGCCCCATGCGGGGGCTGGTCGAGGCCCTTCGTTCCCTTGGGGTGGACGTTCGCAGCCTCGGCGAGGAAGGCTTCCTGCCGATCGAGATCCACGCCTCCGGTCTCCGGGGAGGGCCCGTCGCCATCGATGCCAGCGAAAGCAGCCAAATCCTGTCGGCCCTGCTGATGGTCGCCCCGCTCGCCGACACCCTGATCACGGCCACCCTCACCGGCAGCCTGCGCCAGCCCTTTGTCACCATGACCGCCCGCCAGATGGGCGAGTTCGGCATCCCGAACGCCAATCGCGGCCCAGCGCCCCTGACCTATGCGGTGCCGCAGGGAAACTACCGCTCGCCGGGCTCCTACGCCGTCGAACCCGACGCGACGGCCGCGAGTTACTTCCTGGCGTTGCCCCTGGTGGCCAGCGGCGCCATCGCCCTGCCGAATCTGCGGGCCCCTGGCCGCGGTCTCCAGGGTGACGCCCAGTTCATCGAAGTGCTCGAAAAGATCGGCATGACCGAGACCTATCTTTCCCAGGGCGTGAAAGTCCAGATCGAGCCGGGCACGCCCCGCCGCGGCGTCGACGAAGACTTCCGGGAATTCTCGGATACGTTCCTCACCCTGGCCGCGCTTGCTCCGCTGCTCGAGGGTCCGACCCGCATCAGCGGGATCGCCCACACCCGCAAGCAGGAGACCGACCGGGTCGGAAACATGGCGAAGGAGCTGCGGAAACTCGGGCAGAAGGTGGCCGAGACCGAGGACGCGCTGGAAATCGACCCGCGGCCCCTCCCCCGGACGGACCAGCCGATCGAAATCGAAACCTACGGCGACCACCGCTTCGCCATGAGTTTCGGCATTCTCGGCTGCCACGACCTGCGCAGGGACGGGCGGCCCTGGCTCTCGATCCGCGATCCCGGTTGCTGCGCCAAGACCTTTCCAAACTTCTTTGAGCTGCTGGAATCGCTGCGTCGAAATTCCTGATGGCCCATTCCGCCTTCATCATCGTCGCCATCGACGGCGGCGCCGCCGCCGGCAAATCGTCCGCGGCGCGCGCCCTGAGCGAACGGTTCCATCTGCTGCATGCCGACACCGGCTCCTACTACCGTGCGGTCACGGCCGGAATGCTTCGCCGGGGCGTGGCGGCGGGAGACTTGCCCGCGGTGAAAGGCGCTCTGGCCGATCTGCGCCTCGGCACGCGGGTGGAGGGGCGCTCCGCCCGCATGGAAATCGCCGGGCGGCCGCCGGGCGACGAGATCCGGGGCGCAGCCGTCAACGACGCGGTCTCGCATTTCTCCGCCATCCCGGAATTGAGGGCCGCCCTGCTGGAGTACCAGCGCGGCCAGGCCGAGACCGCCCGCGCCCACGGCTTTCGGGGCCTGGTGATGGAGGGCCGCGACATCGGGTCGGTGATCTTTCCCGATGCGGACTTCCGTTTTTTCCTCCACGCCGACCCGGCGGAGCGGGCCCGCCGGCGCGCCGGCGAAGGCCAGCAGGACTCCGTGACCGAGCGCGACCGGATCGATTCCTCCCGCAAGACGGCTCCCCTGTCCTGTGCCGACGGCGCCATCTCGATCGATACGACCCATCTCACGCTCGCCCAGGTCGTCGAGCGCATGGCCGCACCCATCGCGGGGCGCCTGGGCGCCTAGCCTATCGCCATGAGCCGCGTGTATCCCCATCTCGAAATGGATCCGGTGTACGGCTTCTGCCACGCCATCATCGAGATGATCCACGACGCCTTCTTCCGGGGCGACACCGCGGGGATCGAAAACTTCCCGCCCCACGGAGGCTATATCGTGGCGGCCAATCACGCCAGTCACCTGGATCCGCCGATCGTCGGCCTGCATCTGCCGCGGCAGGTGTGCTTTTTCGCCCGCAAGACCCTGTGGAAGCCCGGGATCTCGGCGTGGTGGCTCGATGCGGTCGGATGCATTCCGGTCGATCGCGATGGCGGCACCGACGTGGCCGCGATCAAGCGCGTGCTGCTGGCGCTGAAAAACGAGAAGGTCATCATTCTCTTCCCGGAAGGCACGCGGTCCACCGATGGCAGCCTCCAATCGCCGAAGTCGGGCATCGGGCTCCTGGCCTGTCGGGCGCAGGTTCCGGTGGTGCCGGCCCGCGTCTTCGGCTCCTTCGAGGCCTTCGGCAAAAGTGGTAGGCTGAACCTCGGCACGCCGGTCTCGGTGACCTACGGAAAGCCGCTGCAACCTGCCGATTACGACGACCCCGCCGCGGGCAAGGAACGCTACCCGCGCGCCGCGGAACGCATCATGGCCGCCATCGCGAGGTTGGAGCCGCCGCAGGTCGTGGTGATCTGATCCGGCGTCCTCATTATTCCAGCCCGCAGGCCGTGCGGGCGCGCCGGAGGACGACATCGGCCACGGCACGGGCTCGCTCGGAGCCCTCGCGGAGAATCCGTTCGACCTGACCCGGATCGGCCGCCAGTTCAACCCGCCGTGCCCTGGCGGCGGCAAAATAGCCCCAGGCGTGCTCGAAAAGCGCCTTTTTCAGGTCCCCGTAGCCCAATCCGCCGACGCTGAGACGGTTTTCATAGTCGGCCGACACCGTCGCTGGCGCCACCAGCTTCAGCAGCTGTACGGCCAGATTGTTGGCGGCATCGGGCTTGGGCTCCTGGGGCGTGCGGCTGTCCATCACGATGCCCATGATCTTCTTCCGCAGCACCTTTTCGTCGCAGAAGATCTCGATGGTATTGCCGTAGCTCTTGCTCATCTTCTGGCCATCCAGCCCCGGCACCGCGGCCGTGTCCTCGCGGATCTGGGGCTCGGGCACGACGAAGGTCTCGCCGTAGGTGAGGTTGAACTTGATGGCGATGTCGCGGGCCATCTCCAGATGCTGCTTTTGATCCTTGCCCACCGGCACGACGTTGACGTCGTAGAGCAGGATGTCGGCCGCCATCAGCACCGGGTAGGCAAAGAGGCCAAAATTGGGCGCTATGCCCTTGGCGACCTTGTCCTTGTAGCTCGTGGCCCGCTCGAGCAGCCCTTTCGGGACCAGCGTGCCGAGGATCCACGACAGCTCCGTGACCTCCGGCACGTCGCTCTGCCGCCAGAAAACGCTCTTTTGGGGATCGAGGCCGCAGGCCAGCCAGTCCAGGGCGACACCCAGGGTGTTTTGGCGGCGCTCCGCCGCGTCGAAAAGCGCCGTCATCGAATGGTAGTCGGCGATGAAATAGAAGCAGTCTCCCCGGCTTTGCGCGTCGATGGCCGGGCGCATGGCGCCGAAATAATTGCCCAGGTGCAGACGGCCGGTCGGCTGGATGCCGGTGAGGGTGCGGAGCGTCATTTGCGGCGTGCGATCAACGATATGCTCTGCCTCGCCTTGGCGATGGTGTCGGCGGGAAGGCAGCCGCCAAAGGCCAGCGTGGGCATAACCAATGAGCGCGCGCCCAGGAGGGTCCCGGGGTTGAGCACGGCGTTGCAGCCGACTTCCGCTCCGTCGCCGACGATGGCCCCAAACTTGCGCATTCCCGTTTCGTAGTTCGCCTCCGGGCCCCGCACCACCACGTTTTCCCGGTCGAGGCGCAGGTTGGAGCAGACCGCTCCGGCCCCCAGATGGGCGCGGTTGCCGAGGATGGAGTCGCCCACGTAGTTATAGTGGGCCGTTTCCACCTCATCGAGCAGGAGGCAATTCTTGTATTCGCTGGCGTTGCCCAGAACGCAGCGGGCCCCCGTTATCACGTGGCCCCGGATTTGGGCGCCCGGTCGGATCTCCGTCTCCGGACCGATCCAGGCCGGCCCGGTGATCACGGCATAGGGCGGAAGCTTCACGCTGGGGTGGAGATAGACCGGGCCCGAGATAAAAACGCCCTGGGGCGCCGCAGGTCTCTCCGCCTCAAAGCGCCAGCTGGCCAGGGCCGGGCCGATCTGCCTCAGCCATTCCCAGGGCAGCACATCCGCCGGGAAATGCGCGGCAAACGGCTCCAGCGACACGGGGAATTTGAAGAAGTCGGAGGCTTTCATGCGGCGCTGCGAAACTCGCTAGACGAAAAGCCCCCCTTCGCCAAGGCTTCGTATTGCGCGAGAGACCAATTTGATTGTCCCGTCTGATGGGCAAAGGCGGCTCGACGCGAAGACGGACGGATCTTTATTCTTCGTCGTGCCTATCCGCCGACTCTCCTTCCTTATCTTCGCCCTCCTCGCGCCCGCTTTCGTGGCGGCTGCCGCCGAGCCCGTCCTCACGGTCGTCGGGCCCTCGCAAACCCTCACGCTCTCGGCCGCCGACTTCGCCGCGCTTCCCCATATCAAGCTGGACCTGCCCGCGCAGGGCGATAAGGAGGAGAGCCACTTTTCCGGCGTCGCGATGGAGGAACTCCTGAGGCGGGTCGGCGCCCCGGTCGGCGAAAAGATGCGCGGGGCGGCGCTCCTGGCGGGGGTGATCGTACGCTGCAAGGACAACTATGCGGTGCTTTTCTCCCTGGCGGAATTCGACCCGAACTTCACCAACCGGACGATCATCCTGGCCGACAAGGAGGACGGCGACCTGCTTCCGCCCTCCGCAGCCCCGTACCGCCTCGTGGCCCCGGGCGACAAGAAGGGGGCGCGCTCGTGCAAACAGATCACCACGATCGAGGTCGTCTCGCTCGCCAAGCAGTGAAGGACTCGGGAAGGAGTCGGTCGGTCGCGCTGCTTCTGGGCTTTGCCGCCGCCCTGGTCGGAAATATCCGGGGCCAGGATTCGCGGCCGGAATTCGAGCGGCCTCCCATCCGGTACTCCCATTCCAAGCCCCACGACGCGGTCGCGCGTCTGGTGGCGCGGGTCGCGGATGGCGAGGTCACGCTGCAGGGCTCGGACAGGGAGATCCTGGGGACCGTTCTCCGGGAGCTGGATGTTCCGGCCGAGAGCCAGGTTGTCGTTTTCTCCAAGACGAGCCTTCAGGCCGGCCTGATCCAGCCCTCCCATCCGCGGGCCATCTACTTTTCGGACTCGGTCTACGTCGGCTGGGTGCCGGGCTCCCTGGTGGAGGCGGCGGCCGTCGATTCGGAAGTGGGGCCGATTTTCTACGCGTTCGACCCTCAGGATGCGCGCGACCAGCGGCGCACCTTCGTGCGGGAAGGGAGCTGTCTGCGATGCCACGGGGGCTCCCTGTCGCCGGACATCCCGGGCCTGTTCACCCGCAGCCTGGTTACCGCAAAGAGCGGCGAGCCGTTTCCGGACCAGGGCTTGGAACTGGTGGACGACGCGACGCCCTTCGCCCACCGCTGGGGCGGCTGGTACGTCACCGGATACACGGGAAGCGAGGACCATCGGGGGAATGCGTTCGGAGCCGAAAAGGACGGCCGAATCGAATTCCACCCGTCCGACGCGCGGCCGACGGAGCTGTCGGGTTTTTTCGACACCTCGCAGTTCCTGGCCGGCACGAGCGACATTCTCGCCCTGATGGTGCTCGAGCACCAGACGGCGATGCACAACAGCCTGACGCGGGCCACCCAGCGGATGCGCGAGGCCCTGGCGGCGTCCGATCCCGGGGCGGCGGCCGGCGTGGCAGCCGTAGTGGAGAGCTCCGCGCAGGATATCCTCGACCATCTGCTTTTCCGCGGCGCGGCGCCGCTTCCGGAAAACATAGGAGGCAGCGAAGCCTTTCGGCGCGTGTTCGCCGCCCGGGCGCACCGCAGCAAAGAGGGCGATTCGCTACGGGATTTTTCACCGCGGGGGCGCCTCTTCGCCAACCGCTGCAGCTTCCTGATCTATTCCGATGCCTTTACGGCGCTTCCCTCTCCCATCAGGGAAAAGGTGCTGAGCCGCCTCGGCTCGGTGCTGCGGGGCGACGCTGCCTCCGGCGCATACGCCTACCTCGGCAGCGATGAACGGCGAAGGATTCGCGAGGTGCTGGCTGACACGATGCCGGAAGCCCGCGCCGCGTTCAGCCGCTGAGCGGTCGGTGGGGGCGCCCCCTCGACGGATGAGCCCATGTCAGACTTGACGAATCCTCCATATCTTTAGATATTCTATAGGTCGTGCCAACCCTGTCCTTTCATGCATCGGCTCCGCTGGCCAAGACGGTCAGGCGAACTGCCGCGAAACAGAAGCGGAAGGTTTCGGAGCTATTGGCCGAGGCGGTCGATCGCGGGCTCAAGGCACAGCAGCCCGGCGCCCTGCTCGGTTGCTGCGCGGACCTTTCGCAGCCCGGCAAGGCCTATGATCCCTCGCTCCCGGCGATCCCGCCGCAGGATTGGGACATGCTCAGGGCGTGAAGTACCTCCTCGACACCCATGCCGTCCATGCGGCAGCCGATCCTACTGCGGCCAAACCGCTTTCGATCAAGGCACGCGAACTGATCGCGACCTGCACCCGGAACGACCTGGCCATATCTGCCATCACGCTGCTCGAACTCGCCCGTCATTTGCGGGATGGGATCATCGGCGCCAAAGACCGCGTCGGATGGTTGGAGCGGATTGAGGAAAACGTCACCGTCGTTCCCATCACCGCGCGGCTAGCCTACAATTCGACCGTCATGCCGTGGCAGCGGCGAGACGGGAAAGAGCACGCCGATCCCGCCGACCGGCTGATCGTGGCAACCGCCATTCGGCATCAACTTGAAATCATCGGAGATGACGCCGAAATGCGCCATATCTCGGCGAGACATGGTTTCACGATGTTTTGGTAGCCACTTTCTGGGGGACGGTTGGGCGACTGCCCGCGGATGCCGCCTCATTAGTTTGGAGCAAGGTGAATCTGCTGATCCGAGCCGTAGACGTAGCCGGTGCCCCCCCATTTGAATTTGAGCGACGGCTGCCCACTCTCGTCGAGCTGGCAAGGAATGGCCGCGGCCTGGAAGGCGAGGAAGGCCCGGCGCAGCTGCATATTGGGACTGTCGCCGGCAATATGCTGCGGGATGACGTCGGCCACCGCCTTTTGCTGCTTCTGCAGGGCGATGAGTTGGTCGCGGAGTTGAATCAGCGATGCCCGGTCGTCGATGGCATCGAGGTATTCCTTGGGCAGGGTGAAGCGTCCGAATGAGGGGATGAAGAGGCCGAGTTTTTCTCCCGATTGGTAGGCCGCGAGGCTCGGTTCGTCCGGCAGGAGCATAGCCCTTTTGCCTGGATGATTTTGGGTATAGGTGGCGCAAAAATAAGCGCATTCCATTAGGGCGCCGTTTTTGATGCAGAGGTAGGGCAGTCCGGTGATGGCATTTATCGGCATCGGTCTCGCCCAGGTACCAATGCCCGGTTGGTAGAAGTATTGGACGCCTTCCCAGTCGAAGACAATTGCCTGGGGATCCACGATGAAATCCTTCCTCCCGGGATATGCCGGCGCGAATTTGCCCTTCAGTTGGGCCAATGCGACGGGAACTATCCCCGCTCGAGCGGGGTCGCGGAGAGCCTGAAAAGTCCAACTTAGAACTTCGGGCGAGGGCTCGCTAAACGCTTGAACCTCGGCCTGCTTCATAAGGCCATTGCTGACAACACGGGCATGGTTCGCTCCGGGAACCGCAAATGGGTCCGAACCTTTATCAAAAATCTCCTTTTCGCCGGCTTGGGCTTTCAAAATGCTATAGTCGCCAGTCTCCTCTGCGAGAACCATGAGTCCAGCAGTCGTGGCATTAGATCCCGCGGCATAGGCCTCGGTTTTGATGACAGCATGGACGTCGAGCATCGCGCCGGAGCCGTAGGGAATAGGGCCTAAAGCCGAATCAGCGTACGTCTGCCGGAGATCCAAAATGAACTTCTTGGCTCGGGCCAATCCGTCAGGAGTTTTAATGTCAACAGGAGTCAACCCGGAGATCGGTTGGTTTTCGCCCAAGGCATTGCTACTGCCGAAAACCTTTCCACTCCGGCTATAAATGGTCGTGGCGGAGAGGATTCTCTCACCATTTCTCGTAGTGATAATTACCGCCTGCTCATTGGGGTGGGCATCCAGGTAACGGTGCCTCCACAAGATGGCCTCGATCAAGGCTCCGCTGCGCAAGGAAGGAAAGGGGCCATCGAAGAGATGGTTCAGCTTTTCAAAGGTCCCGTTTATATCATGCGGGAGATCTCGCGATTCTATCACCTCGTACGGCGGCAGTTGGACTGGCGGGGCTGGCGCGGGATTCACCGTTTGCGCTCCCCGTGTCGACATCACATCGGCGGACAGAAAAGCGAGGCAAAGAATCTTACCCTTCATGGCAAAATGGGGCGGTAAGCCACCGTAAGTACTTACAATCGCTGTGGCGAGTGCTGACTCGGCTGTCCACCGGGAAGAACCGGACGCCGGGGTCGATGTTCGCGCATCAAACCCGTTACGAGAGGAGAGCTGCCGGCCGATCAGGGACCAAGAAGCATCTTTCTGAAAACGACGGCGGTCGCCTTCCAATCGCGGTGCATTGCCTGGGCACTGGCGGCTCCATATCCGCCGTCGGGACGAGGACGAAGGCGGACGACGGGATCGAGACCGTACCGCATGAAAATCGCATTGGCCCACATTCGCGCGGTGCGGCCGTTGCCGTTGGCGAAGGGATGGATCCGAACCCATTCGGCATGCGCCCAGGCAGCCAACTCGATGACGGCGGAAAGGCCGTCGCCGTCCAATAGGGCCCCGGAGGGGTAGAGCTTGTCGAGGGCAGCCAAGGTGCGCTGGAGGCGGCTTTCGAACTCTTTCAATTGCCCGGCCACTTTGCCAGGGGTCGCGCCTTCGGAGATTCCGATCCAGACGCGGACATTCTCGACGCCCTTTTCGCCGCGGTAACGCCCGACGTTATGGGGATTGGGAACGTCGAGGCCCTCCATCGTGCTCCGCTGCCACTCTCGGGCGGAATCGATCGACGGCAAGTCGCGGCGCAGGGCGGCGTCGCGAATTTCCCGCAGAACGCTCGCCAGGTTTGCGCGCAGCCGGGGACTATCTTCGTCCCAACCGGCCATGCCTCAAGCGTGGAGCATCTGGTGGATCAAGGCCTGGGCCGGGCCCCGGCTCGGTTGCGTGCGGCCCTCCGCCGGATCTTCGGATCCCAAGCTTGCTTCCGCATCGGCAAAGGCGCGGATCGCGGACTCGAAATGTGGGTCGGCCTCGCGGGCGGCTTTGACCCGGTCGAGTATGGCCTGCAAATCCGACTCCACCTGCATGGTACGCTTTTCGAGGTAGCCGGCCACGGCTTCGTTGACGAGGCGGTTGAGCGGCGTTTTCAGGATGTCACTCAGCATGGAAAGATTCGACTGGAGCCGAGGGTCCAGCCGGAAAGTCGTCGCTTTCCTACGGGCCGGTTCCGGAGTTTTGCGCGCTCGTTGTTTCATCTGCTTCGTTGCCATACTCAGACCCTGCCCTAAATCCGCGTGATGTCAATTTCTGCTTTTGACATCAAAATGAAACGGGCGATGAAGGGATGCGATAAACCTAGGACGTAGCTCGATGAGACCTCTGTCGCGAAGAACTTCGTTTCGCTCTCCGGATACACGGCGACCGGGTCTTGGCCGGTGAGTTGGACGAAGAAATTGTCACCATTTCGGCTGATCTTGAAAACTGCGGTCGTTCTCAATGCGTAGTACCCCACATACATGTCGAAATGGACAGGATTGAACGGGACCGCTTGACGGGGCTGCTGCTGCTCTGCCAACAGCCGGGCCAATTCGTCTGGCGAAGCGGTAGCCGCGTCTTCGGCTAGCATTGGCCGAAGGCAAATCACAGCAACCAGTACCCGCACACCCCGGCGCACACTCGCGGGGGGCATTTCGGGGCTTCCAGAGTCCTGCGCTGTCGCTGTCAGGCAAGCGGCGTCAATCTTGGAAGCCTCTCTGAACGGCACACTTAGTCATGAAAAAGCCGCCGGAGTCGCGTCCAGCGGCTTTCCCGAAATGGAGCGGGCGAAGAGACTCGAACTCTCGACGTCCACCTTGGCAAGGTGGTGCTCTACCAACTGAGCTACGCCCGCAAAAAGGGGAAGGCCAGTGGTATGCGGGGGCGCTGCCGGGTCAACTGCAATTTATCGGGGCTTAGTCGGTCACGTCGAGCTCCGGCCACTGGCTCAGCTTGCGGTGCAGGGTGCGGCGGCTGATGCCCATGAATTCCGCGGCGCGCGTGCGGTTGCCGCGGGCCTTGATCAGGGCCTCCCGCAAGAGGCGCCTCTCGTTTTCCTCCACCGACAGCTGGTTGACGGGCGGTCCCGGCGCCGCGCCGGGCGAGCCGGGAATCCCGCCCTCCCGAAACTTGGGCTCCAGGTCGTATTCCGTCAGGCTCCCGCCGCGGCGGGTGACGACGGCATTCTCGCAGAAGTTGCGCAGCTCGCGCACGTTGCCCGGCCACGGATAGGACTGCAGCGTCCGCTGCGCCCCCGCCTCAATCACGGGAGCCGGCGTGCCGTTCTCCTCGGCAAAAATCTTGAGATAGTGGGCCAGGAGCAGGGGAATGTCATCGGTCCGCTCGCGGAGCGGCGGCAGCACCAACCGCACGACGTTCAGGCGGAAGTACAGATCCTCGCGGAAGCGGCCCTCCTTCACCAGCTGCGAGAGGGTGCGGTTCGTGGCCGCCACGAGCCGGACGTCGAGATCGATCGGCTTCGAGGCCCCCACCCGCTCGATGGACTTGGTCTCGAGAAAGCGCAGGAGCTTCACCTGCGTGGTGGGCGAAATCTCGCTGATCTCATCGAGAAAGAGGGTTCCCCCGTCGGCGGACTCGAAGCGCCCGATGCGCCGCTCGGTCGCCCCGGTGAAGGCGCCCCGCTCGTGGCCAAAGATCTCGCTCTCAAGCAGGGTCTCCGAGAGCGCGGCGCAATGGACGGCGATGAACGGCGCCCGCGCCCGCGGACTGGCCTGATGGATCGCCTGGGCGATGAGTTCCTTGCCGGTGCCCGATTCGCCCTCGATCAGGATCGTGGCTTTCGAAGGGGCCACGAGCTTAACCTGGTCGATGATCTTCTGCAGGGAGGGCGAATGGCCGACGATCCCCGCGAAGCTGAATTTCTCATCCAGGCGCTCGTGCAGGTGGGTCACCTCGACCTCGAGCGTCCGGGTCTTGAGGGCCCGCTGGATCAGAACCTCCAAGCGCTCGATATTGACCGGCTTGGTCAGAAAATCGACCGCGCCCCGCTTCATCGCCTCGACGGCCGTCTCGATGTTGCCGTAGGCCGTCATCATCAGGACGGCCGGCTTTTGGGGCAGGGCCAGGGCCTTATCGATGACTTTGAGGCCGGACTTTCCGGGCATCCGCAGGTCGGTCACGATCACATCGAAGGGTTGCGCCTCCATGAGATTGAACGCCTCGTCGGCGCTCGCCGCCACGCTCACGTCGTAGCCGTCCGCCAGCGCCTGCTGCAGGCCCTCGCGGGTGTGTTTCTCGTCATCGACGATCAGGACGCTGGGCACCATCTGGCCCCATTCACGCGGCGCCTCCCCCGCTGGTCAAGCCCCGCGGGCCCGTCCCGGCGTACCTAGGGCTTCATCGCGGCAGCCGGGTCCCCCTTGGGCGCGCCCAGCCGCTGTGCCGCTGGCGCCAGGCTCATAAGCGTCAGGCTGGGCGGAGGCACGCTGTCCACCAGGGCGATGAATTCCTCACGTCGCTTGCGCAAGAGTTCCTTCACCTTCTCCTGTTGGGCCGAATCCAGCTTGAGCTCCTTGTTCAGGGCGTCGGACTTCATCTGGAGGATAACATTGCGAAAGACGGTCGAAGGGGGTTGCTGCAACAGTTTAGTGATCTGTTCGTCCGTGAGCAGCTGCGTCTCCTCGGGCTTTGGCGGCTGATTCGCCTTGCGCGCGAGCGCCTCGGCGTGATGGGTCTTCTGCTCCGCCGTGAGGATCGGCAGCAGGTTGCGCTCAAACTCGGCGTCGATCTCGGCCATTCGGGAATGGTAGATGTCCATCTGCGGCCGCAGATGTTCGATCTCGGCTGCGAGCTTGACCCGGTTAAACGGATGCTGCGCCGCTGCGGGCGCGCTGGGTGTCGCGCTGGGGGTCGAGAATTCCCCCATGAAGGGCCCCGGCGGACGCGGCAGCGGCCGGTGGTCGTCCACCCAAATGCGGACCCCATAGCCGCCGGCAAACACCAGGACGGACAACAGGCCAATGGCGAGGAATTGCCTCATTGAGTCTGGCTCATATTGTCGGCGGAAGTGGCGATTTCCTTCCAGGCCGCCAGGGTGCGCACGTCCTGGGCGTGCGTCGCGCGGGAATGAATCACGATGACGACCAGGGCGCAGGCCGCCGCGGTCGCGGCGCCCAGGAGGAATTGGCCGACCAGGGACGGCGCGGCTTCGAGGCCGGCGCGGGCGGCGCGCAGGACCCGGTCGGCAAAGCCGGGAGAGAGGAGCGTGGCCGCATGGGCTTGCCGCTGGCGCCAGAGGCGATCTTCAAGTTCAGTTTTCATGGTGTGGTTGGTAATACTGTCGGAGCTGTTCCCGCGCGCGGTGCAGTCGGGCCTTTACCGCGGCAACGGTGATGGTGAGGGCATCGGCGATCTCGGCATGGCTGCGTCCCTCCTGGACCAGCGCCAGGAGCGCCCGGTCCTGCGGACGCAGCTGGCCCAGGGCGTGGCGGAGGGCGTCGAGTTCCTCGGTGTCCACCGCCCCGGGCGGCTCGGGCACGTCCTCATGCTCGGGCGCGAAGGGCATGAAGATGCGGCGGAGCTTCTGGCGCCGGAGGTGGTCGATGCAGGTGTTGCGGGCGAGGCGGAAGAGCCAGGACTCAAACTGGGCCGGAGCCTGCAGCCGCTCGAGAGCCCGGACCATCTTGATAAAGATCTGCTGGGCGAGGTCCTCGACCGAATCGCTCCGATTGGTGATCGCATAGACAAAGCCGGCAATGCGGTGTTGATAGCTGATGATGAGCTTACGCTGTGCCGCTTCATTGCCTTTCTGGGCTCGGCGGACAAGGTCGACCAGCTCGGTCGGGGAAGATGGATCCATGCGTTGGGCATTGCGTCACGGGCTTAGACGTAAATCCACCCGGAAAGATGCGCAATTACCCCAATGGCGCATAGCGCACTTTCAGGCAACATTTCGTTCATTGACGCGTCCCACTCGGCACGCCTCCTTAGGTGCCGCAGTAAGCAATCTTAACCCATGCCGTCGTATCCCGCCTCCTCGTCCCCATCCGGCCGCGCCGTCGCGTCCGCCCTCCTGCTCGTCCTCGCCCTGGGCGGCGCCGGCTGCGGGACCAAGCCAAAAGGCGATTCCTTTGACGCCGCTGTCGCCGGGGGGGAGCGCCCCGTCGCCATGCGCGGCGAGATGGTCTTTTTCGGGGGACAGCTGAACGCCACGGTCACCATCAGCCGCGGCGTCGGGCGCGGCGGCGGCGGCGGCAAGGGCAAGAAAGCCGGAGAGAATCCCGCCGAGGGCGAGCGCCTCGACGAGGATTCGTATAACGCCTATATCAAGGCCCGCGGCGCCCTCGGCAGCCCCCTGCCCCCCATCACCCTGCATTTGAAACTCGAGAATCGCAGCGGGCAGATCGTCCAGGTCGAAATCCAGGACTTTAACTCGGACCTCGGCAATTTCGCGGTCGCACCGGCGCTGCTCAGCCTGGCTCCCGGACAGATGGCCGAGCCCAATCCGATGATTTCGCAGCTGGGGGTCACTTCGGACGTCATCCCGGTCACGGTGACGCTGCGCACCGGCGACAAGATCGAGACCCACTCAATCCCGGTGAAGAGCCTGATGGGACCGGAGGCCAGCCTGCCGTAGAGTCCTAGCTTGGCAACATCCGGACCCGCCGGTCCTTGCGGGGGAACTGCAGGGTCACGACCGTGCCCACCCCTTCCTTGCTTTCGATGCCCACGCGGCCTCCGTGCTCGCGCATGATCCGCTGCACGATCATCAGGCCGAGGCCATGGCCCCCCGGCTTGGTGGTGTGATACGGCTGGAAAAGTCGCAGCAGATCCTCCTGCCTGATGCCCTCCCCGCTGTCGCCGAAGAGCAGATAGACGGAATCGTCGTCGGCCCGTGACTTGATGCGCAGCCGGCCGCCGGACTGCATCGCCTCGAGGGCATTTTTGATGAGGTTGAAGAAGACCTGCTTGATCTGGTTGCGGTCGGCGAGAACCGGCGGCAGCGTGGAAGGGGTCTCCGCCTCGACCGTGATCCCCCGGTCAGCCAGCTCGTTCGCCTGGAAGCGGAGCACCTCCGCCAGGACCCCGGCGAGGTTGGTCTCGGCCAAATCGGGACGGCTGGGTCGGACCGCCTCGAGAAAATGCCGGATGATGCCGTCGAGCCGCTGCACCTCCTCCTGGCAGACGGCGACAGAGTCGGCCAGGTCGGCCGCGCCGGGCTTGAGCTTTTTCAGCTTCCGTTCCAGCAGCTGGAGGTGAATCGTGAGCGAGTTGAGCGGATTGCCGAGCTCGTGCGCCACGCCCGCCGCCAGGAGGAGGATGGACGAGGTCCGCTCGTCCTCAATGCGCCGCTCGGTGGTGCGCTTTTCGCCGGTGATGTCGGTGAGGATGACCGCAAATCGCCGGGGCTCGCCCCGTTTCTCCCCCAGAAAGGGCACCAGGTAGAGCCGCATGGTCCGCAGCTCGGGATATGTCAGGTCGAATTCACGGGTCAGGACCGCCGATGCGTCCCCGAGGGCGGCCTCGAGGGAGGGGCGCAGGCCCGGCACCAGGCGCCAAAGAGTCTGTCCGGCCAGCTCCGCGCCGCCCAGGCCGAGCAGCTGCTGCGCCGCGGCGTTGGCGTACTCGACCATCCCATCCACGTCGATCACCAGGACCCCCTCCTGCAGCGCGTTGAAGATATCCTCAAAGAGTCCCCGCTCCCGCGCCAGGCGCTGCACGAGATTGGCCAGGTTGACCGAGTCCAGGGTGCCGAGGCGCCCCAGGACGCGGTCGAGCGAATTATGTTTCTTGACGGGCATGGCGGGCGGTACCGGGGGCAGCCTGTCAAACCTCGCCGCTTTCAGCGAGAAATTCCATCTGCGCGGGATCGGGCCGCCCCGCGAGCAGCTTGCGCAGGAAGACGTCGCGGTGGTGCGGACTGCGGCCCAGCCGGAGGATGGCCGCGCGGTGCTCCTCGGTGGCGTAGCCCTTGTGCTGCGCAAAGCCGTAGCCCGGTACCCTGGCCTCCAGCTCATGCATCAGCCGATCGCGCTGCACCTTGGCGATGATCGACGCCATGGCAATGCAGAGCGAGCGGGCGTCCCCGTGCACGAGGCCGGTGTGCGGATATGGAAACCGGCGCAGCGCCAGCCCGTCGACCAGCACGCGGCAGGAGACGGTGGGGCGAAACTCCCGGCGCACCTCGATCGCGGCGAACAGATCGGGCTCGGTCTTCCGCTCGAAGGCTTCGGGAGCA